>ERZ1036460.9-NODE-9-length-189746-cov-84.338097_pt1 | contig 189746 bp, 180 predicted proteins | sample MGYA00514229_ERZ1036460 | MGnify/ENA primary metagenome ERZ1036460 (study PRJEB33795, sample SAMN09464921) | human gut metagenome | host: Homo sapiens | place: USA: Stanford, California | collected 2016-08 | study: EMG produced TPA metagenomics assembly of the...
ATATCTCATTTCATCTAAACAGGCAATCCGCACTCCGTCTTCATCTGCTTTAACACTAAAAGACAGAGTGATACTAATGTAGCACTTAACAATCTGAATTCATTAACAACTACAGTTACCAATAAGCTAAATAATGGCGATTTTATCCCCAAAATCACGGCTGAAGCTGAAGTTGGAAAAGTATCAGAAGTTCGGGTATTAGGATCAAAAGATATTCAACACGATGCTCTAGAAAAAATGGAAGACTATGATAAGGATTCTGAATTGATTGTTGAAGGTAGAGATTATAGCACAATTAATGACGGTCACTGCAACCACCAATTTAAAAATGAGTTCCTTATCAAACAAAGCAAAATAACAAAAGTTAATTTTAGAGAATAACAGTCTCTCCCCTTTTGTGCTTTGCAACATAGAGAGGAAATAATAAATGTTATTAGATTTTATTAAATCAAACTGGAAAGAAATTACTACATGGTTGGCTTTATTTGGTGTTGTGGTAGAAGTTTCTCCGATTAAAATTTATCCACTTCGTTGGGTTGGAAACAGAATGAATGCTGACATAAAAAAGGAACTAGATAATGTTAATGAAAATTTAAACAAACATATAACTGATTCAGAAAAGAAAGAAATGAAAAACTTGAGGTTTCAAGTGTTGGATTTTGCTGATCGTGTACAAAATGATAGTAAACCATCGAAAGATGCATTTAGTCATATATTCGATACTATTCAAGATTATCATGATATTATTGATAAATATGAATTAAAAAATGGCTTGATTGATATAGAGACTGAAAATTTAAAGCAAGCATATAAAAAGTTATATACATAAAGGGGTTAGGACAAATTAATGTCTTAACCCTATTTTTTTGCTTTATTAAAGCCGAACATATGATTGATTATGCCAATTATAGCTTCCCTTTACCCCACATAAAATATGATATGCTCGGCGATAAGACAGTGTTATAAACTTACAATAACAGTACCGATTTAGCACAGCAGTATAATTAGCTTTTTCATTCCCAGCACTACAATATCCTTCAAATCAATAGGTGGAATCTTATATCATCGAGGCATATTATCATATGAAGTCACATAATAGAAATTATCTATTTTTTTGACTTTAAATGTTCCTCCCATATTATTAGGCTTTCCAATAATACTTTGCGTTATCATGTAATAATTGCATTCATCATTCTTTTCAATTTCTTCACTATGAACTTCTTCTATTTTCATAAAGAATACCTTATATGTTGAATTTATATTATAAACATATTCTGCTATTGCTTTTTGTGGTGTTGAATTATCAAATAGATTGCTTATATAATTAGTGTACAATTTCAGCCCGACAAAAAATATAATTATAACAATCAAAATATTAAATACTTTACTTCTCAACAATTTCTTTATTTTTTCTTTCATTAGAATCTAATCCTTACGTATGTTCCAGAGGTATTTTCCCATCCATTTACTGAAGAACTTACTTTAGCACAATAGTTACTTGTATGTTGTGCTATTGTTACATCATAATATCCACTAGATGTTTTACTCCCAGATGCAACTACAAAAGCAACATGATTATATCGTCCATCCTTCTCCCAATCTGCTATTATAAAATCACCCGCCTGCAAATTACCTGAGAATGTATTAAAGTTTCCTGATGCATATTGACTATTACTTCTAGAATACCAGTATGTTTCAAAATTATGCGCAGCTGACCAAGAGGCTGTATATGGTTTCCATGTAGTATTTGTTGGTGCACCACCTGACCTTAGAATCTGCGATGCAAAATTAGTACAATCGGTACTATATGTTGTATAGCTTGGATTAGGATTAACAGCATATTTTTTTGCGTAACTTACTGCTGTGCTTTTATTAAAGTTAAATGAAGCAGCTCGTGTCATAGGCAACTGATTAATAGTATCAATTATAGGACTTGTGTACGGTAAGTAATTGATTAATTCAAAAATATCGACATTTTCCTGATTACATAAAATCCTAGCTTGACTATTTATTTCATGATTTTCACATACTGTGAAAAATTGATTTAAGATATTTATATCTTCTATATCTCCACTAGCAATATTATCAAAATACATTTCTTTAAATACATTAAAATATTCTTTCCAATTGTTTAAGCTTAATGTGTCTAAATTTCCAACTGATGAGATTTCATTTAATTCATCATCAAATTTGCTAATAATAATATCAAATGCAGTACTCATATTATCAAATTCCCAAAACAACGGATTGCTAGTTCCATTAACATTTAATACTCCTCCTGATTTTAAATCAACAATATTTTCTAATAAATTGTAAGGAGATTCACTATAAATATTACAATCTGCATCTAGGCTTATTTCTTTTTCCATTGCAGTTACAGTAGAAATATTAGTTGGAAATATTCCCACTAAAAATACAGCAATAATTAAAGATACAATAAATTTTCTACTCTTTTTTATAACATATCTTCCTTTCATATTTGTTGAAAACGTTTCCTTAACTATATGATAGCACTTTATTTACATATGTCAATAGCTACATATATTTTATATGTATTGAATTATCGATTATATTGTGATTTAATTATATTAGAAATAGGAGATGGATTAATGAGCAGATCTTCAAACAATTTTTTTAGGATGGAAATGTTGCTGTTAAAAATCATAGAAATCGGAAATGGCGAATATTATGGTTATAAAATAGTCCAGCAGCTTCAGGAGTTATCTGATGATAAAATAAAGTTAGCTGAAGGAGTCATGTACCCCATCCTCTATCGGCTTTTAGACAAAGGTTATATTATCGATGAAAAAAGGCTTGTTGGTAAAAGAAAAACAAGAGTTTATTATAAGCTTGAACCAAAAGGAAAAGAATATCTTAACCAACTTTACATTGATTACATGGATATAAACACTAGTATTATTAAAATCATGGAGGCAGGAAATGAATAATGTTGTCAAACAATATCTAAAGGAATGTAGACGTACATTTCCATTTATAAGTAAAAATGAAAAATTATTTTTTAAGCGCTTAGAAGATAATTTGAATGATATTGACGAAAACGTTACTTATAAAGAAATATGCTTAAAATATGGCGAACCAAAAAATGTTATGATTTCTTATATAGAAAATTGTGACAATGAATATATCTTAAAGCGAACTTCTATTAAGTCCATTGTGAAGAAAATATTCATTACCCTATTTTGTATTCTAATAGCACTATGTGCTACACTTCTTATTTATAATCAATTGATATACAATGCATATGATGATTCTAATACTATAAAAAAAGTAACTATTATTGAGGAGGAGTAAAGAAAATGAAAAAAATATTTGCAAGTTTTTTAACTGTTTTAACACTATTAGGCACTACACCTGTATTTGCATTAAATGAAGAAAGCAATACACAGATAGTCGAAAGATTTGAGGACGGTAGTTATATCGAAGTGACAATCGAAGAAATACCAACGCTTACAAGAAGTAACACTAAAAAGGGTAATAAAACAACATACTACAAAAACACATATGATGTAATCTTATGGTCTGTCAAAACCAGTGGAACATTTACTTATGATGGCTCAACCGCAAAATGTACTGCTTCATCAGTTGACACTCAATGTCCAGCTATAAATTGGAAATTGAGTAATATTAGATCATCAAAATCTGGTGCAAGCGCTTATGGATATGCAACCGCAAAAAGTTATAACGGTCTTGGAATGGTTTTACAAACTATAAACGAAACAGTAAAACTTACTTGCAGTCCAAGTGGAACATTATCTTAAAACAATTAAAAATAGGTATAACATCGAAAATTAATCTTTTTGAATGTTATACCTATTTTTTTGCACTATTCAGTTAATTCAGTTTCAATTATCCCGTGCCAGCAGGTGTGATTTTTCGGAGCGGTTCTTTCGGGTTTGACAACTCCAAGCATCTGATAATCATATTTGCTTGTATTGCATCAATAAAAACCTCATCAATTGAATAAACATGAATATCTTCAGCTGAGGTGTATTCTAAATATACTTCGTAGATTTTTTTACTGTAATCAATATAAAATGCCATCCTCGGAGGGGCAATAATGAATCCCAGTTCAAGACTTGTGTCATTTTTTAACTCTGAATCAATATGTGATTTTCCTCTAAACTCCCTATACCTGTTATCTTTTTTTCTTTTTCTATTGATTTCTTTGACCTTTTGAACTACTTCAAAGAGCCTTGCTCTACCGCCGATACCATACTGTTTAAGAGAAGGAGAAACAGCCAAACAGATCGTCTTTTCCGTTTTAGATGAATCAGCAACCACCAGATTGGTATTCAATGGATCTAATTCTCTTTCTACACATTCTACAGAAGCATAAAAAGATTTTAAATCTATAGCCATATATATCCTGTTTCCTGCACTCATCATTCTCACCTCAACTGCCTTTAATTTAATTATTAACACATCATTAGTAATTAAACTGATTCCAAAACGATTATAAAATTTAAAAGTGCGTAATTCAACGAACTACACACTTAAACATTAATTATTTACTTTTAACTGACAAATTAAGGTTTTCATATTTAATTAATACAACTGCTATACGGAGTATATCCTGCATCTATAGTCTTCTTTGTCTTCTTTCACTATTAAATATACAATATACCAAAAGAATCACATTATCATTTATAGGATATACATCTAACCCATTCCATGTACTATATGATTTATGCACTTTTCTATTTATCAATATTAATAAATCTCTCTACGGTCCCCTCAAATTCATTATCCATATAAACCACAATGTCACTATCAGTTCCTGATAAAGTATCTGAATAGTAATGGAAAGTCAATCTAGCTAATAAAATTTTTAAAAATAGATAATTTTAGTATTAGTATCTATATTATTGTCACTATAAAAATTAACTTCTTCTATGAGGACACATAAAACCGCTGCTCCATAATTTTTGAACACTTCTCTGTATTTGCTTTCTAGATTAATACTATCATCTACCTTCTCGATTTCAAGACTTATATCATTTATCAATTCTAGTGAATACCTCAAATCATTTAAATATTCTTTAATCCTATACTCTTTGTCCGCCCAAATAAAAAAAACATTTATACAAAAGTCTTTGCCAAGATGTCCCAAGCGTCTATATATCCGAGTTATCATTATTTTTTAGAAATAAACAATCATTACCTTCTAAAAATATTTAAATTAATTTTGGGTTACTAATAACTTTCCCAGTGGTAAGCACTTTTCGTATTTGCCATAATATCTTGTTAGATGATAAATATAAATTTTCTCAATTCTCTTGATTTCTTTTTTATTAATCCATTTTCAATAAAATGAAACAACTTAGTAAAATCTACTTATGTTCCTTTATTCATATCTGAACTATCATATATTTTCTTCATTTTTAAAATCCACTTTTAATAAATTAAATACTTCAGATAGATCACTTTCCATTGATATAGCATTTTCATACCTTTTAAAATTGCTAAAATATAATCAGCTTTTTTAATGATTATTCCAAAAGATTGTATTTTTTCTTTTCCCGCACCCATACAGGGTTATAAGATACCTGTTGAATACAGACTGTTCTCATGAAAATTGTCCTCACTTTCCTCTCTAGTATTAAGCCTTTTTCTTTCAATTAAAATATCTTTCTTTTTATATAGCAAAAAAACTTATTTCATTAATTATAATGAAACAAGTTTTTTTAGTTATTTTTACTTTATTAATGATATAAATTATACTTTAATATTTCAGGGAGGAAATATTAATAGTTATTCATCTCTTAAAATTTTGCTACCTAATTTGGCATGAAAGCTAGCATCTTTAGTTGTTTGTATATCAATACCTTTTAATGCCGATACTTTTTCACATATCATAAATAACAATATTATATATTCAAAAGATACAAAGTCTTTCTTTTTCAAACTATTTACATAAAAATCTTTTTTATCAGTTAATTTTGTTCCAATAATAACAATATTATTTGTCCATTGCGATAATACTGTTTTTAATGTCTCCACCCTTGGTTCTACATTAGTATCTAATAAAAATAAATAGGAAGAATCATTGATAGCATTATAAATTCCATGTGTAAACTCTTCAAATTCATAACCAGATACTGGTACTCTTAAAGTTTCTACTAATTTTAAACTTCCTTCTAATGTAATGCCAAATACATCTTTGGTTCCAACTACACGAATATCTTTTGCCTTTACCAATGTCTTTCCATTTTTTTGAATCCACTGCTCTGCATCATCAACGATGCTTATGAGATTATTACTTACATTCTTATAGCTTTGTAAGAATTTTTTATATGCTGTTTGATCAATAATTCCATATGTTTTTGCCCAATACACTCCTAGTAACATTAAGTTAGCAATCGTACATAACATACCTTTTGTTTTGGGTTGTAAATCCCCTTCTTCTCCACATTTAACTGTCAGTATATAATCTGCAACTTCATTTAATACTACTGCATTATCATCTCTACCCGACATAGATGCTATATGGCATCCGTGTTTCTTTGCCCTTTTCATAGCACGATATGTACTTAAACTTGTTCCACTTTGCGATATTCCTATTACTAATGTAGTTTGAGAATTTTGAAAAATATAAGATTCTATTTCAAAGGGATATAAGACTTCTACTGGTATTTGCATATACTTTAACATACATTCTTTCGCTGCCACTCCAGCATGATAACTAGAACCAGAACCAGTAATTATAATTTTTTGATATCTATTTTTTACAACTTCTTTAAATAAGTTCTGGTGATTTTCTACTATTTCCATCATTCTTATGGGTGTTTCACGAATACATTGTTCCATTGTTAACATAGTTACTTTTCTCCTTACAACCTTCTTTTTAACCTAAAATTCCTAAATATGCACCACCAATACCAATAATTGTCATTAATACAATCATAGTAATAGGTTTTATCTTTTTAATAACAATTCCCCAATAAGTAGTTGCGAATACTAACAGTGAAGCTAAGCATGGCATAATTTGATTTAATAAATCAGATACTGTTTGGCTATTAGCACCATCGCTGAACGTATACACAATATTGAGATTTACTAAACTCGCACACATTCCTCCTACTACAAATAGTCCAAGTACAGTAGCTCCCTTTAATAAAACGCTCATCAATCCATTTGATTGCATTTCTGTTAAAAATTTAGTTCCTAAAGAATATCCTACATTCATTAATCCAATACGAATTGCAAAAGCTGGAATATTATAAATTAAGAAGAAGAGAATCGGTCCTAATATATTTCCTTGTAGGGCAAAGGTGGTCCCTACAGCCGTTGCAATAATCTTGAAAGTCCCCCAAAAGAAGGCATCACCAACTCCAGATATCGGTCCCATTAATGCTACTTTTGTTTCATTCACTACTTTGGTATCAAATTCTTTATTTTTAGCGATTTCTTCCTCCATCGCAGAAGCAATTCCTAAGTTAAACGTCATACATTGATTAGTTACATTATAATACTCAAGATGTCTTTTTAATGCTTTAGATGCTTCTTCTTTTTGTGGAAACAGCTTACGTAATACAGGAATCATTGCATATGCAAAGGCAATATTTCCTTGTCTTTCATATCCCCATGAAAAAGAGCAGCCACAAGATCTCAACATTGTTTTATTTAATTCCTTTTTCGTTAATTTAGAAGTCATCATTTATTCCTCCTTCTGTTATCGCAGCTGTTTCTGTTTTATTAATTTCCTGTTTAATAAGAATAATAGCTAATACTGTTCCAAAAATAGCTACCCCTAAAATTGGTAGTTGTGAATACGCAACAACTGCAAATCCACAAATGAAAATATAAATATTTGATTTAGATAACATAGTTCTAGCTAACATACTAAATCCAATTGCTGGCAATAAACCAATAGTTACATTTAATCCTGTTTGTACAAACTCAGGAATAGCATTCAATATATCACTCATAACATCACTGCCAGCTGCAAATGAGACAGTTACTAAAACTCCTAAAATTGCTGCCATCGTTAATCCGCAAGTCCAATGCAATATCTCTATGCCTCTGTAATCACCTTGCTCTGCAAGTTTATCGGCACGTCTTTGAAATAAAGAAACAATGTACCCATAATGAAAATTTTTAAAAATTAAAGCTAATGAAGCAACCGGTAATGCTAAAACCATCGCACTCTCTGCACTTGCTCCAGCATTAATAACAAATGCAGTTCCCAAAATAGTACCTATCATAGCATCAGGTGGAATAACTGCCCCAATAGAAGTAGCCCCTAAAAATGCTAATTCCAATGTTGCTCCTATCACAATTCCAGTTCGTAAATCTCCCATTAACAAACCAACTACAGTTCCGGCCATTATTGGTTGTGTAATAAAATTTCTACCTCCAGCATACTCAATAACTATAAGAGCCGCTGTTACTAGTCCAAGAATTATTGCTGTTCCAATCATTTTATTCTCCTCTCTCTCATTTTAAATATGGTATAGCCTTAACTTCTGGCACACGCTGTATAAATATTTCTACTCCCCTACCTAACATCTGTTGTAATTGTTTTTCTTCTTCAGGCAATACATAAAAGGTTTTAGCTAATTGTTTTCCTCCATCTTTTACCTTGGAATTCCCTAAATTAATCTTTCGGATATTTTCACATCCTTCTAATAATCTATATGCATCTTCTACAGTTTCAACAATTATTAATAGTCGGTATTGATTCGTAACACCACTGTTAATAGCCTTTATAGAATTTTCTATATCTTTCATGACCAGCTTTGTTGAAGGTGGTTTTGCCATATAAATAGCTGTCTTCTTAAGTTCATCCTTCATAATTCCATCATTAGCAATCAATATACAGTTAGCGTTTAAATAGTTAGTCCAACTATAAGCAATCTGCCCATGCAACAAGCGATGGTCTACACGCAACATTAAAATCATATAATCTTCCTCCTCTCTTTAAAATTCATCATTTTGATATGATTTTTTTACAATATCATTGCAATAACATATCATTTGTTTATTTTCTTCTAATAACGCATGTATTTGTTCTTCAATACTTCTATTTTCATTGATAATTTGTAAAATTAATGACATATTCATTCCTGCAATCAAATGAAATACATACGTATTTAATAGTCTAATAAAACTATTATTAACACTACCACCATATATATCAGTGATGACAATTACTTCATCTCCATCATTAAAACTTTCAAATATTTGTTTAACTTCTGCTTCAAATGAAAAATCTTCTTTTGTATATGCTGATATAGTATAAATGTTATTACTATGTCCTACTATAAAAGTAACACTATCTTTCATACCTTCTGCTAACATTCCATGTGAAGCTAAAATTATTCTTCTCATAAATTCCTCCTTTATCCCTACTATTAAAATTCATCCGATCCTACCTTTACACTGATATCATTCTTAATGTATTCGTACAAATAGGCAATCTCATTAATTGGTAAAGTAACTTTATAATGTTCTAAAATAGACGCAAAACATTCATTTACCACCTCAATAAATTCACTATTAGAATTTATAAATCCAGGAATATCATAATATTCTTCTACTGTTTTTTTCGTTACCAAACGTTCAATTAAAAAACAAATGTGCATATTGATTCCCACAATTGTCTTGCTTAGAAATTTGCGTTTTAATCGATGCTGCAAAGCGTTAGTTGCCTCATAAACATAATCTAGTAACTTTTGAGCATTTAATATTGTTAGATTTTCCATAATAGATTGCAATGAGAAATTTTTAAGTAATAACTGATCAAATTGTTCAATTTCTTTAGTACTTAAATATTCTGCTAAAATCTCATTTACCATATTAATATTCTCAAAGTTAATAATTTCTTCTAACGTCACATTTCTAACACCATCTAATTGTAAGTTCATTGGTTTTACTAATAGTTCAACATTATATTGAACAAAAATAGTATCCTTTTTACCATTTTGTAATAATAATTCGTAGTCATAAGCAATCATTTCAACCGCTATTGTTTTTGGTAAACTATCTTTAAATAATCGGCATAGTTTCTCTGCAATAGATATTCCAGCATCACTAGTAAACAAAATTGCTTTATCTTTTTTTGCAATAGAAATCATATGATAATATACTTTGGCTTGTTTACTTACTTCTTCCAATATTGTTTGTACTTTCTTTTTTTGTTTAATCTTATTTCCAATTTCTAAGGCCAATAGCGTGGAAATATTATTAATAATGCCAACATTTGCAAAACCCTCGATTTCTTTTCCTATTTCTTCTAAAGAACCCATATCAACCATTAAGATAATATTTTTGAAATGCCTATTATGTTGAACAAACATATTTAGTTTTTCTATCGTATCATCTACCGAACTATAGATGGGCATATCAATTGCTTCAAATACTTGCATGTTTAGTAAAGTATTTACTGCATCTGCAATAGAACTTGCCGTTGAATACCCATGACACAAAACAACTCCGATAGTATCTAACATTTTTGTGTTCAAGTTATATAACTTCATATTTAATAAAATAAATGATTGTTGAATCATAGAAAGAGAAATACGATAATTATTAGTAATTTGTTTATTAAGCATCTTACAAAGCTGTTCCGATTCATTTCCTATTTGCAATAAATATTCATATAATCTAGTTATCTCTGTGATATGCTCTTTTTCCCAAACGTTTAATCCAGAATTATGATTTTGTTGAAAAATAATTAATCTAGCTAGAACATAAGCAAAATTAATAGGAAAATTAATGATCGTGGAACTTCTTACTGTAGTTAAATAATTTGTAACGAATTTTTCCAATTGTCTAACTCTACAGTCATCGTATGTTTCCTGAAAAACAATAACATCATAGTAGTGTTTAATAATCTTCTTACTTTCTTCTAAAAATTCTTTCTCACTTTTGCAATTTGTATTTAATTGTTCGAATGAATGAATAATATTATTCCACAATGATATAATTTGAATTATCGAACTATCAATTTTAATATCCTTTAACGGCATACATTTTTCTTCCTCACTGGATATCTTAACTGTTGATAACATATAATCAGGTAAATGAAATACATATATATCCAAGTTCTCATTATCAGAATCAACATAAGCATTTGCACAAATAGACTTAACGCATTTTTTTAGTTCTGTTAAATTGTTGTTATACGTTTCTCTAATTAATGAATATAATAGCTTATTAGATATCGAAATATTTTTACCTAAACACTCCTCTTCCTCATAGAAAAAATGTAAAATAAGTTCCTTTTTTTCATCTTCATTTCTTTCAGAAAATGATGGAATATTGCATACTACAGGAATTCTTGATTCCAAAATTTCACACATCTGTTCTTTTTGACTTGGGATACTACTCAGAATAATACGAATATCCTTATATACTCGTTTCTTTCCTTTTTTTCGTAAGAAGGATTTTGATAATAAAAAATCTGCTAATTTTTCTTGCGTATTTTCTGGTAAATATGATACATTTTGAATGTATAAAATTCCATGATCTAAAGTATCCATAATTCCTTCTACTGTTTGTCCGTTGATTTCTGTTCCAAACAAAAACAAATCATAATCTATTTCTTTTTGTTGCTTTGTAACTTTAAGGTATTTAAATTGCGCATTTGATGGTATTATTTCTTGATTTATACAATAGTGATAAATAATTTCCCCTAGATATTTTTTCCCTGTTCCATTTTCCCCAACTAACAATATGGGTAATCCTCCTGGGTATGCGATTGCAGATTTAATTTGTTGTATTACATAGTGCAAACTTCCATCCTTGCCTACTACATTTTCAAAATCCATCCTAATAGAATCTTTACATTTAAGTATTTGGCGCAATTCTAACATACTCATATATTCACTTTGTCTTAATGCTACATGATACTTCTTTTCCAAAATTATTTTACTTAAATAATACACAGGCCTTGAAGTAATTTTTATAGCTGTGCCATTTTTTACCATATCATTTAAGTACATAGAAACTAAAGATCTAGACAGATGTAATGTCTGACTTATATACTTTGTAGTGAAAATATCCAAATTTTTATTGTCAAATTGTTTCGTTATTTCATCTAAATATTTAACAACCTGATGTTTAGAACTATATTGCGCCATAATTTCACCTCCTCTTTCTTATGGCTAAAGTATATTATATATTTTTATTATGAACTGTAGTTACAACCTATTTTGACACTATTTATGCTTAAAACTGCTTTTTTAACACTTAATTGTCCTATAATGGCATGTGTTTATTTTTATTTACACTATTTCATAGTGTAAATAAAAATAAACATTGTAATAAATTTGTGGTAATCTATATTTTAATAAAGGATATTATAATGCGGTTGAATTGACATTTCCGACAGATGTAAGAGAATGTATTATACTTATTGGTAAAGCTACAATTGGAAATGTTGTAAATAAATATTTCAAAATATTTTTCCAATTAAATTAAGAAAGTGAATTAGGAATATATACCGATTGTGTTCTCTTTGTATTATAATATTCAATATATTCTTCCATTGCAATCTTATATGCCACCTATATGAAATTATATTTGATTTGTTTTTTCATGAAATATGGATACCTCTTATTTAATTGATCTTTTTTTATAATATAACTTTATAAAAAAGCATAGTGAGTAGCTAGTACCATACAATTACTACTCACTTGATTTACTTCGATCCAGAAAGATTAAAGTAGAATTATCAAAGTCAGGATATCAAGTTAGCGTTCGAAAAATTCGTCGTATTATGCAAGAAAATGGCCTGGTTTCTAACTATACAGTAAAACAATATAAAATACATAAGAGTACATGCAATAATGATAAAGTAGAAAATATAGTACATCGTGAATTTGATAGAGAAAAAACATTAGATGTAGTAGTAAGTGATCTTACCTATGTAAATGTAGGTGGTTATTGGAATTATATATGTTTACTACTGGATTTATATAATCGAGAAATTATTGGGTATGCAGCAGGTAAACATAAAGATGCAAAATTAGTATATAAGGCCTTCAGCAGAGTACAAAGAAACCTGAATAATATTCAACTATTTCACACAGACAGAGGAAATGAATATAAGAATAGGATAATTGATAAAGTACTAGAAACATTTAATGTTAGTAGATCGTTAAGTGCTAAAGGATGTCCCTATGATAATGCAGCAGCTGAAGCCACCTATAAAATCATAAAAACAGAATTTGCATTTAATAGAATATTTAATAGTTTTGAAGAGCTGGAATTAGAATTATTTGATTATGTAAACTGGTATAATAACATTCGCATTCATGGATCATTAGGATATGTATCACCAGTTGAATATAGGATAAATTCTCTTTGAAATTGTCCTAAAAAGTGTTGACAATCCAAAATGCGACAGGTTCAAGAAATGACTTACTTTACAAATCTGCCTAAGGAGGAATTTGAAAAAAGAAAGATGGAAGCTCTGTATTCAAAACGATTGGATATTGAAGTTGCGTACAAAACATTAAAAACTCAATTAGAACTTGAAAGAAATGTATCAACTAATGTTTAAGTTGTACAAACGAGTGTATATGCAAAAGTTTTGTTTTACGCTATATGTAATTGAGTTGAACTTAATAATTAAAAGAAATAAGAATTTGACACTCTCATTTCTTTGTTTCTAAATAATCTATAATATCTATAAGCTGATCAACGATAAATTGAGCATGACTTTGACGTAGTTAATGCATAATGTATAAGTTGTTGACTTGATGATGATGCAAGTGCTATTTTGTAGTTATGTAACTTTAAATAGTCGAGTAGGGAGAAAATATATGGATTGAGTATGGCTTGGTAATCTCTTTTTAAAGAGGCATAATACTTAGTTAATAAATCATTAAATTCTTCTCTTGAAGTTTTTTCATTCCACCAGCCATACACAATATCTCTAAACTTACGATTATCAACACATATCACTTGTTTATATTCATCAAGTAATAAATCAATGTCATATTTTTTATAAAATGCCATAAGTTCATTCATATACATTGTTTCACTATCAAAGATAACACCGTCCATATCAAAGATAACAGTTGTTTTATGATTCATGATTAATAATCTAATGCTTTATAATAACGTCTAATATCAATTGGATGACGTCTACAATGTTCTAAGTGTACATTTAATCTCATAAATGCTGATCTCATCATGATAGGAGATAAAATTCCTCTAAACTCATCACTTATTCCTTTTAATTCATAATCTTTTGTATCAAAAACAGTAACTTTTGCACTGACTCTATGAACAAAGTTTTCTACACGATCCATTTCTGGACGAGTTTTATCTTCACCTTTAATCAAAATAACTGGAATATCTCTTTCAATAACTTCTAATGTTCCATGGAAGAAGTTTGCTGCTGAAATTGGTCTTGTTCGCATCCATTGCATTTCTTCCATAATACACATACCATAGCACACTGCCCAATCTTCTAGGTTTCCTGATGCAACTAAATAAGTAATTGGTTCATCACAATATTGTTTTGCGTATGCTTCCATTTTAGCATCAGCATCTTTATAAATTTGTACAACATTTTCTGGCATGTTTTTAATCTCATTCATCAATTGATCATATTTATCAAATTGTCCCGCATTTTTCATAAAGCGTAATACAACTGAATACCACCAATAATATTCACCACCGAATGTATTTACTAAATAATCAACTTTTTTAGCCAAAGGAGAATTTAAAACTTCAACATATCCCATAACTTTGGCTCCTACTTCATGTGCTTTATCAATAGCTGCTTCAATTTCAATAGTATTACCTGATAATGATGCAATAACTACAATTGATTTTTCATTAAATTTAGCATTCCCTTCATATAAGAAATCAGTTGCATTTTCTAGATAAATTGGTAAATCACAACCAAGTTGTTTAGCAGTATGCATAATTTGTCCTGCATACAATAATGTTCCACCAATTCCAAATAAGAAGATATTTGAATACCCATCTTCACAAACTTTATCAACAATTTTTTCTACTTCAGGGATTAAATTTACTCCATTTTGATGTTCTGTTCTTACTCTGCTTTCATCGAAATTTAACATTTTTCTCTTTGATTCTTCAACTATTTGTATTGCTGATGATGCACCTATAACGTCTGCTCCTGATTTGAAAAATTTTTCTGCTTGTTGATATGTTCGTATTCCTCCAGAAGCTTTTATGCATATATTATCATCTAGAATATTTTTCATTAGTTTAACATCATTTAAATCTGCGCCTCGAAAGCTTCTTCCTGTCGATGTTTTCAAAAAAGTAGGTTTTACACGATTGGCAATATTACAAATTTCTCTTTTTATATTGTCTCTACCTTCAAGTTTACACATTTCTACAATAACTTTTTCAGCTATTCCATATTTCTGGCATATTTCATGAATAGAAAACATTTCTTCTTCTATTTTTTTTAGATTTCCATTTTCAACTGCATTTTGATTTAATACATAATCTATTTCTTTATACCCTATTAATGCATATTCTTTAAATTTATTAACTTTTTCTTCTAATGTTAATACACCTTCTGGAAAATCTATTGCACCGGCAATAATAATATCATCATTCAAAGCATTCACAGCATATTCATATTCTTGCTTTGTTCTAGCAAAAATACAGCGAAATCCATATTTGTTTGCTTTATCCAAATAAGTTTTAAAATCATCTTGAGGATCTCTTATATAGTCTAATTTTTTAGCAATATTTAACATATTTCTTTCCTCCACTTATCAAATAAAAATTTTGATTTTTTATCTGCTTCAAAAGGTTTTCTATAATACACACGATTAACAATTTCAAAAGAAAGCAATCCTGTATAGTTATATTTTTTTAATGTATTTAAATCTTGTGACATGCATCGTGTGCCATCTCCCCATGCCATATGACCAGTTGGATTCCCATCAACAAAATGACAATGAATAATTCTACTTCCAAAAGCTTCAAAATAATCATTTATATTTTCTTTAGCTTTTGCCATTGCTCCTAAATCTAAACAGATTTTTAAATTATCATGATTAACTAAATCGAGAAAATCCTTTAAGTCTGAAATTGTATTCACCAAAATTGATTCCATTGGCTGTAAAGCCTCTATCGCTAAAGGAATATTTTTAGATGCTCCATATTGAGCCAAACGATTCAACATTTTTGCACTTCTTTGTTTTGCATCATCCTTATTTTCTAATAAATACGCCCATCCACTAGTAACAACAACTTGATTCGCATTTATCTCATAAGCAATATCAATCGCATTTTTAAAATAGGCAAATACTCTTTCTTGTTCTTTTGTAGATTTAGCAGCCATATTATTCGGTTTTGGATTTGTTTGTTCTGGACAAACACCAATTACTTTTAATTTATATTTACGTTCCAATTGTCTTAAATTTTCAACTGGATCATACCCATTATAATCCAAATAAAAATGCATCGGTCCTGTCCAAAGTTCAACATATTGAAATCCATTTTCGAAAGACTTTTTAAAAAAATCTTCTAATGTATAAAAACGATAATGACAATTCATTGCACATACATCCATATATATCTCTCCCTTTTCATTTGTAATAAATGATAATGGCAATATGGTATAGGTATACATAATGCCATTATCCATATTATCAATGTATTAATAATTCAAAGCTTTATAATAACGTCTAATATCAATTGGATGACGTCTACAATGTTCTAAGTGTACATTTAATCTCATAAATGCTGATCTCATCATGATAGGAGATAAAATTCCTCTAAACTCATCACTTATTCCTTTTAATTCATAATCTTTTGTATCAAAAACAGTAACTTTTGCACTGACTCTATGAACAAAGTTTTCTACACGATCCATTTCTGGACGAGTTTTATCTTCACCTTTAATCAAAATAACTGGAATATCTCTTTCAATAACTTCTAATGTTCCATGGAAGAAGTTTGCTGCTGAAATTGGTCTTGTTCGCATCCATTGCATTTCTTCCATAATACACATACCATAGCACACTGCCCAATCTTCTAGGTTTCCTGATGCAACTAAATAAGTAATTGGTTCATCACAATATTGTTTTGCGTATGCTTCCATTTTAGCATCAGCATCTTTATAAATTTGTACAACATTTTCTGGCATGTTTTTAATCTCATTCATCAATTGATCATATTTATCAAATTGTCCCGCATTTTTCATAAAGCGTAATACAACTGAATACCACCAATAATATTCACCACCGAATGTATTTACTAAATAATCAACTTTTTTAGCCAAAGGAGAATTTAAAACTTCAACATATCCCATAACTTTGGCTCCTACTTCATGTGCTTTATCAATAGCTGCTTCAATTTCAATAGTATTACCTGATAATGATGCAATAACTACAATTGATTTTTCATTAAATTTAGCATTCCCTTCATATAAGAAATCAGTTGCATTTTCTAGATAAATTGGTAAATCACAACCAAGTTGTTTAGCAGTATGCATAATTTGTCCTGCATACAATAATGTTCCACCAATTCCAAATAAGAAGATATTTGAATACCCATCTTCACAAACTTTATCAACAATTTTTTCTACTTCAGGGATTAAATTTACTCCATTTTGATGTTCTGTTCTTACTCTGCTTTCATCGAAATTTAACATTTTTCTTTCCTCCATTTATTTTCTTATCCTAAAATTCCAAATTGTGCACAGACAATACCAATAATTGCTGTACCAATAATTAGCCATAATACATTAACCTTTTTTTGTAGAAGTTTATAATAAATACCTGTTGTTGCCAATGCTAACATCCCTGGCATAATTCCATTTAAAATATCCTGAATTTTTGTAGCGCTTTCGCCACTTCCAATGACTAGAGGAGTCGATACTACTACTAATTCATTTGTCATTCCACCAATAACCATTACTCCTAAAATTGCTGCTGCTAACATGAATTTTTCCATTAATCCAGAACTTTGAATTTTTTCTAAATAAGTTGCTCCAAGTTCATAACCTTTCATAGCACAGATATATCTTAAAACGAATGCTGGAACATTGAAAATTAATAAGAATAAAATTGGCCCTAAAATATTTCCTTGCATTGCTAAAGATGTCCCTATACCAATTGCTAATACTCTTAATGTCCCAAGTAATAATGAATCACCAATACCACTTAATGGACCCATTAATGCAGCTTTAACAGCATTAATTGATGATGAATCAAAATCTTCTTGTGTTGCATTCATTTCTTCCATTGCTAAAGTAATCCCACCAACAAAAGTTGAAACATGTGGTGTTATATTAAAGAACTCTAAATGTCTTTGAAGTGCTTCTGATAGTCCTTTGGGATCATTTCTGTATATCTTCTTTAATCCTGCACTTATCATACTACAAAATCCCATGTGCATTTGTCTTTCGTAATGCCATGAAAATTCCATTGGTAACGATCTCCAAAACATTTTTATTAAATCTTTTTTTGTAATAACTTTTTCATTATTAGAAGTCTTCGTCATCTTCATATCCTCCTTCTGCCATTACTAAATTATTATTATTTTTAAAATCAATCTTTAAGAATACAGCAATTACACCAAGAATAGCAATTCCTACAACTGGAATTTTAAAATATGCTGATAAAACAAATCCTAAGAAGAAAAATGGAATAACTTTCTTATTCATAATCATTTGAGCTAACATTGCAAATCCAATTCCAGGTAATAAACCACATGCAATTGATAATCCATCAGTAATAACCGCAGGAATTGCATTAACAATAGCTTCCATTTGTGAACTTCCTAAGGCAAATCCTAAAAAAGTAATCAAAAATAATACTGAACATGTAATAAAACCAGTTCCCATATGTACTATAGTTATTGCTTTAGCATTACCTTTAGCAGCATATTTATCTGCAATTTTTGCCATAAATGGTCTTACTAAAGAAAAAATAACATTGTCAATTGCTTGAGCTAATAAAGCAATTGGAAAGGCCATAGTAAAAGCAATTTCTGCACCTTTACCTGTAGTAATTGCAAATGCTGTACCTAGTACTCCACCAACAATAACATTTGGTGGAATATATGCACCAACAGAAACTTGCCCTAAAAACGCTAATTCTAAAGTTGCACCTACAACAATTCCCATTTGTAAATCCCCTAAAATCAAACCAACCAATGGACCAAGCACGATCGGTCTTTGTATTAAGTTTGTACCTGTTGCTAAATCACATTTTCCAATAAATGCTACGCAACCTAATAAAAACGCCTGTAACATAATTCTTCTTCCTCTCTATATAACATCTTTTGCATCAATTTTCTTGTCGGTTGGAACCATACGAATTTCTACAGAATACTCTTTATTCAATAAATCTTTAACAAGTTCAATTTCTTTTTCTGTTAAATTCACTGCCTTAGAAATATTCTTTGTTTCAGCAGTAGCCTTAGTTCCACCCAAAACAACACTATCAATCACATGAGTTTCAGTCATTAAACGATATGCATCTTTAACGCTCTCAACAACAATAAATAGTTTGTATTTATCTGTTACACCACTATTGATTGACTGAATGGCATAATCAATATTTTTTAAAACCAACTTTACTCCTTGTGGTTTGGCCATCTTAATAGCCATTTTTTTCAATTCATCTTGCATAAGTGCATCATTAGCAATCAAAATACAATCTGCTCCAAGAGCACTTGTCCAAGAGAATGCAACTTGTCCATGTAGTAGTCGATGATCAACTCTTAAACATTTAATCATAACTTCTTCCCCTTTTACTAAAATTCTTCTTCTTCAATATCTTTTTTTAAAGTTACACTATTTTCCAATGTGATTCCTACTTTTCCACTATCTAATACATGATCAATATTTACATTTCCGGAATTATTAGATATAACCAATTCAAGAACCATATTCATATTCATACCAGAGATAAGATTCACTCTTTCATTATTACACGTCTGCAATAATGCATTATAAACGCTACCTCCTTTAACATCGCATACAATCACATAATCTTTTGTATCTGCTTCAATTCTCTTTTTTAAAGAAGCAGCATAATCATTTGGATTTTCACCAGGATATAAACTATATGTTTCAATATCTTTTGCAAGTTCTCCAACAATCATTGAAACTGAGTTTAACATTCCTTTAGATAAATCACCATGTGATGCTAAAATTATTTTTACCATAACGTCCACTCCTTTCACTGATTACCGAGCAAGAAGCGTGCCAAAATAATAAATGTACTTTAATTTTTTTATTTTTTTGTTGAAGTTACCGGACACTTATATTTGAGCAAAACTCGTGCCAAAATAAAAATCCATATAAACCTATTTTGTTTATATGGACATATATTAATCATTTTCTACATAAGAGTAAATATATTCAATTTCTTCAGTTGGGATTTCAACATTATAGAATTCCTCAACCTTTTTCATAGATTGTTTTAAAGCTATAATAAAATCTTGATGTTTCTCTTCAAAATCCTCACTATTATATACTGTTATCTGTTGTTTCATGATTAATCTTTCAATCAAGCAACTGATATGTATATACAAGCCAAAGCATGTTTTATTTTTAAATTGATGATTTAATATTTTTTGTAGTTCATCTAAAGCAGTAGAAACTTGTTCAAGAAGTTTGTTTGGATTTAGGATTGTTAAATTGTTCATAACATTCGATAACGAGAAATTTTTAAGAATATTTTTTTCAAAGATAAGCAGTTGATCATTTGAAAGATAATCTTTAAAATACTGCTCTAATTTATCATGTTCACTATTAATAATAAAATCTTCGATTCCTATAAATGGTAAATCACTCATATTAGGGTTTAATGTTCCTACAACACATACGATATTGTAATCTTCTAAAAATTGGCGATCAGTATGATTTTGAATAAGCGATGGATAATCATATGTCAAAACTTTCATATTTAATCCTTTTGGTAATGAATCGGTAATAATTGTTTTCAATTTTTCTGCAGCACCAATGCCACTAGCACAACTGCATAAAATAATTGGTTCTTTTTGGTGATGAAGTTCAAGGTGGACATGATAAGGATTGTTTTTGTTGATGTCTTCAAAAATGTCTTGCATAGAGCGTTGTTGTTTAATTCCCATGCCAATTTCTAAAGCGAGTTTGGTATTAACATTGTTTATCATGGCTATATCTACATTTTTTATTTGTATTCCTTGATATATTTCTTCTAAAGATCCCATATCAACCAATAAATATAAATGTTTAATTTTCCCCATATAAGATAAATAATTATTGATCTTGTTAATAATTGTCGTGCTATCCACATTTAACGGCATATCAATAGCATCAAAAACATATGTATCTAATAATTTATTTGCTGATTCAGCAATAGAACTTGCAGTTGAATAACCATGTGCCAATATAATCGCAAGTGTTTGGTTTAATGAATCATGATTCATATATTTATTTAAAATAATCATCATAATGACTTGTACCATTGCATCATAAGCATCATTGATATTATTTTTTAAATAGTCATAGACTTCATCTGCTATTAAGTATTCTCTATGAAACTTTGCTTTTAAGTTTTCTTGAAAACAATAAATGGTTTGTTCATTCTCATTTACCCATTTTGCCAGTTTATAAGTATTATGATTATATTCCAATAAATAGCTTGTGAGTGCAATAACCTCATTATGCGACATTTTAAAACCATAGCGATTCGTCATCATGTCTAATACATGACCTACAGTATCTAAGAGATAGTTATTTTGACTTAAATCTTTTTTATCAAATACAATTTTTTCAAAGTAATCTTCAATAAGTTTTCTTGATTGTGTTATGAAATCTTCTTGATTATGAAGATGAATTAAATTTTCATAAAAATGAATAGTACGATTTTGTAAAGATGTTGGAATAAGTGTATCGAGTGATAACATTTGATGTTTCTTCATCATTAATTGTGCTGGATTAACCATTTCCATAATAGTTTGAGGAAAATGATAAGCATGAATTTCTAGTTTATCATCTTGGCAATTGAATAATGCACTCACACAACTTGATTGAATCACATTGCTTAATTCCCCAATATTTCCTATAAAATTATGATTTAATAGAAGCTGATAAACATTAGAAGAAATCCGAATCGTTTTCTTTATCCTTTTTTCTTCTTTATGATAAAGGGAATAAATCAATTGTACTCTTTCATTAACCCCTCTTTGTGATAAAGAGGGAATTTGTAAAATAACAGGTATTCTTCTTAAAAGTGTTTTTAAAAGAACCTGCTCTGGATCTTCTGTTGTTGCAAAAATAATACGACAATGTGAGTGATGCCATTTATCATTATCACCCATCATATGATAAATTCCTTGATCCATGTATAAAAATAATTTTTCTTGGCATTCCGCTTTCAAACAATGTACTTCATCTAAAAATAATACTCCTCCATTAGCATAATGAAGCAATCCTAAATTATCTTTATCTGCACCTGTAAAGGCACCACGCTTATAGCCAAACAAATTAGCCGTTAATAACTCTGGATTGTTTGCATATTCTGAACAATTGACTTGTACAAATTGTTTATCTTTTTCAATCAATCTCTTGTTTATACAATATTCATAGGTTAGCTTAGCAAGGAAAGATTTTCCAGTACCCGTAGGTCCATTTAGTAATATTGGTAATCCTACTGGTGGATATGATACTGTTGCTTTAATTTTTTCAACAAGATGATTGAGACTATCGTTATATCCAATGAGTTTTTCAAAATCATGTAAAATATGTTCATTTTCTAATTCCATAAGTAAATCTTGTAATTTTGAGTATTGCTTTTTCAAATGCTCTTTTTTATATTTTGTTTGCAGATAATCTTTATCTAAAAATATGATTGGTCTTTGTTTTATTTTGATGAATACATCTTGTTCATATAATTCATTACATAAGGTAGAAACATAATTACGACTTTGTTTGAGTTGTTGAGATATTTCCATACAAGTACATTTATCAAATGCTTTTTGATCAATAAGTTGGTGAATACAATCTAATATTTTCTTTTCCATGATTTCATCCTCCTTTGTTGTTATCTTAATCATTTCAATTATGACTGTCAAGGTCTATTTTTTTGTTCTTTTTCTATATATTTTGGCACGAATTTTGCTACTATATAGGTAGAGGTGATTGTGATGAAGCAAAAGTTTAGAATGAAACAAACTTATAAACAAACTTTTCAATTAAATCAAAAAATGATTCATTCCCTTGATTTTTTAAAGTTAAACAGTGAAGATATGCAAAGTCTTATTGATAACGCTTTACAAACAAACCCTTTCTTAGAATTAAGGAAAGCATATGATCCTTCAAATCATTCTTACATTGAAAATATTTCTAATCATCCTTCTTTACAAGAGGAATTATATCACCAACTTTATGCTTGTTTAAAATCTTATGATTCTCATATTATGTCTTATCTTATTGAATCTTTAAATGATCGTGGATTTTTAAGTTATAGTTATGATGTTTATTTAAAAGAATTACAGATTGATGAAAATACATTTTTTAAGCATTTAGAACTTTTACAGTCTTTTGAACCTGCTGGTGTCGCTGCTAGTGATGCTATTGATTCTATATGTATTCAGTTAAAGAGAAAAGGCAAGGAAAATGCATATTGTTTGATGAAGAAATACAAAGATATTATTCTTACGCAGAATTATCATCAAATCAAACAAACAACCCATCTTACACAAAGAGAAATTGATATTCTTTTTGAAGATATTAAGCAATGTCAGCCATTTCCATGTCAAAATTATTCAAATCAAAATGATATTTATGTTTTACCAGATATTGATATTATTATTGAAAATGAAAATATTCAAATTGTCCCTATTAACCAACCAAATGTGATGGTAAATGACCATCTCTATCAAAGTGTTAGAGATAACGAAGATATGAAAAACTTTTTTAATGAAGCTCATTTTCTTTTGGAAAACTTAACCAAAAGAAATAAGACTGTCTTAATGGTAGCTAATGAATTGGTTGACTTACAAAAAAGTTATTTTCTCTATAATGATGAATTGGTTTCTTGTACGTTAGCTGACTTAGCACAAAAATGCGGCTTTCATGAATCTACGATATCTCGTACACTTCATCATAAATATTATCGTTTTAATAATGAGGTTTATCCTTTAAAGAACTTATTGGTATCTAAAACTTTAAGTGGTGATAGTAGTGATTCTATCAAAAAGGCAATTGTCTTATTAATTCACAATGAAGATAAACAAAAGCCTTTAACTGATGAAGCCATAGTTTCTAAGTTAGAAGAACTGGATTTATATTGTTCCAGACGAGTGATTGTAAAATATCGCCAACAATTAAATATCCCCTCATCTTCTAAGCGAAAAAGAAAATAGTCTTTTAAAGTATTTAAAAAATGCCTTTTGTCTATCAAAGAACACAATGGGGTCAACTTAAGAAATACTTTGTTTTTAACAGCTCTAACAAACATAATAAGACAATTTACTCGCTTGATTAATTCTTTTTCTAATATTATTCATTTCAAAATCGTTAATAATTTATGTCGAACTCGTTTTCAGGATTTTATCGGAATACGTGTCATGACTTTTGATATAGTTGTTTTCTAACTTATATTCAGAAACAGAAAAAATACTGATGCAGATCTTATTAAATTTTTCTCATGTCTTGATATTTTTGAAAAGAAGATTACCAAACAGGCTATGCATAAGAATATCAGAAAACTTAATTCAAATGTTTTTTCATTATTAATTTAAACAGTTTGCTCAATTATTTTATTCCTCAGAATTAAGCTTATACTATACTATAAGGGTTACACACTTCTCGGTGGGGACGGTACTTTTTAGAAATTTCATATGATACCTATAATATCAATTACTTTGGCATATGGTAAAACCAAAATGTTTGTGATATGTTTGATGTGAAAAAGATTGTTTCCAAACCAGCTGGTCTATATGATATCACTAATGGCATTTTTGTTGATTTCACAACAAAAACAGGCAACCCATTCAGAAATGCCACTTGCACTTCAACATTTATATGCTACAAGTGATTTGTACAAAGATATGAAAGTCATATATTTAGCTGATAGGTGCTATGGCTCTGCTGGGTTGATCTGTTTTTTTGATTATCTTGGATATTATTACTGCGTTAGAGGAAAGTCATATTTTTACAAAAGCCAAATTTCACAGATGAAATCAAACAATGAATATATAACGATTAATATTAATGATAAGTGGCTTAAGAGATTTTCATTCTCTCCTGAGGCAATTGAATATAGAAGAAAAAATTCCGAATTAAAAATAAGAGTCGTTAAAAGAAATTACATATATTATGATGAGCTAGAAATGCGACAGGTTCAAGAAATGACTTACTTTACAAATCTGCCTAAGGAGGAATTTGAAAAAAGAAAGATGGAAGCTCTGTATTCAAAACGATTGGATATTGAAGTTGCGTACAAAACATTAAAAACTCAATTAGAACTTGAAAGAAATGTATCAACTAATGTCTAAGTTGTACAAACGAATGTATATGCAAAGTTTTGTTTTACAATATGGCGGGAATACTAAGAAAACAAATTAATCGAGAACTTATGAGTCATCCAAAACAGAATGAAACAAAAGAGTATAAAGAAAATGTAATTGTATTTGAATCTCAATATTGGGTTGTCAACATATCACAGCTTATCAACTGTTTTATGGAAAATAATATTTTAGTAGCATGTTCAATAAAAACAAGAGAGCGATAGTGAAAAGATATATCAGATGTTAAAAGCATGTGAGAAACTAAAAGTGCCTATTCAAGAGAATAGACACTTTGAATGATGAGGTCGAGTTGTTCCGAGCGGATTTTATACCCGTTTTACACTTGATGATCGAAACTTTCCAACAGTAAAAACCATCAATGGTGTAATGAAAACAACCAAACCGTAGTTAAATATTACACGATAATCATAGTACATTACAATTTCAAAAAAATGATAAATTTTACATAGGGATTTTATGCATTTTTTTACGTGTTTTAATTGGAAATATCAATTGATTAATTATGTTAGTACAATGGAAAGAAAAGGTAATACAGATAGCATATTTACCCACTCTCTCCTTAAACGAAATACACTACATTAATGTATTCTAAATGAGAAATTAAGACACCCACTTATATTTGTTGAAATAGAATTAAAGATTATAATAATTGAGCCTGTAAATTATTTTGTGTAAAGTCTGTTTCCAATGATAGAATTTGATGAGTAACTGTATTGAGTAATTATACAGTTACTTTTTTATATCATATCATAATATATTTAATTGTAAATGTTCTCGTTAACCCCTCCCTTCAAAGATGATTTGAAGACTAGAATATATAATTCCCCAATTACCATATGGGACATTCCATTTACTTGTTATTTTATCTTGAGCTAAGTACAAAGATTTAAATAAACTTTCATCTGTTGGGAATACTGTTCTTATTTTAGTAAACTTTCTAAATGTTCTCTTTCTACACATTCTACTATATCCATAACGTTCTTCGTCATATAATCTTATAATTTCTTTCTTGTCCATATAAGTTAATTTTGCCATAATAAAACCCCAAAGATTGTACTTGTTATATTAGTCCAATCTTTGGGGTTCATTTCAAACGAACTACACACTTAAACACTAATTATTTGATTTTATAAAATGGATTTTAAACTGTTTATATCCATTTATTTATATCGTTTGACTTTTTATTCTTGTAGTTTAATTATTCAAAATTTGTATGTCTTTGAAACATACTATCTGAATTTTCGTTTAATTTTTTCATTAATTCTAATATAATTGCATCATAAACAAGAAATGAAAGCTGCTCAAAAGCAGAGGCCATAGGTTGCTTACTTTTACCAGATAATTTAGAAGCACCTGGTAACACAACTATACTATCAGCCAAAGAAGCTATAGTAGAATTTTCGTTTATTGTTATAAGAGCAACTCTTACCTGTTCATCTTTTGCTGTTTGAGCAATAGACACAAGACTTGGCGTTTCACCTGATCCCGATCCAATAATAAGTAAATCTCCAGACTTTGAATGAGGAGAAGTAATTTCTCCGACTAAACTAACTGAAAATCCCAGATGCATAAGTCTATTTGCAAACGCAGAAATAATCAGACCAGAGCGTCCTTTTCCCAATAAATATATATGATGAGCTTTCACTATTTCTTTAATAAAATTTTGAAAATCATTATCATTTACTATCTGACTGTTTTGCTTTAATTCATTTAAAATAATCTCTAAATTATTTTTTACACTCATATTTTTTGCCTTTCTTTAATAAATTTTTAATTCTTTCTGTAATATTTCCATTAAAAATATATCCACCAGACACAAACACATTCACTCCCGTTTTTAAACACTCTACTATTGTTTCATCAGTGATATTACCATCAACTTGAATATCATAATAAAAATTATTATCTTCCTTGAGTTTTGCTAGTTCTTTCATTTTGTGAAGAGTTGAGTTTATAAATTTTTGTCCAGGTACTCCAGGATTAATAGTCATAACTAGCACTTGATCAACAAGTGGGAGCATCTCTTTAATCATGCATACTGGTGTCGCAGGATTAATTGCTACACCTGCCCTTTTTCCTAATGCATGAATCATTTGTATAACTCTATAAAGATGTCTTGTTGATTCGTAATGTACAGTAATAATATCTGCATTCTTGTAATTATCAATATATCTTTCAGGATTTTCTATCATCAAATGTACATCTAAAATAAACTCTGTTTTTTCTTTTAAATCATTAACCGTATTTGATCCAAATGCTTGATTAGGTACAAAATGTCCGTCCATCACATCAATATGTAAATATGTTGCTCCTGCACTTTTAACTTCTTTTAATTGTTTAACCAGATCATAAGTATTTGCATTTAATAGTGAAGGTGATATAATCATTAAAATCATCTCCTTATAATAAAGGGTATCTTTCGATACCCTATTCACCTAAAATCATTACATTAATTATTCTTGTTCTTTCTCTTAATTGATCCCAATCAACGAAATATACTCGTCCTAAAGTCCCCAATAATATATTTCCATCACGTATAATAAACGTAAGCGAAGGACTGCCAAACACTGATGACCTAATATGAGCATCTGTATTCAACATTGTCCATTTTTCAGCTGGGTAATTTGAATCACTTAAACTTAATCCAAATTCAATATGTTTTGGTCCTGGACTGTTATATTGATTTTCACTTGTCATCTTAGGTACTAAACGATCTAAAGTATTATTAATATCAACTTGTAAATACTCGTCACCATAAAAATTAGTATCATGCATAGTTTCATCAAAATATAATGAACATGTTGTATGTGCACTTGAAACTGTTATCAACCCATCTTTAATATTTGATTTTTTTACAAAATCAATTAAATGCTGTTTAATATCGTGATATGATGGTCTACCTATAACTGTCTGAAGGACAATATCATCATGATAAATATTCATACTATAAACCTAATCTTTCTTTTAAATCTTTATATAATTGTTCTACCCCCAAACCTGTTAATAAAGGCAATCCATTAATAACCTTATCTTTAATAGATTCAGATACAATTGTTGTTGAGATAACAGCATCATAATCATCAATTTTATTCAACTCATCAGCTAATTTAGATTGATAAATTTTAACTTCTGTATATCCATTACTATTTAACCATTCTTGTACTTTTGCAACTGCAATTGTAGAAGTTGCATGTCCTGCTCCACATACGATTAATAATGTTTTCATTCTTTTTTCCTCCTATTGTACCGCGGGCTTTTTTATTTTATTTACATAAATTAATAGTCCCAACACTATAACTCCAATAATAACTAATCCAATCCATCCAATTGATTGTAACAGTATTGTAAATAATGCTACAGGCCATAAGCCACAGTTAACTGATGTAACTAAACCAACTGTACCAACATTATATTCTGCTAATTTAAATACATTTGTAATAACTGGTGCTAGCCAGGTTGACAAATATAACATTGTCACCATATATAAACTGCAGCCTAAAATACTTCTCACAATATTTCCTTTAAAGAAAGGAACCATTAATGCAATAGCAAATGCATAAAAAGCTAAGTCGCCAAATGGTAATGTTTTATTGCCTGGTAAAATAATTGCTAATAATAGTGATACAGGTACCATAATTAATGTAGTTGTCATAACTGTCGGATGCCCAACAGTAAGCGCTGCATCCATACCAATGTTAACAGTACGACCATTTAAATGCTTATTTGTCCAAGTTTTTGCGGCCTCAGCAACTGGCATTAGACCCTCCATAAACATTGCAACCATTTTTGGCATAATTTTCATAACAGCTGCTGTTGTCATTCCTAATTGACCAATTTTGGCAACATCATACCCTGCCAAAATACCTACACCTATACCAATAAATAATCCCATAATAACTGTATCTCCAAAGATACCAAATTTTTTACCAATTGTTTCTGCATCTGCATCAATTCTATTCAGACCTGGAATATGATCAAATAACCAATTAACAGGAATTGCAAAAATCGTTCCACATAAAGCCATCATATGTGTAATAGCAATACCAGGATACCCAAAGAAATTGCTGATTTTCTCTTGAAATAAGTCTGCAAGTAACCATTGAATCATAAGTGCTACTATAATTCCTAAGAGACCAACCCAAAAACTTCCACTAATTGCATTAGCAACTAACCCCAAGAACGCTGGGAACCAAAAATTCCAAATATCTACATTTAATGTTTTTGTCCAACCAAGCATAACAAACACTAAATTAAGTCCTAATGAAATTAGTATAATACAAATACCTAATGTTGTAGAAAATGCAAGCGGCCCTCCAACTCCACAACCAATATCCATAATACTTAATGAGTTACCATATTTTTCTCCCATTGTTTGAATAGCTGTTCCCAAATTTGATGATAGCAAACCAATAACTAAATCCAAACCAATAGAACCAATACCAACTGTAATCCCAGAAATAATTGCCTTTGATAATTTAACCCCAAAAAATAATGCTATAATAATTATTATAATCGGCAGGAAAACTGTTGATCCCAGACCAATAAACCATTGTAATGCTTCAACCATTTTTTTACCCTCTCTTAATAAATTCCATTTCTATTTAAAATACCCATAAATTCTTCTTCGTTTTCACATTGTTTAAGTGCATTAATTGCTTCTTTATTCTGAAACAATGCGATTAAATTTTGTAATATTTGTACTTGTTCATGCGGTTGACTCATAGCTAACATAAATACTAGTTCAACTTTTATTTTTTCATTTTTATCTCCCATGTTTAAAAACTCAACAGGTTGATTCAATGATGCAAAGCAGATCTGTGAATAATTAACCTTGCTTGAATCAGTGTGAGGAATCGCAAATCCTATATCATTAATCAATAATCCCGTTGGATATTCTTCCTCACGTTCTTTAATTCCTTCTAAATAATCACTTTTAACTACACCAGCTTGAAACATTGTTTTGAACATTGTTTCAAACAATTCATCCTGAGTAGCAAATATTTGATGAAACATACATAATCTTTTATCAAAATACATAAATTTCCCCCTCTATTACTTATAAAATAAATCTATCATTGCATCAATACTACTAATTTTTACAATCTGATCTATATATTCCTTCTTAATAATGATTTGATATATTTCTTGAATAACATCTTTAAACTTATCAACATGATCTTCATTTAAACATACCATTATAATAAGACTTACTAGATTACCACCCCAATCGACAGGTTTATCTAAAGTTAGTATAGATATACTAGATGTAATAATTGTTGATGGATCGGCATGTGGCAGAGCAACTCCACTATCCATACACGTAACTCCTGCTCTCTCCCTATTAAAGATTGAATCTCTAAATTTTTCATTAACATATTCTCTATTTTCTAATTCTTGAATTAAGTTTTCCAAACACTCTTTTTTATTTTTATAATTCTTCTTTATTTGAATTAATGTTGGATTAATAAATTGACTTAGATATGGTGCAGAGAAATTTTTCAATTCTCTGAGTACTTCTTCTTTAAATAGTATATGTTTTTTATATGCGTCCATAATATTGATATAATCTTCATTGGTAACAACTGGACTTACTCTAACGTATGGAACATTTATATTATCTAAATCAACTGACGTTATAATCAAATCTACATGAGATAAATCCGCAAGATATAATTTTTCTATTCTGGATAGTTCAATATTATCTTTAGCTGGCAATAGTTTACGGACTTTACTCAATATTAATTGGGAGGAAGATATTCCATATGGACAAACAACTAATATATTATTAGCTTTTGAGATATTAACTAATGCTATTTGGAAATGAACAAGTATTAATGAAACTTCCTCATCATTTAAAATAACATTATATCTTGATTCTATTAATGATAATGCATACCAGACAATTGTAAATAATTCTGTATACTGCTCCTTTATATTCTCTAATAAAGGATTTTTTATTTTAATTCCCTTTTTCAGTCTTAGAATCATTGCAGGAACATGATAAATCAGCGACTTATATAAGTGCTTATCTTGTCTTAAGTCAATCTTTTCTATTTTAGACATAACTTCAATAATTTCGTTTACTAAGTCTGCATATTCATTTTGTCCTGTTTTTAAACTATTTGTTATTCGATGTGCAAATAATTGCCTACATAAATACTCAATATCCGCATTTTTAAAATATAGATTTAAATTTTGTTGCAACATTTCAACAATGCTATTCGCCACAACATACGTTTCCATATAGCGTATATTATTAAACAAGAACGTTTCTTCAGTTTTAACATGATAACCATATTTCAACCTAACAATTTGTATAAGAAGTATAACAATAATTGATTTCAGATAATAAATAGATACATCATTTGTTAATTCGTTATAGTCTTCTAATAATAAATGGAAAACGTAATCAATATGCTGTCTATCAAACAGGAGTTCTAATTTACTTTTCAAATCCAATAATGAATCATCTTTATCATCTTCAAAAACATAATCTTTTATAGATTTTTGCAAATCTATTTCTATACCTATTGATACAATTCCAATATTAGTTACCTTTAGTTTTGTATTCTGTCTTTCAAATACTTCATTAATGACTCCTAAATCCTGATATAAAGATGTCTTACTTACTAAAAAATCATTTGATAGATTTTCTAAAGTAGTATTTTTGTTTTCTAAAAGAATCTTTCTTATAATAGAAAAACGTCGATTCACTGGAGAATACTCATCTCTTTTATTTTCATCACTAATTTCATCTATGAGCTTATTAAGATTGTTTTTTGCGTCCAATAATTTAATGCCATTTCTTGGCGAAGAATCAAGATCTAGACCATTTTCTTGTAAAAAACTGTAGAGAGCATTTATATCACTATATATGGTTTTCGTTGATACTGATAACCATTTAGCAAAGAAAGATGCGGGCTTATACTCACTTTGTTCTTTTAAAAGTTTTAAAAATTTTATTTGTCGACTATTCATTTTCTCACCCCATAAGTTAACTCTGTTTCTCTTTCCGAATATATGATAACATCGTAACAACAGTGAGGGCAATTACATATACTTCCTTATTAATGTGGAAAATCTACATAATAAATCATCGTACAATTTGATGATTATATTTTTATTACCGTTTTAAAACGAAATAAAAGGCATAACTTCCACTTATGTTGGAAATATATGCCTTTATGCATAGTAACGATTTATCATTAGTATAAACAATATCGCCTTTAACAACTGAATCGTCAACAAACATAAATCCAGCTACTTATACTTTATCTGCCGAGAACCCTTTCGTACCTCCATAATATATATGAGGACTTTGAATGCTTGAACCTATCATTATCACCCTAACCTTTATACTATTAAAAAAATCATTATAGTTCTCTAATAACAGTTTTTATTTCTATCATAGTAAGCGATTTAACCATCTTTCTTGTATAATAAAAATGTACCTTGTTGTAACATTTATATCACTTTTTCTTTCCAACCTTTGTACAATGTAGATAGAACCTTAATACTCTTATATTTCTATGTGGTTTATCCACTTATCAGGAGAGTGAATCTATAGGATCTTATTACATCTGTTTATAGCTCGATAGATTTTGATATCTTCATGTCACGCAAGGTTACACTAGTAAGATTGCTATAGAAATGACAAGGTTTCTAGAAAGGCGGTCTTTTTATGACAAAACTATTTTGCGGTATTGACGTAGCCAAATATAAACACGTCGCAAGTATCTACAATCTATCTACAGGTGAAATAATACTTGATTCAATACATTTTGATAATAATGACCAAGGTTTTAATACATTATTATCAAGCTTATCTAAATTGAATAAGAGAAATGAAATATTATGGCTTTGAATCAACTAGCCACTATCACCAAACATTATTCAATTTTCTAACTTCTAAGAAATATAAGTGTTATCTGATCACCCCTTATAAGACAAGTAAGTTTAGATCCATTTCTCGCCTATTGACATATATGTATAAAATTTCAAATTACTTCATTAAAATTATGACATAAAAAAATTACGTCATTTTTTTCAAAGAATAAGTTGTCAACTAATAATTATAGTTTATTTTTCTTTATTCCTGTCAAATCTAATATTAATGAAAGAAGGAATGATATTATGGCAGTTGCACACAAAAGCGCTATAAGCGTTGGACTTATTTATGTACCAGTTTCACTTTATAAAACAACCCGAAATACAGCTATCAGTTTCAATCAACTATGTAAAGACGAGAACGGAAAATACCAGCGTATTAAATATCAAAAGTTATGTCCCTCTTGCAATTCTGAAGTTAAAAGTAGTGATATTATAAAAGGGTACGAATATGAAAAGGGTAAATATGTTACAATATCTAACGATGAACTTGAAAGAATCAAATCAAAAACTGATAAAACTATTCATGTATTACATTTTGCTAAAATGACCGACATTGATCAATTATATTATGATAAAAATTATTACATTGTTCCAGAGCCTGGTGGTGAAAAGGCATTTGAACTACTCAGACAAGCACTATTATCTCAAAAGAAAGTTGCCATTGCTAAAACCGTTATGGGGACAAAAGAGGAACTTATAGTGCTATATCCCACTAAAACAGATATCATTGCTAAAATACTATTTTTTCAGGAAGAAATTCAACCAGCTCCAACTATTAACAAGGTTTCTGTTGATAAAAATGAACTTGAAATGGCTAAAACCTTAATCAACTCTATGACAGATAAATTTACACCAGAAGTGTATCACGATGAATACCAAGCTAAATTGCATGATGCTATACAGACTAAAATAAACGGTCAGGAAGTAGTAGTTGCTGATGACAGTCAGCCTAACAGTGTAATTGATTTGATGTCTGCACTGCAGCAGTCTATTGATCTAGCTAACACACAAGCATCAAATAACATGGCAGCGTAACTATGAATGATATTTTTGATAAACGTTTAGCAAGACCAATGCTAATTGCTAATCAATCTGAGCCGTTCAACTCATCAGAGTATTTATTTGAATTAAAGTTTGATGGAATCAGATGTCTTGCATATATTGATAGAAAAAGTGTTGATTTAAGAAATAAGCGTAACAAAGAACTGATTAATCAGTTTCCTGAACTTTCTAATATTTTTTCCAATGTTAATGGACAATGCATTCTTGATGGAGAGATCATTGTCCTTAAAAACGGTAACCCTGACTTTTACGAAGTTCAAAAGCGTACAGTTATAACTGACTTTTTTAAAATAAAACTCTTATCTGAAAAGTATCCTGCTACCTTTGTTGTCTATGATTTAATATATCTTGACAATGACTTACTTATCGATATACCAATAGAAGAAAGAATAAACAAATTGCCACGATTAATTAATGAAAATAATCGTATATCTATATCAAAAGTTATAGAAAATACTGGTATAGAGTTATTTAATATTGTCAAATCAAAAGAACTGGAAGGAGTAGTTGCTAAACGAAAAGGTAGCAAATATTTCTTTGAAAAGCGTTCAACTGACTGGATTAAATTTAAATATCTGGTTGATGATGATTTCGTTCTCTGCGGATATATTCAAAAAGACAACAATATGACAAGTTTTATATTAGGTAAATATGATTCAAGTAATAATTTAAAATACTATGGGCATGTCACCTTAGGTGCAAGTATAAGAACATTAGATCAATACAATTACACTATCATAAAGCACCATCCATTTAATTGTAATCTACCCAAAGGAAATGATAATGCAGTTTGGATAGAACCTAATTTAGTATGTATAGTACAATACATGCCTTCTAACAAAGAAGGTATGCGTCAACCTGTTTGCAAAGGTATTAGAGAAGACAAAGAAACAAAAGAGTGCAGAGAATAATGGTTCCTACTTGGTTTTAGACAATCATAAAATTAGAGGATTCAAACTATTGAATTTATCAACAGCATTTAAATCCTCCTTTTTATTTATACTCTAAAGTAAGAAATAACCAAAATAATCTATACTTTTTTATTCAAATGTTTTAATAACGTTACCTGATATTCTGGTTTTTTTTATATTTTTTTGTAATACTTCTTCAAAACATTTTTCTAATTCACTTATATTAAAATCTAAAATCATAGTCATTTCATTTTTCTGAAAGAATAATTGGTTTGCACTCTTACATCATTTTATTTATATAATCAAAAATCACTTGATTTATATAGTTATCTCCTATGACATTTTTATTTGAACCACACTACCAAATCATTAGTATATATTCTATGTGAAATCTTTTATAATGTAGGCAACAAGCATTAAAACTATATAGCTAAGTCCAGCTATAAAAAACTGATGACTTAATGTATCACTAAAGTATGATAATATAGCGCCAAAATATGGAGCAATGAAAGAGCCTAAACTTTGGAAAACTAATAATGTTGTTGTCCCTTTATTACCATAAATTCCTACCTTTTCTTGAAGAAATGGTACAAATGCCATATATCCATACCCTAATATAAAAGCTGATAATAATGTTAATAACAGACTTCTAGATGCTGAGGCTATTACAAACGAAATTGCACATATCAAATAAAATAATATAAGTGATTTATTCTTCAGCTTATTATAAATATTGCCATACATTGCTCCTGATACTAAAGATCCTGCAGATATAAACATGACAAGTAAAGAGCCATCTTGTACAGACCCATATTCGTTTAATATTAACAATGTAGAACACTTAATAACAAAAAATGTTGCTAGAGTTACTGAAATAAAAGAAAGTACTGCATATAGAAAAATTTTACTCCAACATATTTTTGACCCACTATGTTCATTAGAACTTTGAACATCTGTAACATTTGGAACATATAAAAAAACTATTAAAAAAACAATAAATGATACTAAATATGTTAAAAAAGAAACATTCCAGCCAAACATTAGAAGTTGACCAGCAATATAAGTACAAATCAGACTACCTAATCCTCCAACACTCCCTTGAAGTCCTATCATTTGACTTCTTGTTTTCCCATCAAAGAAATAAATAATCATTATTAATAACGTTGAGGAGATAAGTCCAACTCCAAATCCAAAAAGTAGTCTTGTAACCATCATAATAATTATATCTTGAAAGATATATGGTGCTACACCGCCTAATCCACACAATAGCAGTCCTATTAGAACTGTTCTTTTATTTCCTATAACACCAGAGATTAAACTACTACACAGGATTGCTATCATCATTGACAATGACGGTATGGTTGTTATTAGTTCAATAATATGTACTGGAACATCGGAAAACGATTCTGCAATAGCAGGTATATTCCCGGCTATTGCATTTATGGATGCTGTAACAACAGCACAGCTTAATAAAGCAATTTTCAATAATATATTTTTATTTTGATTCATCTTTCCCTTTCTCCTTTCATTTCATGTTTATCATAACATATAAAAACTGTATTTATAATGATTTAAAATAATCAATATTATTGATTATTTTTAATTTTATAATATAATTTATATAGGTGATTGTGATGAATATTATAGAGGAATTATATTTTTTTAATAAAGATGAATTGTTTTTTAAAAAATATTATTTTTTGGATAAGACTAAACAAAATATTGAATATTTTTATAAAGAAAATCAAAATGATGCTACAAATCTTAATATTGCACTACATCCCGAATCTCTACCAATCTATCATTATGAAGATGATTTTATAAAAAAAAATCATAATATTTCTATTATAAAACACCCTCGTTATATTCCTTACTTTGAGCATAAACATGCTTATTTCGAAATTTTATATGTTCTAGATGGACAATGTGATAATACTATTTTTGATACTGAACTATTATTAAAAAAGGGTGATTTTTGCCTTATAGCCCCTCATATTTCACACGGTGTTAAAAATTTTGATGATAATTCTATAGTTATCAATATTTTAGTTAGAGAAAGTACTTTCCTAGATACATTTATGAACTACATCAAGGATAAAGATTTATTAAGTATATTTTTTATAAATCATCTTTTTTCTAAAACTAAAACGAAATATCTTATTTTTCATACTCATGGTGACTCTCAAATATTAAATTATGTATTACAAATGTATGAAGAACATAAACAGATGGATATCTATTCTGATCGTATTATTTGCAGTATGTTTTCTATATTAATGTCATTACTTAATAGGAACTATAATAAAGACATTACAATTTCTCAAAATAATATAATCAAAAATCTTCCTGATTTTCAGATTATTGATTACCTACTTAAAAATTATAAACATGCTTCTTTAGAAAATATTAGCAAAGAATTCCATTATACCGTTCCTTATTGTTCTAAACTTATCAAAGAGACGACAGGATATTCATTTTCAGAGTTACTAACAAAAATTCGTATGCAAAATGGTAAAAATCTTTTACTTAACACAAGACTTTCTATTGAAGCTATCAGTCTTAATCTAGGATATAAGAATCCAGAAACTTTTATTCGTGTTTTCAAAAAAAATTATCTTATAACACCACATCAATTTAGAAAACAAGCTAACTTATAAAATACTTTCACTTGATTCATGGTGTATTTTACGGCACGACCAATTGTTATTTTTGTATCATTTATTTTTACTCTTCGATTTATTACAGTTTCAAATAATTTATCAATATAATAATGATATTTTTTCATTTTCAAACCTGGTATATTGTAAATGACTCATCTATATCGTCATTTACAATATACATATCCTCTCTATCAACCTTATATAACCGTGGTTGATTACGGTTTTATTCATTTGTAAAATTGAATTTGTGAATATGGATTTGTATTTCATTCCTGTGACTTTGACTACTTAGAGGAGGTTCTTACCACACCTTATTCCAAAAACAATGATTAGTAAGATGAGTCTTTGAATTCGTATTTTGAACCAGGTTTTGTGGTCTAAGTGTTGTGGATAACCATTTTCACATATTTCAACAAAGAAAATTATATCTTTAATCTAAATCTTCTCCATTTGATGCTATAACTTTTTTATACCAATAAAAAGAATCCTTTTTATATCTTTTAAAAGTTCCTTCTCCTTGGTCATTTGCATCAACATAAATAAAGCCATATCTCTTTTTCATTTGACCTGTTGATGCAGATACTAAATCTATACACCCCCAAGAAGTATATCCCATAACCTCTACACCATCTAAAACTATAGCATCTTTAAGATTGTGCAAATGTTCTTTAATATATCTGATATGATATTCATCATGAATCTCACCATTTTCTAATTCATCTATACCACCAACACCATTTTCAGCGATAAACAACGGCTTTTGATAACGATCATAAAAAGCGTTCAAAGTCGCTCTTAATCCTAACCCATCGGTTTGCCATTTCCACGCACTTTCCTTTTCTTTAAGATAAGGATTCCTTAAGGTTGGAAACATATTTCCCTCACCCTTTTCTGCATATGCATTAGGATCAGCACAAGTTAAATGTGAAGAATAGTATGAAAATGAAATAAAATCCACTGTATTTTCACGTAATATTTTTTTATCATCATTTTTAAATGGAATGATTATCTTCTTATGTTCTAACTCCTTTAACTTATATATCGGATAATATCCACGAGCTAAAACATCAGCAAAAAAATAATTATTTCTATCTGTTTCATATGCTTGCCAAATATCTTGAGGCGCACATGTATATGGATAAGTTATTCCACCCGCAAGCATACAACCTATTTTATTTTTTGAATTAATCTCATGAGCTATTTTAGTTGCCCATGCACTTGCTATCATTTCATGATGTGCAGCTATATAAATTTGTTGTAATTTTTCTTCTTCACTTCTAACAACTACTCCAGCTGCAAAATAAGGTAGAGCTGTTATACAATTAATTTCATTAAAGGTTAACCAATATTTAACAAGATCTTTATATCTCATTAAAATTGTTCTTACATATTTTTTAAAAAATTCAATTGTTTTTCTGCTTTCCCATCCTTGATATTCCTTAACCAAGTGTAATGGGATATCATAATGAGTCATTGTAACTAGTGGTTCGATTCCATACTTATGACATTCTTTAAAAACATCTTCATAGAATTGTAACCCTTCTTCATTAGGTTCTTCTTCATCACCATTTGGAAAAATACGCGACCAAGAAATAGACATTCTTAATACTTTAAAACCCATTTCTCCAAATAATGCTATATCTTCTTTATAATGATGATAAAAATCAATACCTGTTCTTGAAGGATAATATATATCCTTTTTATCATTAAAATTTTCTAAATTTCCCATCATCACAGAAAAACGATTGCATCCTTGAGGAACAAGATCAACATGTCCCATTCCTCTTCCGCCAATATTCCAAGCCCCTTCACACTGATTGGCAGCAATTGCTCCACCCCATAGGAAATTTTTCGGAAAGCTATTTCCATTTGATTTTTTATTTATCATTTTATTCACCTACCGGTTCCATATTTTGAGCATTTTCTTTTTCTTGAGTTAACAACTGATTATCATATACTTTAAAGAAAGGATACCAAATAAAAATAGTTACTATTAATGCTACGATTTCAAACACAATCATACGCCAGTCTAGACATTTAATAAAACTATTAATAATGATTGGGAATGTTCCAGTAACCAAAATGTAAAATGGAGTTATTAATCCAAAAGCACATGCTAACCAATAAAAAATTGCAATTACAGTTCCACTCAATACAAATGGTATCATTAAAATTGGATTAAACATAATAGGTGCCCCAAATATAACTGGTTCAGAAATTCTAAAAACTGCTGGCACAATTGATGCTTTACCAAAAACACTTAATTGATTTGATTTTGCTTTAAGGCATAGGATAACAAGAGCTAAAGTATTTCCTGTTCCACCTAATAATGCAATTGCTTGTGTCATAAAAATTGGATGGAAGATAGGTGCTTGTCCAGCAGCAAATAATTCTGCATTAGCAGCGAACGCTGCCATTGTAATTGGCGTTGTTAATGGCATAAATACCATCATCCCATGAACACCACAGCACCACATTACAAGGATAAGTACAGATACAAGAATTGCTCCTGGTATAGAGTTTACAGCTGATACTGGTTTTGCTAAAATTGTTTCAATTAAAGATGGTAAAGAACTACCTGGAATAAAATTACTAATTAATAAATTTACTGAAAAGAATAAAGTCACATTAATTACCAAAGGTACAATTGAAGAAAACATGTCTGACAAAAATGGTGGAACACCTTCTGGCATTTTAATTGTTATTTTCTTTTGCATACAAATTCTTGTAATTTCAACAGTAAGTAAACTTACAATAATTGAAGTAAATAACCCTTGTGAACCAAGATAAGTAGTATTAATCATTGAAGCCACATTTCCATCAGCCAAAGCTACATAATTTGCTGGTGCAGCAACAATCATAAAGATAATCATTGATGTAAATCCTGCATTCATTTGAGATAATTTATAACTTCCAGCTAAATAATAAGCAATAGCAAATGCCGAAATTAATGAAAGCATTCCCATTGTCATGTTAAATGGTATTAAAATTGTTGCTTTATATGTTTGTGAAAAATTGTACCAACCTTCAAAAATTGACCAGAAACCACCTTGAGCAATTAAGTCAGCTGTCACAGGTGGATTAGCAATAATCATAAAAATTGCTGATACTAAAATAAAGCTGACTGTTGCCATAAACCCTTTTTGCATCGCTGAAAAGTGCCTTTGAGCACCAAAGAAATTAGCAATAGGTGTAAGCTTTTCTTGAATAAATGTCATAAAACTATTCATGAGTTATTCCTCCTTTCCCAAACAAGCCTTAACCTGTTTCATAATATTTTCCACATTACTCATCCCATAATCCATTGGGGAAATTTTTTCTACAGGCACATCAATTGCATTAGCTTTAATTTCGTTATATTGATAAGAAATTTGTGGACCAATAAGAATACAGTCAAAATTTTTATATACATTTAAATATTCACTCATTGGAACAGCTCTAACTTCTAATTCAATATTTTTTTCTTTGCCCCATTTTTGCATTTTGTTCATTAAAATACTTGTAGATAGACCATTTGCACATATTAATAGTATTTTCATAACTATTCTCCCTCATATTTTTCTTTACGCATTTCAATCATTTCTTTAATTAAATCAATTGCTAACATGCAAGTCATTAAGTGATCTTGTGAATGAATCAATAACACACTAATATCTGTTTTTTCACCATTAGCTTCAGCAACCAATAAATCCATCTGACCTTTATGAGCCAAGTTCACTTCCTTTTGGCTTTGTTCAATTAAATCGTCAGCTTTATTAAAGCAACCTTGTTTAGCTTTACTTAATGCTTCGAAAGCTAATGATTTCGCTTCCCCTGCATGAGCAATAATTGTAAAAGCGATTTGTTCTACATCCATTGTTTCACCTCATTTTTTTAAAATCATTAAACAAACTCTTATAATTGATCGATCTTTATATTTTCCTTGTTCAACGATATCAATATACAATGAATTATAAGCTTCTTCAAATCCTTTAAAATGTGGATATTTCTTTCTTTTTATACACTAATTTTTTAATTTATACACTTTTATTCTTTTTTGATTTATTTATGTAGTATATTGAAAAAATATGAAACAATACGCAATTTTTATCTTCACGTTTTTTACAATAATATGATGAAAAAATATACACTTTATACACTAAAAAAATAAAATCTAACTTTTAAAGCTAGATTTCTTTAATCAGTTTAATAAGAATTGCTATATCTGAGTCAGATAATGTAATTTCATAAACATTCTCAATATTCGAAAATATATCACAAAGATAATTATATATTCTCTTATTTGCTAGTATTATTTTGTTATAATCATCAATTTGTTTAATTTTTTGTTGATGTACTAGTTGATATATAAGATTACTTATATGCATAATTAATCCTATCTTTTGATTCTGATTCAAAGGATATTTTATATCAATTTTGTTAATTGTATTAAGTAATATGTCCTTTAATAAGTCGATATCAAAATCTGGCATTTGTTCTTCAATATTTTTAAAAATCAATGAATATTTTACCCTTTTTTTTGTTTGGAGGTATTTGCCATTCACACTAAATAATTCCGATAACTTCTCAACAGGTACATTAAATAATTTAGAAACTGAAACAAATGAAATTCCGTGTAAATGAGGGTCAAACGTTCCTACAACATACAGTATATTATATTTGTCTTTTAAATGATTGATTTGTATAATAAGCTGATTTTTGCTCCCCATAGATAAAGGAACAATATCAATATTTTGGAATTCAATATTCTTTTCTAAATATTTTTTTATTTGCAAAGCTCCCCCTTCACCACTCATGCATAATGTGATAATAATATTTTTTTTAAGTTCTCTTTTATAATTATTTACAATAGATGGGAAATATTTTTCATAACAATCATTCATATTTGTCATAATTAAATCCAAATCATAAATTGTTTCTATTTTTCTAGCACATTCTAATGCAACTAAGGTCGTTGGAGATATTATAAAGTGAATGTTAATACCGGTTTCATCTGCAATTTCTTCAGCCATGGTCTTTAATGAACCCATATCATACATCATTAGTATACCTTTTCCCATATCAATTTCTTTTATCAGGGATTTTAATTCATTATATGCATCCATTGCTTCTTTATCTAATGGTAAATTATAAGCATAGACTTTATTTGTCCTTACTAAGGATTTTACAACCTCTACAAGAGAAGAAGCCGTTTGATTACCGTGCATAGCAATTAAAAAAACTGGAAATCCATCATCTTGCATAATTGGATTTTTTTGACAAATAAACATAGTTATTAAAGAAGCTTCTTCTAACTCAATATGTATATTTAATTGTTCTTCTATCGTATCTAAGAGTTGTAAACTCAATACATATTCTTTATGATTTTCATTTATCATTTTTTTAATATTATTATCATTATAATTTCTTACTTTTGGATGATCTATAAGAGATTGTATATGCAAACACAAACCATAAAAAATTGAATCAGAAAAAACACGATTCAATTTATAGGAAGCATTATTTAAAAATTTTTTTACAATCTGAATAATTTGATAATTTACTATTTTACTTAGTGACGTTTCATCTATATTTTGATCCTCTATTTGTTTTGTATATTTCTTTAATGTTATATTTATATTTGAATCTTGGAACAAGCTTTCATTATAAGTATTATCTTTCAAATAACTGTATGTAGCCAAATGTTTTTCTAATAAAGAATCATCTTTTATTTTTTCAACAAATTCTTTTGAAAACCTATATAAACAATTATGAGAAATAAATTTTAATTCCGGTACATGATTTTTATAAAAAATTAATCCTTTTTTCACATATTTAGGCAAATCATCTAAATATATATGAATGTCTAAATTATTGTATTTCATTTCTCTTAAATGGGCACTCGCACATCCGCTTTTTATATCAGTTATTAATTGTTTAATATTTTTTTCACAATGATATAATAATAAACATTGTAATACTTCAAAATCAACAATAAAATTTTTGTCTATTTTTTTTGCTTCATTTTTTAAAGTATCTTTTATAATTTCAAATCTTTCATCTAAACTTCTTTCCTCTAAATCCGGAAAATCAATAATTACAGGCATACTATCAAAATAGTTCTTTTCAAATTCTGCATCTACATTTTTTCCCGAAGAAAAAATTAAAATAAAATTTTCTTTTGATTGTAAAGTTATAAAATCATATATAATTGAACGTTTATCTTGTGATATTAAATGTATATTATCGACAAATAACATCCCATTCTTAAGTTGTTTTAAAAATTCATTATCTTTTAAAATATTTATCAAATCATTTTCGTGATTCATAAAATATTTACAATTAATTTTAGATAATTTGATATCGCTAGAAATTCTTTTAGTTTCTTTAAGATGATGAAATAATGTTTGAACAAAAAAACTTTTTCCAACACCACTATTCCCAATGAGAAGGAACGTATAATTTTTATTAGGGTACATTAATTCTGAATGAACTATTTTAATAGCATTTTTTAAACTACCATTATACCCTATCATTCTTTGAAATATCATATTATATTCTTCTTCTATTTGATTAAGAGTGATAAACCTATATAAAACTGGTCTACCATCTATTTTTTCTAATTTATTATCTTTAACTAATTGATTAAGTATTGATGATAAATTTGTTCTTTGCATATGAAAATGTTCAACCAATTCTTGAGTTGTAAATAGCTTATCTTCATTATCCATACTTACCATTCTTTGTATATATGATAAAACCAAATCCTTTTTTTCATATGTATTCGCCCTTCATTCATCAAAATTTAAAAACAATATGTTTTTTTTATTAAACTTTGGCATTGTCATATAAAAATTAATCTTATTATAAATTAATTTTTATATACTCCATCATTCCTACGCCTATAATCATTATAATTAATCAATATAAATTATTCAATATAATAGAAAACAAGTAAAAAAAACAGTTGCCTAAACAGACTTCTTATAAATCTATTTAGACAACCACATTTTAAAAGTTATTAAATTTTCTAAATATTAACATATCCTTTTTTATATAACTATTTACCAGAAACACATCCACTATCCACAGGTATAACAACACCATTTATAAATGATGTTGCATCTTCACACAAGAACATAACTTTTATCAAGAACTCTCATACATTCATCAAAACCTTTTTTATATCTATTGTCCATGAATCATTTAAATTTATCCTGGGGATCAATAATAATTTTCCCATTTTCCTTAGCACACTTTTCAAAATCAGCTCTAACAATTATTATTTTTTTCACCATATCCTTCAGAAACAGGCGCTATATTTTTTTTGTTATCTAAATCATCATGAATCTTATCATTATTCTCACTCATGGTTCTCATCTCCTTTTTGTACCATTAACTGATACAGCCGTAATTGTACAAATGACACTTTACAATTGTATCATTATAGACGTTTCTTAACGAAGGAGTATTTATATATTCTTCATAACTTATTGCCTTTATTGTATTGCTCATTTTTACTGTATCCCTTAACTAATTTTAAGACTAATTCTTCCCATACAAGTGCTTCTGTATTGTTTAAGCACGATAGAACTTCTAACCCAGCTACTAAGCCTCTATTAGCTAATTCATTTATAATTTCACTTATAAGCAATTAGCTGTTTCTTGCGCTTCTGTATGCTTTTTTAAGAGTGATGCTAATTCTTTATTTTCTATCTACATCACTCAACTTCATTTTTAATAAACTCAACACCTAAATTATTCAATACTTGTTTTATGCCATTTAAAACATGTAACAAACGCTCTTCTATTGTTAATTTACTCATCTTTCTTTTTTATCCTCTATTAAAATAGATTTCTTATATTGCTGCACTCTTTAATCATAACAATCATTTCATTTGCTTTTTCTTCTACTGTGTTACAAAATCCACCAACTGCTTTTTCCTTATCTATGTCAGCTTGGAATATATATTCTTCGCTACTTGTACAATAAGGCATCAAATAATTAATTGTACATACATTATCAGATACTGTGATATTTGTAATTTCTATTTCTTCATTTTTCAATGGTTTGAATACTTTTTTCCAATACTTCTCTAACTTTTTATCTGGTGAAATAGTATTACTGTTTTGTGGATAATCACTTTTACCAGGTTTAACTCCAATAAACTTCAAATGTGATTCTAAATCATTTTCAGACCATTCAATAATCTTAAAAATATATACATCATCATTTTTTCCAAAAACAACTTTATTTTTTAAATTACTAAGATGCTTTTCTGCACCTTTTAGAGTTTTAAAAACTTTTGGTTTTTGCATATTAAAATAGCTACTTGGATAAAGATATGTGCCGTCCATATCACTATATGTTCCTGCATAAATTCCATCGTTATATTTGATTACATACATTTTTCATTACCTCCTTTTAATCCAAGCTATCTTCTAAAATACTTTTTAAGATTGAACGTACATAATCATATGAACGCTCTCGTTCTTTCTGCTCTTCTTTTGTATATCTATCATAAGAATATCCACGGGTATTAGTTTTTCCATACCCTCGGAAAAACAATTTCTCATTATTTTTGCATTTAAAATACACATATCTAAATTCAAAATTGAAATTCTTATATATAACATAAATACTATTTACATCATTGCTGCGTATACTTATTTCAATTTCTGGATTAATTTTATTAATTTCTTCTTGAATACATTCTTTTATTAACAAAGCATATTTCTTTTCATAATTTTCCAGTTCTTCTTTAAATTTCTTAATTTTATTCATTTCAATTTCTCTTTTTATTCAGCCTCATCATAGAGTTCACTAACATGATAAACAACTATAGCATCATTAAATGCTTTATTTATTTTATCGCTGTTTTTTTCCAGCCAGTCTTGTCGTTTTTCTTCATTCTATTTAATCCACGATTTTGGTACTTCATACAGTATTGAAAGTTGTATTCATCTTTCAATTTAGCAAACTTTAAATATTCATACTCAAATCGGGTAAGTTTAATTGTTTCTATTTTTAACATTTTTTACCACTCCTTATAAATGCCAGGATTCCTGCAAATGCTTCATTTCTCCATTTTTCTATTCTTTCATTTACAGTTTTTTCAAAATAATTAATATTCCCCTCATAATCATCATAATTTTTATTTAACGGTGATAATTTTAATCTGAATTTATTTTTAAAATTGATATCACCATTATCAAGAATATTCGAAATACTATATATCAGTGAATTTAGTTTTTTATTGTATAAATCATAATCATCACTCCAGAAAACTGCATCCTGCAGTAAGATAATTCTTAAATTTATTCGGTTGATCACTGCGTTATATAGATTTATTTGCTGTAACCGTTCATCGCTATATCCAAATTTGCGCCTACAGTATTTAAATTTTTTATATGTCTTGCCTAGTGAGATAATAATTTTAGATAATGCAACGATGTAAAATTTTTCAAGTTTTGCAATAAAGTTATTAAAATTTCTTTTCTTAATACTTTTGTCTCTATGATCCTTGTACCAAAGATGCCTAATTTTTGTTGGAGTCACATCGTACTTTTCTACTATGACATTCCCGTCTTTATCTTTCATAATTTCATTTTTTTTGCATATCATTACCATATTAGGATCATCTTTTTTGCATGTCCTTCCTGTAAATTTATTTATGTACATATTTCTTTTGTATTTTTTTGGATTAGATATAGGTTTTGTAAATACTTTTCTTTCAAACACAAGAAAATCTATGTATGTCCCGTTTCCAACATTTGTAAATTTATAAACAAAGGGAATAGATTTATAATCTAGACTTATATTAAACATAAACTGTTTCGCAAGTTCATGTTTTTGCTGTTTAGATAATGATCTGGAAATCATCACTCTTAACTTAATACAGTAATTCTTTTTAGTTGCATTTCTTTTTTTCTCATATGCAATCAGCTTGTCAATTTTAGATTCTATATTTGCTTGATTTGAATAAGCCTTAGTTTTGATAAAAGATTTAATAATGGCTGTATCTTTTATTGTTTTATACTCAATGTAGTTTCCAGAACTGAGCATGCGTCTCATATCTCCTCTCTAAATCAACATCAAAGGGACTTTGATGTTTTTATTTTTTTGTCAAATCTAAAAAATTATCATTTATTCAGTTAAATTTTAATTTTTTCATAATACTCAATTTAATGTTATTTTTTTATTTTTCTTATTACTTTTGTGATCTGCTCTTTATGATTAATGCCTAATTTTTTCGCCTTGCCTTTCAATGCACTTATGTACAAAAACACCAGCCAACACAATATTATAAAAATTAATATTCCAATCAGTATGATTAAGATAACAGTGAGTTTATCGTCTTTTGATAAACTCTCAAACTTATACACTTCAAACATATTAATCATTTGTAATCACACCCATCATTTGCAACACTCTGTTTAAATCTTTTATATCCACGCAATTAATAGTAATCTTATTATTTTTTGTTACCGTACACTTCGCATCAAAATAATTTGTTAATTTCATACGGACTTCTTCGTAATGAATACTTAGATCATCTTTCACAAAATCATCGATAGATGTCTGTCCTGTCAGTACTTCATCATCATTTTTCACCTTAGGATCTTCCTCGATTTTTTTCTTTATTTTTGTCAACACTAACTGCAGCGTCTCAATCGGTAATCCTGATTTGTGGATAAGATAATCATTTCTCTCTTCTATATTTACAAGATTTCTGTTCACATCATCCTTAAATTCGTTTAAATACATTAGTACAGTATTTTCAAGTTCATCAATAAAATCTCCTACCTTTTTTAATCCTAATCCACTCTGTTTTGAAATGAATTCTCTAATTCTTCCTTTAAATTCTCCGTTTTTATTGAGTACTGCAACATACTGGTAATATGCCTTAAACAAAGTATATTTCTTTTCTTCAGTATCAAATCTACGATAATCATTGTAAGTAAGAATAGTATCCATCTCTTCAATTTCATTATCTGGTTTCTTAACAATCGTTGCGACTATTGTCTTTTGAACTTTTCCAGTACCATCTAATTCACTCTCATGTTCAATATTATATTTGCAGGCTTTAATTCTTTTATGACCGCTTACCAACATATACTTACCATCACTATCACGATAAACTGTAATAACTTCTAAGACTCCATTTGGATTGTGATAAATTTTATCAGCAAACTCTACTATATCCTCCAGTGTATCGAAATCTGGATTTAATGGATTATATTTAATATCCTCTATTGCAATCGGTTCTACCTTTTTTCTTTTATCAAATTCCCTCATCAAATCCTCACTGTTAGATTTATCATATTGTTTTAAATTAAATTCTAATCCGCTCATAATATCTCCTCGCCCTCTTTTAATTTTATATACAACGGTTTCATTAAATGAATACATCAGTTTTCTTATAATGTTCTGTAAAATATAATAACCATTGGCAATAACAATACACTCATCGCAGAACACTACTCCGTTTCTAAGATTTTTAATACACATTCCATTTAGAAAATAATAATAGAAAAATCTTTTTTCACTTTGTGTTAAGATTCTTGATGCACTTAATAATAATTTCATTATTATTTCATTTGCCCTATTTGCTACTCTTGTTTCAACAAGAGTAGTCAAATCACAAATTTTTTCTACTTCAGCAATATTTAATTTCTTTACCTCATAAAAGCCAGATTTAATAACTGATCTTAAATCTTCAATAAGAGTTTTTGTATTCTGCTGTGTTTTTTCTTTATCGATGTACGGACAAATCATTAAAATACACCTCTACTTCATCAACCAATTTCTTTAAATCATTACCAATATTAAGATCACTGTCGATTAAAAATTCATTTTGGATCGTAGCACTGTTCGCAGGTTTTGCACGATACCGAATAGTTGTGTCTAATGTTTTTCCTCTAAAATATTTGTGGAACAGATTGACAATTCCTTTTTCATTGTTATTATCATTAATCATCGTCAACAATACTTTTAAGTCAAAATCAACATCCTTCATTTTTAAAAGCTTGCTTACAGAAACAATTAATCCTTTTAAAGAACCTCTATCTGGTTTAACAGGGATAATCACTAAGTCAGCAACTCTTAGTGCATTGCTCAAAATAACACTATCATCTGGTGCCTCATCTACTATTACAAAGTCATAATCATCTTCAATATATTTAAACGCAGACTTTAGATATCCAGTTATGTCCTGATTAAAATTATGAAGTAAGCTTATTTTCGCATCACCAAGTGATAATGCAGAAGGTATTAAATCTAAGTTTTTTACTCTTGTTTTCATAATTACTTCTTTAATGTAACTAGGTTCTTCAAAAATATCTTTTAGATTAAAATTAATGGTGTAATCACTGTATAAACAGTCATTCAATTTATTTAAGAAATCTTCCTCATTCTTAATATCATCATTAAATTCATTGATAAATTTCTCATCAAGTTCGTTTCCAATATTGCCTGCAACATCTGTTGCATTTGCTTGTGGATCGCTGTCAATAAGCAGTGTTTTATATCCTTTATCAGCCATGCCTTTTGCTAAAGATAGTGCGGTAGTAGTTTTACTAACTCCACCTTTCATATTTGTAATTACAATTGTTCTCATATTTTTTTCCTCTTTTCCTTTTTTTTAAATTTCTTTGATCATAATTGCATCTGGGATCAGTAAAGCTAAACGATACTTAGCCTCCCTCAACCGTTTATAATAACTATTTGTCGATATGTTCATCTCATTCTTCACTTCCTCTCTTGTGTAATTTAATATTTCTCTTTTTATCAAAATACATCTGTCTTCCTTATCCAATTTATTTATACAGTCAAACATTTCTATAAGAAACATTGTTTCTTCATTAGATTTGTCCAACAGATCTATCATTCTGCTTTCATATTTCTTAGAATCAACACTTGATTTCGAATCATCCATTTTTAATATCGAAGTTGTTATAATAAAATTTGCATCAAAATCTCTTTCGAGATTGTCTATTAAATAAATTCTTATATCATTTTCCTTATCTTCCTCACATGCTATTTCAATGTTGTATCTTGCCCCGTTGACGATTCCTGAAAGATATTCCAATAATTCCTGAATATTCTCCATTGTTTTTTTGTTATCCAAAATTATACTCATCAGTCTCCCTCCCAAGCCTACATAGAATTTTTTTGCATATTTAAATTTATATTGATAAAAACGACAAAAAAAGCACTTTGCAAATTAGTTGCTAAGTGCTTCTATAAGTTAATTGCTAAGTGCTTTTTAAGTTAATATTTTCGAATAAAAACAGGTATTTCGCCCCATTTTTATTAAATAATCTAAAAAAATAAAATAAGAAGATAAATCATACAAAATAAAGTTATATACTTTATACTTGATTTCACAGTCATTTAAGCATATAACTACTAGATTTTATCTTTCCAATATGGTAAATTTCTATATAAACAAACCATATTTATATATTATATGATTTATTATCATATGTGTCATAGTTAAGTGCTAAATGACTATGCTCAATCCTGTTTCATTGGTAGTGAAACAGGATTTTTTATTTAGTTGTTTCGACTGTTTAAGTATATCACCTGAAAACATAAAAATAAATAAAAAATTGAAAAAATAACGATATTAATTATACCACTGCTTGATAATTTAAACATTTTTTAAATACTCATATATCAGTTTATAGAGTACAACTCTATTTTTAATCAAAATATTTCTCAATAATAAATTGTTAGACAAAATTTTATTTGATATAATACGTTTGTTATCGTCCCTCCTGTTTGGAGAGGAGGTGGTATAATAATGTCCGATTTGATTATTTCTGTCATGGCAGGTGTAATAGTTTATTACATATGCAAATAGTTAGACAAATATTTATAACGATAACTAGCCTAGTGTTAAGTTCACTGTAAAAACCAGAAAAGGTAAGGAGTGCATTCCTTACCTTTTTGTTTGCATTGTGATATAACAATGCCCGATTTACAGATAGATTATAACATTTAATCTATTCAATATCAAGTATATCTATTTTTTACTGTTTATACCATTTTTTATCATATATTTTATTACCGCCAATTCTTTCCATAATATCCTTGCAAAGTAATTGAGATATGTAATTTTATTCTATTTCATTTTGATCCCATTTCCTTCATTTCTCCCGTAGCAATCAGTTCCCTGTTTAATTTAAATATTGCGAAATCAATATTCAAAACAATTCTACTGCAGCAATTGAAAAAATATAATTATCACAATCAAGAATTCTACAGTACTTACCATTTCACTAGATCTATTATCTGTAATCATCAATCTGTTTAAAGAATTATCTAATACCTATACCATCTTTGGGATTTAATCTATTATTTGTATTTATTTCCATTCCCCAATTTTTATTTCTATATGAATCTTTGGATATCATTCTTTTAGTCGTACTTTCTGCAATATACTTCACATTATCCCACTTTCTAAATTGCTTTCTAGCTTCTCCTTCCAAAATTTAACTTTTAATATTACATCTCTTTGAATTTTAAATAGTTTCCCACATAATATTAGAAATTATACATAATTTACAGTTCTGCAATATAATCATATATTTTTTTCAATTTTCTAATATCTTTTTTACTGTAACTGCCTTTAGTCATCTGCATTTTTAAACTCACCTTTAGATCATATAAATAGTCCTCAATTTTATTTTTTTCTTCACTTTTAATAACATCTTCAATTTTTTGAGCCATTTCTCTCTGAATTTTATTATTCACATGTAAATACGTATCCGTAATTTCTATATTTTCATGCCCAAGACGTTTTGAAACGTTGTAGACATCATTGGTTATTTCCAACATCATGGTAGCATGAGAGTGTCTAAAACCGTGCAGATTCATATTAGAAACATTGGATAACTCTTTATATTTAATAAAAAAAACGATCAAGAGTAGAATACGACAGCATTTTTGTATCACCAAAGACAAAATGATGATTAATGTTACAACTATATTCAGTCTTCTTATTAAGGTAATAATTAAGCAGTATTTCATTCAGGCTGTCATTAATATAAATAATACGATGTGAACTGAAAGATTTTGGTTCTTTAACAACCTGACCTCTACCTCTTACGCGACAGGCAGTAGAATTAATTGTTATTGTCTATTCTATCAGTTCTACATCTTTCCACATCAGAGACAGTGCTTCGCCTTTGCGCAGTCCAGTATAGAAAAAAACATTAAACAGTACATAGAATTTTTTCTTCATCAACATGACTTATAAACCTGTTGAAATCTCCGATACTCCATATAATTTAACATTTTTTATGTTTTTCCTTGTCAACAAGAGTATGGCTACGTTTTATCCTCATGACTGCTCAACTGTCGGTGTAAAGCAATTCATTAAAACACTATATTTAATCAATCGTTTAAGCAGTTCTACAATTAAATTAATATATGACACCGAAAATACATCACCACTTCTACTTCCATAGACACCTTCAACCATATCCTTTTGAAACTTCTTAATGGACTTTGGATCAATAGCTTCTAATTCTATATTTCCAAATACAGGTTTCAAATGAGATTTATAACGATATTTAATAGAATCTGTAGTCGTAACCTGATTGATCATATCGACATCTTCGATATATATGTCAAATAATTCATTTAAAGTCATAATACATTCCTCCCATAAAAAAATCAGCTTTAATAATACATTAAACTGATTTATTATACTACCAGAATATTATTCAAGCTGGCGTTTTTTCTTTATCTTCTTTTTTTCTGAAGTCATTTTATGGGAGTATTTATTAAGCTTGTAAAATGAAGTTTTCCAGTATTATCAAGCAAGTTATCAAATATATTCATAGGAACCCCTTCTACCTTTTTATCTGGATTTATCTTACAATCAACAGCATTATACCTAGCCCACAAAGATTTTTTCTTATTGTTAATGTTTATACATCTTTTTTCAAATTTATCTGATTCTTCTAATTTGCATACCACAAATGAATTGGGCCTGAATGTCAATATTTCTTTATCCGTCCATGTCATGATCTCATCAACACGGCCTACCCCGAAATCATGCTCAATATTTTTATTATGAGTCTTCCTTTTTACTTCAACAACAACCCAATCACCTATACTGATTTTCTCGTATTCCGGACAAATAAAATGATAAGGCTTGCTGTTGATATTGATTTTTCTAGAAACACCTCTAGCGAGCCTTACAACAGCTATCTGAAGCTCAGTTGTTTCAATATTAATTCTAATACCATTTCTTTCACCTTATTATTAGTATATCAGCTTATAAAATCAAAAAACACAACAAAAAAATACTATATCCATATATTTTTTAACTCAAAGTAAGATAAATATATATTATACAGTTCACAGAACAAAAAATATAGAAATAAGCCTTTAAATAAAATCAATCAAATTTAAAATTGAATGATAAACATCTGATACACGCTAAATACATATAATCCGCGCGGAGCGACACAATACAACAATTTCAAATTAAATCATTACAAAAAAAGAGTAACGAACATATAGTTCATCACTCCCCACAGATGGAATATTTGGATTAGAGCATTACCCACGCCTTCCTACAGTACAATTCTATTCTACATTTTTTTTGAATAATATTTCAATATTTTTTCAAATTTTATTGCATCTATTCTTTACTTCTGTAATTAGTCCGGTTAAACACTGTACCTGTTCATAACGCAGACTTTCTCAGTACAATTGTTCTTTTAAATGATTATTTACATTTTTAGCTCTAAATAAATCATATGATTTATAAGCAGCTATAAGATAATATATTCGTTATCACAACTACGAAAGAAAAAAATTTAAAAAGAAAAGGATTAACACCTTTAGACTATAGGCCTCAATCCTTATCCATATCAATTTAATTTTAAATGAAACTTAATGATTCAAAACACTTAAAGCCTTTTTATTAAGCTAAAATCAGATTGCTATGTGCTAGTATAGTGTATGTAATTTATAAACTACAATTTTAAATATTAGATCCCAATGTAACTTTGACAACACCACCAGAAAAAGTTGGTTTGATACTTACCATTAATGTGTGTGTCTTAGTTCCTCCTATTACCGGTAAAGTGTAATCAACCTCATATTTACCATAAGCATTAGATGGAGCATAACTAAGGCTTCCCCAACTATACCTGTCACGTATAAATGTTGTCCCAGCCAAAGAATTATATCTACCATCACTTACTTCAGTTATGAAAGAATTGTATGGATTTACCGAACCAGTATACCTTGCTTTCATTGTAATTATACCATCATCATAAGTAAAGTACCTGTTAAATGAGCCGATTGGAATTGTTTCTCTTGTTTTTAAAGACAAATCTTCACCCATTTTTAAACAAATTGTTTTATCTCCATTTTTAAACGTTTTAGTCTGTTCATTTGGATTAGACAGGCTGAATTCAGCCTCGTATAAAACAGCTTCACTTGAAGAATCTGATGCACCATTAACTCCAACAGGAGACATGAACGCACAAACAAATATTAAAGTTAGACAAAGAAACAACTTTATAGATTTTTTCATAATATATACCTCTCCTTATATAAGATTATGCCTGCAAAAGCAATTGATTTATAACTCCTACCTCATTTATATGATATCAAAAAAAAGCATTATTTTATCAACGCTTTTTTTATTTTTTATAAAATTATGGTATTATAAAAATGTAAGAGGAGGGGTAACGATGATTGGATTTATATTTTGGATTATACCTATAATAATCTTTTGGATCAAAACAGATCAAATAATTAAAGCTATCAAAGAAAACACTTCTAAAATAGCTGAAACGAAAGAGGATACAAATAACGATAACGAAAACATCAAATAATTGCCATAAGTAGTTCTAAAATAGTATAAATACTAAGTTTCAGCACTATTCAAAGCAATAAATATCCACCGGCTTAGCCGGTGGTTTTACATTTGCGGGCATAGCCCTGCTCTCAGAGCGCATGTCTCAAGACATTCCTTATGCCTACGGCTACCGCGTGCACTCTGTATTTATTTAGTTTTTCCCTTTTCCTTTTTTAAACGGGTCTTCCAAATCCAGTGTCAGCTGTTCTCTTTCCTGATCTTCTTTTAATTGATTCGCTATATAATTTTTTATTCTTTTCGTATTCTTTCCTACTGTATCTACATAATATCCTCGACACCAGAACTCTCTATGTCTGTACTTATATCTTGTATTTGCCCATCTTTCATATATCATTTGACTGCTTTTTCCCTTTAAAAACCCCATAAACCCTGAAACACTATATTTGGGCGGTATTTCTACTAACATATGTACATGATCTATGCATACTTCCGCTTCTATTATATTTACGCCTTTCCATTCACATAATTGTCTTAGTATTGCTCCTACCTCTACCCTTCTTGCTTCATAAAATGCTCTTCTTCTATATTTTGGTGCAAATACAATATGATATTTGCAACTCCATTTTGTGTGTGATAAACTATGTAAGTCATCTGAATACTGTTTATTCATTTGTCATTTCCTCCGTGATATCTTATTTTTGCAGTTGGTAGCCGCATTTATATTATATCACGTGAGGTTTTTCATTATCACTCCGCTAAAGCTTTTTGAGACCCCCAGCCTAGCTGGGGGTTTTATTGCAGACAAAAAACAAGCAGTTATATCAACTGCTTGTTTTTCCAAAAATGTTTATACATCTTTTTTCAAATTTATCTGATTCTTCTAATTTGTATACCACAAATGAATTGGGCCTAAATGTCAATATTTTTATTATGAGTCTTCCTTTTTACTTCAACAACAACCCAATCGGCTATACTGATTTTCTCGTATTCCGGACAAATAAAATGGTAGGGCTTGCTGGTGATATTGATTTTTCTAGAAATACCTCTGGGAGCCTTACAACAGCTATCTGAAGCTCAGTTGTTTTAATATTTAAACTCTCTAACTCTAATACCATTTCTTTCACCTCATTATTAGTATATCAGCTTATAACATTAAAAAAACACGACAAAAAATACTGTCTTTATTTCAATAAATAATCATATTTCACAAGTGTTTGATTATTGCCAATATTTAAAAATCTATTTTTCTTTACTAATTTTATCAATTAGCCATTTTCCATCTTTTTCTACCATCTCAAATTTAAATGTAAATTCGGTATACTTAGCGTTGTCTAATTCTTTATATAACGGATTATATAACTCTTTTGACAAATCATCAAAAATCTTTTTCATCATTGCTTCTTGTCCCTGTTCTAAATATATTTTAGATAACTCTTCCATATTTTCTTCTTGATACTTCTGAGCCAGTTCATTAATATTTTCTTGTGCTGATGTCATATCGATTGATTTTTCATCTAGTCTTTTTCCTTTAACCAGTACGGTATTTTCTTCTTCGTCATCAAAAGTTATTTTATACTCTTTTATTAATTTATCAAAGACTTTTTTAACAAAGTTTTCGGTTTCTTTCACAAAGGATTCACCATAAACATTTTCATCTTCAAAATTCTTAAATCCATCAGTTATAGAACTAATATCAAGTACATCAGTATAATCATCAGTTCCCAGCTTTTCTAATTCATCTAGCTTGTATTCCTTTATATTATCAAAAAAAGATGTAACTACCTTTTCCTGTTCTTTCTGGGTGTTATCGTTTCCAGCACATCCAGTCATAGAAATAATCATTAATGCTGCCAAAGCAAATGTTAAAATTTTTTTCATATTTATTTCCTCCAAAAATGCAATCAACTTATCCTACTAGCAATAAATCAAAACTATAATACATTTATCCCTCCTGCTATCAAATTAGCCAACCGGCTTATACTAAATTTTAACATAAAATTACATACTTATGTCTATAAATGATAAAAATTGTTTTTTTAATCTATTTAAATATAAAGGTACATCATTGTTAGTGTAGAATAAAGATTTCATAAAAAACATCTCTGTTACACTTGAAAATCAGTAAAATAAAATCCGTTGTATGCAACACCTATAGATATAAAAAATCTGTTATTTGATATTTCTGATAGGACATTTACTCGAGCATATGCTGCTAATACATAAAATGAATAAGATATTCACTGATTCTAGCCATGTGGATAATCAAAGTAGAGTATAAAGTCTTAAATAGGAAATTTTTATTTGTTTTGCAAATTAAATATATCTAATACCTCTTTTAAGATGCATTCTAAAATTAGAGTTATTAAATACTGGTCTCAAAAATCGAAATGCATATGAGACAGATTGTAATAACCCGATCATAAGAAAATCTAACTGTTGTTATAATCGATTTGAACAATTTAAAATTAGCGAATGACCAACATGACCATGATACTGCTGATTAATATATTATTATAGCAGCAAATATATACATGTCCGGTTTATATCTTTGACTACAAAAATATCTTTCAGTTATAGAGTAGTCTTGGCTATAAAAGTATAATTTTACTGAAAAAATATTGTAATGAAGAAAGATTTGATTCCAATTTATGGATTGTAGGCGAAGTCTGTAAGTGATTTTGTGTAAAGCCAAACTTCATTAGATGAGGGGAAATTACATTGAATAATCATGTAACGCAACACATCAGTTATACATTTTACCTAAAATTTAATAAATATTTTATTAGACAATCTAATTTTTTATTGATTCATAATTAACATCACCATATTGAATATTAATTATAAGCATTTATCATTTTATTATTAAATAAAACAACCACCGATTGTTAGCCGGAGGTTGTCTGTTGTGGCATAATTGTACTATTTAGTTTTTCTTCTTTAGTAGAGTAATTCCTGCTAAAGAGATTGTTCCTAACATTGCGAAAGTAGCAACAAGCGCATTATCACCCGTTTTAACAGAAGTATTATCTTTAGATGGTTTTTCTGTTGGTGCAATAGTATCAACATCTGCTTTTTCAGTTGCTCTAACTGTTACTTTTACTGGATTAGAAAAGTCTACTTTAGTATAAATAATTTCATATTCTCCAGTATGAGTATCAATTACCATATTTGGGTTTACCCATCCCCATCCTTCAGGTAATGCAATTGATTCTAATTTATTACCAATAACACCTTCTAAATCCATATCACTAGGTAATAGTGGTTTTTCAACTACTGTTAGCTTTGCTGTTTTACGTACTGATGGTTTACTATCATGCATTGCGGAATAATGAATATTGTATTCACCTGGTGCCAGTTTAGCAATTTTTTCTTTACTAGCTGCGCCATCTATTAAGCATTCTACCTTAGTTTGATTTTGATCATTGCTTTGAGAGTTATCGTTTAAGTCAGGGTTTGTAGTAAACATATGTTCATTATCTATTGAGTAATCAATTGTATACTCTGATAAGTCTACTAATTCACTGCCTGCTGTTAATGTTGCTTCATTTAATAAATCTGGTACAACACCTTCTACCATTGATAAATCTTTTACATTGAGAGCTGCAGTATTAGCATAGTATTTTTCTGCCGCTGCTTTTTGCTCTTGATTTTGTGCATAGTATGCATATTCAACTTTAAATGTTTGTCCTGCTAAGTTTGAACCTGCATCTCCTGGCCAGTTTCCACCAGTAGCAAAGTTTAATTGAATATATTGAGGGCGGTCTAATGCTGCTTTGGCAGCAGGATCATCACTATAATCAACACTTCTTACAATTTGATCATCAATATACCATTCCATTTTACCTTCAGACCAGTTAATACCAAATACATGGTACGTTTCACCATCGATCACAACACCTGGTGTAGTAATTTTTGACCCTTTGCCGTTCCCTGCATATTTACCATTATCTGCTCCCGGTGTATATCCTGGTTTATTGGTATCGCTGTAATGTAACGTTTCATAAACAAAATTAGGATCACCGATCGATTCCATGATATCAATTTCTCCTGATAAAGGCCAACCATCTCCTTGGTCACCGTTAATAGATCCATCTAACGTAAAATCGGACCCTAATGTCCAGAATGCTGGGAAAGTTGCTTGTCCTTCTGGTAATTTAGCTAATACTTCAATACGCCCAAATAAAAAATCTTGTTTGCCATGTGTTCTAACGCTTCCAGAATTATAAATAACTTGACGATCTCCACGTGGATTTTTATATTGTGACTCCTTAGCACGATCTGTCACCTCTAAGACAAGTTTACCGTCATCAACATGTACGTTTTCTTTATCTTTAGTATAGTGTTGTTGTTCAACACCACGAATACACCCTAATTCATAACCCCATTTAGAGTTATCTAATCCATTGTTATCAATAGCACCTGTTCCATCGAACTCATCTTTCCAAATTACTTCATATTTTTCATCATTTGGAGTAGTCTCAGTACCTATTTGACTCAATGTTACATCGTCAATATAGATTTGTGATTTATATGTAGCATTCTCAGTTGATTCTGTCCATTTAATAAAAGCTAATGCTACTTCACTATTTTCTCCACTATTAAATGTAAATGTTAAATCTTGATATTGCCAAGCTTCATTAAATGTAATTGCTTGTTCTATAGCAGGATTTAAATTCTCTACATTTGGTGTTTTAATAGCAACAATTGCTTGTGCAGCAGCATCAGCACTTAAAACTTTAGCTGTTACTTTATATTCTTTGTTCTTCTCTAATGATAATGTTTGATATACTGATGCATTTTTACTGAATGATGGTAATAACCCGCAAACTTTACTGTTATGAGCCGCACCTGGGTAATCAGTAATTTGACCATCACCTGTTGTACTCCAGTATTGACCTTTATTAGTTTCAAATCCACCATTCTTAATTAAATTTGTTCCGGGTTTAGTTCTTTCAAGTTCTAACATTTCATACTCTGTTTCTAAACCTGTAGTATCAAGATTTTTAGCTACGGCTGAAAACATATTTATTCCTGAAAGACTTAGAGCCGAGGTTAGTGCTAATGCACTTTTAAAAAACTTTGACTTCATATATAATCTCCCTTTTATAGAATGTTGTAATAGTTATTCACCTATTATGCCACTGAAATCGTTTTCAAATAACTAGTACCAATATAATATATAAAATTTAGTAAAATATTTCAATATATTTCTCAATATTTAGTAAATAATTATATAGTTTTATATATAATTTTTTACTATCTGGATAAACACTATACTTTCAAATAAAGTAGGAAAATTATGATTATGGTTCGTAGTTCATCTCTCACTACTGTTATGAAACTAACAATACTAAAATAAAAGAATCCTAGTAAATATATACACTTATATAACACCGTTATAGCTTTGATTGAGAACCTTAATTATAATTGTACTGATTATAAAATCTTTATAATTAAAGCCTTGATCATCATACTAATTACCCTAATATCAAATAACTTGTTTATAAAAAAAGGGAAAGAAAATCGAGAATGTCCGCATAAATACTATATCTATCAGAAAAACGGATAGAAGAACAGAAAGTAACTTGAGATCGTAATGTATCCAATATAATCTGCATCATTCAAAACGTTATTTGCTCCATTCTCTTGATTGCTGGAACTATCTTCATTATAATACTCAGTATTTCTTTGAGACGGTTAATTCTCTGATTCTGTATCTTTTGAATAAGCCCTAATAAAATAATTACAATAACTAAGCATTTTAAGAGCAATCTATTTTTTCAATTAATCTTCCTCTAACTTTTTTAATCCAATACTTAAGGCTGGCTGTGATATGTGAAGCTGTTGTGCAGCTTTTGTCATAGTCTGATTTTTTGCAATAGCAATAAATTGTTCAAGTTGTGATAACTCCATAATTTTCTCCTCCAATTTATAAATAAAACTTATAGCCCTATAAAAATGTTATATTATATAATTATTATTTTATCTTGTGAAATAATACATGTAAAGATTTGAGTATCCTTTCTTAAACTTAAATCAATAAAAATATATTATAGTTAAGGAGAAAATTATGCAAAAAAGAGAAACTGGTCATTTATTAGTATCACAAATTGGTATGGAATGCATGGGGGTTTCCCATGGATATGGTCAAGTGCCAAGTGAAAAATATGCAATTGAAGCAATAAGAAATGCATATCAAGAAGGTTGTACTTTTTTTGATACCGCTGAAACTTATGGTAAAGAAATGTTTGAAGCAGGGCATAACGAACGTCTTGTAGGAAAAGCAGTTGAGCCTTTTAGAAAAGATATAACTCTTGCAACAAAATTATATCTAAATACCCAAGAAGTTGAAAATAATGGATTAGAGAAAGTTATTCGAGAGCACTTAAAAAAATCAATGAAAAATTTAAAAACAGATTATATCGATCTTTATTATTTACATAGAATAAATCGCGATATTCCTATTGAAGATGTTGCGTTAGTGATGGGAAAGTTAATTCAAGAAAAGCAAATTAGAGGATGGGGCCTTTCACAAGTTACAAAAGAAACGATACAAAAAGCCCATGAACTCACACCAGTTACAGCAGTACAAAATTTATATTCATTATTAGAAAGAGACTGTGAAGACGATGTTTTTCCATATTGTCTAGATAATCAGATTGGTGTTGTCGCCTTCTCTCCAATTGCAAGTGGACTACTATCAGGAAAAGTAACTTCAGAAACAAAATTTGAGGGTGATGATGTAAGAAAGTTTGTTCCACAGCTTACACAAGAAAACATTGTTAAAAATCAACCTATTATAGATATACTTCATCAGTTTGCAAAAGAGAAAGAAGCAACACCAGCTCAAATTTCATTAGCATGGATGTTGCATAAATATCCTAATGTTGTACCTATTCCTGGTTCAAAAAACAAAGATAGAATCATAGAAAATCTACAGGCTTCTTCTATAACTTTGAGCAACGAAGAATTTAAAAAACTAGAAAAAGCATTAGCTCAACATCAAGTCTTTGGACATAGAGGACATAATGAATCTGAAAATTCAGATTTTTCAAAAAAATGGAAAAATAAATAAAAGATATTAATAGTGAGAGTTTACAAAAAAGTCTTTGCGTTTTAATTAATAATCGCAGCTTGCTTAATTTAAAAACGCAATATTTTACCACAACAAAACTTTCACTGTTTTTTATTTCACTGTGACATGATCAGCTGTCTTTAATAGTTACATAAGTTTTATAGTTAAGATAAAACTCAGCTTTTATCAATTTATAACTGCTGAACAAAGCGCATTGCTGCAATCACAATATCTATCACATGCCTAATTGCATATTTATTATATTTTGCTTTACACGAAGGAACTATAAGCTTATTTTTAGAAAACTCATATCACAGTTGCAAGTAATTAGCCAAGTATTAACTTCTGCATGAACTAAACGTGAAATGATTCTTTTGTTCAGCTGAAAAATAGTCCCATTAGTACTTAAAATAATCAAAAGATGCTCTTCTTTAAACTGATATGATTTTATGAAATCTGCATCACAAATTACAACCGGAATATATAGAGTACTTAATTCTACTTGAATAACATTACAGAGAGAACGATTATCTCCTTGAGCATATAGATAAACCTTTTTACTTCTTAAAATATCGTTAATCAGATGATTAAGATGTGAATAATTAATCTTCTCCCCTACATATGTAATTGTTTTTGACATAGACTGAGCAAACATTTTTGTATTTTGAGGAAGATCACATTCTTTTGAAAAGAATGACGGTTTATCTTGAAAAGAATGTATATAATCAATACAAGCGTCTTTAAACTCTAAATAAGAAGTAAAGCCAAGATTTTTAGCACATTTTGAAATCTGTCCTTTAGAGGTATGGCAAGCTTTTGCGACCTCTTCGATAGTCATATCCGCGATATCATGAATATGGGATTTGGTATAAGAACAAAACACATACATCGTAGTATATGTTTCAACATGATTAAGAACATCATTTAATTTATCAACCATCATAATAGCCATCCCCTTTTTTTTATTATACACGAAAAACTCTTACTCATACATAGTAAGAGTTTTCAGTTTAAACTACTAACCAAGATCTTCTCCATTAGTTTTGATAACTTTTTGATACCAATAGAAAGAATCTTTTTTATATCTTTTCATGCTCCCATGACCGTAATCGTCACTATCAACATAAATATATCCATATCGTTTACTGCGCTCAGAAGTCCCTGCACTGACAATATCAATACATCCCCATGACGTATACCCAATAACTTTAACTCCTTCATCTATACAAATCTTCATTTGCTGAATATGTTCTTTTAGATATTTAATACGATAATCATCATGGATTTTCTTATCTATTGTCAGAGTATCATATGTGCCTAAGCCATTTTCTGAAACAATAATAGCTTTATGATAGCGATCCCATACCTCATTAATAGCCACCCTTAGTCCAATTGGATCAATTTGGAAGCCCCAATCTGTAACTTCTAAATTTTCATTACGAACTTTTCTTGGATGAAGTTCATCAATAACTTCATTTTCAGGAACAAAAGCAATCAGCCCTTCTTCATTTTCAGGATGTGCAGACGTACATAAAGAATAATAATAGCTAAAAGAATTAAAATCGACTGTGTTCTCTCTAAGCAGCGATAAGTCTTCTTCCATCATCTTCAATTCAATATTTTTTTTCTTCATATAAGAAAGTGCATATTCAGGATATTCACCTTTTGATAATAAATCTAAGAAAAAATAATTTACACGATTTGCCCATTGAGCAGCCAAAATATCCTCTGGATTATTTGTCTTTGGATAATATAAAGACATACCTAACATTGATCCTATTTGAAAATTAGGATTAATTTCCCGTGCTTTTTTTGTTACTAACGCACTAGCAATAAATTGATGATGCAAAGCTTGAAAAATAGCTTCTAATTCATTTTGTGATTTTTCAATGAAAATAGCACCGCCTGTATAAGGTAAATGCAAAGACATATTGATTTCATTAAAAGGTATCCAATATTTTACTTTATTTCGATAGCGTTTGAAAACTGTTACCGCATAATGAACAAAGAATTCAATCATTTTCCTATTTTCCCATCCATTATACTTTAAAGCAAGCTGGAGAGGGGTTTCATAATGCGACAATGTAACTAGCGGCTCAATCCCATATTTTAAACATTCATCAAACACATTATCATAAAACCTTAATCCCTCTTCATTTGGCTCTTGTTCTTCCCCGTTTGGAAATATTCTTGTCCAATTGATTGACATACGGAAGCATCTAAATCCCATTTCTGCCATTAAAGCAATATCTTCTTTATAATGATGATAAAAATCAATCCCCCATCTTTTGGGATAATATTCATTATCGTGCTTTCCATTCATTATTTCTATTGCTTCTTCATAAGTAACAGTTTTTGTATTTTTGCCACAGCTTATTTCTCTAGGAACAAACTTTACCATATCGGCTGTACTCAATCCCTTACCACCTTCATTATACGCTCCCTCTAATTGATTAGCAGCTGTTGCACCACCCCATAAAAAATCATTAGGAAATCGTCTCATAACATAACTCCTTTCTATTGATTAGTCTGTTGTTTATTCGCCAAGGCAACAAATGGTAAATAAATCAAAACACAAATTATAAATACAAAACAAACTGAAATAGCAGTCTCCCACGAACCTGAAGCTGATAAAAACGCTTTAATAGGCTGTGGTGTTGTCCATCCAACATCTAATGTTCCAGGCAAAACAAGTCCTGTAGAAATCATCAATGCGCCTAGACCCATTGAAACAATTGGACTTAAGATAAACGGAATTACAAGGATTGGATTTAATACGATTGGCAAACCAAAGATAATAGGTTCATTGATACAAAATAATCCTGGAATAAGACCAATCTTTGCAGTTTTTGTATAATCAGCTCTTTTCCATCCCTTCTTTCGCGAAAGAATCAAAATAGCAACAATCAACGCTAATGTATTACCCGTCCCACCAATACATCCATAGTTTTCAAACAAGGCAAACCATGTATATGGATACGGAGAGCCCGCAGTTGTTCCTGCCTGTGCTGCATAAGAAATATTAGCAATATTCATAGAAGCATATAAAGTAATATAAATCGGAGAAACAGTAAAGGTTCCATGAATTCCTACTGACCATAAGATCATTGCCATAAAAATAAGAATCATAGGTGTAAACGGTGTAGCTCCTAAAGACTGAATAGGGGCTTGTAAAATCGCATAAACTAAAGCATTTAATCCTTGAGGCTCTATCAGCGAAATACAATAAGCAATAACAGAGGTTAAAATAATGATGATTGCGGTAGGAATAGCAATCATAAATGATTTTGATACTTCAGGTGGAACCTGATCCGGCATCTTAATTTGAAGTTTATCGATCTTTGTTAACTTACTAAAACCATATCCAACTAGTAACCCTGTAATTATAGCAACAAAAATTCCATTTGCCCCTAGATAAGATTCCGTTAACATTCCATCAACCTTAGGTGGATATAATACAAAGAATGAAGCTAAAGCAGTTAATCCAGCTTTTAATCCATCTACTTCATACTGTTTTGCCATATTTCTTGCAATTAAGAAAACAATAAAAACAGCCATGAGATTAATTGTTCCGTTACTTACAGGAGATAAAACTGCTTGAAAATCATCTAAATCAGGAATTATTTTAACAAGAAATTGACCAATAAATCCTGATGAACTTAATAAAACAACATTAATACAAACAACAATTGATCCTACAAATGTAAGAGGGAATATTTGAACAAAAGCATCCCGAATAGCAATAAGCCCTTTAATACTATTAAGCTTTGTTGCAAAGGGCATAAAATATCTTTCAAAAAAACTATTTAAAGCTTGCATACTTACTTCCTCCTTTTCACCAAGTCATTCATTTAAAAAGAGTCATACAAATATTGTATAAAATGGAGTGCACTATTTGATTTAAAATTACCTGATCAGTTCTATTATAAATCGCCTTATATCCTCCCCTCTCTTTACTTAAATTATAGATAATACAATTTTTTTAATCAAAATAGTTTCCTTAAATGGAAACTATTTTTTGCCAGTACTATCTAGATAGGTATTAAAAAATCTTGATGATTCAAAATAAAGAACATTTCAATCTTTAAATCATTAAATATAATTTTCACCAGTTTAAGCCGATTCATGCATATATTCAGAAATCAAAAAATAGTTTTCATTAATTATTTTTATCTCAATTAAAATATATAAAAAAGAAGAGATTTTCTCTCTTCTAATAATAGTTCAACATTTTAAAATATGTTTTATTCATCATTTCTTCTACTAGTGATTCTTTTTGAAACCCTTTATTCACATAAGTCTCCATTTCTAAAAACATAGATTTATTTTTTAGATTCTCAACTTTCATAGAATGTATATCAATACCATATTTATCAAAAACTTCACGAATATCTTTCAATGCATAATCTTCATAATAGATTTCCATTTGTATGTTTTGATTATTTTGTGTGACCTTTAAAAAGAACCCCCTATGAAACAATATCTGTAATCCTATCAAAATAATTGTTGTTATAATTCCGATATCATATAATCCTGCACCAATACACATTCCTACTCCAGATGTTGCCCACATTCCAGCAGCAGTTGTTAAACCTGAAACATTACCATTCTTTACAAAAATAACGCCTGCGCCCAAAAAACCAACGCCGCTTACGATTTGGGCAGCTATACGAGAACCATCTATTTCATTTATGTCTATAAAACCATATTTTGATACTAACATTATTAAAGCAGACCCCAAAGCAAGGATAGCATGTGTACGCACCCCCGCCCCCTTATTTCGACTACTTCGTTCATAGCCAATCAAACAGCCGCAAAATGCAGCAATCATAATTCTTATAACCCATATTCCATGATTTACTATATAGAATTTAATATCAAATGGCAAAATTCCCACCACCTATTCACAATATATTTCTTTCAATCTTCTTCTTTTTTCGTTATCAAAATTATATTCTTGTAATAAAAATTCATCATAACTTCTATATTTAACCCGAATTGATTGAATCATTATTTCAATCAATTCTCTTTGAACATATAATAAGGGTCTACATTCCTCCCTTAATTTCTCAGGAATTTGTAGCTGCTGACATAATTCATCATTACTTTCTTTTAAATAAATATTGGATAACAAGTATTCTTGGATTGCATCTTCTTCACTCATTCCTAGAGCAATCATAATCAAAAAGCCGGCAACTCCAGTCCTATCTTTTCCAGCAGTACAGTGAAAATAAACATAGCCATCATTTCTTAATAACAATTCGAACAAGCGATGATACGCAGGATTATTAAAAGCCATCTCTTTATATCCTGCTTTGATATAAGACATTAGATAGTTGTATTTTTCTTTAGTCATCTCTCCTTGCAGCATAGTACCAAAATCAAAACCATATTGATCATGCGATTGCATTTTAAGAGCACTGATACGTTCATATAAAATATTTTCATGCTGCTTATCCGGTGCTAAGCTTGCTTCAGCTTCATCTCTAAAATCAAGAATATATTTTATTTTTAAATGATCAACAAAATGATTTTGTTCTTTTATAGTTAATTTATCTAAAGCACCACCCCTAAAAATCATGTAGGGTTTTATTACAAAACCATCTTGAGAGCTATATCCCTTAATATCTCTAAAATTTTTAATATTAACTATTCGCATCTTATCTACCCATTTCCTCTTTCAATTCATCAAATTGCTCTTTAGTTAATCCAAAATCACCAATTGCAGTTAAATGGATATTATGGAAATCACTGCCACCACTTCTTATAAGATGAAATCTATTTGCAAGTTCCTGTGTTAAAGAATAATCTTCAGATTCCATACTAGGATGTGATATTTCAATTCCCTGTAAGCCATAGCTGACATATTTTTCAATTTCATCATAATTTTTATATTCACAAGGATGGGCAATAATAGCAATTCCTCCATCCTCACGAATTGCCTTTATCCCCTCTTTAATATCGATATATCCCATTTTAGAGTCTACATCTAGCGAAGTCTCGCTCATAAACAATTCTCGATACTTATTAATATCATTATACTCAGGATACTTATGAACAATCGCCAAGAATAAATGCATTTTGAAGACAATATTATACGGAGCGTATTCTTTAGCGTCTTCGTAAGTAATATTTAAGCCCTTTTGATTTAATATTTTAATAAGTTCATGATGATACTCATCCCTACATTGTAAAGTCTTTTGACATAGTTTTTCAACATGATACGGATGGTTATTTAACGCCAAACCAACAACATGCACCTTTTTGTGTACATCGTAATCATAACAGCTCATTTCAACCCCACGAATTGTTTCTAAACCATTTTGCCGGCATACCTTTTGCACTTCTTTGAAATGAAAAACAGTATCATGATCAGTAATTGCAATCACTTTAATTCCTTTTTCCTTAGCTAATTTGATCGTTTCTTCAATAGAATGAATACCATCACTATAAGCAGTGTGAACATGTAAATCTGCATACACCATATTATCACATCCTTAAATAATAGTTAAAACTGGATCAGTTTTTGTTACTTTTTTCAATTTTGTTGGAATAACTTCTAAATAATCATTAGAGTTTGTTACAACAACCATAGTTGTATAGTCTAAGCCCGCTTCTTTAATCATTTTTAAGTCAAATTCTAATAACAATGACCCCGCTTTTACATACTCACCTTTTTCAACATATTGAATAAATGGTTTTCCTTCTAATTTAACGGTATCAATTCCAACATGAATTAGAATTTCAGAGCCATTTTCAGTTGTTAAGCCAATTGCATGTTTTGTTTCAAAAGTTGCACTTATAATCCCATTAGCAGGAGCATAGATTTTTCCTTCTACAGGAATAATAGCAACCCCCTTCCCTAAAACTTCTTTTGAAAACATTTCATCGTTAACTTCGTTTAATGGAACAATCTTCCCTTTAACAGGACAATTCACTTGATTTAATTTATTATCATCGTGTTTTACTTCACTTTCTTTCGGATCATCAAAACCAATAACTAAAGTTGCAATAAACGTTACAACAGCTGAAATAATCATAGTAATAATAGCATTCATAAGATTATTAGGGTTGTTCCCCCCTACCCACATTGGTAAATTAATAATGCTAGGAGTCATGAAAGCAAATGCTTTTAATCCACAAAAACCAGCATATAATCCTCCAGTAAAACTTCCAATCATAACTGCATACATAGGCTTTTTCAAACGAATTGACACACCATAGATACATGGCTCTGTAATTCCTGCAAAGAAAGCAGTAAATCCGGCAGATAAGCAGGTATTCCTAAAATCTCTATTTTTTGTTTTAACCGCACAAGCAAAAGCAGCAGCACCTTGCGCCATGTTCGCTGTTAAAGTTAAAGTTCTTGAAAATGGGTCATATCCTGATTGTGATAAAATCTGAATTCCTGCAATTGCTAGAGTAGCATGCATACCCGTTGCAACCATCCATGGATAAATAATACACATAATTGCAATAGCAAACATTCCAAATGTATCATAGCACCATAACAATGCATTACCCAAATAAATTGAAATAATCCCCATAGCTGGCGCTAATACAACAAATGCTAACGGTGTCATAATCAGCAATGTAAATAACGGTGTTAACATCCCTCTAACCAATTCTGGCAATACTTTATTCAATCCAAATTCTACTTTGCTCATAACAAAAACAATTAAAATAGCTGGAATTAAAGTTGATGTATACGGCATTCCATATAAAGGTAAGAAACCAAACATATCTCCAATAAATTTTGGATCAGTCGCTGAAACAATACCACTCCATTGTGGATGAACCAGCGCACAGCCAAGTAAAGCTGCCATATACATATTACATTTAAAATGCTTTGCAGCTGCCACTGCGGTAAATACCGGCAAGAAAGTAAAGCCAGCATCAAATACAAAATTAAATACATAATAAGTCATTGATGTTTCGGCATTTGCCCATCCCATCATTGATACAAATAATAAAATACATTTCCCCAGCCCTGTTCCTACTAAAATAGGAATAATTGGACCGACGCAGCCAATAATTGCAGAAAAAATAGAATTAAAAATTCCTTTTTTTTCTTTTTTGTTTCCAAAATTTTCATCTTCTTTAATATTTGCAATCTGGCATACATCAAGATACACATCATGAACATGTGTACCAATAACAACCTGATATTGACCACCTTTCTTGATTAATGACAAAACTCCATCAATTGCTTCAATTTTTTGATCGTTTGCTTTTGATTCATCCTTTAAAGTAAATCTCAAACGCGTCATACAATGCTGCAAAGTTACAATATTATTACTCCCTCCTACAGCTTCAATAATGTTTTTTGAAAGTTTTTCATATTTCATTCTCTTTTCCTCCATTCTTTTGAAAACTTCAAAATGTGAAGGTTTGGCCAACTTAATGTTACCATCCAACAAATATCTATTTGCAAATTATTTTTTAGAAATAATTTTTGCAACATGAATCGTAAGATATAAAACTTCCTCATCATTTAATTCATAATGATAAGTCTTTTCAATATGCGATTGTATTTTTGAAGTACAAAGATATGACTCAACATATTTTTCCTTCATAATTTCAAGCAAGTCATTATTTAAGGTTATATCTTCCACTTGCTTTATTTTATTAAAAACACGTAATCCAAAAAATTTTAAATGTGTTACAAATCTATGATAAGATAAAGAATCTTCATCCAACTCTAATTTAAAATAATCTTTTACAATACCAATAATCTCTAATATGAAATTTGTCATTTCATAAATATCACTGATATTTCTACCAACCTCACTACTCACTATATGTAATGCTAAAAATGCCGCTTCATCCTCTTCCATGTTTATTCCATATTTTTCTTTAATAAGTTTTAAAGTTAATAAACCTAACTCAAATTCTTTAGGATAGAAATTCTTAATTTCAAATAACATATGATTTTTTAAATAAACGCCTTCTTTATACCGCTCTATGCTTGTATGAATATGATCTGTTAAACTGATATAAAGAGAATCATCGACTTCTAAGTCTACTTTTGCTTCTTTGATAACACAATCAGATATCTCCATATATTCGAGAGGAATATCCTTTAACATATTAATCATTTTTCTTTGACTTGGTTTTAAACTTACTTCAAAAGTTTTATTGATCTTATTCATATCAATATTATCACCGGCTTGTTTTCCATAAGCCAAGCCTTTCCCCATAACAATAATTTCCTCCATTTGATAGTTAGTTGTAATAACAACATTATTATTTAAAATTTTCTTTATAATCATATTCATTCACCCCTGTATAAATATAAAAAACCTGCCACAGAAAAATATCTGTAAACAGGTTTAGTGTTGCCTCATATGTGCAATAACTATCCATAAATTACATATTTATATTATCATTCCTCGCAAAATTTGTCAACGCTTTCAAAATAAAGGATTTGATTTAAAACAACCAAAAATTCTATTAAAAATTAAATACTGATATTAAATTATTTTCAACCTAAATAATGATTAGGTCTTCTATAGCCATACCTAGATAACCAAAATTAATCTATTCAATGTAATTATAATTGATTATATATCTAATAATCACAAATCTTAAAAATAATACTAAATAAGGTTAGATAAGCACACCCTATCATTATAACTTAGTATTAGGGTTATATTTTTTGAGGCTGCTTACATCATTATAAATTATTTGTCTAAAAATTACGAATACATAATTTTTCCAGTAACTCACCAATATAATACAGTGATACATAGCCAGTATTTATTGACCACTCTACTCCGTAACGATAAAAAATATCTACCTTGTCAGCAACCTCTTTATTATAATCCTGGCTTATATAAATAACCTTAGCCCCAACTTCTTTTGCATTTTCTAACGCATCATGGTAGTGAAAAAAACCGTCACATACATTAATGATAACAACAACTGAATTTTCATTAAAAAAATAGCTCCTAACCGTCTTCGTTTCACTGACTTTAAACAGATATGCGCACTTCCCCGAAGTCAATAATTTGATTTGCAACAAAAGGAATTCATCAAGATCATGCTCATCACCTAGAAAAGTAATATCCTCGCTTTCCTTAAATAACTGAACAATTTTTAAAAGCGTTGCTAAATCAAGATTCTCTTTTGTTGCAACAAGATTATCAAGACACTGTTGAAAAAGATATTCACTGATTTCTTCATTACTTTTAAAAAGAATATTCTGTGATAAAAATACTTTCAAATTATAATCTAAGAGTGTTGTTTGAGTTGATAATAGGGTTCTAAATTGCTGATAATTTTCAAAACTATATTTTTTTATAAATCTTGAAATACTTGCCTTAGATACATTCGCCTCTCGAGCTAATTCATTAATAGAAGGGAATGTTTTTTTTTCAATATACTTAAATACATTTTGAATAATATTATAATCATTACTATTAACAGCTTCGCTGTTACATCTTTGAATAAAGGTTAAGAAACTTTCTAGTATTTCCTCATCCATTTTTATCAGCTCCTTTCCCTATATTATAACATCTTGATAATATAAAAGAATATGAGTCTTCAAAATATTAGACTCATATCAATTAAAATACTTTTTCTTTATTACAACTATTGCTCCCCCACTTAACAAAATAAATAGACAATAAACTCCAAACAGCGAAGGATCATCCGTCTTAGGTGCCAGCACAGCAGTATGTGATGATTGTTTAGTTATCTGATCATTCTCTACTATATCTAGAACATTAGTATCAGCAGTAATATTAAACATTGTAGCTGCTTGTCCCTCATTGGCGATTATTACTAATATATGTTCTCCAATTGTTAATGTTGAAATAAGTTCTTTTGGTAAAATAATGGTTATTAAATCACCAGAAACAGTATACTTTGATCTATCAATTTCTTGATCATCAATTATGAGCATTTTGAATAATGACGATGGTATGTCAGTCTTTATTTTAAGTTCTTCTCCCTGTTTAATATTTTTATTAGCTCCATCTGTTATACAATATTCAATATTTTCTTGATTCCATAGGATATCTTTAGCAAATGTTGTAAAAGCTCCGCGCCACGTATTCCAGTCATGTCCCCCATTTTGTATTTCAAAAGTATAATCAATATTTTCAGCATCTAATTTAGGTAACATAAAATCTAAGATAGAGGCCTTAAAAAAAGAATTAATCAACCCAAAATCAACTGTTCCTGCCGAAAGATAGATTTTCTTTGTCTGTAATTTTGAAATAAGTTCGTCTGTAAATACTTCATCATCAATTTGAACAGCTGCTGAAATAATACCAAAATATCCAAAACTATCAGGTGCAATTTCCATTACTGTACTTGCCGCAACACCACCAGCTGACAATCCAGCATAAGCTCGATCCTTAGGATCAGTTGAAACCTTATAATTCTTTTCAATAAAAGGAATTACATTATTAACAACATCTTGAGCCAATATGACATTCGATTTAATATCAAATCCTGTCCCGCTAAAATGCGAATTATTTAATGTCACGATTATACTATCAGCTAGTTCTCCTTCAGCAATTAGATTATCAACAATATTACCTGCTGATCCTAATTGACACCATTCAGTTTCGTTGCCCCCATTACCATGTGCTAAATAAATCGTTTTATAGTTATTCCCTAAACTATAACCATTCGGTAAATAAATCCCAAGACAATTTTCAGTTCCATCATAAGCGATGTATGTATCGTATTGATAAGAACCCATATTATTATTTCTTGGATAAATATAAGATTGACCCGCTAATGCATCTGAACTATTTCCAACATAAAAATAGGACCAAGTAGCATCATGATTATTAATTTCATTCTTTTTTGAAGGATTAACAGGATCCTGCACAACTACTGCAGATCCATCACTATAAGTTACAAAATATCCATAAAAATATTCTGTTGCTGGTAATGGTAAGGTGACAGAATATAAATTTTCATCTTTTACCATATCATAGAGAATATAGTTTCCATTATAATTAAACTCAGTTCGTTCAGTATTTCCGCATCCTCCAGTAGGATACATTCCCTGCTCATATTCATAAGCCGAATACCACCTTATTCCATCATTGCTTGCCCCGTTTTCTTGATACCAGGGAGCTTCAGAACTCTTAATAAATTGGAAGCCTCCTTGTAATTGGATATTTTCAACATTTTCCCCTAATTTTGTACTGTCAACAACAAAGGTTACTTGATACTTTGCCTCACTAAGGCCGGTTGTGTTATCAGTAATAGTTATTCCCTCATTAACAGCATGTACATTACTCATTGAGTATACACCCAAAGATAACAATAGTGTAAAACAAATTCCTATCTGCAAAATCCATCTTTTTACTTGTCTCATATTTCTTCCTCCTAAACCAAGAATAACAAACCAACCACTTTCTGTATACGTTTACAAACGAAACTTAGTTACAGAAAATGAAACTAATATTCTTGCATAACCGCAAATCATCAGAAATTATAACTATATAAAATAAAGATCACTTCCTTATTGTAAGGAAGGTACTTTCTTGTTAATATATTGATTATGTAGTTTTCAACAAGTTATTAATTCAAATTAATTCTAAAAAGGAGGTTTCAATGAACTACTTTGAGTATAGCTATTCCACTAGCAGCACTACAACTATTTTTATATTTATTTTCATCCTCTTAAATATAATTGCACGATGGCGTTTATTCACTAAAGCTAGACGTTGGGGAATCAGTGCTTTTATTCCAATTTATAGTGATATTGCATTATGTCGAATTGTAAAACTTTCACCACTTTGGCTTCTATTTCTTTTAATTCCCCTTATTAATATGTACTTTATTATCTTTTATCACATTGTTATTAGTTTTAAACTTTCTTTTGCATTTGGAAAAGGCATAATGTTCGGACTTGGCTTGTTAGTTTTCAACCCACTGTTCATTTTAATATTAGGGTTTGGGAATTGTGAATATCGTTACTAATAAAAATAGATATAGTTATCATTTGTAAACACAAAAATTAATAGAACTATCAACTTAAATAAATATCAAAATTAATTTGCATATTTGTTCAAAAAATGTAAAGAGACTCTAAAAATAATCAACTTTTTTAAAATAAAAAAGAAATTCTACGAATTCCTTTTAACTGCGATACATCAAATACATTTGATTAATTTCTTCTTTTATCTTATCTCTTAATTCCAACGGTTTAAAAACCTCAACATGATTAGCTAATTGTAAAAAGCCACTGACTAACTTTTTATCATCAGGAACCCGTTCAATTGAAACATTTACAAATCGACGGAATTGTTCAACTGTGAATGTACATCCCTTAAATCGTTGATACAAAGCTTCAAAAATATTCTCATTTCCTAAATACACACGTAATTCAATGTTGATCAAATTATCTTTTCCAATATCAAGCGGATCATTAGATAACCAGATTCGCTCCTTAAAACACTCAGTCTTTGCTTGGATATATTTAGGGGTACGAGTTATTTTCAATTGATCAATGCGATCAATTCGATAATATGCCAATTCAAAATCTTCACTACTATTTATTAGGTAACCAACTAAATATACTTGATCATTTTTTATATCAATATTAGTTGGATATAATAAAATTGTTTTATGACTAGGCCTATCTATAACTTTGTTTTCAACAACACTATATTCCAATTCTTTAAATGATACACAAGCAAATGTATTTATAGCCTTAATAATTTGCTCTAAATACACTGTAATACAATTATCTTCATAAGTTGAATTGATATTATCTAACAAATGATAATGATTTATTTTATACAAAGAACTATCTGATAATACTTTTTCTAATAATTTTGAATCATTTTGACTTTCTAAATGTAATCCTCGACCTAATAACCTTGTCAATAAAATTAATTGAGCATCAGTATAATATGTCTTTTCAACGTACGCACCTTTTTTTTGTTTTGTTGCATAATTAATACTACCACTTTCATTGCATATAAAAGGGGTAAGCAACTCATCTTGACAATCTTTTATCAAATTATTATAAGATTTTATTGATTCAATATCTGCTTTAATCGTATTGCTAGAAATCGTCGTTCCTAACCCACCAATTCTTTTAATTAGTTCATCACGTGATAAAGCATGATCTTCGTCTGTTAATCTTTTTAATAAATATTGCGTTAGCAATATGCGAGTTCCATTACTAATATCTCCCATTCCTCAACCCTCCATACTCTATATTTTACTTTATCTTCCAAAATATGTAAAATTAGTAAATATAATAAAAACCAATTATTTGGTGTATAAAATTGTATACATAAAATTAATTTCACTATCCAGCAAAAAAGTATATGTTTATGACAAATTTATGACAATAAAAAAGACTAATTTATTAATTAGTCTTGATATTTTCTAATAAAACTATCAATTTTACTCCAATAAACTTGACCACCAATTTTTTCACATTGAGCATGTCCGGCACCCTTGATTACCAATTTTTCCTTAGGACAATTAGCACTTTGATATAATTGATTGAGCATTTTAAAAGGGACAAAACGATCCTTATCGCCATGAATAAATAATGTTGGCGTAGTTGATTTTTTCACTTGTTCGATTGCTTCAGCTTTGCCAAATGAATAACCGGCTCGAATCTGAGTCACAATATTTGCAATATCTAAAAATGGTCGACTTGGCAAATTATACATTTCTTTTAGCTGATAGGAAAACATCTCCCATGTACTAGTGAATCCACAATCTTCAATAGCAGCAATAACATTGACAGGCAATTTTTCCCCTGTTACATTCATTACTGTAGCCGCTCCCATAGATACTCCATACAGGATAATTTTAACTTTTGAATCATTATCAATTAAATATTTGATCCAGTTAATTATGTCTAAACGATCGAGCCAGCCCATTGCAATATAGTCACCTTCACTCTGCCCATGACCTCGAAGATCAGGAAGCAAAAGATTGTAACCTTGCTCATAAAAATGTTTAGCACTCGCATGCATCAATTTACCTTCAGATGTATATCCATGGACAATAATCACATAATCATGCCCGTAATTCAAAAATTGATAAGCATGCAGTTTTAATCCATCATCACTGTCTAAGAATACATCCTGATAATGAATAGTATCAAAAAAATTGCTACTATCTCCCTTCTTATTTATATCGGTTCTATCTTTATCGGGTATTTGATTATTTGTTGAGGGATTAGTAAATATCGCATCTTTATTAGCCTGTTTATTTAATGCCAAATTATATAAATAATTACCAGCATAAAATAAACTACCAATTCCAGCTGCCAACATAGTTAAACTACCAGTTAATGCAATTTTCGTCTTTTTTCCCATTACTAGAACAGTGTTCCTTGTTTACCCCAATTTGGATATTCATCAAACGAAACATAAACATCATTAATTTCAATATTTGTTGTTTCTTTGATCATTTTTACTAACTCTTCAGTAAATTTCTTTTTAGCATCAAAATCAATTGTATTATATAATTTAACCGCAATCATCATGCAAGGAATGTCATCACCGCGGAAATACATAATTTGATTATCCTCTAAATGTAACATTAAATTTTCTTCTTTTTTACCAGGTAAGATTGTAATCAGCTCCCCAGTTCTTTTAGCAATTTCATTTTCTTGCCTAAGTGTTAATTTATGATTTGTTGTAAATGAAATAAATGGCATATATTTTTCCTCCTTATTTTTATTAAGGATATTTTAACACTTTTTATAGCCAATGTTAACAAATTATTAGCTATCTTAATTTGAAGTTAATAAAATTTATTAAAGCGTTTACATAAAGGATTTGATTTCTTTTTTTGATTATGTTAAAATATAAGAGCAAAAGTAGCAATATAATTTTCAAAGTATCACAAGTATTAGAAGATTGTATTACCTTTATGTACCGCCGCAATCCGATATTTGTGATTTAGAGTTACATAGAGTATTTCCTTTTTGCACATCTTTCAAGGAGGTACCATTAATGAGTACAGGTAAAGTAAAATGGTTTAATCAAGAAAAAGGGTTTGGATTTATTACAAATGATGAAGATGGAAAAGATATCTTCGTTCATTTCTCAGCAATCAACGCTGAAGGATTCAAAACTTTAGAAGAAGGTCAAGTTGTTGAATTCGATATCAACGAATCTGATCGTGGACCACAAGCTCAAAACGTAACTGTTAAAGCTTAATAACCAGAAGAAACCCGGTTAATCGGGTTTCTTTTTTATTCAATTATTCCATAATGAAGCAGAGCTTTATAAATTCCTCCATCATAAATATCACTTGTAATATATTCACTAGCTTCTTTTGCCACATCAACACCATTTCCCATTGCAATTGGATGCCCAACTACTTTGAACATACACACATCATTAAAACCATCACCAAAAGCATAGCTATTATCACGTTCTATTTTTAAAATCGTCAATAGTTTTTTAATTCCAATTCCTTTATCATAACCAATAATTGTTGCATCAGCAGAATTATGACCAAAGTGCTCATTTAAAACTACTGTATCTTGTAAATAGGAAACAATCTTTTGGTAATGTTCTTGATCATTAAAATGAACATCAAACATGTGGGCATCGATCTCCTCTGTTTTAAAATCTTCAATAAAATATGGATGTTCGTAATCTGTTTGCATATCAGCTAACTTATTAAAATCAATTCCATGAGCATAGCCAAGATTAACGCCATTAAAATTATATCCACATTCTAATTTATCAAAACTATCCACAAAATAACTAACCTGTTTCCTAGTCAATGGTTCATCCAATAATACCTCTTCTTTATACACGATATATCGACCATTTGCACAAATAAAACCATCAACATATTTTTCAAAATGATATTTTGCGTAAATATATGGTCTACCGGTACAAATAAAAACGTAATGCCCTAGATTTTGTAACTTTCTTAAAGCTTCTTTTGTATCTTCAGGAATAATATTTTTTACTGCTAAAGTCCCATCAATATCAAAAAAGAATATTTTTTTACTCATAATAGTTCCTCCATTACATTATTATACAATAAAAATAAAGTAGAGTTCAATGAACTCTACTCCATAACTCGAATTGCATGATATCCTTCATGAATTGCTGTTAAAATTTTTCTTGGTGCTTTTGCATCACCAATCACTGTAACATCATCATAAATTTCCTCTAAAGCATCTTCTAATTGATCATTTGGTTTAAATCCAGCTGCATTGATAATTGTATCACACACGATTGTATACTCCTGATTATCTTGGAGATATGTAACTCGATTATCTTCAATTTTAGTAACAGTTGCTTTTGTAATTTTATTAATATTATTATCTTGAAGCATTTGTCTCAACGCCTGATCATTATTTAAACAGTGGTCACAACCAAATAAAATATCTTCCTGCATTTCAATAATAGTTACCGTTTCCGCATTTTCTTTAAGATAACATGCTGCCTCACATCCTGCTAGACCCCCACCAATAATTACTATTTGTTTTCCTGCTTCTTTACGGTCAGTCAAAAATTCACTTACAAAACCTGCTTTTTCAATTCCCGGAATTGGTGGCATCATTGGTGATGACCCTGCTGATAGAATAACTTTATCGTAATCTTTTTTAGCGTCTTTGAGCGTAAACTCTGTATTTAAATAAACATTCACACCAGTTTTCAAGCATTGTCTTTCAAGATAAGTAATCAATTTCAAGACATCATGCTTAAAGGTAGGCATTCCTGCCGCCCAAAGTGTACCCCCTAATCGTTCTTCCTTTTCATATAAGTCGACTTCATATCCACGTTTTCTTGCTGTGATAGCAGCGTACATTCCACCTGGACCGCCTCCAATAACTAGTACTGATTTTTTAATTCCATCAACTTTTGGCAGTGCGAATTCTTTTTCCGCATAGCAAAGTGGATTTACAGCACAATAATAATGTTTTCCAGAAAAACCTGCTAATAAACATTCATTACAGCCAACGCATGGTGCAATATCCATTGTATTTCCCTGCTTTACTTTATTAGCCCAATGTGGATCAGCAAGCATTTGATGACCTAAAACAACATAATCCAAAACTCCTTGTGCTACTACTTCTTGTGCTTTTTTTGGATCAAATAACTTTCCTTGCCCCAATACTGGCAATGATACATTTTCTTTAATTGCTTTAACTACATCTAATTGGTGTCCTTCTTCGTTGTAAACAGTTGAAATAGCTTTATACCAAGCCTCATAACATCCTACATCAACATGTAATGCTTCAATCCCTGCACCCTCAAGAATTTTAGCCATAGCAATTCCTTCATCAATTTGTCTAAATCCCTCAACTTTATGAACCGGAGTAAATTTAACTAAAATTGGAAAATCCGGTCCTACATTTGTTCTAATCGCGGCAATACATTCAAGCGTAAAACGCATTCTATTTTCTAATGAACCGCCATATTCATCAGTACGTGTATTCCATTGTTTTGAATGAAATTGATCTAATAAATATCCGCCGTAAGCGTGTAATTCCACCGCATCTGCTCCTGCCATTTTTGCTAAAGAAGCACCATATCCAACCTTTTCAACGATATATTTTATATCTTCTTTTGTAAATGGCTTACATTTCAAATCAGGAAACCAAAACGCCCCACAATCACTAGCTGAATATGGTGGTGTAAATGGATCAGTAAATTGTTGTCTTCCCAATCCTGGTGATACTTGAACACAAACTTTAGCGCCATAGTTATGACATCTTTCTACTAACATATTCAAACGCTCAACATGATGAAAATTACTAAGTTCCGTACATGGTCGAGGTTCATATTTAGTGGATACAACATTTGCACCAGTTATAATTAAGCCGGTACCTCCCTTTGCCCTTTCAGTAAAATAATTAATTGCATCGATATTATATGCCCCATCTGCTTCACCAGTTGTTCCCATCGGTCCCATCACGATCCGATTTTTTAATTTCATTTTACCGATATAACTTTTTTCAAATAATTTATTCATAATTCTCCTCCTTTACTTCGGTAATATTTATTTTACTCAAGTAAAGTATAACATAATAATCATAAATGTAAAGGGTTACATTTATGATTACATTACTTGCTTTTTTTACTAGATGATTTATACTTAATTATTAGAAATGAGGAATACGATGACAAAGATTACAAAAGATATTATTATTGAAACAGCTTACCAACTGTTTTTCAAACATGGATATAATAATGTTACAATCAACGATATTTGTAAAGAATGTAAAATCACAAAACCAACTTTTTATACCTATATAAAATCTAAAGACGATATTTTAGCACATTTTTATGATGACATTACAGAAGCAATCGTTGCTAATACGGCTAATATAATCATGGCAGAAAATTATTGGCAACAGTTATTGATCTGTTTTGAAACATTAATGGAAGAATCAATAAAACTCGGCTATGACTTAAGTAGTCAAATGTTTATTATGAATTTAAAAGAAGACCGTGGTAGTTTTGATTTTCGAGATCATTTGACCAATATCGCTATTGCAATTATAAAAAAAGGTCAAGCCACCAAACAAATTAGAAATCAAAACGATCCTGAAATACTATATCAAGCTTCAGCATATGCATTTACAGGTTATGAATTAATGTGGTGCATAAAAAAAGGTCAGTTTGACTGGAAAAAAGAATTAAGAATAGCATTAGAAAACATATATGATGTTGCACCAGAACTTCGAGGTTAAATATGAAACTATATAATACCATAAAAATTAACAATCACAGCTATTATATCAATGATGAGGATGGTGACTCTTGTTATCTAATAATAGGAAATACCCATGCTCTATTAATTGATTTAGGCCTATTTAAAGAACCACTTTTACCGACGATTAAAAATATTACTAATAAAGAATTAATTATAGTATGTACTCATGGTCACTTTGATCATATTGGCACAATCAAAGAATTTAAAGAAGAAACTATCTATTTATCTCATCGAGACCGTGATATTTATTATGATAATGCTCATATTATTAAGGAACTTTCTTTGATTGACTTCAACCAAATCAAAGATTTAAAAAATCATCAGCAAATTGAGCTTGGTAACTTTGAAATAGAAGTCCTTGCTCTTCCTGGTCACACCCCGGGATCAATGATTTTTCTAGACCGTCAAAATAAGTGTATTTACACTGGTGATGCAATTGGTTCCGGCTGTGGTGTTTGGCTACAATTATTCCATAGCCTTGATTTAAAAACGTATCATACCGCTCTCCAGCAGACTATTGACTATCTTGAAAAACAAGGAGTAGACGATACTTGGCATTTTTGGGGTGGACACAATCAACAAGAAATTCAGTCAAAAATTTCTGCATATAATAAGTTAGATTTTGTTTTAATGAAAGATCTTGAACAACTATGCCTAAAATTAATAAACAGTGAGATTACTGGTATAAAAAACTCAGCTCCAACATTTGATGACAACCAAGCCTACTACGCCAGCTATGGTAAAGCTGAGATAATTTATCAAAAAAATAGTTTATAGTGAAATTTTCGGATTTCACTTTCTTTTTTCATTCGCATTAGAGCTATTATCTATGATAAAATAATTCCATATGGAGGTTTACCAATGAAAACATTACATGGATTAGACTATAGTTTAAAAATAAAAAATACAATTATCAATCACATTAATCAAGCTCAGAAAAATCCTTTTATAAATTATTATTTTATTGTTGACGATCCATTATATTTTGAAGAAGCTTTTTTTAAATATACTGATACACTTTTTAATATTAGAATCATTACATACAATGATTTGATCAAAAAATTATTAGAGCATTATCAACTATACTCTTATCAAGAACTATCCAAATTAGATAAAATCCTAATAACAAAACAACTTATTGAAAATTCTAATAACTTATTCAATACTAATAGTAAAATGGATTTAATCTATGAATTGATTGATATTTTCGATCTTTTCTTTCTTGAAAGTTTTAGTAATTCAGAGTTAGAGCAGCTGCCCCCCCTAGCGAAACAAAAAATTGCAACAATTATCGGACTCTACCAGCATCTAACTACTTCATTACCTAATAATACATGTTACAAATATGAAGAACTATTATTTGAACAAATTGATAATTCTAATGTTGAAGATCATTATATTTTTATTAGTGAACAAATTTTCAAACAACGTCGCTTTGAACTAATAAAAAAAATATCACTTTATAATGATGTAACAATTTTGGTTAATAATAGTAGCGATTCACGTGATTTGAATAAACCTTTTAATAAATATCATGGTGATCAAAAAAACATCTTTGAAAATGATAATCCTTATTTGAGCCATCTCAATAAATACTTATTTTCATTACGATCACCAAAGTATGAAAATCATACACCACTACATACAATTATTCAGACTACACCAAAAGCTCAAATTGAAAGTGTAGTATTAAATATTTATCAAGATATTGTAGATAATCACACGCACTATCACGATTATGCTATCTATTACCCCAACCAAGAATATTTAACCTTATTAGTTGATACTCTAAATAATTTTAAGATTCCCCATAATATTAAAAAAAGATTAATATTCAAAGAATTGGATGCTTGTTTATTATGGATTAGATACTGTTTAAATCATGATAATAATGATCTTTTAGATTTATTGGATACTAAAGTTTTAAGTCGATATAATGACTTTGACTATCTTGATTTGATTAAGAAAAATTATCTTGAAAAAGGTTATATTGAAGATCCCTTTAGCACCCTATATAACTTTGAAAAAGCGCAATCACTAGATGATTATTCATCAGTAATGATTAATTTTATTAATCAAGAAATGCTTTTTTCACAAAATCAGACAATGCTAATAAACTTCTTCACTAATTTAACAAGTCCCCAGTCCTTTACACTTGCCGACTTTTATAGTTTAGTAAACCAATTAAAACCGTCTTTAAAAGAAGATATCAAACCATGTAATGATCATTTATATTTATTAAATTATCAACAATGTTACAGCGGTATCTTAGAATGCAAAAAAATCTATTTGGTTGGTGTCAATGAAACTGTTGTTCCAAAACAAAATAAAGATACTGGAATATTACTAGATCAAGACTATCAAATTCTACAATTACCTGATTTAAATCATCAAATTAGTGTTGATCAAAATAATATTCTAAAAGTCTTAAACAGCCAAACTGAATTTACAGCAATATGTTTTAGTAATGGAACAATTGATGGTCAACCGCTATTAAAATCTTCTTTGTATAACCAATTAAAACAAATGTTTAAAATTTCAAATATTGATATAAATAATGACTATTATCACTATAGCCTGAAAACCAATTTATATCTACATGGTGGTAAGGATATTGAATTATCATCACTAAATACAATGATTAAGCACTATATACAAACTAATAACCAACCAGATAAATTAACTGTTCCACTATTTTCGAATCATCTCTCAGCAAGTAAGCTGGAAACTTACAATGGTTGCCCATACAAATATTTTAATCAATATGGATTAAAATTATACCCTTTTAAACAACCGCTTTTTCAAATAAATGAAATTGGTACGATCATCCATTACGTACTTGAAAAAACTCAAGCCCTCTTTACTGACAATATTACTGCTAGTAAAGCTGAAGTCGATGATTTAGAAACAGTTATTAACCAGCATGTCGAGCAATATTTAAATGAACATGGTTTAACTGAGCGCTTAAATTACGGTACTAATAACTATATTATTAAAACGGTCAAACATGATCTAGTTAATACTGTAATCGTTCTTATCAACCAAATGAAAGCATCTGATTTTTATATTGTTGGTAGTGAAGTTGATATCTATCGGAATTATCCTGATTTTAAATTTAGCGGTATAGTTGATCGAGTAGATCAATATAATCAATATTTAAAGATTATTGATTATAAGTCAAGTAACAAAGACCTTGACCTTTCTTTGGCAATTCAAGGTTTTAATATTCAAATGCTCTTATATTTAGATACTTTAACAAAACAAAAAAAACTTGATAAAGGTGCTTTGTTATACTTTAATACTAAAAAAAGAATCCTTACTAGTTCTTTAAAAATCAATGAATCTGAACTTAGTGAAAACTTTTTCAAATTATATCGAATGAATGGTTATGTTAATAGTGAAGTAGTCGAAGAAGTTGATAACAATATTGATAAAGATTCAGCAATCATTAAAGCAAAATTTGTTAAAAAGGATGACTGTTACAAAGGAAATATTTTAAGTAGTTTCTCTTTTGAACGTTTAATTGATTATGTTAGTCAACATATCGAAAATTTATATCATGAATTAGCAAACGGAAATATTGGAATTAATCCTAAAGGTAGTGATGATGCTACGGTCTTCACTAAAGTTAATCCATGTACTTACTGTAACTATCGTAGTCTATGTAATTTCGATGTCTTCTATAATGAATATACTTTAGTTGACAGTAATAATTTAGAACACTTGCTTGAGGAGGATAATAGCGATGCCAATTAATTCTTTAAATGATGGTCAGTATGAAGCTGTCGTAACCCGCGGATGTTCCATTCTTGTTTCAGCTCCAGCTGGTTCAGGGAAAACTAAAATTCTTGTTAATCGAATCATGGCTTTAATTGAAGATGATGGTTATAATGTCGATCAACTGCTTGTCTTAACCTTTACTAATGCAGCCGCTCTTGAAATGAAACAACGTCTTCAAGTTGCATTAGATGAACGTCTTCAAGAAGATATCAATAAGCCATTGGAACAACATTTATTAAAGCAAAAGCAATTATTACCAAAAGCTTATATTACTAATTTCCATGGTTTTTGCAGTACTCTTTTGAAACAATATGGATATTTGATCAACCTTAATAGTAAATTTGATATTTGCACTGATCCTTCACTCATCAAACACCAAATTCTCGATAACTGTATTGAAACATGGGCAGAAGATCAAACATTTATTGATTTTATCAGTACTTATTTTCCAGAATACTATTTTAACAGCTTTAAGAACGCTATTTTCAAATTTGAAAATTTAAGCAATACTATTTATGACTTTGATAATTATATTGATGCAGTCAAAAAAGATATTTATTATCACATTATTAACAACGATGATGATGCTATAAACAATTGGCCTATCAGTAATAAAATTATCGAACTATTACATCAACAAGCTACTATGGGATTGAATAAGGTTTATGAATTAGCTAGTTATGCCAGTTCCCATAATTTGTCTTTTTACTATCAAAATCCCTTTGGTGATAAGCCTAAGAAAGCAGATTTACCAAGCCCATATGATTGTCATTTAAAATATTACTTCGATGTCATCAAGGCAATAGAAAGTAAAAACATGACGAATATCATTATCGCTAGTAAAGCTAGTTTGATGAAAAGTTATGATAGTAGAGGTTTATTTAATGAGGATAATGAACTTTATAAAAAAGAATATAATCGTCTTAAAAATAATATCATCAAATTTTATCGCGATAAATTTAATGATATCGTATACGATGATTTTGATGAGTTTAAATTAACTTTATCAACCTCTTTAGAGCCTTTAGAAAAATTAATTACTTATTTAAAACAGTTTAAACAGGCCTACCAAGATTATAAGCTAGCTCATAATCTTTTAGATTTCAATGATCTTGAAGCTAATGCATTAGAATTACTAGAACCCAAATACGGAATTGTTACACTTCTATACCAACAATTAAAAGAGATCATGATCGATGAATACCAAGATACTAATCAGATTCAAGAAACTCTAATTAATAAAATTGCAGATCTTCATGAACCCAAGATCAATCGCTTTATGGTTGGAGATATGAAACAATCGATTTATCGTTTTAGAGAGGCTGACCCGGAAATTTTTAATGAGAAATATCTTACTTTTAATCTACTACCTAAAACTAAACGTATTGACTTAAAATTTAATTACCGATCAAATAAAATTGTCCTTGACAGTGTCAATTATATTTTTAATCAAATCATGGATAAGGATATTGGCGGTCTTGATTATTACTTAGATGAAAGTGCCAAATTGAATTATGATTTTTTACGTAAAGAAGGTGCAAAAGAATTAGAAGATTTGCCAGAAGTCACCGCCAAAGCATCACAACGTCTTGATGAAGAAGCACGCTTTACTAGCGAAGTCATCCTATCATATCAAACTGGTACTATAAGCAATGATGCTGAATTAGAAGCAAAAATTGTTGCTAAAAAAATTCAGGATATGATTGGTCACTTAGAATTGGATAATTTTAACGGCACAAAAAGACTGGCAGATTATAAAGATATTGTTGTTTTAATGCGTAGTACTCGCAGCTTTATAGCTTTTAAAAAGATATTTAATAAATTTAATATTCCTAGTCATATTGTTTTATCTCAAGGTTTTTTACAAGCTCCAGAAATAATTAATCTCGTTAATGTTTTAAAAGCTTTTAATAATCGCCTTGATGACATTGCCTTTACAAGTTTACTAAAGGGCAATTATGTAATAAGTCATTTTAGTGAGAATTTTTTAGCGCAAATTAAAATTGATGAAACTATCTCAATGTTTGATAATTGTATTAATTATCTTGAAAAAAAATTAGATAATTATGAAGCTTTAGAAACATTTATAAATTATTATCAAGATATGCGAAACTATTTTAATAGTCATTCTATTAAAGAAAGTTTGATGAAATTCCTTGAGGATAGTAATTATTTACCTTTCTTAGCTTCATTAGTCAATGGTCCTCAACGAGTTGCAAATATTGAATTAATGATTCAAAAGTTAGATGAAATGCATGATGATTCTTTAAATACAATAACTACTAAATTTGATGATATGATCAATAATGGAGTCAATCTCTCTCCCGCAATGGTTTCAAGTAATGATGATAATGTTGTTTCTTTTATGACTATCCATAAATCTAAAGGATTGGAGTTTCCAATTGTTTTTGTTTCTAATATGCAAAATAAATTTAATCAGCAAGATGCCCGAGAACGAATCATTAGTGATAAAAAATTAGGAATTGCGATCAAACCGCGAGTAAAATGTGATTTAGAACCCTATCAAGACGTTATTGTTGAATACGAAAATAAATATCGAAAAGTAATTGCAACAGCACAGACTAGTGAAGCAATCAACGAAGAAATGCGAATTTTTTATGTTGCATTGACTAGAGCTTCACAAAAACTAATTATGACTGGCTTAATTAAGGAACCCCAAGATCTTATCAAATGGCAAAAATATGTAATTAATAATAGTGAAGATTCAATGATAAATCCACGTTGTAAAGATAAAGTAATTCTTTATCATAATGCACGTAAGCAAAATAGCTATTTAGATTGGTTAGGAATTTCTTTAATGAGTCACAGTAATATTATTAATCAAGGTCTAAAAAAAGAACTCCTAGACCATGATCAAACAGATGATCTTGTTAATGAAATAAAACAAAATTTTCAAACTATTTTGATTCATCAAAATAAGCATTTAATTCAAGAAAATACTAAACATAGTAAATTTTCTATCAAGATTCTTAGTCATCATGATGTTGAAGAACAAATTATCGTTTCAAATAAAAGTGATACTATTCTTGACTTAAGCAGCTATCATCGATATAGTAATTTTGAATATCCATACCCAACTAACCTAGAAAAATCCATTGCTGTAACTCGTAAAATTGAAGATGGCGATAGAAGTTTTAAGGATATAAGTTATGAGCTTGATGATTCCCCAGTTGATGCTGGAACACGTGGAACAATTATTCATAGTGTGCTTGAACATCTTGATATTGACGTTCATTTAGATTTATCAGATAACTTAAATAAACTCAAACAAGCAAACCTTTATGACAATGAAGCCTGGCAATTAATTGATAAATATCAACAACATCTTGAAAACTTTATTACTAGCCCAGTTTATCAGTTAATGGTTAATGCTGACTATCTTTATCGTGAAAAAGAATTTTCTATGCTTGAAAACGGACAAATTATTCATGGAATTTTTGATGTTGTCTGTATTAAAGATAATCAAATAACAATTATCGATTATAAGACTGATAATTTGAATAAAAACACTAGTAAAGAAATACTGATTTCTTTACATAAGCCGCAAATGGATTATTACAAAAAAATATTAGCTCGTGTTTTCCCACAAGCTAATATCCAGGCAATCGTTTATTATCTATATATTAATAAATATGTAACTATTTAAAAATGGGTTATCCGTAACCCATTTTTATTTCACAACAATATCTTTAATATTCTTTAAGATGATTCGCGTCATACCGCCCTCATCCATTTCCTTGACGATATCTACACCTTCAAGATAATCCTCAACATTTAATTCAATAATTCGATCATCATCTAAAACTAATTTACAACGTGACATCCGATCTAGCGATACTGGAACGTTGACAATTTCATCATCTTCTTCAATTCCCAGATCGCGCATAATTAATTCAACCTCTTCAGTTGCATTATAGTCGTTTCCCATAACTTTTTTAGCCAATTCCATCGGTTTTACCGGACGATGATCCATTACTAAATCAACAAGTTCTTTTTTTACTAATGGTAGGGGATCCCCTTCAACAACATTATATTCACTGTCAACTTTCTTTACAACTTTATTAACAATACTCATTTTTTGTTTATCTGTTAATTTTGGTTCACCTTTAATATATTGTTCATTCAAGTAATATCCTGGTTTCCCATCAATCATATAACGTTTTTCAATAATCGACAAAATATTATCTTCAACATTGATAATAATTGCTTCTTCAACAGCTGTTGTTTTATTTGGTAAAATTTGTTGATTAATAAATCTAATACTACGTATACCATCATTTTCTTCAATTAAACTCATTGGCATAGTTTTATAGTTTAACTTAATAATTAAAACAAATTTCTTACCATCTACTTTTAATTCTACAAACATTAAATTAGCATTTGGCATTTCTTCAATTTTTGTACATAAATCAAATAAATCTTGCGTTATTTTAATCGATTCTTCTTTAAACGCCTCATTACTTTCAATCATTTTTTTACCAGCTTGTAATAAGTGATGCTCACTACCGGTTACCAATTCTTTAATTCCAGAATTTTCTAAACATTTTTCAATTTTTTTATCATAATACTCAGTTGTTCCTTCAGTTAAATTAATAAATGTATCTGAGTAAATAATTTTACTATGTTCCAAATCCAACATATGAATCAAAATCTTATCAATTATAATTGTATTATTCATTCTTTCATCACCACGGTTAAGTATATCATATTTTGTTGAAATACGATATAATAATCTTGGTGATTAAAATGAAAATTATTATCGCACCGGCAAAGGTGATGAAAACAAAACAAGTAAATATTGAAACTACAGATATCTTATTTAAAGACAAGACTACACAGCTACATAATTATTTAATGAAATTTAATCTTGATCAACTCCATGACATAATGAAAATATCTTTTAAAATGGCGGATACTGTCTATAGTTATTTCCACAATGAATATACTGCGGTTCCTGCACTATACTGCTATCAAGGTACTGTTTTTAAACAGCTTAGTTTGAAAGACTATGATGCAGACGATTTTGTATACTTAGAACAGTATTTAAATATTTTATCGGCTTATTATGGCATCTTGAAATACAATAGTGCAATAACCCCATATCGTTTAGATATGATTATGAAGATTGATTTTAATTTATATCAATTTTGGCAAGATGAAATTGATAATTATTTTAAAAATGAAGACTATATTATTTCCCTAGCCTCTAAAGAATTTACTAAGATGCTATCACATCCCCATATCATAAACATTGACTTTGTTGAAGATAAAGCAGGTAAAATGGTACGCAATTCAATGTATGTCAAACAAGCTCGGGGAAAAATGCTTGATTTAATGGTTAAAAATAAGATTAGTGATCTTGATAGCTTAAAACGTCTAACGTTTGATGGCTATATATATCATGAAGAATTATCAACAGACGATAATTATGTTTACATTAGAAATGGAAAACAAACATATAAAAAGCTATAATAAAAATAGATGGCGTGCCATCTATTTTTATTTATTTAAATATTCTTCTAAGAAATTTATCATTCTTTCCATTTCTTCATCTGTCCCGATACTAATTCTTAAGTATTGATCAATTCGCTTAGTATTCCAATGACGAACGATTATTCCTACTTGCCGCAATGCTGTAAATAATTCTTGGCCTTCAACATCAGGATGTTTTACAAAAACAAAATTTGCATAACTGTCAGGTACAATAAAACCTAATTCTTTTAATCTTGTTTTAGTCATTTCTCTTGTTTTAATTACTTTAGCACACTTTGCTTTTGTATCTTGATCGTCAAGGATACTCGCTAAACAAATTTGTTGTGCGACATAATCAACTGGATAAGAATTAAATGAATTCTTAACATCATACAAATGTCTGATTGCCTCTTTACTTCCTAAAGCTATTCCTAGTCTAATTCCAGCTAAAGAACGTGATTTAGAATATGTTTGTGTTACAACTAGATTATCATATTTATCAATTAAAGAGACACAACTAGTTCCACCAAAATCAATATACGCTTCATCAATGACCACAATACTGTCAGGGTTATTTTTTAATATTGTTTCTATAAAATCTAAATCAACTAACAAACCAGTTGGTGCATTAGGATTTGGAAAAATAATTCCACTATTAGGCTGCATAAAATCATTAAGATTAATTTTGAAATCACGGTCTAATTTAACCAGTTTATATGCCATTTGATATAATTCACAATATACCGGATAAAAAGAATATGTAATATCCGGGAATAAAATTGGTTCCTTTCCATTAAAGAACGTTAAAAAAATCAACGCAAGTACCTCATCAGAACCATTCCCCAAAAATACTTGTTCTTCTTCAAGTCCATAATAATTAGCTAATTCTTTACGTAAATCAACAGCATCACTGTTTGGATATAACCTTAAACGATCAATATCCAAAGATGTTAATACTTCCTTAATTTTAGGACTAGGTCCATAAGGATTCTCATTTGTATTTAACTTGATCATATTCACAATTTTAGGCTGTTCCCCTGCTACATATGGTTCAACCTCGCGCAATTTATCTTGCCAACTCATATAATTCCCCCTTATTTAAGCATTTCATCAATCAACTCCGATAAATAATCGACTTGTTTATCACTATGCTTTTTAATCAGTTCATCCGCTCGATTAAAAGTGTAACCATGATCCGCGTGCTCAAACATACTAATATCGTTATACGAGTCCCCAATCGCATAACTTACAACATCTTCATTAAGTAAACTAACTAGATTGCTGATTCCAGTTCCTTTCGTACATCCACTTGGCGTAATGTCTAAATAATGCATATTTAATGTACCATGCGCTTCATCTGCATAATGTTCATCTATATATTTTTGAATCTTTAAAACTTCATCAATCTGCTGGTTGTCTTGATTTATCGCTATTATATCAAACTCCTCAACATTTGGATACTCTTTTATAAAATCATGCTCATTCGTTACAATACTACGTCCTACCTCATCATAAATATATGTTTGACCTCTCAAATACCCTAATGTCTTTTTTCCATCATAAAAATATATCCACATATCATCATATTTCAAACAATGTTCTATGATATCAATACCAGCTTGTTTTGAAATAACTCGTTTAAATAATTCTTGATCATTACGATCAACAATATGAGCTCCATTATTTAAAACTAAATAGTCATAATATAAATCTAATTTGTTTGTACTGCGTAATGCTTCTTCATAATTTCTCCCAGTATTAAAAGCAAACAAGTGCCCAGCCTGGTGAAGCTTTTCCACTTTCTCTTTATCCTGGGGATATAATAACCCATCTAAATCAATAATTGTTCCGTCCATATCACAAAATAGTATTTTTTTCATAAAATCCTCCAATATATAGCCATATTATAACAGTTTAGACTAAATCATCAAAGAGCTGATAAAGCATTTGATTACTTTTATTTACTTCTTGTAACGCTGTTTCAATATCTTTCGCCACAATTTTTCCATCTTGCAGGCATACACACTTACCGCTTTGATTATCTTGAAGAAGTTCTATCGCTTTATTTGCCATCCTTGCAGCTAATATCCGATCTTCCGGCACCGGTGAGCCGCCTCGTTGAATATGTCCTAAAACAATCGAGCGACCTGAAAATCCTGTTTCTTCACTGATTCGTTGTGCTAGCTTTTCAACATCTAAAATTTTTTCACTTGCAATTACAATTGCATGGCGTTTATTATAAACAATTTCATTCTTAATCAACTCTTTGATTACATGCTCTTCATCATAGCCTGTCTTATTAGTGATAACAAGTTCACTTCCACAAGATATAGCTGCATAAAGAGCTAAATTATCTGCATTGTTACCCATTACTTCAACTACAAAACAACGATGATGAGAACTTGAAGTATCACGTAATTTATTTACTGCATCAATAATATTACATAATGCAGTATGAAAACCAATCGTTTCATCAGTACCATTGATATCATTATCAATAGTTCCAGGTATTCCAATACAATTTATGCCTTTTTTTGCTAACGCTTGTGCCCCACGGTAACTACCATCACCTCCTATTACAACAAGACTATCTATTTCATGTTCTTTTAAATTGTTTATTGCTTTATCTTGAACTTCATCTAAAGTAAACTCCGGTAGACGTGATGATTCTAAAATAGTACCTCCTTTTGCAAGAATTTCAGAAACATCTCGATAGCCTAAGCGTGCTATTTTACCCTCTACTAATCCTCGATAGCCTTCATATACTCCATAAACTTCAAATCCATGTTTTATTCCTACTCTGACAATTGCTCTGATTGCTCCATTCATTCCAGGAGCATCACCGCCAGAAGTTAATACTGCGATTTTTTTCATTTTTTCACCTCATTTAACTTTCTCTTCTAACCAATTTTGATAAAACTCTAGTTGATTCTTTAGATGAAAAAAGTGTTCCCCATTTTCCATGATTTTTAAATCACAATTAAAATGACTGGCAAATTTCTTTATATATTCATATTCACATAAATTGTCATTTTCACCATACAAAATCATTGTTTGACTATTCCATTCGGTGACTGAATGTTCTTTAACATAGCAATAATAGTCATAATACAATGTTTCCCCAATAGGTGTTTCAATCATTTTTTGTTCTTTTAATTTTTCTTCATTTATTTCAAACCAAATCATCATATTTTCAATTAAACGTTGCATATCAACAACTGGTGATAAAAATAAACACTGATTAAATTTAACACATTGATAAGCTAATAAACTAAAAAATGCTCCTAAGCTACAGGCCCATAAACTTATCTTTTCATATTTTCCTTTAACATAGTCATATATCTTTAATAATTCCTCTGTACAATTTTGTGCATTACACAAAGTATCTTCATATACTCGATCCCCATGTTTTGGCAAATCAAAACTAACTATTTGATATCCTCTATTTACTGCTGTCTTTGCTAGCATTTCTATAACAATATCTTCTTTATTAGATTTATTCCCATGAACTGCAAGAAAAACTTTTGAACTCCCTGCTCCCCAGATAACTGCAGGGATATTATCAATTTTTAAATATTTCTTTTTCATCTTCCCACCACTTCCTTATCAATGATTATAACATAGTCCAAATTTAATATTTAGCTTTTGCAAAAAATAATACTACAACAGTTTATGTTGCAGCCTTGTCTTTGGCTGGTGGTTGGTAGCACGAAACCTCCACAACGGGCTTTCATCACCTAGTTTTATGTCGTGCGCAGCACAGCAAAAAAGGAACTGATTATTCAGTTCCTTTACTATTACCCACTAATTTATTCATATCAGCTTTAGTTTTATATGTGATTTTTAATCGATAACCATCTTCGCTTGAAAGAATTCTCATTGACACTTTTGTATCATCTTCTGATTGAGTGATTCCTATTCCATAATTACCAATACTTTCATTTCGTTCATTAAAATCATTTTCTAATTGATTAAACTTCTCTCCAGCTTTATTAAAACTTACATACATATCATCACCGTTAATCAATTTAACAATTTCTTTTAACATCGGATAACTTTGCTCGTTGATTTTCATAGCTTCAAAATCTTTAAAGCCGTTAATAGTATAACCTATATTAACAGCATTAGTTGTTCCTGATAAGTCATATGAAAAACTAATTGACATTGTTTCATTTTTACCAATCTTTAAATCATAATTCAGACTTGTATAAACATTATTTTGATCAGTTACATAAAAATCATAATCTTTATCAATCGTTGTTTTACCATACTTATCAGTAATTGCAGTTAAATCATTTTCTAACTGCTTGATCTTCTTAACATAACTATCACTATTAGTTACTAGTTTATCAAAATCTTTTAAACTCCCAAACTGATATTCTGTTACCTCTTTATTAATATTAACCTCACCTAGTGGACCTAGTGTAATTGCTTTATCCGGTGTAGTAACAGTATTACTTGCAGTTCCGTCACCTAAAAAATTACCAAATAACATTGATGAAATCAGCGGTGAGAAAATCAATACTAAAGCTAAAATACCGTATAAATAATTAGGAAATGTATTTGTTCTTTTCATGGGTTGATAGCCTTTTTCTAAGCGTGTACCACAATGAGGACAAACTTTGGCACTATCAGGAATATTTTTTTTACAATGTGGACATTGTTTCATGCAATCACCTACTCATATATATTTGCCATCCAGGTCTTAAAGTCTTCCACAAATTTTTCTTTTGCCTGGGCTTTTTTTGTATCATCTTTTATTTCATAATACTCTTCACTTAGATAAGTATACTCGCTAATTGTTTCACCTTTATTAACTAATTTTAAAATTGGTGTCCAATTAAAATCTAACTCCTCACGAATATTTTTATAAAAATCAATTTCTTTTTCAGATGCCCCCTCTTGCATGGCGGCATCACGAAATGCCTGAATATTTAAATAATATAAATAAGTACCCTTATTTTCCTCTAAATACGATGTTAAAATCGGATGAAACTCTTTACAATCTCCGCAATCAGGACGACCAATATATAAAACAAAAGTATCATCACTAGATAATTTGTTTTCTAATTCATCATAAGTAATTTCATGAAGACCTGATAAACTATTGTCTTTTTTTATACGATTAATGGATGCGTCTTGGCATCCACTAATCATTAATACACATACAATTAAACTTAATAATTTTTTCATTATTTAAGTAAAGATTCTCCATCCATTTCAGCTGGAATTTCAAGTCCTAATAATTGTAAAATCGTAGGCGCTAAATCTCCTAATTTTCCACCCTCTTTTAATTCTAAATGAGAATTTGTTACAATTAAAGGCACTTCATTTGTAGTATGCGCTGTAAATGGGTTATTATCTTCATCTAACAACATTTCACTATTACCGTGGTCAGCAGTAATTAACATTGTTCCACCTAATTCAAGAACTTTATTGTATACTTCACCTACACATTCATCAACAACACTCACAGCTTTAATTGCTGCTGGTATAATTCCTGTATGTCCAACCATATCGCAGTTTGCAAAGTTAACAATAACAACATCGTGAATATCTTTATCTAATTCTTCAATTAATTTATCTTTTACTTCATATGCTGACATTTCTGGTTGTAAATCATAAGTAGCTACTTTTGGTGAATTTACTAACACTCGAGTAGCACCTTCAATTTCCTTATCAACACCACCGTCAAAGAAGAAAGTAACATGAGCATATTTTTCAGTTTCTGCAATTCTTAATTGTTTCATACCTTTTGCAGATAAATAATCACCAAGTGTATTAGTTAAACTTGGTAAAGCAAAAGCAATCGCACCATTAACACTATCTGCATATTTCATCATACAAACAAATGTTAAATTTTTTGGCACATTATTAAATGCATGGTCATAGAATCCATCATTAGTCATCACTGTTGCTAATTGAATCGCACGGTCAGGTCTAAAGTTTGCAAAGATAACTGAATCACCATCAGCTACTTGTCCATCAACATTTTTATTATATCCAGGAATTACAAATTCATCATAAGTTTCTTTAGCATATGAATCTTTAACATATTGAACAGGACATTCAAAGCTTTCACCTTTATGATTAACGATAGCATCAAACGCTAATTCAACACGATCAAACCTCTTATCACGATCCATTGCGTAATATCTACCAGATACAGTTGCAATTTCACCAACACCTATTTCTTCAATTTTATCTGCTAATTCTTTAACAAAATCAGCACCACTATCAGGAGCAACGTCACGACCATCTAAAAATGCGTGTACATATACTTTTTCTAAACCTTCTTGTTTAGCTAATTTTAATAAGGCATAGATATGTTCATTTGAAGAATGCACTCCACCATTTGATAATAATCCCCAAATATGTAATTTAGTATTATTTTCTTTGGCATTATTAATTGCTTTTAAGAATTCAGCATTCTTATAGAATGTTCCATCTTCAACAGCTTTATTGATTAAAGTTAATGATTGGTAAACTGTTCTTCCAGCTCCAATATTTAAATGTCCAACTTCACTATTACCCATTTGTCCATCAGGTAATCCGACAGGCATTCCAGAAGCTTTAATTCTTGTTGTTGGATAAATCATTTCTAAATCATCTATATTTGGTGTATTTGCAAGTTTAACTGCATTTCCATCAATTCTTTCACTTAATCCGTATCCATCTAAAATACATAATACAATTGGTCTTTTTTTCATTATCTAATTCCTCCATTTTCATGAACCATTATAACTTGTTTAACTACAATAATCAAACAAGAAATACTTGAAATAATCTAAATTTAATAACTTTTTACTAACAAAATCTCTTCAGTTAAAATAGTTTTATATTTCTATAATATATTGATATATAAATAATATAGTTATATAATTATAATATAAATAATAAAGGGGAAATGCTATGAAAAAATTATTATGTTTATTACTCGTTTTTATGCTGTGTGGTTGTAGTATTGATAAAAGAGCAACTACTAAAACTGTTGATGTCAGTCCATATCTCTATAAAATTAGTGACAATAATAATCACTATCTTTATCTATTAGGAACCTGTCATCCTGGTCGTGATCAAATTGATAAACTTGATATAACTACCGAAAAAGCAATCAAGGATAGTCAAAGTATTGTTTTAGAATGTTCATTAGATCAAAATGAAACTGCTAAATATCAAAATTATCTTTTAGAAAACAGTTTAGGTGAACTAGATTTGATTAACTATATTCCTAAATTAAAAGAAAACTATCCTACACTAAAAAAATACCGTGTTAATGAATTTAATGCTATGGCAGTAAGTTCTTTAGTAACCTCTGATATTCTAGACGAAGTAGATGGCAATAATAGCACTTCCATTGATGCTTACCTTTTTAATCTCACCAGAAGTAAAAAGATTCCTTTTGAAGAAATGGAAGGAATTGAATTTCAGATGCAATTATTTTCACAATTATCTAAAGAATCACCTCACGCAATTTTAGAATCCTTAAAAGATCGACAACAATTAATCAAAAGTACAAAATTGATCCTTGACAGTTATTATAATCATGATCTTGATACATTAGCGACAATATACAGCTATCAAGAACTACCAGATAGTGAATATCAACAAGAATATCAAAATTATCAACAATTATTAATAATTGACCGTAACCAAACTATGCAAGCTAAAATAATAGAATATTTAAATCAAAATAAAGTCGTTTTCATCGGCGTTGGTGTAGGTCATGTTGTTGGTGATTTAGGATTAATAACATCGTTAAGCGCAGCCGGTTATAAAGTAGAAAAATTAGGTTAAAAAATAAAGGTCTAGAATTTATCTAGGCCTCATTTTTTCTTTTTCTTTGGCGAACTTAAAATGTACATTCCAATAAAACAGAGAATCAAAGGCCAGTAGCCTTTTATATAGTATGCAATCGTTGATACTATTCCTTGAAAGTCTTTAGTTCGATCCATGGTTAAAATCATTCCTAAAATAATTAATACAATTCCCGCATTCTTTCTAAAGTCCATTTTAATCACCCCCATTATCATAGCAAGGGCAATCAAATGAATTTGTCGATTAGAGGATAGAACGTGCAAACCGTAATAAATTATTTAAATCTACAGGTTCTTTACCTTTTTGTGAATATACATAAATTCTATCATGATCATGATATTCAAATTTATTAGAATGAATAATACTATTAATATCCCGACGTATGTCCTCATCAATATGAATAAACAAGTTTTCAGACATTTTTCTAAGTAAAATGCATAAACTTGCTAACGCTAATTCTAAATCAAAATATGCTCTAATTAAATCTTTTTGGATAACATGTTCATCAAAGATACCTTCTTTTATTTCAACTTTTTCAATATGATTCAAAACGGCATCGACACTATTTAACTCATCTTCAAGCATATCCAAGTAACATTCTTCTTTAATTTCTCTTTTGTTCATCTACAAGCTTATCCTTTTCCTTAATCATTTGTTTCAATTCTTTTGCATATAACACAAATGACAATAACATTAATGCACTGCTAGTGATAATCATTAACTGACTAGCAAAAGTATCAGGAATGTGATACCCAATAAGAATTATTACAACAAAATAAAAATAAGCTGTTGCAATTTTCCCCCACCATGAAGCTCCTTTTATTTTTAAGCCATAATCATATAAATATAATCCAACAATTCCTAACATTCCATCTTTCAATACAATTATTATTAATAACACCCAAGCTAAGGGATATGTAAATAACAAAGTAATCGCAATTGTAAATTGTGTTAATTTATCAGCAATCGGATCAATTAATTTTCCAAAATCTGTAATCATATTATATTTTCTTGCAATATAACCATCTAAACAATCACTAATACCTGAAAGCACAAGAATAAATGCTGCAATAATATAATGATGTTGCCATTGTGCATTAAAATACACAAATAAAAATACTGGTATTAATAAAATTCTAAAATAACATAAGCAATTTGGTATATTAAATAACTTTGTTTTATCTTTCATATTCATCTTCTATCCCTCTTTTTACATAATTATAGTTAACTTATTAAATAAGTCAATGATAGAAGATTTAAAGTATCTTTTTCATTGTAACATGCGGGCACCACTCATCATAATACATATCTCCATCAGGTTTATATCCTAATTTTTCATAAAATTTCTGAGCCTGCTGTTGAGCTGACAACTCAGTTTCAAGACAGCCTAATTCTCGAGCTTTGTTCTCTAAAGCAGTGACAACCTTACTTCCTAATTTTTGCCCACGATATTCTTTGAGCGCTGCAATTCTTCCTAAGATCATTGTTGTCTTATCTTTAAAATACATTCGTCCAACCGCAATCGGCTGCTCATCCTTATAAATCACCAGATGATACGCAGTATTGTCAAGCTTATCAAACTCCTTTTCAAAGCCTTGTTCTTCAACAAATACAGCTTGGCGAATTAAAGCTGCATCTTTAAAAGATGTTTTACCATAACTAAATTTAAAATCCAACTTAGATTCTATCATCATTAATAATGTATCAACTTCTATAACTTGAGCAAATCGATTCTTCCAAATCTTTTCTTCTAAATATTGCTTTAACACTTTTCCACTTATTATATCATTGTCAAAAGTCGTTGTAGCATCTTTTGGAACAATAACTCTATATCCTAATTCAAATGCTACTTTAATACTAGTATCAATACAATATTCACTTTGCATACCAACGATAATCAGATCTTGAATTCCCTGTGATTTTAAATATGCATCTAAATTTGTATTTTTAAATGCACTATTATATTCCTTTTCAAAAATTTTATCATCTTGTCTCGGAGTAATCCGTGAATCTATTTGCCAACCATCACTATTTAAAATCAATTCCTCATCATGATGACGAACATAGACGATTTCGAGATGTTGATTATGACATACCCTGATTAGTTTTCGAATATGCTCGATCATCTTATTTTCATCTACTGGATACTGGCTCGTCAAAGCAGTTTGAACATCAATTATTAATAAACATCTTTTACGCATCATTTTCCTCCATTGTATCAACTAAAAAAGTCGTAATCGTTGAATACACAGTTTCCTTATATTTTTCATTGAGAATTTCATGGCGCATATGCTCAAATAAAATTGAAATCACATGTTGATAGCCTTGTTTTTTTAAATGAGTTACAGCATTATTAAATGCTTTTTCATTAATCAAGCAAGGATCTTCTTTGCCAGAAATAAATAAGACTGGTAGTTTTTTATTTGCTTCATAATCTATATTTTTATATGTATTTTGCATTAAACTTAATAAATTATAAAATCCATTTACACTAAATGTGAAGGTACACAGCGGATTATTATTATATTCATCAACTACTTGGCTGTTACTGCAAATCCATTCATTTGGCTTATCAAAGCCCTTATTAAAAGCACCAAAAGACATTTTCTGTAATAGTTTACTATGATACTTATCCCCCTTGACCATTGCTATCGCTTTGCATAATAACTTTCCTAATCCGGCTAATTTATTTTTACTTGGGCTGCCACAAACTATTAATGCATTAATTTCATGATCATACTTTTGAATATAATTTCTTACAACTAAAGAACCCATTGAATGCCCAAATAAACAAACTGGTAAATTTGGATATTTTTTCTTAATATAATTAGTTAATTGGTGAACATCTTCAACGATTGCACGGGCACCTTCACCATAAAAATAACCCAAATCAGTTTCATCTAAAACACTTTTTCCGTGTCCACGATGATCATGTATGATAACAACATATCCACAGTCATTTAAATATTCAATAAAATCTAAATAACGCTCTTTATGCTCACACATACCATGAACAATCTGAAAAATTGCTTTTGGGTGTTCCGGCGCTGAAACAATTACGTCTAAAGGTAATTTATCAGATATTGAATTAATTTTTAGATACTCCATCGTTTTTCTCCTTTTCATGATTATATCATATTGATTGCTTGAATAAACTAAACAAACTCTTATTTTTATCTAAATAAACAAAAACCTGCAAATTATGCAGGTAATCATTTTTGTTCAATTGTATTTTCAGTAATAACTAACTTCCGCTTCTTTAGAATCATATTAATTACTTCACTGGCTAATGAATATAAACAAGCAGCACTAGGAACCGCAATGACCATTCCAAATACACCAAATAAATCACCGAAAACAAAAATTGATAATAAAACCCAAATTCCAGGTAGGCCAACTGAGTTTCCAACAACACGCGGATAAATGAAGTTATCTTCTAACTGTGATAAAATCTGAAAATATACCATAAACCAAATTGCCATCAAAGCATCTTTTGATAAAATTAAGACTGCACCTACAAACATTGCGGCAATTGGACCAAAAAATGGAACAAATGAAAATATTGAAATAATTGTAGCAATCAATTCAGGGTATGGAAAATTAAACAGCTTCATAGTTACATAGTACAACACCCATAAAATACAAGCTTCAACCAATTGACCACTGATAAAATTTGAAAAAACTTCATTAGTTTTATGTGCATAATCAAAAATTACACAAGTAACTTTATAACCACAAAGTGCTCCAATTGCTTTTCTTAATTGTCGTAAAAAAGTTTCCTTATTTCCAAGCAAATATAGAGAAAAAATAAATCCTGTAAATACTACTCCAAATGTAGATAAAAAATTTGTTGCATTATTCATGATTCCCCCAGCACTTCTAGTTAGGATATCTAGTGCTTGACCAACCATATCTTGCCAAGGCATATTGATTAAATCTTTAACACTAGCAATATTTTCCATTCTAAAATCAATATTGAAATAGATAAATATATCATCGATATTATTAAATACTGATGTTAGAAAAGCAGAAGTATTACTGATCAATGAAATTAAACTGCTTATTAAATTTGGAATTACGATACTAGCAATCAAAACAATTAAACAAATAAATAATATCAGTGTTGCAATTATTGATAAACCTCTTTTTTTTCGATATAAAAAACTAGTTTTTGTACAATATTTTGTAATTTGTTTTTCAATCAGCTTCATAGGCTGATTGAGAATATATGCAATAATAATCCCATAAAACAAATATACCAGCGTCCCTAACAACGTGCTGATCATTCCATAAATATTACCTAAATTCATAAGTAAATATATCAAAAAAACTGTAAACGCTGAAATTATCAATCCAGGTTTAACATGACGTTTCAAATCATCATCTAAATTAAAATTACGCATCTAATCACTCCTTATTCCGCTTGATTATAACATATTTATCATACATTTTATAACCATTCGTGATATTTATTTAGATAAACACGTTTAACTACTGTTGTCAATGCAATATATAAAATAACAATTATTATTAATAATCCAAAATAATAAGCTGGCAAACTAGTAAGCCCAATTGCTTTAGCTAAGTGACTAAATGGAATAAGCGTTAAAACAAATGCAGATAATAATGTAAAAATCGTTACAAATAGGGCAGGTTTACTTTGAATAAATGGTACTTTTGCTGTTCTAATTAAATGAATAACAAGAATTTGGCTCCACATTGATTCAATAAACCAGCCCGTTTGAAAAACTGCAATGAAATAATCAGGATTTGTTAATGATTGATAACTTCCTCCAGCCATTATTGGGGCTATAAAATAAAACATCAATACATATGTCATAATATCAAAAATTGAACTAATTGGTCCCATCCATAACATAAATCTTCCAATTGATGATGCTTCCCATGTTCGAGGGATTTTTAAATACTCCTCGTCAACACGGTCAAACGGTAAGGTTATACAAGCAATATCATAGATTAAATTTAGCAACAATAACTGAATTGGTGCCATTGGTAAAAATGGTAAAAATGCACTTGCAATTAAAACTGAAAACATATTACCAAAATTAGAACTGGCCGTCATTTTTATATATTTAATCATATTAGCATAAACTTTGCGGCCTTCAACCAATCCTTTTTCAAGAACCATTAAGTCTTTGTCTAATAAAATTACATCAGCTGCTTCTTTAGCAATATCTACTCCACTATCAACAGAAATTCCTACATCGCTTGCCTTTAGAGCTAATGAGTCATTAATACCATCGCCCATATATCCAACGCTATGTCCATTTTCTTTTAAAACTTTAATAATCAGTGCCTTTTGTTCCGGTGATAATTTTGCAAAAATTGTTGTTGTTTCTACAACTTCCTTCAGTTTATCCAAGCCCATCTTTGCAACATCTTGGCCTAATAAAATATTTTCAACATTCAATCCTACCTTTTGACAAATTGCTTTAGTTACTTTTTCATTATCTCCTGTCAAAATTTTTGTTGCTACACCATGTTCCTTCAATGCTTTTATCGCTGGGGCTGTTGATTCTTTTGCAGGGTCTAGAAAAGCTAAATATCCAATTAAAACCATATCTTTTTCATCACTAACGGTACATTTTTGTACTAAATCCTGATCTGTTTTTTGACTCACTCCCAAGACCCGTAAACCTTTTTCATTAAGTTGTTCAACTTGATTGATAATTATTTTCTCTAATTTTTGTGTTAACGGCCAAACTTTACCAAGATACTCAACATATCTACAAACACTGAGCATTTCTTCAATTGCTCCTTTTGTAACCATCTGTACTTTACCATCTTGATCCTGAATAATAACAGACATTCTTCGTCGTTGAAAATCAAATGGAATCTCATCAATTTTTTCATATTTGTTTGTTAAATCTTTTAAGCTCGAATCATTATCTTGTTCAGCCAACGTACTATTAATAATTGCTTTATCCATTAGATTATTTAATCCTGTTTGATAATAACTATTCAAAAATGCATGTCGCAAAACTCTTAAATCAATTTTCCCGTGAACATCTAAAGGAAATTCTAAAATTACTTCATCTTGTGTTAAAGTTCCTGTTTTGTCTGTGCAAAGAATATCAATAGCACCAAGATTTTGAATTGAATTTAAATTTTTAATTATAGTTTTTTCCTTAGCCATTGCAAGAGAGCCTTTAGCAAGACTAGTTGTGACAATCATCGGAAGCATTTCAGGTGTCAAACCTACAGCAACACTTAATGCAAATAAACTTGCATCTAACCAATCTCCATTAGTAAATCCATTAATAAATAAAACAACAGGTACCATAACTAACATAAAACGAATCAAAAGCCACGATACAGAATTAATTCCAATTTCAAAAGTTGTTAATTCTCTCTTTTTATTTAAATCAACAGAAATTCTTCCCAGCATAGTTTCATCACCTGTCGCAATTACCACACCGACAGCACTTCCGCTAATTACATCACTTCCCATAAAAGCCAGATTTTGTGCTTCAAGCACATTCGTCCCTACAGTTGTTTCAATTGCGAATTTTTCAACTGGTTCACTTTCACCTGTTAAACTTGCTTGGCTAATAAATAAATCTTTAGCTTCAATAATTCTCAAATCTCCAGGAATCATATCTCCTGCGCTCAAATATACAATATCACCAACAACTACTTCATCAATTGGAATCTCTTTTGCTTCTTGTCCATATCGTTTAATATTTGTAGTATTTGAAATCATTGCAATCAGCTTCTCTGCTGCACTCCCACTTCTTTGTTCTTGAATAAAGCGTAATATTCCAGATATCATTACCATAACTACAATAATGATTACTGTAGTTGGATCCTTTTCACTAGTTTCTGCAAAAATCACATTAGTAAATAAAGATACTACTGCTAGTATTAATAAAATTGCAGTAAATGGATTTATAAAAGCGTTAAATATTTTTTTTAATATAGAATCTTTTTTTTGTTTAGTAATAATATTTTTACCAAATTCATCACTATGATGTTTGACTGTTTCATTCGTGATTCCCATTTTATTTGTTTCAAAACTATCTAAAACTTGATTAGTTTTATTCTCACTCGCAAAAACTAATCTCTCATTAATTGAATTAAATTTTCTCATTGTTATACCCTCCAAATTAAATTTTAGAGTATGACAAAACTATCCTAAAGAATGGCATCGCCATTATTCGGGACTTATAAACATCATTGTCATACCGGCCATGCTCTTCCATTCTTTTTCTCCTTTCAAAATTTTAGATATAGAAAAAGCCATCATTAAGATGGCTAGGCGAAAATGGACGTAATTATCCCATCATCAAAAAGCCATCTTTTAAAATTCATCGATAAATAATCATCCATTTTCTTCACCTCCACAAAATAAAAGCCTCATCGCTCAAACGCGACAAGGCATGAAAATAACTTTATCTCGTTCAAGCTTCAACATCATAGGGCCATGTAATTGCATTAGTTTTTGCCTTCACGACAAGAACTGTTGACCAGCGCACAGTGTCTCCACTGCTTTGCGGTAGCAACCCGTATCCCTATGGTAGTCTCACCTACCGATTCTTTTATCGCTTATAGTTTAACACTATTAAAGATAATGTCAACCCCTATTCCCCTTCAACTAGCTCTACTAGGATTTCTACTAATTCTTGACTTACAACCTCATAATCATCACCGTGATAACTAAAATTGACTTCATCACGACTTGTAGTGGAGTCTGTATGCCAATCTTTACATGAGCTATGAAGCTGCTTAATTCCTGTATAATCAAGCATTTTTTTCGCATTTCCTGCATTTATTCCACTTCCCGCTAAGATTTCAATATTCTCACCATATGCATCATACAAATATTTAATCATTTCTTTTCCTCGAGTTGCTTTACCTTGTAAGCCACTCGTTAAAATACGGTCTACCCCTAAAGTAATCAAAATGTTCATTGCCTCGTCAATATCATTAACACAATCAATAGCACGATGAAATACTGCGGTTTTGTGATATGATTTAATAATATCGATCATTTCTCGGGTTTGTGGAATATTAATATCTCCTTCTTCATCAAGGCATCCAAATGCAATCCCATCTGCACCATTATCAAGTAATATTTCCGCATCCAGTTTCATTACCTCAAAATCTTCATCATTGTAACAAAAACCAGCACCACGAGGTCTAACCATACAAATAACTTCTAAATCTGTGTTATCTTTAACTTTTAATAAAGTTGCTAATGATGGAGTTAAGCCACCTAAGTGTAATGCACTATTCAATTCTATTCTTCTAGCTCCACCGTATTGTGCCTGTAATGCATCATAATAACTCCCACAACATACTTCTACAATTTTATCCATTTTATCAACTCCTTACTTGTATATTTATTATAACACTTTTCCAAAAGCATTAATTGTTATTTTTAAGTAAAAGTTGGTTTGCATTTTGTTAATAGTAATGGTAAAATTTATGAGCATAGTTTATTTGCAATAAATAAAAATTGTAATATAATAAGCTAGTTCTGTCCCCTTAGTAAAATGGATATTACAAGACCCTCCTAAGGAGAAACAAAATAGTTTCCTCTTGATTGGCAACCAGATAGATTAAATACAACTGCCCACGTAGCTCAATAGGATAGAGCGTACGCCTCCTAAGGAGAAACAAAATAGTTTCCTCTTGATTGGCAACCAGATAGATTAAATACAACTGCCCACGTAGCTCAATAGGATAGAGCGTACGCCTCCTAAGCGTAAGGCTGGGGATTCGATCTCCTCCGTGGGCGCCAATTTGCTGATAAATAAAGGATTTTCTTTGTTTCAATAAAATTTCTTAGGAGCTATAGGTTTTATATATATTTAAATCTTCTCTATCTGGTAATTAAGTAACCGATTTAACATTGGTTACTTTTTTTGTACGAATCGAACTAATTTTTAACATTTTTGCCCATCAAAATCGCATTTCTGCCCATCAGACAATTAGCAATATTTCTACGATAAAATAAAAAGCATTTCTCATTTGTGAATTTTCTAAAGATTTCACTTACGAAAAATGCTTTTTTTGTCCTTATGGCGCACCCGACAGGGCTTGAACCTGCAACCCTCAGAATCGGAATCTGATACTCTATCCAGTTGAGCTACGGGCACTTGCCTAAGCGTACAAGTAGTATATCATAAATTTCTATGTTTGTTTTATTAAATTACGATTCTACTTTAGTGCTTCAATAAGTTGTGCCATAAGTTCTGGATCTGATTTTAATGAATTGACAAGACCTGCTATATCTATCTCTTGATTAGTATTACTGTAATCAACACCTTCTCCAGAATTTTTATAAAATGTTTCTTCAAATTTTTGAGCATTTACTTTACGATCTTCATCTAGTATATGACTATATACTTCAGTAACCATATCTGCCTGAGAATGACCTGTATCCCCTTGTGTAGCCTTAATATCACCATGATTAAGTTTTAATTTGTATGTGGTGCTTGAATGTCTAAATGAATGGAAAACAATTTGTGGTAAGCCTGCTGATTCAGTTACACATTTTAATGCATTCCTTATCACATTATGAGTACAATACCTTCCATCTTCAAAACATACAACTAAATCATAATCATGATATTCACCACCAAAAAATTCTTTATACTTCTCTTGTTCTTCTTTCCATTCTCTTAAAATATACGCCAATGTTTTAGGTAACCATATTTTTCGATTACTGCTTTCTGTTTTCGGCTTTTTAAGAACGGTAGCTGTTTTATATACCTTATTAGGTATTTTTTGTGGAAATGTAAAGATAACATCCTTTTCATCTAGTGCATTTAAAGCTCTTAGAGATACCTGAGATAATTCACAGTTTACATAAATATGGGCATCATCTTTGACAATATCTTCATCATCAACATGAACATCTTTCCATCTAAGTCCTAATAACTCACCTAAACGCAATGAACAGGCAAAGGATAAATGTATTGCGATTGCAAGTTTAGGTTCCTGACATTCATCTAATGCTTTAATAATCATTTCAGAAGTCCAAATATCTCTTTTTTTATACACATGCTTAGGTGGTTCAACTGAAAGAAATGGATTTTTTGAAATCAAATCCCATTTTAATGCAACACCAAATGCACATCTCAAATTCTTATGAATTTGTTTAATTGTTCCAGTAGATACTTTTCTTTTCGATTTGCATATCTTGTTATGAACACAATTTGTATCTTGTAAATCTTTATAGTACCTTTCAATAACAAGAGGACTAATATCTTGCAGAGCCATGTCCCCTAAAATTGGACGAACATAATTATCCAAAGTACCAATTGTTTTTTCATAGGTGCTTAACGACCATTTTTTAACACCATATAAATCAATGTACAAATCAAGAAATTCATTAACTGTTTGAGAACTCGGTGGAACAAAAATGTTCTTATCCATTTGATTTTCAATCTCCGCCTTGCGAGAACGTGCTTTTGCATAGGAATCAAAAGTTTCCCACTTCTGATGTTTATCACCATTACGATCTTTGTAAGTATAAACAACAGAGTACTTGTTATTTCTTTTTCTAATTGATGCCATACTAACATCTCCTTTCTTTTTTCAAGGTAATTCTAAAAGAAATTAAAAATAAAATCGAATGTGCGATTTTACATAAAGAAAAACGAAACATTAAAGTTCCGTTTTTAGCTGTTCAATCAATTTCATTTTTAATTCAGGATTATCTTTTAATTGTTGTAGTAACATTTTCATATCTTTATTTTCTTTCTTTGGAATTATTTCTGCTATTTTCTTATTAAATTTTGTTTTATTCAATTTAACAGTATTTTTAGTTCCTACTCTTTGCTTAGGTAAAACCAATTCAGTTTTTATTGATGAGTAATAGTAATCAGCATTAGTTTTTCCTTTATCAACGCTTTGTTTTTGCGAAAAACTTTTAAACTTCATGATTGTTAAATCATTTAAATGTGCCTCCTCACATACTCGATGGTATAGTTTACTTATGTTTCTATTATCACAAGGTTTTCCATTTGCTAGAGTAATAAGCAAATTATGAGGATTGTCTTCTGAAATATATTCATGTTGTATTTCTTTCCAATGATTAAGCAATAATGCTAAAGGTTTATGAATATGAATTTTTCTTTCAGGTATATCTTTATAAAATAATGCTAGACTTGTATTTGTTCCATTAAATCCATCACATTCAAACTGTTTGATTATTCTTTTTGAATCCATTTTTTGAAGTGTATTTTTGTTCAAACGCTGAAGATATTTATTCGATGTGATATAGCAGGTATCACTTTCCAATAAATTTTCATCAATATGAACATCTTCCCACGATATTGCGTTTACTTCATAAATACCTAATCCAGTTGAAAACATGACATGCATAAAAATAAACAATCTTATATCATCAATACTATCGAAGAAATGTTCAATGAATTTTAAATTCCATTCATTGCTAGTTTTCTTAGTTTTTTTATATGGTACATCACAAGTGTAAAATGGATTAGATGTGATAAATTTTTCTTGAACTAAATAATCAAAAGATGACTTTAAAAGCGTATAACAAGAACGAAGCATACTGTATGGAATATATTCAGTTTTTGATTGATTTCTCTTACCTAATGCAGGGGTTAATCTTAATTGGTTTATTGTCTTTTGACCAAAATCTTTTTTTATATCTTCGATTTTGGTATCACCTAAAACTTTAGATAAATAATTATTGGTTATTCCAATATTACATTCGTAACGGCTATTACTCCATTGATTAACACCAATCTTTATGACGTATTGAGTTAAAAAATCTATTACTGTTGTATTTTTCGTCACATTCATTTTGTCATCTGTACCGGCATCTTCAATTTCTTTTTTTCTAGCAAGTGCAGTTTTATAATCATAATATGTTTCCCATACTGGTATCATCTTACCATTTTCATCTGGTTTGTAATAAATAACGGAATATGCTTTTCTTCGTTTTGTAATAATTGCCATTGATTTTTCCTCCAGTTCTATAAGTTGTCATTAAGCCATTTATCAAACGACTCTTTTGAGATACGAATGGATGAGCCAATTCTAACGGATTTAAAATACTTTTGTTCTACAAGCTGATAAGCTGCATTCTTTCCTATTCCAAGTATTTTCATAATTTCTTGTACTGTATAAGTTTTCTTTTCACAGATTACTGGTTTCATCAACACATCTCCTCTACATTTTATCTTCACAGGAAAGAACAAACAAATGTGCGATTTTCAAAAATCAATGGCAATTTAATTACATTTAGGCTTCTCAACTCTTTTACGTTTATAATTCATACCTAAGCTAATCATTATTCTTTTATCCAGTATCTTCATAAAGCGTGGTGAAACACAACCTATATATTTAATAAGACGTGTTTTATCAATAACTTTAATCTGTTCCATCATGACGATAGAACGATATTTAAGACCCACTGAATCAGGAATATAGTAATGGGTTGGTAAGTGGTGCTTATGTCTATAACGGCTTGTGATACAAGCTACAATGAGCGTAGGACTGTACTTATTACCTTTATTGTTTTGAATAACTAATACTGGTCTTACTCCACCTTGTTCAGAACCATAACCTTTACTTAAATCCGCTAAATATATTTGACCTCGCTTAACCTTCATTTGTTTGTCCTCCTATGTAATATGTAAAACTAGACTCAACAATTAAATTGAATCTAGTTCTTTTCTTATAAGTTTTATAATATGAATCGTTGTTTTCTATTTATTCCTAATAACCCGAAAACATTAAGGAATCCTATTAGACAAGCATTAGCAAATGCTTTCATGGGAATCTCACCCTTGTGTGGAACTCACACAACTGCGTACAGAAGTATCATTATGCCTACTATGTTTCATCGCCAAACACTTGCTGGATGTTTTTACAGTCAATATTTGTTCGCTCGCAAATCAATGGTCATGGCGTATATAACTGAAAGGCTCACACAATAGGAACGTATCTAATAGTTGTTATTTTATTTTCAAGGATCTATCAATGAAACCTAAGTGGCTTCACTATAAATGCCATGAAGAATAAAAATAGTGTCCTAACTTTGAAGTTTTTTCAATTTTTTTATCTTTTTATAGATATATCCAGTGGAAAGTTGAACAATCTCTGATATTTCCTTGATTGAATATCCTTCAATCTTTAATAATATTATTTCCAACAAGACGGGATCAGTTTCACTCAAATAATCATAAAGTGCTTCATTTTCTATATTATCTAGTATATCTTCTACTGTACTTATTTCTTTTTTGTCATAAACAGGTTGTATCAAAAAGAATATCTCATCAGTAGCACTTTGATGACGTTTGAATCTTCGTTCAGCATTGAATTGTTTCCAGTCAAAATCATGTAAATCCTCAATGATTGCTTCACTAACCTTTTCTTGTCTTAATATCTTTTCTTCTTGCTCTTTCCACTTTTTCCATTTCAAATATTCCTTAATGTAATTGTAACTCATCATATGTCCTCCTTCTTTTGAAAGCAGAAAGAAAGAAGGAGGTCCTCTGATGTTAGTTTTCATTGTTACATACAAGCAATTAATTCATCATCTAGAGGTATTTTAAAATCCTGTAGATCAATGATAAAAATATGTTTTGCTTCACATAACATTTGAAAATCCATGTATAAGTCTTGATGAATTAACAATCTTGTTTTGTCATAAATTAGAATATAATCCATATATTTCCTACGAATTTGTGTTTTAATTGCATTTAACTCATAAGATGCAGGATTAACTCCTTTGCTTATTTCTCTAGTGATACCAACAACTTCAAAATTATTAGCATCAGCAAACCTTGATAACACCTCCTCTTGATAATCTAATAAATGTCGGTCGGTATAATTTGACACACGACAATGAATCCACACTCTTTTATTCATTTCTTTGCCTCCTTGAACATAGTCCTGTTCACCCATCCAAGTGAAACTTATTATTTAAAGTGGCAAACATTTTTTAATTTTTCTTGAAAATTTTTTTGAATATTATTTTTTCGGTATGTAACAGTTTTTCTAGGAATATTAATCAATCTAGAAACTTCACTAATTGACCTTTCTTCAACAAATACTAACCACGCAATTGTTCTATCAGGCTCAGACAACTTACTAATTTCATTTAGTATTAATTCATATAAATCTTTGATGATGATTTCATCTGTAATTGAATACTCATTATTTGCACAAATAAAAAAAGTAGCTAAATCAATATCATCGTAATACATGACTGATTTGGCTACTTCGACTTTATGAATATAACGAATTTTATCATAACTGGCTTTACATATTTTATATACTTCCTTGCTAACTTCAACGTACTCACTCTTTATCTTGATGTAGTATCTTCTATTATCTGCATCACCATCTATTTTAAAACTACTTCTTCTATAATCATATTTATAATCTTTCACGTTCATTTCCTCCTTATTTAAGATTTATAAATAAGGATCAATAGGTGGTGAGTGATTATGTATCATAGCAAATCTCTCCCATAACTGTTTAATTGTAAATATATGTTAACTAATTAAACAATTAGTTGACTAGAGATTAATAGTAGAATTATAACACTGTAATAGTTAATTATTTGGTAAATCTTATGGATTATCAAATCCAAAAAATTAAAAAAAGATAAATATCAGGGTAAATCGAGATTTCTACAACAAAAAATAAACAATAGTTATAAATGTTCTCAGAATATAAAAAGACGGTATATCTTAAAAAAAAGATATCACCATCTTATTTTCTTATATCTAACAATGCACAAAGTTAGAGCTCCATTTTCTTAATCAACATACTAGTTTAATTTTCTAATATTTGGCTTTGGTCACTTCTTCTTTCAATTCTTCAATATTTCCATGAGTAAAAAACTCTCTCTGTTGCGTCTCTTATTACGTTGCCCAACTATCAATTTAAGGATATATTCATTGGCTAGGAATACTGAGCTTGGATATCGAAAATATGCCTTATTTAATGCAGTGTATACTTCGCTTTAAAAACTTTCATCTGGATTTTTATCTTTCTCGACATTTTTCGTAATTTACTTAAGGTATTGTATGTTTAAATATATCAAAATTAGCAATTAATATTCATTTCGTGTTATTTCCTAAATAATTTTTCCAATTATTGAATGAATTGAAAACATACGATTTTTCCTAATTTCGTTTTTGTTGCACCTACAATGTACACTTCATTTAAATTAACACCTTCAGTTCTCAACATTGTTAATTCAACAAATCTAGATCCAGTATAAATCTGTGCTCTTGCATTCTTTATTGTTTCTCTGATTGATTATCAAACATCTTTAACAATACTTTTACATATAATGTTAAATGCTAAAAAATGATTATGTATGTGCTTGCGTTATTTTATATATTCTATCTTGTTCCAGCAACGCTCCCACTATCTACAGGAATAATTATTCCATTAATAAAGTCAGACTCTTCATCAAACAAAAAGGTTACAACTCTTGCAATGTCATATGGTTGTCCAAATCTTCCACTAGGGTTTGCTTTTGCCCATTTTACATATTCATCTGGATTTGTTTCTTTATAAGGTAAAATTAATTCAGTTTCAATTGTACCTGGTGCAATAGCATTTACAGTGATATTATTTGTTGCATAATCAAGCGCCACTGCTTTAGTTAATCCAGATATAGCATGTTTACATGCTGAATATAATGCCATTCCTTTACTTGATACTAAGCCTGCTCCCGAAGTAGTATTTACAATTCTACCAAAACCATTGTCTTTCATCATTTTAAGTTCATAAATCATACACATCATATGTGCTTTAACAAGAATTCCAAGTTCCATATCAATTTCCTTTTCTGTAACTTCGCCAAAAGGTTTTGATAAAATACCAAATCCTGCATTGTTAAATGCACAATCTAAACGCCCATACTTTTCTTTTATAAATTTAAACCCCTTTCTAATATCTGCAGAATTAAATAAATCGCAATGTTTATAGATTACTTCTCCAGCATATTCTTTACATTCCTCAATAATTTTATCAGCTTTATCATCTTGGATATCGAATATAACTACATTATATCCTTTCTTTGATAATTCTAATACTGTGCCTTTTCCAATTCCGCTTAATCCCCCAGTTACTAACGCTATTTTATTACACATAATCTTATACCTCTCTTTCGTTATTATACAAAGTTATTTCGATTTCATGCAATGGAACTAAAGAGCACCTTCTTTCAATAGGTTGAATATTATCATATTCCCTAAGAAGATTCTCTTTATTTCACCAACAATTATATTAATTCATAATATTTCATTGCTTGAACAACACCTTCTTGATTAAAATCACCAGTAACATATTCACAAATTTCTTTTACTTTATCAGGTGCTTGACCCATTGCAATACCATGTTTTACATACTTTAACATTTCTATGTCATTATAATCATCACCAATAGCATATGTTTCATTAATATCAATATTATAGTATTTAGTTAGAAATTTAACTCCTTTTTCTTTCGATGTTCCTTTTTGACAGATTTCTCCACTTACTGAAAGAGGATTACCTAATATTGGAACAATCTGGTAAGACCGTCCAAATTTTTGACATATTTGTTGATAATTTAATGGCGCTTTATTTTGATACATAATTTTGTCTTCAAACCAATGAATTTTATTAACTTTTATAAATTCTAAACTTTCTAATTCTTTATAATTTTCATTGAATTTTTTTATTAATATCTCTTCATCTAATCTACCTTGATTGAGATATTGTATTCTTTTTATATGTTTATCTTTAGTATTCTTTTGTATATATATACAATCCTGACATTCCAAACTATATATCAACCCACAACAATCAAAATAATTAACAATTTTTTTTAGTTGATGATAGGGGATATAATCTTGATAGACAATATGATTATTTATATAAAGACACCCTCCACTAGAGCATAATATATGATTGATTTTCAATTGTTCAGCAAGGCTCTTTACTGATATATATGAACGTCCAGTATTTAAAACTAATAAGTATTCTTTCTTTTGTAAATCTTCAAACATTTTAATAGTTTTAGGGGAAATAAATGTATTTTTAACAATAGTTCCATCAACATCAAAAAAAATTACATTTTTATACAAAACAATAATCCTTTTTTATATCTTGATTAGCGGTCTATCACATCAGAACTAAATAGGCTTTCAAATTACTTAAATATATGAAATAATAAATACTCATTTGTGACTATATTTGTTAATTATATAAATAGAAGATATTTACAAGTGTTTGACCATTAATCAAATTTTATGTTTAAAAGTTATTTTATCAAATAATGTTTTATAAGGAAGGATGGACAAATTGTTCTAATCTAGATCTTCACCATTTGATTGAATAACTTTTTTATACCAATAAAAAGAATCCTTTTTATATCTATTGAAAGAACCATTCCCTAAATCATCAGCATCTACATAAATAAATCCATATCGTTTTTTCATTTGTCCAGTTGACGCAGAAACTAAATCTATACATCCCCATGCAGTGTATCCCATTACTTCTACACCGTCTAAAACTATAGCATCTTTAAGATTAAGCAAGTGTTCTTTAATATACCTGATATGATATTCATCGTGAATCTCACCATTTTCTAATTCGTCTATACCACCAACACCATTTTCAGCAATAAACAGTGGCTTTTGATAACGATCATAAAATGCGTTCAAAGTCGATCTTAAACCTAACCCATCGGTTTGCCATTTCCATGCACTTTCCTTTTCTTTAAGATAAGGATTTCTTAAAGTTGGAAACATATTTCCCTCACCCTTTTCTGCATACGCATTAGGATCAGCACAAGTTAAATGTGAAGAATAGTATGAAAATGAAATAAAATCCACTGTATTTTCACGTAATATTTTTTTATCATCATTTTTAAATGGAATGATTATCTTCTTATGTTCTAACTCCTTTAACTTATATATCGGATAATATCCACGAGCTAAAACATCAGCAAAAAAATAATTATTTCTATCTGTTTCATATGCTTGCCAAATATCTTGAGGCGCACATGTATATGGATAAGTTATTCCACCCGCAAGCATACAACCTATTTTATTTTTTGAATTAATCTCATGAGCTATTTTAGTTGCCCATGCACTTGCTATCATTTCATGATGTGCAGCTATATAAATTTGTTGTAATTTTTCTTCTTCACTTCTAACAACTACTCCAGCTGCAAAATAAGGTAGAGCTGTTATACAATTAATTTCATTAAAGGTTAACCAATATTTAACAAGATCTTTATATCTCATTAAAATTGTTCTTACATATTTTTTAAAAAATTCAATTGTTTTTCTGCTTTCCCATCCTTGATATTCCTTAACCAAGTGTAATGGGATATCATAATGAGTCATTGTAACTAGTGGTTCGATTCCATACTTATGACATTCTTTAAAAACATCTTCATAGAATTGTAACCCTTCTTCATTAGGTTCTTCTTCATCACCATTTGGAAAAATACGCGACCAAGAAATAGACATTCTTAATACTTTAAAACCCATTTCTCCAAATAATGCTATATCTTCTTTATAATGATGATAAAAATCAATACCTGTTCTTGAAGGATAATATATATCCTTTTTATCATTAAAATTTTCTAAATTTCCCATCATCACAGAAAAACGATTGCATCCTTGAGGAACAAGATCAACATGTCCCATTCCTCTTCCGCCAATATTCCAAGCCCCTTCACACTGATTGGCAGCAATTGCTCCACCCCATAGGAAATTTTTCGGAAAGCTATTTCCATTTGATTTTTTATTTATCATTTTATTCACCTACCGGTTCCATATTTTGAGCATTTTCTTTTTCTTGAGTTAACAACTGATTATCATATACTTTAAAGAAAGGATACCAAATAAAAATAGTTACTATTAATGCTACGATTTCAAACACAATCATACGCCAGTCTAGACATTTAATAAAACTATTAATAATGATTGGGAATGTTCCAGTAACCAAAATGTAAAATGGAGTTATTAATCCAAAAGCACATGCTAACCAATAAAAAATTGCAATTACAGTTCCACTCAATACAAATGGTATCATTAAAATTGGATTAAACATAATAGGTGCCCCAAATATAACTGGTTCAGAAATTCTAAAAACTGCTGGCACAATTGATGCTTTACCAAAAACACTTAATTGATTTGATTTTGCTTTAAGGCATAGGATAACAAGAGCTAAAGTATTTCCTGTTCCACCTAATAATGCAATTGCTTGTGTCATAAAAATCGGATGGAAGATAGGGGATTGTCCAGCTGCAAATAATTCTGCATTAGCAGCGAAAGCTGCCATTGTAATTGGCGTCGTTAATGGCATAAACACCATCATCCCATGAACACCACAGCACCACATTACTAAGATAAGTACAGATACAAGAATTGCTCCTGGTACAGAGTTTACAGCTGATATTGGTTTTGCTAAAATTGTTTCAATTAATGAAGGTAAAGAACTACCTGGAATATTATTGCTTATAATCAAATTCAAACCAAAGAATAATGATATATTTAATAATAACGGTATAATTGATGAAAACATATCAGTTAAAAATGGAGGAACTCCTTCAGGCATTCTAATTGTGATTTTCTTTTCTAGACATACTCTTGTGATTTCAACAGTTGATAGGCTAACTATAATAGAAGTAAATAATCCTTGAGCACCTAAATAAGTTGTATTTAGTACTAATGGAGAACTGCCATCAGCAAGCTGTACGTAATTAGCTGGAGCAGCGACAATTAGAAAAACTATTACTGAAGTCAATCCTGCAGATATCTGTGATAACTTATAACTACCAGCTAAATGATACGCAATAGCAAATGCCGAAATTAATGAAATCATTCCCATCGTCATATTAAATGGTATTAAGATTGTCATTTTATATGTTTGAGCAAAATTATACCATCCACTAAATACTGACCAGATTCCTCCTTGATTAATCATATCCGCAGTAACAGGAGGGTTAGCAATAATCATAAAAATAGCAGAAACCAAGATAAAACTTACAGTTGCCATAAATCCTTTTTGCATGGCAGAAAAATGTCTTTGCTTTCCAAAAAAATTAGCTACAGGTGTTAATTTTTCTTGAACGAATGTCATTATTTTATCCATTTCATTTCCCTCCTTATTTATTTAAGCAATTATTCACTTGTTTCATAATATTGTCTACGTTTCCGATACCATAATCCATAGGATTAATTTTTTCTACAGGCACACCAATAGCACCTCGTTTTATTTCATCATATTCATAAGCAATTTGCGGTCCAATCAAGATACAATCATAATCCTTGTACACATTTAAATATTCACTCATAGGAACAGCTTTAACTTGTAAATCTACACCTTTTTCTTTCCCCCATTTCTCCATCTTGTTCATTAAAATACTTGTTGATAACCCATTTGCACAAATTAATAACACTTTCATATTAGTTTTCTCCCTTCTCTTTTTCTTTAAGCATTTCAATCATTTCTTTAATTAAATCAATTGCTAACATGCAAGTCATTAAATGATCCTGTGAATGAATAAGTAAAATACTTACTTCAGTTTTTTGACCATTTGCTTCAGAAACCAATAAATCCATTTGACCTTTGTGAGCTTTATTAACTTCTATCTGGCTTTGTTGAATTAATTCATCTGCTTCATCAAACTTATTTTCTCTTGCTTTTTTCAAAGCATCAAAAGCAAATGATTTTGCTTGTCCTGCATGAGCAATTAATGTAAAAGCAACTTCTTCTATATTCATTTTTTCAACTCCAATCTTTATACATAGACTTATTTGAATATTAAATGTATTGGGCCCTTAATTAATATTGCTTTGTCTTTGCACATTCACTATATAATGAAATAAAATGGGAATCAAGTAACCGAAAATCCGTCATATTATCGCTTTTTTATACACTATATTTATAAAATTATACACTATAAAATACATGTCATTTATTTATAAATAATATTAAATAAATATTGAAACAAAAATTTTTTATTTTACATTTTAGTCAATTTTTCTTATCATACAGTATATACAGTGTATAAAAAAAATCGCGAATTTTTTATTGCGATTTTTTTATAATTTGTATTAAACTTGCTATTTCTTCCTCTAAATAACTTATTTCAAATGTTTCTTCTATTGGCTTTAAACAATCCTTGAGGTCATTATATATTTTTTTATTTTTAGCAATAATTGTCTTATATTGGTGGATTGGCTTAATCTCTTGGTTTGTAATCATTCTGTCTAACGCTGATGCCATATGCATAATTATGCCTATCTTTTGATCTTTTGATAATTTATACTTTTTATCTATATTTTCTATAAATAAAGGGAATGTTTTTCTTAAAGAAGATAATTTAATATGTGGCAATTGTTCAGTAAGATTTTTAAAAATCATTTGATAGTCTATATTTGTTTTTTGTTTGACATTTACACCATTAATAGAAAAATACATAGGTAACTTTTCAGATGGTATCGAAAAGATTTCTGATACGGGTATAAAAGGAATATCATAAAGATGTGGATTTTCAGTACCAATCGTATATAAAATTTGATTGTTCTTTTTTAATTGATCAATATTTGTTAATAATTCGTTTCGATTTAACATTGACATCGCAACGATATCAACGTTTTCAAAATCCAAATATTTTTGCAAATAATGTTTAATTCTCATAGCACCACCTATACCAGTCATACAAAGGGTAAGAATTATTTTATGCATAGATAGTCTTTCATAGTTTTCTACTAATAGAGGAAAATATCGTTCATATGATTCTTCAACACTTTGATAAACACTTTCTAAATCCGTATGCACGGTAACTTTTCTAGCACAATCTAAAGCAACCAAAGTAATAGGGATCTCTATAAAGCGTATGTTAATACCTGTTTCTCTTTCTATTGACTCACCCATCAATTTGATAGACCCCATGTCAAACATCATAAGTATGCCTGCTTCTTGATTAATGCTTATGATTAATTGTTTGAGTTCTTGATATACAATATCCATTTCCTTATGTAAAGACAAATCATATGCGTAAGTTTTATCAGTTTTTGTTAATTCGCTAACAACATTAGCAATCGATGATGCTGTTGATTCTCCATGCATCACTATTAAAAAAACTGGATGATTTTTTGTTTGTTGATTAGCAGTTTGATATATAAACATTGTTATAAAATACGCTTCATCTAATGAGAACGGAATATTTAATTCTTTTTGTAATCTTTCTACAAAATTTATACTTAACACATATTCTTGTTGATGTTGTTTTGCTTCATTTTCTAATTGATCATTAACTAGATGTCGATTATGAGGTCTTTCTATTGCAGCAGCAATATGTAAACATAATCCATATAAAATTGATAATGAAAAAATCCTATTTAATTTCAGTGATGCTTCTTTTAAAAAATCTTCTGTTAATACAATAATCTTACTATCAACAACCTTAGACAATGAATCTCTATCAATATTTTTATTTTCTAATTGTTTTGTGTAATTTTCAAATTCACTACTAAAGTCTGAACTAATTATAATATTAGAATTATCATAATCTATGCCTTTTTTATTTAGTTTAATGATTCTTTCTTCGAGATTATCATATATTGTTTCTTTTTTTTCATATGGTTTTATATCTTTTATTTTAGTGATATCATTATTTGAAAAAATATAAATATATTCTTTAGATATGATTTTTTCTAACTCTATAACATTTTCTTTATAAAAAATAAGTCCTTTTTGAACATATGAAGGAAAGTCTTCAAAATTTAGGAATATATCATCACTGTTAAATTCTCTTACATATGCATTTGCACAGCCCATTTTTATGTCTTTTTCTAATTGTTTAATATTTCCGTCACAAGTATAAAGTACTAATGCTTGTAGTATTTCAGCTGAAACTATGATATTTTTTTTCATATGGGTTGCTTCATTTTGCAATCGACTTTGAATCAGTTCAAAACGTTCAAATAAAGTTCTTTCTTTTAATGAAGGTATTTTAATTTTAACAGGTATTTTTTCAAAAAAATATTTATTAAAAGATTCGTCTACATCAATATCTGAAGATAATATCAGCATAATTTTATTATCATTATCATTACATATGGTCAATAAATCAAATAAGATATAACGCATATGTCTAGGTAGTAAATGTATGTGATCTATAAATAAAACTCCCCCTTTAGACATAGTGATAATATTATTTTCTGCTTGCTTATTCATTAGCTGTAATAAATCATTTTCATTATGAACATAGTAACTGCAATTCAATTTAATAAATGGTGCTTCTTTCTTTATAATTTTATTTTCATATGCAAATTTATATATTATTTTAGCAAAGTAACTTGTTCCTACACCTTTTTGACCAAGTAACATAATATGTAACGGTTTTTGAGGATATAACACCGCTCCTTTAGCCAATTTCACAGCATCATTCAAACTGTTATCATATCCTTTTAGCTCCTTGAATATACTACTTTCTGTTATATTATTTGAAGTTGTCTGAATAAGACGATAAACAACAGGACGTCCATCAATTTTTTCTAATTTTTTTTCATAAACTAATTGATTTAAAATTGATGATATATTTGTCCTTTGCATACCCAATGTTAATGCTAATTCATTGGTTGTATAATCAATTTTATTATTTTTAGAATTATGAGTAGCTCTTAAAATATATGAATAAACAATTTCTTTCTTTTTCATAACTTTCTCCATTCAAATAAATTTTTAAATAAATGTATAATACTTATAGTTGCTGTATAGATGCTTATGGTATTAAAATAATGTGAAATATTATTTCTGTCAATAAAAATTTAATCGTTATATCTACAATTTGGTGATATGACAAAAATACAAACAGTTTTTGGATGATCTAGAATCACTTATACGTAATTGAGTAATCAGAGAAAGTATCTATTATTCTTTTGTTCATCAAATAAGTACAAATGATCTGTTTGATATAATTTTTAATTAAATTCATAGACATCGCATCATCTTTTTAGTATAGCGTATTAAAAAGATAATATTATTTAATAACTATAATATATATTTATCTATCTGAGATTGTTTTAATAAATGCATCCATATGGATATATATACTAATCATTATCATCAAAAAGAAAATTTGTGTTTTTACTCGCATCATACACTCTGCTAATTTGAAATCATTTAAGATTGATTATTTATAAATTCACAGCTAGTTCATTTTTTATATAGACTTATTCACTTTTTACTTTTTTAAGGTATGAGGTCCAATAATTTAATAAAAGTATTGAATTTTAGATATATAGTGACCATATTATGATTTGGTACATGTATCAAATCATAAATGGATATGACTCAATTATACTAACAGCTATAGAGTCGCTATAATAACGTCTATCACACAAACAGTAACCATAACAATTAAAAATTTAGTATCGTTAGAACATGTATGTTCATGTCAAAGTACTCTCGCTACTTATAACGATATAACTATCAAATAACTGATGTGTTTTAAAGACAATTCAACAGTAATTTTTTTAAAAGGTCTTTGAAGAAGCCATTCAATATGATAAAAATCATAAGAATATTTCAGTTGATTGATAAATTCAGAGTCACTAGAAGAATTAAGATTGTTATGTTTTTATTACGTTTCGGTTTAAAATTTGGAGATAAAGAATAGCCTTGCGGAAAAATAGGATAGATATAAATAATATAAGATACCATCACGAAATATATTTAAGAAATCCTAGAAAATGTAATATATACAAATTAAAGACTGTTATAAGACATCTAATTAAAAGAATATAGACTATTTATCTGTTGATTGATTTAAACAATGATATTTCTTAATATGTAATAAAAGGCACAGAAACCTCTATGCCTTTGGGACTGCAAACACAACTCCTCTACATACTGTTCTAAACTGATCAAGTGTATAAGTTGCTGTTCGCCAGTCCTTTTTTGCTTGGGCAAATGTATTGGTCTTGCCATCTAGATTGCCTTCTTGGATTGTAATATTTGTATCATCCCACCCAACAACAATACCGACATGATTTCTTCCTACACAGGAAAATACAGCACCTATTTCAGGTGTATCAGAACGCTTGAATTTATCAGGGTGTACTTTTAATAACTGGTCTACACATTTCCAGCCATCACCAAGAAAGCCCGGTGAATATCCATACATCTCATAAAAACGTCCCCATGCAAACCAAGTACATTGACCATAGAAATTTGGTGCATAGGGATTTTTTGTTTGCCATGCTTCAGCATTATTGAAATTTGGTTCGAATCCTCCTCTAAAAGATACACCAACATAACGCATGACATGAGGTACATATTCAGGATCACCATATGTTGTCCATCCTAGTTCATTTTTTTTCATGTCTGAGAATACTTTCGCATTGGCTTTTGTATATCCTCCGAAGTTAGTAACAGCCCATGAGATATAACCACCACCATAGTTGTATCCTTGAAGTGCTAATGATATATGGTCTATATCTGCTACATCTTTTACTTGTGCTGATTTAAAACAATCCGATAGATAATGAATACCAACTTGAATGGAATAATCCGGATCAGTAATTCCATTTGGCTTTTGTGGATATTTAGTATTATGTGGACATTCACTTGCCTGCATAGGATCATTGCCTTTTCCACCAGATTCCTGCATCATGACTGCTTGAATAATATTGATATAATCTTCCATTTCATAATCTTTTGCGTATTTTTCAATGGTATCTCTATATGCAATAACTTCAGGTGATAAAGCCACTATTTCTGAGTTAGTACCTGAGTCTGAAGATAACACAGAAAATACACCAATGAATAAAGTAATAACTACTAAGAAGATAAGAAATGAACCGGATGCAATCAAATTGTGTACGCCAGTAACTGCTTTTTTAACGACTACAAATGAACCTTTCATTGTATCTAGCACTTTACTTCCTGCTGATTTCATAGATGAAGTTGTTTGTTTTGCTTCTTTAATCTTATTTTTATGTTTCGTAAGCATATGTCGTTTCATGTGTTTTTGATAGTCGGATTTATTAACAGAACGAAAAGGAATATGGCTTGTTTGCTTTGAAAGATGCTTATCCATTTTATCAACTGAATGTATTTGAACATTATTTGATTTACTATTCAGTAATTGTTTCTTTCTTGTTTCTTTAAAAGCAGAACGGGTTTTAATAGATATTCCACTATCTTCTACTGCAACATTTAATTCTTTTTGTTTTTTGAGCTGGTTTTTGTTTCGTCTGTTTTCTACGAATTTTCTTGCATAGAACATAGAATCATGAGCAACTCTTTTTTCCTGATTGGTTATTGATTGAACGGCAGATTGTTGTGGTGATTTTTGCTGATTTTCTTCATGATTAACTTTCTTGTTTTGAATTTCATCCACTTTTTCTTTAATGTGGATAGGTTTTGAAAAATGCTTGATATTTTCTTTTTTATCAAATTCTTTAATGCTTGTTATTTTTTCTTTTGTTTTAATTTTCTTGTCCATTATCGCTCCTTTAAAATAAAAGAAAAGCCATCAAATCAATGATGACTTCTCTCAAATACTATTCTTCAAATATATTGCCAATTTCATCTAATAACTGCTTCATTGCTTCATGATCGGTATAACCACGCAAATAAGCATATAAATGTTCTAGTGAATCCATTCGATTTTCAAGACTAAGATATTCTCTAAACATTTCAGTTTCTTCCATGTTTAAGTGCAGTTCCTCAGACTCTGTTAAAAATGCGTTAATCTTCTCATTTTTAAGGATTTCTTTCATACGCTTATTCGACTTTTGATAGGATTCACTATGCTTTTTCAAATACCTTAATCCATCACGTTCTACTTTCTCTAACTGGTTTGTTAAAGCATCTTCCACAATACAAATTTTATCCATTTCAATTTCCTCCCTTAGTTTCTGTATACATTCAACTATAAAGGAAATTAGCGGACTTTACGAATGTGCGATTTTTTAAAATATCTATCTGGACATATCCTTTAATTGCTTTTTAAATGCAGGCTTTTTATTATCTAATAACTTTAAATCCTGTTTAACGGAAGGCTTTTGAAAGTCATTTATTTTAGATAGTGTCTTTTGGGTACGATTGCCCATATGTTCAATACGTTCAATGATACCTCGTGTTGCTTTTTGAATAAGATTTAAATTAGCACTATCCGGTGTATAGGATACAGGTTGTTTCCCTAACATAAGTCTACCAATGTTTTTCATGTTACGTTTTGCGTGGCGCATTTCATTGGTGATTTGATTAACAGTTAAAGAAAACTGAATCATAGATTGATAAGAATAAGCAAGTCCTTTGTTGATGGATTGCAAACCCTCCTTAATATGAAGTGTATCAATTGCTTTGATGCTCGCATCTTTTCCTCTTTGTTTCATATCAGATAACGATTGCTTCATACTGTCAATCATGTTTGTCTTAATTTTACCCAGTTTAGATTTCCCACTGATTAAAACATTGCTGATCTTTTCAACTGGTTCTTTTAAGCGTGATTTTGTTTGAGGGTTTTGCATTTGTTCTACGGATTGTCTAAGTGCCTGCATTTCTTCAATAAGAACACCAAACTGATGTTCTAACTGGTCAATATATTCCAGTAACTCCTTTGTTTCCTTATGTTCATTCTTTTGTCCTGAAGATAATAAGGCTTGAAGATATTCTGCAATCACTAGATCATTGGTTTTGCTTGGTAATTGTTTTTCCATTTATGTTACTCCTTTCTGTCGGTTGGTTTTGTGGTCATTAATTTATAAAGTTTTGTATGTTTCGGGAAACGATTGACAAATGGAACAAGCGAACTACCGTATTTAATCAACCCACAACCCTCTTGAGCATTGGTAATATAACTCATTTGTTCTTCACTGATATTTAATAATTCTCCTAGTCGTTGTCGATCCTGATAGGCTTGATTTAACATCACGATACATTCACTATTAGAAAGCATCGTACTGGCTTGCACGCTTGCAAGTAAATATTGCACATTTTGCGTAATACCAGTTGGAAAGGCATCTCTTTTACGAAATTGTCGCCATGCACAATCCAAGAAGTTTGCAGCAGCTTCATTTTCAAAGATGACATGAATTTCATCATAGAATAAATGTGTTCTTCTACCAGCTCTCCAGTTGGCGTTAACACGATTGATCATTGTATCGGTAATCACCGATAAACCAATCTTCTTTAACTGTTTTTGTAATCGACGAATATCAAACGAAGTAATACGACTGGTACGTTCTACATTTGTTTCCTGTGCAAAGATATTTAAGTTACCTTCTGTAAATAATTCTAGTTTTAAAGCTAATCCTCTTGCTTCACGTTCCTTTTGTTCAAGCAATACGGCTCTTAAAGTACGAAGGGTAGGTACTTCATTTGTTTTTTCACATCGTTTATAGACTTCAGATACGCAACGATCGATTAAACTTTCTTCTTCCTCTGTAATCCCGTTCTTACTGTTTTGGTCGATTAAAGTCATAATGAATTGCGATTTATCCCCAATAGGATTGGCACTATCACCATAGCCTTCTTCCATATCCATAGCATTGATATGGTCAGGACTTCCAACATACAGTTCATGCACTTGTCCATTCAATTCACGAATAAGGGTACTGTATTCTCCCTCCGGATCGCACACAATGATGTCATCATTTGTGGCCAATGCTAAAAAGATAATGAGTTCTTTTGTTAAGAACGATTTACCAGCACCCGGCACACCTAAGATAAAGGAGTTAGGATTTAACAGTAATTCTTTATTGCACATGATGAGATTATTTGTAATCGCATTTTGACCATACCATATCCCACCTTTATCCATGACTTCCTGAGCACGAAATGGAATAAAGATTGATGCACTTTCGGTTAAAAGAGTACGCATAATATCTAACTTATTGACTCCAATAGGTAGGGCTGTTGATAAGCCATCTAACTGTCGGCTTGAAAAAGCAATTGGAGTAAGATCGCACATATATTTACGGGCAATGCTCATCAATACTTCACTATCCGCATCTAATTTCTCTTTAGAGTTGGCAAGATGAACCACTGTAATATTAGCAAAGATCATCTTTTGGTCACGAACGGTTAAGTCATCTAAAAATTCCTTACTTTCCTTACGCTGTTGTTCCATATCATAAGGAATTACTGCGCTAAAGTTGTTATTGGCATTTTGTCGTCTTTGCCAGTTGGTGATATTGGTTTCAACACCTAATAACTTGGTTTCCACTTCCTTAACAGCCTCATCAGTAGGTACTGTTAATAAGTCCATAGAATACATCATATTTTTATTTAATCCACATAGTTCAGCCACAAAACTATCCTTGATATATCGTGCGTATTCACTTAAATAAAGAACACGACCATACTTGTCACCTAATTGAAAATATTTATGCTTAAATACTGGACTTCTAGGACAAATGGAATCCTTAAAGTGATGTCCTTTTCGAGCCGATTCATTCATATCGAAATAGAAGTTTTCTTCCTCACCATTGCGATAAAAATCATGAAGTATCTTTAATCGCTCCATTGCGTTTAATTCTTCACAGTTAGAACCAAGTTTTCCTAAATGAGAAGATAGTTCAACACTTGTTCTTTGAAAAAAGGCTCTTGCTTCTTCAATCGAATTTTTAAAGGCAGTAATCGTGATATACTTTTCCTGTACGATCTCATCAGTGGAAGAAATTTTATCCATAAGCATTTCATTATATTCTTTTCGATATTCATCCAAATCATCATTTTGAAAAGGAATAAGCACATTCTTTTTAAACTCACTGAGGTCTATCTTACGATTGTTGATCGTAATCTTTGTCATTGTTGAACTATCTAGTGAGTTTAATAAATCACTGTAATCTAAAAACAATCCCACTTTTTCTTCCTTTGATGCAATGGAATAATTGATGTCTTTAAAACGATAGGTCTTGGTATAACGATTGCCGATCTTGAAGATACCATCTTTGTAGATCACTTCAGCATCCACAACATCCTGTGCTGACTTTGGCACTTTGAATTTATCTTTGTTTTGTTTTTTTATTTTTGAAAGACTTTTTATCATTCTTTTTTAGTTCCTCCTTTTGTTTTTCTAATAAATAAGACTTCATACAATCATAATAAAGATTGATCGGTCTGCTAACTAATTGGGTATTGCTTAAAAGAAAAGAACGCCATGCAGTCATAACGATCTGTTCAGCGTTCATTCCCTGATATTTAATAAAACCTAATGCTGCAAAAGGCGCAGCCCCTAACATACATAACCAGCTTGTTATTTCCATTCCTAGTTGTTCAATCACTAGAAAATAGATTGATACGGCTACAATGCAGGCAAGTGCAGAAAATGCACATTGTCGCATATTTAATCCAAAGAATAGACTTTCGGTATATTCTCGGATTTCTTTGTTGATTTTGACTTCCAATATTCTCACCTCATTTCATTATTAAAGTCCCATCATATCCTTGACAACATGATCACTCATCTTTACTGTTCCTACTAAAATCAACATATTGAATATAATCTCGGTAATATAACTCCATACCATGCTTACTGCACTAGCATCTACATCAACTGCGGGTGGAGAAGCTGCAAATGCGGAAAAGATAATACACGACAGTATGATGATAGCCCCCTCTAAACATACACCTGCGTATGACTTTAAAAAAGTTACAGTAACGCTTTGTGTTGTTTCTCCGGCTGCACAGGATAAAGGGACTGGAGATATGGCAGTATACATATAAAGTTTAAAAAAACGACCATAAACAGTTAATATCATGACAAAGGCAAGTATCGTAATAAAGATACTTCCCAATAGTGATACTGCCCACAAAGGTATACTTTCTAAAAATCCACAATCTTCAACTGCCTCAATGATTTCTTTAGGTAGGACAGTATTGGTTGCTGTACCAATACCGACCGTTGTCATAATTGTTGATGTGATACCTTGTATGATTTTAAATATACTTGTCATCAGTTCCATACCATATACAACAAGACCTCTTGCAATCGCAAAACGAATAAACAGTTTTACTGCCTGTTCAGGACGCTTGACTTCACTAAAATTCGTACAAGTCTTAACCACTCCTACAACGAAGAATAATACAAGCAATGCTAGACCAATTGCCATCAATGCTCCATTGATTTTTTCAATGACTTGCCATATATGTCCACCTTTAAATTCCTGTGGTGATTGTGTCAAGATGATCCATATCTCTGCGAGTTTTTCATTCCATGTTTCTAATGCATTTGTTAGGTTATCAATAATTCCATCCAATGTTTTCACCTCACTTTCTTAGTAGAATGAAATACAAATTAACCACCTACAATAAGGTTTAAAATCTCTTTTGCAAAGGTAATGATGATACCTCCGGCAACAGTTAAGAACCCATTGGCTCTTTGGCTGGGATCATGGCTTTTTAAAGAAAGTCCAACTTGGACAACACCAAAACCTAGCAAAATCATGCCAATAGCACGAATCAATCCAAAGATAAATTCACTTAGATTATTAACTACAGTAAGTGGATCACCTTCAGCATGAACGGGTGTAAATCCAAAGTTCAACATCAATACAAATGCTACATACACAACTAATAGTTTTTTTGTTTTCTTACTTAATTTCATAAATTATAATTCCTCCATTTTTCATAAATAAAAGGTGCAGTTAAGAGTGTTATTTATATCTCAATTGCACCTTGTTGTTATTTGTTATTGCTATCTTCTAAATCATTAAAATATTCTTCCATATCTTCATCACTTAAAAGTTCATACTCATTATCCGATAGCAATATATTTTGCCAATCTTCAATACTGTGTTTTACAACCCCATGCTGATAAGCAATTGCAGAGCCATCTTTTGTAAGTTTCACATTAGGGTGTTTAAGGATGTCATATTTTTTATCAAAGATTGGTCTTTCACCACGAATGAAAAGCAAAGCATAATCATTGTCCAATAAACGCACTTCATCGGCTGTAAGCAGTTCTCGACCTGCCTGTTGAAAGTTTGTTGAATAGTTTCCATTTCTTCCTGAAGATTTACCAAAAGTGTTCGTATCTAATGTTTCTTTTCCAAGATACTCGCTCATGAATTTATGTGTCGATTGCTCATTTCCACCAAGATAGTAAAGCTCATCGCAGTTGCCGACAATGGACTCCCATGCATCTTTATACAGTGCTTTAATCTGTGCCAAGTTTTGTAAGATAATCGACACAAATATCTGTCTTGATCGCATCGTGGAAAGCAGTTTATCAAAGTCATCAGGCAATGCAACATTGGCAAACTCATCCATCAGAAAATGAACGGGGATAGGGAGTTCTCCATTATGAAGAATATCAGCACTATAATAAAGCATTTGGAAAAGCTGTGTATAAAGCATTCCAACCAAGAAATTAAAGGTACTGTCATTATCCGGTATGACGGCAAATAAAGCCGTTTTTCTTTCTCCTATAAGTTCCAGTTCCAATTCATCAACAGCCGTAATACTGGCAATACTTTCTAAATTAAAAGCTGCAAGTCGTACACCAACAGAAATCAAGATAGATTTAGCGGTCTTACCTGCAGCTTGTTTATAGATTTTATATTGTTTGACAGCAAGACTGTCGGGTTTACGAATTTCAAGTCTTTCAAAAAGTTCATCAAGTGGAGATTGATAATCCTCATCATCTTCTCGTACATCAGCAGCGGCAATCATTTCCATGACCATCGTGAAATTTTGTTCTTCTTTTGGTGCTTCATGAAGCAGATATAAACATAATGCCTCTAGTAAGGCAGTTTCTGATTTTTCCCAAAAGGGATCGTTAGTTTGTGAGCCTTTTGGTGTCGTATTACGAATTAGATTGGTAATGAGTTTTAACACATCTTTATCATCTTGAATATATTCAAATGGGTTATAGCAGTGGCTCTTAGACATATTGATTAAATCAATAACCTTGATAACATAACCCTCATGTTCTAATAAGTGTCCTACATCACGCAAGATCTCTCCCTTTGGATCAAGTACCACAAAGGAAGTATTGCACTGCATAATGTTGGGTTTCCCATAAAAGCGAGTCTTACCAGCACCACTTCCACCGATAATAATTGTATTCAAGTTTCTTCGATGTTTTTTTCCATCTAAACCAATACGAACATTTTGACTGAGTATCTTATTGGAAGTGAAGTTTTTATCTGCATACTTTTGATTGACTTTCTTGGCATTGCCCCATTTAGCTGAACCATATTCTTCCTTTCGACGATAGTTCTTTTGATTGCTGAAATAAACACCAATACCACATACATAAACAATTAAAAAAATGAAGATCGTTCTTACACTATCTTCACACCATGTAATATGAAATGGATTGTTTAATGCTACTGACAATTGAGCAATCGCCTGAAATAATCCCTGATCCATGTAAGGAGCAAACAGTAATGCACCCCATATCGTTGGAATAAGCAGAAAGATGAAAAATATCCATTCATCATTATCTTTCTTCAAAATGTTTTCTTCTAAGTCCTTTCTCTTTTACTGGTCGGGCATCACAGACTTTGATGATAATATCATCTATTGCAGAATAGTCTTTATCCTGCTTGATTTGATGTTCTTTAAGTTTATTCAGTGCATTGACAATAATTCGCTGTTCAAGTGATGAAACAGTGACATTGTATTCCATACTTACTAACGCCCATCATGATTATGCTCATTACGGGAAGTTACTTTATCCTGTTGTTGTGCATATAAACCATGTTCCATACGTTCATCGACATCCTTAAATAATCGTTTAATATCTGCTAGATAGCCTTTTACATCACTTGCCTCATATCCATTAAAGAAATCATTTACATCATTTGTAAAGGAAGTATCACTGACTTCAATGTTGTATTTTTTGCATAGCATATAAGCTGCACTTTTAGAAGGGAAGTTTGCTTCATTTCGTTCATAGGTATAATCCTGAGCATATTGAGCAAAACAAAGTTCCGTTGCTAGTCCTTCTAACAATTGATGTTCTGTAATCTCTTTTTGAATCACTAATGACTTATCCTTATCTGAATACATCACAGTGGGACTATTATCATCATGTTCAACAAAATTAATTTGTAATGGTATTTGATACACCATTGCACTCACAAGTTCATCGGTACTGTATTGTCTTTGCGGAGTAGGGACAGGTGCTTTCTTTAACTGTGATACATCAAACATTCTTCGTGGATCATAGCTGATAGCAGTTGTTCCATCCTCACGCACATATTCCTTTCCGGGTTCTAAAATATCAAAACCAGATTCACCTTTACGAACAGAACATTTGTTTTCTTGCCATTTCGCAAAACTTCTAATTTCTGTTGCTTGAGGAAATTGAGCCATGATTAGCATAACATTTGTAGGTGTATATTGATGAAAATGACTTTGCATATTCAAGTAATTCAAATAAGCAGTAGGAGAGGTAATGGTCTTATCTACTTCTTTAGCAGCAATGTCATATAATCCATCACGTCTTTCTCTCATTTTTTGAGCAAATTCTTCTTTGCTTAATTGACTTGTTTTTTCTTGTTTATCCTTTTGGACTTGGTTATTGATTAAATTTTCAAAGTTCTTCATATATTATCGCTCCTTTTTCTTAAATTTTTTCTTTGAAGTTTTTTTGTGATTTATACTTTTGGCAGGCTGACGGAATTGTTGTTGGTGTTTTGCTTTTTTATCTTCTTTGATTTCATTCAATTCCTCACGAACAGAACGTCGCTTTGGTTCTTTGTTAATAGCCTCCTCTAGTTTTGAAGTTTTTAAAGTACGCTCGAACTGATTCTCTTTCTTCACAGTTCGAGCTAAGGTCGGGTTTTCTGTTGTTGGTTGTTCCTTTTTCACAGTCCCCATTAAGGCATTGACAATGTTGTCATGTTCTTCATCACTCATGATTGGTACATCTTTAAGTGGCTGTTTTTGTTGATTTCTTTGACTTACGATAGAATCACGAATTGCTTTTGTATCAATCGTGGCAAGTTCAAACTTATCCACAATACGACTGATCTTACTAGCATCTTCAGCTCGAACCATGATGTCGCAAATACCATCGGTGTTATTCTTTTCCTTTAAGACAGAATAAAGAACACCATAACGTTTCGCTTCTTCACAGAATAACTTTAAATCATCATGACGAATTGCAAATACTTTAAGTTCCTTACCCGAACGAAGCATGGATTCTAATCTAGTTTTACCTTTAACCTTTTTCTTGTCAGTTAAAATTGCATACAACATTGCAGCTAAGGACTTGGTTGCATCACCACCAACCTTTAATGCAATATTAGCAGCAACTTCAATTCCTTGTAGACTCATACGGACTACTTGATCAGCAGTTTCTCCACCGGCATTCATATACTTTCTCTCCTTTCGTTTTATAGATCATTGAATTATTTGTTTAGATAACAATTATGATTACCCTCATTAAGCACCACCTCCTTTAAATACAAAAAAGACTCAATTTCTTGAGTCCTCTGTAATATAGATTATTTAATTTTTCCAAAATACAAACTGAAATTTTCGTACTACTTTTTGTAATTTTTTTCCCAAAATTTTTCCTCATTTGTTCCAATTCCTTCAGGTACTTGAAATAAACATTGTTCTTTTTCTTGATATTTCACTATTTCTTGCAACTCGAGCAAAGCAAGTCTATGAGCTGCTCTAGTAAATAAAGTATCATTATAATCCACTTTAATTATTTCTATTTCGATTTTATAACCATTTTTTAGATATTCATTAATTTTGTATGGAACTAATTTTGAAAAATTATTCTTTAAATACATATAAATATGACCGTCACTAGAACCTAATAATCTATACGCAATATCTGTAGATTTTCCAATATAAAAACATTTTTTTTCATTTTCTTTAACTATAAAAATCTCATATACTCCAACAATATTTTTACCTTCCGACAATTCATGCGGAATATCAATTCCTCTTCTTTGTGCTTCTTCAATCTTTTGAATATATGTCATTCCCATACATTGTCCTCCTCTTCTCTACAAATTATAATGTATTGTTTAATCTTTATCCCATCTGTTTGCATCTGTCCATCTGAAATTAGGATCTGTATTTGGTGGGTGTTTCTCAAACCATTCTTTTGCACCTCTAACTCCTAATTCATGGCTTATTTGTTCCATACCAAATTGCTTTGTTCCAGTTTTGCAAAAATCTAAACGCATTTTTTCATAGATTTCTTCTAATTCTTCTTTAGAGGCTAATTTTAACCAATCAGAAAAAGAAATTTTATTTTTTTTATATATGACATATCCTACACTAGTACCAACAACTGATAAAACAACTGTTCCACCTACTAAAATGTATTTCTTGTTTTTAGTAAACCACTGTTTAATTTTTTTAATAATATTCATGTGACTTTCCTCCGCAAATTAATTCAAGTTTGGTAAATGTATTATCTCACTTTCTAATGAACGCAACAATAATATTTATTAAAGTTGTTAAAAAAATTAACAATAGTATTTTACAATCATTGAGAAAACTAAACTTGTTTCAATCTTTCATCTTTTTTTAATGTTTGCTTTTGTTGTTGATGTTCTTCAACGTAAATACTATGAAGTTTATCTTTCATTGTTACTGAACGAATTCTAATGCTTTCATAAAGTTTAACTTCTTCTCTTAGTTGTTTAATATCTTTAGATAAACTTTCAATGTCTTTTAGTAACATTTTTTTAGTTTCTAAATTACGACAACGCTTTTTCTTGTTGTAAAGACATCTTCTTTCCTTGATGTAGGAATCTAACTGGTACTTTGTCATGTTTTCTTTATAATCAAGTTGTTCAATGGTATCAATCTTTTGTTTGCATAATAATATTGCTTCTTTAGAAATATGATCCATGTATCGTATATCCTCTCTTAATAAAAAGTGGACTCTTTTGGGATGTGGATTGTTCTTTGGTAAGATGCCCATCATATACATATATTTAAAATACAATGCACGAAAGCCAGTGAGTTTACGTTGTTTGTTTAAATCTCCTTTTAAAACGAAACGTTTCACAGTTAATGTTGGTTGAATTGATTCATAACGAACATTTTTATTTTCTAATATTCTTGCTTTAATATGTTCTTCATCATAAGAGCCATCATCCTTTAATTTATATAAGCGAAAGTAATTACTTTTACCCGGTGGACAAACAGCAGGATACTTTACATTTGTTTTAACCTTATATCCCATTTCCTTTAACTTATTTAAAAATTGAGTATAGGTCATAGATTGACTAATAGCGAAATCAATATCGTCACAAATCAAACTTCTTTCCGTTGGTCTATGTTTTTTATTTGCTTGCCACTCAGCATAATGAAGTGATTTTCTTCTAGGATTTTTAATGACTGATAAATCATATTTTTTGCATAGATCATCCGATAGATTACGCATTAAACGATAATTAGCTTTATTGTCTTTATACCGCTTTCCATCAATAAACGATACTGAGTTAATAACAAAGTGATTATGAAAATGTACTTTATCTAAATGCGTGGATACCTGTACTTCAAAACGATCACCCCACATAGCTTGTGCAAATTCAATACCAATTTGATGAGCAGTTTCAGCATTAACTTCATTTGGTGCAAAACTTTGATAAGCATGATAGGCAAGAATACCATCTTCTTTTTGAAATCTTATCTTTGTGGAAATCATTTCGCTACACACAGTTTCTGGTTCACAGTTCAAACAACTTACATAAAGCTGTTTTTCTGTTTTGATGTCTTGCATTGTATATTCAAGAACATTATCCAATCCCTGATAAGCATATTCACTAAAATCAATGTTGGTAGTTTTATGTGGATTAGCACAGTAATCTAAAACTCGCTTTAAATTATCTCTAACATCCCATATTGCAGTTGTTGCCAATATCTATCACTCCTTTAAACGAATTGGCTGACTAGCAATACGTTTGATTTCAGCCAACTCTAACTTTAATTTTTTAACTTCTTCTTTATATCGTATGATGTCGATAGCATTGGTCTTATATGCAATGATTGCAATTTGATTAAGGTTATTACCAATCATCTTTAACTGATGAATGACTTCCAAATAATCTTCGGTTGGTTTTCCTCGTGGAAGTTCATAGTTAATAAGTGAACGAAGATATGCTTCTCTTGATAAACCACTTTTTTCAACCTCTAGATTTAAGTGATTATATTCATCGTCAAGTAACCTTAATTTAATTTCATTATTTCTTCTTCTCATGCAAAACCTCCTCTCTCAAAAATGGGGTATTAGGGGTATCCCCCTAACAAGGGACTTATGTTGGTGGGGGACATAAGTCAGTGCTTGCTACACTACGGGACATACTAATTCTCTGCATTTTCACTAGGTGGATTGAAGTAACCATTAATACCTTTTTCAATCTTTTCGTAATCATTTTTAAGTGAATAAAGATGCTTTAGTCGTGAAGTATGTTCAGTAATTTCATCTTCCAATTTACTTTTTGCATCTAACTTTAATGCTTTTTCTTTCTCTAACTTTTGAATTTCCTTTAATACTTTTCGTATCATTTTCGATAAAAACTCCTTTCTTTTTTACCAACCGAATAAAAAAGGAAAGACAAATTGTTATCATCTTTCCTGAAAATTTATATATAATTAACGCTCAATTGAATTTCTTTTTTGAAGTTTCATCACTTTTATCGTATGATCATCAACAGTATCTTCAATTAAAGGAATGTAACTGAGATCGTTTTTTAACCATTCTTGATATAAAGAATCTAGTGGATAATCCATCTTCAACAATGCTTTTATTTCTTGTTTTGACAAATCTTTATATTGAACAGTTGTCATAAATTCTTCTTTAAACACATTTTCATATGCACTGTCAATGATTTGTTCTGGTGGTAATGACTTTAATCTCTCAATAAAGTCATCATATTCCTTTTGTAGTTTTTCATTCAATTGTTGTTTTAGTTGTTGTGTATTCATAATATTTGTTCCTCCTAACACAAAAAAGAGTCAAGAACTTTATTAGTTTTTGACTCTATAAAATAAAAATTGCGACTATATTTTTTGGTAGCTGTTTCAAATAAATAATTCTAAATATTGTTTTATTCTTTTAGATAAAAATTTATTAAATGAATAGTAAAATGAATTGTTAACTAATACTGCATAAAAACTGTTTTTATCAACCAATATGTGTTTGGTATCAATAATCATTGTAGTTCCATTAATATTAATTGTTTGGTTTTTTTCAATAAATTCTGCTAGTTTATCATCGCTTATTACAATACTGATTTTTTCTAATTTACTATTCATATATTCACCATAACTTACTATTACGAAACCTTTTTGAACATCCTTTAAATATATTCTTAAAATCTCCTTACATAGTGGAACTTGCATAGAAATTATATTGAAAGGTATTTTGCTTTGTTCAAAATATTCTTTTGTAATTTGTTCTTCAGTTCGAATAAATGAAATGTTATCTTCTTTTTCAAATTCATTTGCGATATTGATTATATTGTAACAAGAGTCAAATAACGCATCTGTACAATGGGTTTGTAACATTTTATTGTGTATTCTTAGTATACATTCATGGAATACTTTAAAGAGTGGCATAATATTGATAGTATTATTTTGGCTATTTAAATAATCTTTTTCTTCTTGTTTCCAATCATCAAAATTATTTAGCAAATCATCTCTATTCATTAGTATGTGTGCAGAAATTGTTCCATCTTCATTTATTTCTCTTGTAATTTTTGAAAGCAAATTCCCACAATGCTGATCATAATTTCTAAGTCTATAAAAAATACGATATTCCATATAATTATCATATTCATATGCAGTAGAATCTTTAAATAGTTTTATTTGAGAAGAAGTTTTGCCATATGTTCTTTTTAATTGTGTTTCCCAATTATCCAAATATTTTTTGAATAGTGATAGATATGTTGTGAATAATATACTTATTTTCACACTATCTGTATGATTAACTTCTTCTATTTTGAATTTGTTAGTCATAGTAATGATTTCTTTATAAGAAGTTTCAATAGAATCTATTCGCATCTTATCACTAAAAAAACCATTTATTAGTTTTGAGTTTTCTTCAAATTTTTTATATTCGTCTTCTGTTGCTTCTCTAATAATGTTAATTTCTTGTTTAGAAATATTTGCAAAATGATAATACACAATAACACTCCTTTATTCTAAAATTATTCTTTTACAATTCTTAATTTATTATCTCACTTATTTAATTACTCAACAAGATATTTCAACGAACTTGGAAATGTTTTTTTCTGCTTGCCTTTTTTATCAATACTTCATTAACATCTTTTCCAATACTTGGAGGTTCATCAACAATATGAAACAGTTCCCTATAGTGATACATAATTTTTAATACAGTATCTTTTCCAGCTTTATCATTATCTAAATGTAAACGAATGTTTTTGATGTTTGGATAGTCTTTTAAAAATGTTTCTAACGCAATTGGTACTGTTGTTTCTTCTACAGATGCACCTATGGTTGTTGCTCCTGAAAGTGATAAATAGTTAGTGTTAAGATAAGATTTACCATTTCTTTTTTGTAAAGTCATATACGATAACAAGTCAATGGCTGATTCAAAGACATGAAGTTCGTTGCTATTTGGATTAGAAATAGAGAAACTGTACGCTTTATCACTTCCAAAAATATCTTGTTTTACATCGCTATCTGTTCCTCGTTTACAGGCATACTTTGCTAAACGATGCGAATCATAACCAATAAAGATTGCTGAATGATCTTTTTGTGCTTCATAAAGAAGATAATTTTCAATACAATAATTTACGATTTCTTTATCAATACATCTTTCTTTCACAAGATAATGGATAACAATTTCATCATTATCATTTCTTCTAGGAAGTCTAAATGAATGTTTTATACGCTTTGGTTGTTCAACTTTGATAGGAGTTTTATTTTCTATTAAGTCTTTAAGAAAATGTGCTGCTTCTAAAAAATCCCACTGCCTGACCTTGATAAAGAAATCTAATGCACTACGACCACCAATACTATTTGCCCATGATGTCCATAAACCATTGGACATACGAAGTGATGAATACGTCTTTGTTCCATATTCATTCCTTGAATATCGTATCAATTCTTGTGGCTCATAATTTTTAAAATAGGTGAATAAATCTAATTCTTTTATCGTAGCTAAATCTTTTTTACTGATTCCTTTTCTAGCCATCGTTGATAACTCCTTGCTGTTTTAAACATTGAAATAATAAATATGCTGCATCAACAAATCTCATTTCTTCTACAAAGACAAGATATTCAATGGCTGTCTTACCACTTAGTTTTCTATCTTTCCATTGCCATTTTTTATTTGTAATGGTTAATCCATCATGAATAACGGATTCATAGTGTCTGCCAATTTTAATAAGACTATTAGGTTCATACTGCTTGAGATAATTTAGCAAGTTCATTTGTTTGACTGCAATCATGTGTTCTGGTGGCACAAACTTGATTAACTTTTGATTCATTTGTTTACTCCTTTCCATGTAAAAAGGGAGCTGTACTTAACTCCCTTATCGTGATATTTCATTTCTTTTATTTTCTATTTCTTCAGTATCTTGTTCCATATCTATTGCTTCATCGGATTTACCAATATCAAGTTCCTTATTGACTTCAGATAGTCTTGCCAACTTTTCATTCAACTCATCTTCTTTTGCAAATGGTCGTTTGACTTCTTCCTTTGCAGTTTCAAATTGGTGCTCCACTTCACTTAATAAACTCTTTTCTGTTTCTAACTTTTTAGAAATAGAACTGATAACATTATCAATACGGGTGATGTTCCCATAAACATCAGTGCCTAATTCAACTTGATAAGTCGCATTTTTCTTTAAAATCAATTTGTGATAGTTGTAGAAAGAATCATAGGATAGTTTTAATTCAAAGCCACGATATTGCCCAATATCTTTTTGATTTGGTGTTTTGTCTTGCTTGCAGATAAGCAGTAAGGCATTACCTGCTAATTCTTTTTCTTCATAGAATTTACCTTGTAAAGTCATTCCAGTAAAATCTTCAACTTCATTAGTTGAACTTAAGTCACTCTCATAGGCATTGATTTGTTCACGAATCATTGAAAGTTTCTTTGGATAGTATTGAATGATCTTATCCTCCAAGTCGTACTTTTCACTCAAGTAGTTTGCTTTAGCAAGTTTGAGTTTTCCAACCTGAACATCTAAATCCATCTTTTCCTTGATGAGTGGATTACCACTGGCCAGTGCTTTAATCTCCGCATAAGACAAGCTCGCTTCATCAATATCTTCAGCAGTACGCACTGGACTTTTAGAAGTCATGATTTGTGAGATAAACTTTTGTTTATTCTCTACCAGTTGATAAAGATACGCATCAAAGGTTTGTTCTGTTACATAACGATAGATTGTCACATCACTATTGGTGTTTCCTTGACGAACGATACGACCAGCACGCTGTTCCAAATCACTAGGTCGCCACGGACAATCAAGGTCATGAGTGGCAATCAGTAAGTCTTGAACATTTGTTCCGGCACCCATCTTTTGCGTAGAACCTAACAAAATTCTTACTTTACCACTTCGCACTTTATTGAATAATTCTTTCTTTTTGACATCCGTTGATGCATCATGGATATAGGCAATTTCATCTTCAGGTATTCCATAACGAATAAGTTTGGCTGCTATATCATCATATACATTGGTATAAGGTAAAGGATCATCACCATGTTCTTTTAACTGTTCTATCAAATAATTTAAAGACTTTGATGGAGTAGACATATCACAGAAAATCAATTGTGTAGATTTTTTATCCATTGTTTGCTCGTAAGTTTCAATAACATTTCTAATACAGGCATTCACTTTACTATTCTCATAATCAGGAAGTAATGGATTGATCAATCGTTGATCTAATGCCAGTTTTCTACCATCATTAGTAATCTTGAGCATATTGTCCTGTGTAGGATCGACATTACCACCACGAACAAGTTCGGCTCTTTCTGCAAGGGAAGCCACAATATCTTTTTGCATTTCACTTGGTTTTACAGAAATAGCTTTATAATGAGCAGTAGGAACAGGAAGATTCAACATATCTGCTGTTTTAATATCGGCTACTTCTTTAAACATATTGATAAGTTCGGGTAGGTTATAAAACTGGGCAAATCTTGTTTTCATACGATATCCAGTCCCCTCCGGTGCAAGTTCTATCGCATTAACAGTTTCACCAAAAGTGGAAGCCCAGCTATCGAAATGCTCTAAACCATGTTCCTTTAGGGTGTTATATTGAAGGTAACGCTGGTTGGTATACATCTCTGTCATACTATTAGATATTGGTGTACCCGTTGCGAACACAATACCTTTTCCACCAGTTATTTCGTCAAGATACTGACATTTCATGAATAAATCGGATGACTTCTGTGCTTCTGTTTGGGATAGTCCTGCTACATTTCTCATCTTTGTATAAAGGAAAAGGTTTTTATAGTTATGACTTTCATCGACAAATATACGGTCGACACCTAATTCTTCAAAGTTGATAACATCATCTTTTCTCTCATCATTGTTTAGTTTTTCAAGTCGTTTCTTTAATGACTTCTTCGTTTTTTCCAGTTGCTTAACCGAATAATTTGCTCCATTATTCCTTTTTAAATCCTGAATCCCTTGCGTAATACCCTCAATCTGTTCTTCAATCATTCGTCTTTGACGTTCAACAGATACTGGTATTTTTTCAAACATAGAATGTCCAATAATGATGGCATCATAATCACCCGTAGCGATTCTTGAACAGAATTTTTTACGTTTGCTTTTTTCAAAGTCCTGTTTTCTTGCAACCAAGATATTGGCGCTAGGATAAAGCTGTAAGAACTCCGAACCCCATTGCTCAATCAAGTGATTGGGTACAACAAACATGGCTTTTTGTGATAAACCTAATCGTTTTAACTCCATACAGGCAGCTGTCATTTCAAAGGTCTTGCCAGCGCCAACGACGTGTGCAAGCAAAGTATTACCACCATATAAGATGTGAGCAATCGCATCTTTTTGATGTTTTCTTAGTGTGATTTCACTATTCATATTTGGAAATTCCAAATGATCCCCATTATATTCACGAGGTCGAGTCGAATTAAATAATTCATTGTAAGTCTTAGTTAAATGTTCACGACGATCATGGTCCTTCCATATCCAACCCTTAAAGGCTTCCTTGATGGCATCCTGCTTTTGCTGGGCAATCATCGTTTCTTTTTTATTTAAGATTGCGACTTTCTTACCATCCTCGTCATATTCATAGTCATAAATTTTTGTTGCCTTTAAATTTAAACAGTCCTCAATCAAACGATAGCCGTTCGCTCTATGTGTACCATACGTTTTTTCAGCTTTGGCATTACCACGATCATAGTTTTTATTTGAAACATTCCATTCACCAGTCACTTTAGAAAAGTTTACTTGAATAGCCTGTTTTGCATACATACCAGTGGAAAGAAGTTCAAATATAAACTGCTGATAAATACTCGGTTCAATCCACGTTGCACCAATACGAACCGCAATCTCTGATGCACTTAAATCTTCTGGCATCGCTTGTTTTAATGCCTCCACATGATGTTGATACTGTGGATCAATACTGGCAGAGAGTTCAGCAATCTTTAATTTTTCACGAATGTTACCACTTAGATATTCATCAGCAGTGACATACTTTTCAACGTCTTCATTGATATTTGGTATCTTATAAATAACTCCATGCAGGTCATTGATGATTTTATCTTTATCAAAACCAGTTAGTGAACGCATATACTCAAAATCAATTTGTCCTTTTTCGCTGAGTGACAACATCAAGGCTTCTTGAGAAGTATCAGCAGTATCTCTTACATCATGTTTTCGGATGGTACGCTTTGTAAATATATCGGCTTTCGATTTTAGTGTGCCATCATCATTCAAGTTTTCTAGTGAACAAAGAAGATAATAACTGCTGTCATCACGAAAGGCTAATGCATTGCCTCGTGAATTGATAAGTCCATACTCCTGAGTAAAGGTATCATATAAGTGATTGAGCTTCTTTTGTTCTTGTTCAATAACAGAATCTGGATAATCATCCTTTTGGTATTCAATCACATTACGGATACAGTTACGGATTTCTATCATCCCTATAACACGATTCTTAGCTGTTTTAGAGAGTTCAATCTTAGCCATTTGACTGTTTTCTCTAAAATACACTTCGCCATCCACAAGCGTATAACTAAAGTTTCTTACTGTTGGATCAGCCGGAATTGTGATCAGTTCATCATCACTTTCTAGTTCAGTTTCATCAATAATCACTGTATCCATATGTCCATGAATGGATTGAATAGCCGTTTGTAATGATTGTTTTAAGGTTCTATCCTCAAAAGGAACAACAGTTAGATCTTCACGACCATACATACTTTTGGTTTTTTCAATATTTCCTAATACCATATCTGGATGGGAGATAAAATAACTGTTCATGACATTGCCTTGTTCATCGGCTTCTGTTGTTAGCCATTCCTCATCCAATATAACAGGTCGTTCTCTTTTTTGCAGGAAGAGTATATCACTGACGGCTTTTGTATTGGCACTTTCACTAAAGGTGTTATTTGGTAAACGAATCGCACCTAATAATTCAGCACGCTCACTGATATATTTACGAACCGAACTGTTTGCCTTATCCATCGTAAATCGTGAAGTTAGAAAGGCAATGATACCTCCCGGTCTGACTTTATCTATGGTTTTCGCAAAGAAATAGTCATGGATATTAAAGTGATATTTATCATATTTCTTATCACTTACACTGAATTGACCAAAAGGAACGTTACCGACAGCTACATCAAAGAAACTATCAGGGAGATTGGTTTTCTCAAATCCTTCCACTGCAATATTAGCATTAGGATATAATTGTTGTGCAATTCTTCCGGTAATGGAATCCAGTTCTACACCATATAACTTGGAGTCACTTAATGTTTCTGGAAGTAATCCCATAAAATTACCAGTACCACAAGCTGGTTCTAAAATATTCCCATAACGAAATCCTAAGTTTTCAAGAGTTTGATAAATGCTTTCAATCACAACTGGGGGAGTGTAGAAAGCCGTCAAAGTAGATTCTCTTGCATTGGTATATTCTTCATCATTTAACAAGTTTTTTAGTTCGTGGTACTCGCTTGACCAGTTTGATTTACTGTCATCAAAAGCATCGGCAAGTCCACCCCAGCCAACATATCTTGCTAAAACTTCCTGTTCTTCAGCAGTGGCATAACGTTTTTCCTTTTCCAAAGAAAAAAGCAGCTTGATGGCTGCAATGTTATTTCTATATCGTTCCTTTGGAGTACCAGCACCTAAATGTTCATCTGTAATACGATAATTGATTTTCTCTTGTGGTTTTGGAATCTTTTGAATGGTAGCAAGTGATTTTAATCGCTTTAATTGATTTTCAATGTAAATAGAAGGTTTATAGGTATCATCATAGACAATAGCTTCATTAAGCAGAAAATCATAAAAATCTTTACCATGCCATACATTATCTTCATCGGCTGCAATTACTTGTTCATAGGCATCATCCCAAGTTAATTCAATATCTTCGATTTTTAAATCATATAAAATATCTGAAATGACACTCAGTTCTTCATTTTTTCGATAATCATCGGGCAAGATATATCCGTTATCTTCACAATGTTTGAGTAGTTGGGTATAGGGCATATCACAATTGATGATTCGCTTATGTTCGTCATAATCAATCGTATATGCACCAATCTTTTCCTTATTTTTAAAGTAGTGTTCACTTTCTAAATAATAGCCTTTATCCAACAGATTATTTAACCATGTGATTGCATAGTCACTCATATCGTGAATTGCCTGTTCATGGAACGATACATCCATTTTTTCTAAATTAAAATCAAAGCCAACCACTTCATTTGTGAAATAGTATGGAGATAATGTTTGATTATCTGCATTCAAATGAAATCTCATAAAAGGCTCATTCATTTCAAGTCCGTTGACTTCATAATAATGAAACATGGATATTTCTTTTGTTTCAGGATCATAGGAAATCATGAAAGGATAATCAACACGATTATTCGTTTTCATAACATACAATCCAGAAGTTGTATTTGCAATTCTAGGTGCTACTTTTTCAAAGGCTTCATAAAGCTGATGAGCTTCAATATCATTAATTAATTCAGCAGAATGACTTGTTGTATCGGCAATATCTTCGTAAGTTCTGCCAACCAAATCATCAATCATGAAATTTCTAAACTCATCATTGTTGATATAGACTTCATAAATGTCAGGATCACTACTTTGCATTTTTGTCATGATGTCAATCATGGCTGAACGAACTAAATCATTAGCTTCATCAATTGTTGTATCACGATCACGAAGTGCTGGATATTCACTAGAATGTTTGATTTTATTAACCAGTATTGGTAGATATTCATCATACAATTCCTTATCCGTTTTTCTTTCGGCAGGTAATTCTTCTTGAACTGGTGCAAGAAGTCCATCATTTAAAGGATTATCCTTTAATATTTCTTTGAAGTTACTTTTGGTATAGTTCTCTGTAAAAAGAGGAAAGTTCTTATCCTGTAAAGTAATCACATTACCGCTTTCAATAATTTCATACTCATTGATACCAACATGAACAGTATCACCAACTTTCCATTGATAATCCTTTTTAACATCTTCCTTTACTTCATATTCAACATCAATGGGAGTGTCTGCAACACCTAATTCTCTTTGTTTTTGTCTGCGTTCATATTCCAACTGTCTTTGAAGCTGTTCTTCTAAAAAGGTAGGGTAATATGCTTTTTCCTTATCATTTAAATAACGCTCAAGATTTACTAGCTCTCCAATTCGCTTTGCGACCTTATCCCATTTTAAGGTTATTTTGATTTCTTCAACACCAATTTCTTTTTCTTTGGATAAAGCAAGTCCTTTGGAATCATGCCATTCTTCTATTCTTCCATATTTAGGGTGACTTCCTCCCGTACCATATTCTTTTTTTAAAAAATCGGCATTTTCTTTGATACTTTTATTTTTTTGAAACTGCTGATAGATACGATACTTACCATGTTCAAAACCACTTCCACGAATTAAAACACGATCTATTTCTTCCTGTGAAAAGAAGAATCCATTTTTAAAATCTTCAATATTTTGATAGACAGCATTTTTTTGTTCTTCAACAGTTGGAATTTGAACACTTTCGTCAAAATAACGGGACACGATCAGCCCTTCAATTTCATATGCTACTAAACTCCATGAATAATCACTAGAATCCACTTGATTATCATAAGTCCCTAGATACATATGCAAATGTTCATCTTCCTTTTTAAAACCTAACGGAACGCCATCCACTTGCCATTCAACAACTTCATCAGGATATAAAGATTTAACATATTCATTGCGTTCTGTACTTTCATCGTGACTTAGCATATGTTCAATAATCTCAGAGGATGAGGCAAGCATCTTAGAATGATATTTTAAAAGATGAATCGTCACATTAGAGTTCATGGTTTTCGATTTATAGGCACGTTGTAACCCATTCATCTTTTCATAGGGTGAAATGAGATATTCATCAGCATCGATCAGTTTCGATAATTCACCTTGCAAGCGAAAAAATGATAAATGGGATAATGACTGCTGGTTTAAATAATTACCTTTCCATACTTCTAAACCATGCTCTTTTTTCTTATAGCCGATATAACTGTAATCATAACGCTCTGGTGCACGATACACCTGAACCAATGTATCGTTATAACAGGTTTCTAAATAGGCAGCTCTTTCATCTTCGTTGGTATGTTCCTTAAAAAACTGTACTATTTCTTCACGACTATGTTGCAGTTCCATATCTTCTCGTAATAATTGTGGTAAATCAGATAAATCAAAAGGTGGTAAAGTTTTTTCTTCTTCGCCACCTTCATCATTTATATTCAATCCTAAATCTAGCTGTAGATGATCTCCTTGAGTATAATTTCCTCCGCCATCATCTTCAACTGGTTCATGTGTTGTACCCATTCCATCTGGTGTTGTTCCTTGTTCGGCGTTGGGTATTTCATTAATAACTGTTCCATCAATGTTTCCATTCTCGCTTGAGCCTGTTCCTCGATTTCCATCAAGTGCTGATTCAACTGATTGTTCGCTCTTAATGAGAACAGATGCCCCTGATGATTGTTCTTGAGATACTGGTATCTTAGTCTTGCGAAATGGCTGTTTAATGGTTTCTGCTCGGCTTGTAGGTTGGGCATTTGATAATCTCCCACTTGGCTGTATGTCACTTGTTTCATGTTGATGACTCCTTTCTGTTTCTTCGCCTTTATTTTCTTCTATTTCTTTTGATTGGTCAAATGTGCGAATCATGATTTCTCGTGCTTTTAAAGAAATATCATGCATACCCATTTCACACAAATCATGACAGGTTACACCTAATTGTCCAATGACATCATGCGAATCAAAATAGGTAATATCATAAAAATCTTCTTCGCTAAAATAAAAGTTTGTATCTAGTCCTATTCGATGCATGATTTCAAATGCAATAGATTGACTTGTTAAACTTTTAAAAGCAGTACGAATTTCACTTTCTTCTAGGTATTCCAACTTGCTTCCTTGATTATATTTGATGAGTGATGATAAATAGTCCTGACAGTTTTCTTCAGCAATCACTTCAGCCATCTGAACAATAACTTCTCCTATATCGTTTGTAGAATCAAATGGACCGTATTTGTTATCGATTATTTCAATCACTTCATCATAATTTTCTTGTTTAAGTTCCCATAATCGTAATGGTCGATTTGTAGGACTTCTTGTATCTGAAATATCGAAAACATAACGTAAAGAATATCCATCATTTGAAAGTAATGCAATTCCTTTAGAGTTTCGTTTAATCCAGCGATTCATCTTTTGATTCCATGTATCATAATCAGCACAAGCCTTTGCATCTGGTCTTTGTGCATAAATCAGAATTTGATCTTCAAATTTATATTTGAATGACCATGATGCAGTTTTAAGAAAATCCATCCAATGGGCAGGGGAAGAAGTGATATGTTTGGACTGTTGTTTCCACAATTCATATGTGTATTGATATTTATTTGACATTCGTTTACACCTCCTTAATTTATTCGAAAATGAAAAAAGGAACTTCTTTTTTTGTAGAAGTTCCTTATGAATTTTATTAAGTTTTTTCTTTGTTATTTAATCCGCCGTTAATCCGCCATTAATCCGCCGTTTATTCCGCCATTTATTTCGCCATTTATTTCGCCATTGCTGGCTAAATAAACTATAAGTTTCATTACCATTATTGAAACAATCTTTGACTTTTATCGCTTTTTTACCATTATTTAGTTTATCGTGCTCTTTTTTAAGTTAATTGTACCCTATTTTTAGACATTTGATGCTACAGTTTCCTCACATTTTACTTCGCCATTTACTTCGCCAAGTTGGCGAAATAAAAACTACTGTATTATTTACTGTGACACTTTTTTCATTTACTGTGACATATCAAAGCATTAAATTACACTTCTTTTTTCAAAATAAAAAGCGGGCACAGAAGGTCCCGCAACGAGTCCACATGCCTCGTTTCCTATTAGTATTATAAGTGAAAGAATAGATTATTTCAATTCTTAAATTAATATACTATTTATCATCGAGGTAAGATACTCAATAAATTAATCCTTTATGAAATATCCTTCATTTTTTTTAGAATACCTAAACTCAATTGAATTTGCCGAAGACTTAATTCCTTTGTATAAAATATTTTTGATTATAGAATAGTCCATTTTCCTCTGCGACTTGAACCTTCTCGTATTATTAATCCTTCTTTTTGTAGATTGGAAAATATACGTTTTAGAGTCCTTAAAGGAATATCTAATTTCTCAGAATATTCTTTTTGTGTTAAAGTTGGATATTTTTCTATTAAAAGTAATAAGGCTGATTCGTCTTGTGAAAGATTTTTATTAGTGTCAACTTTAGTGCCATCAGTGCCAACTTTAGTGCCATCAGTGCCAACTTTAGTGCCATCAGTGCCAACTTTAGTGCCATTTTTTCCATCAGTTTTACTACTTCTATAAATATTAATTCTTAAATCAACATCTCCACCAATAAATTCAGGTTCTTTTAAACCAATTTCTTTTACACCTTGAATAATACGTGGAATCCCACTACCCCAATGTTCAATTAAATTCATATATGAAAAAGCATTGGCAAGTGCTTCATTTCTTATTTTAGAGTATCCTTGTTTCATTCTATCAATTGTTTGACCTAATGGTAATTTACCAGGAGAAGTTATTTCTAAACGATCATCATAAATAGCAACTTGTATATTTCCATGATCTAGGTATGAGCGATGGACAGCCGAATTGATAATTAGCTCACGTATAATTGCAGGTGGTATCTCGTAAACATCTTCTCGATAAATACCTTCAATTTTAGCTCCAAGACGAATATTACGAAGTACAAATTGATATGCCTGTTCTATTTGATCTTGAATTGGACCGTTAAATTCTCTTTTATCTATAAATATTGCTTTAGTTGTTCCTTTGAATAACCCACATTGAATTGAATAATTAACATCACTAGTACCTGTTAATATAGTATAGGCATTAGTTGGAAATAATTTACCATCTTTTTCTATTAATACTCCCCATGCAAGTAATTGTCGAGATGTTACATCTTTAATGGTTCTTTTTTCCTCGTCACTTCCCGCATTATTAATAGCTGTTTGTTTTAATGATTTACATAATTCATTTATTTCTTCTTCTGTTACTTCAGCTCCTAAATATATGGACTGATCATAACAGCGATTATTTCCCTCAAACATCAATTCTTTAATCATGTATGAATCCGCAGGTCTTGTTGTTCCTGCTACTCTTACATAAACTCCAGCTTCTTTTCCAAGAGATTTAATGAAATAGGGGCGTTGTCTACCAGCTTCAATTTCTACAATAATAATTGTTTTATCATGAACTGTTTGAAATGATATATCTGGAATTATTGAAGGTTCACAAGAATCTGAAATTGCATTAGTGATACTATCCATGATTTTAAATACACTATCTTTGTCAATTCCAACTACTTCCTTAGCTACATCAGATATTCCAAATATGATTTTTCCGCCTGTGCCATTTGCAAAACCTACTACAGACTTCATATATTTTATGCTTTTTTCAGGAAGTTCTTCTTTAAATTCAATATTAATTGATTCTCCACTTGAAAGTAATTTATCTAGTTCCATTTTTATCAGCTCCCTTGCTTCTCATTATAACATAGTTATAACATTTGTTTAATGTATTATTGACATCATAACAAATTTTCAATCGACACAGTTGTAACAAAAGTTTTAAAGCAAAAAGGCGATTTATATGCACGATTCAAATTCATTTTTATCTAACAAATTCTTTATTTTTCTTCGGTGGGTTCTTTTCAAGAAATTCTTTTAAATTTATATTTGGTTTCTCAAGAAAATAAATATCTTTTTCTTCTTCAACACTACGATAACCATTGGTTAATGCTATTTTATTTGTGGTTAGAATTGTTCCCCAAAAATTAACATGAACAGTTTTAGCAAGCATTGTTATTTCACCATAAGAGCCATCATCACACATTGTTTCGTATAAATAGACACCTTTAGGAATTTTACTTCTGTCGATACGACTTGGTGTAAATAATGCTTTCTTGTTAAAAATAGTAATCTGGTCATATTTTAAATTATTAGGATTTAATACAACAGTAGGATGTTCTTTTTCCATTTGATTGGCATAATACAATTGTTCATGAAAACGCACATCTATAACCGATTGAATTTCTTTATTATTATACTTTTCTTCAATATATAATAATAAATATTTATCTATATCCAATAAGGTTTGGCAGGCAATAAATATATCATGAATACTTGTTTCAGATTGAACTAAATCTTTGATTGCATGAAATTGCTCAGTTTGTGCTGTGAAACGAAGATTTACATCTTTTGCTTTGATTGAATAATAATCACTATTATCATAGTCGATACGTTTGAGTGCATTAATAATGACTCCAAAACCTTTATTGGTACAAAAATCAAAATACACTCTTTTACCATTGTTTTCTATGACTGCTTTTAACATCGTATCAGCACCTTATCTTTCCTGTTCCATCTTTTTAGAACGGCATTTATACTTCATTTCATTCAATTCGTTATCCATCATCGCATGACTTCGCTTTTCAAAATCTTCATAAGCATGTGTAAAATCAGAAAAATAATGTCCAACATCAAAGCCTCGTCTACGATCAACATAAGTTTGCCAAGTTACAAATCGTTCGGGATTGTTTTTTCTTTGACCAAGTACAATTGCTTTTTCCCCACACTTCATTTCTGCAATGATAGTATATCCAGCATTCTTTTCTTGATATAAGTCCATAATATCAACTTCACCTAGTTGAAGTAAGCCAATCTCATGTTTACTGATACCATTCATATGACAATAAGATAGATAATTCTGTAAACCATCGTGATGATCAATTTCATCACGCCACTCATCAATTGCACACCAGAAATTATAATGTTCCTCTAAAGGCATATAGTCAATCATGAAGTCATTTTCTAAATCGTCAAGTAGATAGCTATCAACATTAAAATCCCATGCGGCTACACTATGGAGTTCATAGGAGTCTTCATTATTAAATATTACACATATCATTTCTTCAGGATCATCTTTTGATACAGCATACGCTTGATATTGAATTGTGTTATTTTCTTTCTTTGCTAGTATATAACTGATTTGATAACTGTTATAATCAGTATCACTTAAGATTTGTGAACATATATTGTATGAATATGGGTTACTCATCATATATCCTCATTTCTTTCTTTTAGGAATCTGATGTGTTCATCAATAGAAAAATTGATAAAAGCTTCACACTCGTTATGTTCCTTGATTTTCATATCATAGAATCTTTTATTAAAATCATTAACAGCACTTTGAAGTTTATCATAACGCTTATTTTCAATAATTTCATGTCTTGAATTAAGCAATAATACCGCATAGTAGCGATTGGCTTCTTCATCAAAATTTGTGCCTAATAATAAATACTGATTATCTATCGGCTGATATAAAAGCACTCCATAATTTCTAAATTCAACTTGATAGAAATGATAGAGTGCATTGGTGATAATAATAAAATTTGAATGAAAGACAAGCGTTTCATATTTGATGCCGGTTTGTTCACAAAATAGTAAATAATCATAAAGACCATTTTCCATTTCAGTAACTTCATAAATAAATTCATCAATAAAATCCCAGATATGTGCGTGTAATAATATATCCATATAAATTAACTGATACCCTTTATCCATCATATTTAGGATATAGCATTCAATACGTGGACCATAATAATCAAGATGTTTTTTTGAGTATTTGATTTCATCGTATTCCAGTATTTTAACACTGCCATTATTATCAATGACAATATATTTTTCTTCTGTTGTTTTGTCATAAACACCGAAGATATTATTTTTTCCATTCTTTGTTTCTTTTGTTAGTAGAAATAGTAGTTCAGGATCAATAAAATAATCACATACTTCCATAAAAGTATTGACTTCATTTTTTAATTTTTCGTTCATTAAATGTTTTAGCATATATTAAATTCCTTTCTTCTCTTGAAATATATAGAGAACTGCGTATCTGATTTCTTCATCAGTATATTTTTCATTATTTTGAGAGATAAAACTCATTGCTTCCAACTGTAGTTTAGAACAATAAGGAAGTTCAGATATTTCGACTTTTAATTTTTTGGCAGTATCATCAAGTATGGTTGTTATCATATACGATAAGAAAAGGGAGAAACGCAATTATTTCTCCCTGAATCTTTTTTGTTGCTTTTTGATACTGCGAATTTGAAGATAGATTTTGATGACTGCAAGTACCGTTAGAAAAACAATGATACTCCATGCCATAATCGTAGGATTATTCATCAATATCAACTTCTTTTCGTTTAAAATAGATACCACCTAATAAGCCAATAGCTGCAATACCTAATAATCCTAACCATAAGTTAAGATTTGTTTCATCACCAGTATCCGGTACTGTTGGTGCTTTTTTATCTTTCATGGTAATCTTTACACCATCCTGTGCTTTAAAAGTAATGCTTTCTGCGATTGCATAACCTTTTGGTGCTGTGATTTCAGTTAATACATATTCGTGACCTTCTACAAGATATTTGATTTTATGAGGTTCGTTTGTTGAAATCCATTCATCAATGACTTTACCTGTTTCTTTATCTGTCACTTTCATCTTTGCACCCGGTAATTCCTTGTTATTAGTAATATCAACTTTTGAGAACTCCATTTCTAGTGGTTTGTTTTCAACGTCAATCGTTAATTCATCACCATCTTTAGTAATGTCTACTTCATAGATATGAGTATTTGTCACATATCCATCAACTGGATTTTCTTTAATGAAGTAATGTCCTAATTCTAGTTCATCAAATTCAGCAATACCTTTCTCATTCGTTTTCACTGTATCAACGATATGTGTAAAATCTTTATCTGTAGACATCACAAATTCAACATCTTTTAATGCTTCTTTTGTATCTAAATCAGTTTTGTGAATGATGACTTTTCCTCTTTGAAGTTCATTAATAATTCCTTCATCACTGCCGATATTGATTGTATATTTAGAAACATCTCCACCATGCCAAGAGATTTCAAAGTCATATTCCGTTTCATCAAGATTATACATCTTGTTTGTTTGAAGTTCTTTGACATAATACACACCATTTGGTAAATCTGGGAAATGATCTAATTGTCCCAATTCATCAATGCCAGTTGTATCAATTAAAGTGCCATAAGGAATAGCTACATTACCCATATAATCATAAATATCTTCCCTTGTGTAGATACCAAAGATAACATCTTTATAGGAATTCAATTCTTCATGGTCTTTTAATGATTCCATATATTTTGTGAATTTCACTTCAACAGTTGGTCGTTTATTTTCTAATGTAGATTCAATCACTTGAATTTCAGTAGATTGACTATCTTCGATTTCAAAGTATTGTTTTTGAGTATCAGTAACATATCCATGTAAATCAGAAGATTCAACATAGTAGTATTTTCCAACTAACAAGTCTTGTGACATCACTGCATCCCAATCGCTTGTTAATGTTTCAATTGCTTCATCTTTTTGCCAGTAAGTGACTCCATTACCTAAAGTAATATCTTCAGCAGCATAAATCGTGATGCTTGCATTTAGTAGATTTTGGTTTTCCCATACAGGAGAAAGCGTTGTACCAAACTCATTTTGACCAGTGATTGTATGTGTAAATGCTTCACCAGTTTTTTGCCATTTCAAATTACCTTTAACAAGTTCATCTTTCATTTCTACTTTTTGTACTTCACCAGTGTCTTTAACAGTAAATTCAATCTTTTGAGCTATGGCAAAACCATATGGACTTGATGTTTCAATCAATTCATAAGTTTTATTTGGTTCTAAACCTTTAATCATATGTGGTTCATTTGTAGATACCCAAGTATCGAAGATAGAACCATCTTTTTCTTTAACAATCATATGAGCACCTGGTAATTCATCACCAGTAGTTATATCTTTCTTGCTAACTTCTACTTTTGTAATCTCATTCAAGACTTCATAAGTGATTTTGATTGTTTCAATATCTTGACCTTGATAAGTTGCATCAACTTCATACACTTCATTATTGCTTGCATAACCAATCGGTGCTTTTAGTTCCTTAATTTCAAATAACGATAAAGGTAAGTCTGTTTTGAATGATACATTTCCATTTTCATCACTGACTGCAGTTTCTACTAAAGTTCCTGCTTCAACTAATGGTTCATCATCATTAGACATGGGAATAGCTTCTTTATAGCCGTAAATATCTTCTTTTGCATATAAACCAAATTCAGCACCTTTTAATGGTGTTTCTGTTTCACTATCAAGTTTTACTACTTTTAAATCAACTTTTTGTCTTGTATTTTCAAAATCTACATTTTCACTTACAACTGGAGTTTCCTGATCCTTGTAAGTTAATTCTACTTCTTTGATTTCCTTGTTTAATACAAATCCATCACCGGCAATCACTTCATAGACCTTGTATTTTCCAAGAGGAAGTTTACTTGTAGTATCTTTTCCATTGAATGTTGTAAGTTCTGAAACAACTTCATCTTTCTTGAAGATTAAATCACCTTGATTATCGGCAGAGTATATATCTTCAGCTGCTTTTACCACAAACTCTGCACCTGTAACCGGTAACTTATCATAAATGAATTGAAGATTTCCATTTTCATCTTCATCAACATCAACTAACTGTTCTCCAAACTTCATGACACTAATTTGACCTTTAACAGATGTATCTTCTTTAGTTACAGTAATGACAGGTGTTTTACCATCTTCAGCAATTTCGTATGCTGTATTAGTAGATACTGTAAAACGAACTGGTTCATCATTTAACAAGTAACCATATGGAGCTTTGATTTCAACCAATTCATATGTGCCTGCTTCTAAAGTGTTTGGAGTAGTCACAGTACCACTTTCATCAGTAGTAAAAGTATCAACATAGTGGGGGATTGGGAACCATACCCAGTGTCCTACATATTCACCAGTTTCAACATTTTTAATCTTGAATTCTGTATCTGGGAGTAAAATAGTTTTTCCAGTTTCCTTATCGACTTTTACTGCTTTAATAAGTGCCTTGAAAGGTGCATCGTTGAATACACGCCATGTTTGAGGTTCACGACTGTCTTCATCAATCACAACAGTAAAGTCTGGAACTGGCATCACATTATCTGGAATCTTAGTTTCCTTAACTGTGTACGTCCCATAAGGAAGTTCATTAGATTTTGCATACCCTTTTTTATCAGTTGTTAAAACATCATAAGTTTTTGCATTATCCCATCCAACTTTAGCAACTTCACTTGATAATTTCACTGTGAACTCTGCACTTGGCAATAATGTTGTTTCTTCACTTTCATCACTAGAAATTTTGATGATTTGGAATGCCTGTTTTTTCACTGTTTCTAATGATTTTGCATATCGTGTGATTACTTGTGTGTGTTGGTCTTTGTAGTCACAATGAATATCATAGACATTTTTATCTAATAGGTAACCTTCACTTGCTGCACGTTCCTTTAGCTGATAGAACCCTAAAGGTAAACCGGTAATTAACTTCATGTTTCCATTTTTATCGGTTGTGCGTGTTGCGACTACATCACCTTTAGAATAGATTTTATTGGTTTTGGCTTTGTTGTAAATATCTTCTCCAGCAACAAGTTCATAAACAGCACCTTCTAGTGTTGCATCACCTTGTGCCGTTGTACCTGTTTCGCTATCTTCTTTCTTGATTTCGATAGTGGCAGTAGGTTCTACATTGGTTTGTTCAGCAGTACCAGTAATGATTTCAGTATGCTGATCTTTGTATGTTAATGTCACTGTAATTGGTGTTGGATTAACCAAATACCCATTTCCTGCAACTTGTTCAACAAAAGTATATTCACCTAGTTTTAATCCTTCTAAAACAATTTGACCATTGTTGTTAGTTGTATGTGTTTGATTATATCCATTCGGTCCAGTGACTAAATAACTTGTTTGAGGAATGACAGCACTTTTATCTTCATTGTATTTAGTAAGAGTGATTTTTCCTCTAGGTTCTTTGTTAGTGATAACAGTGATGTTTTCATTTGCCTTTTGTCCAGCTTTCACTGTAATTGTACGAACAGTCGAATCTAATAAATATCCCTCAACTGTTGCGACTTCTTTAACCTGATAGTTACCTGCTTTTAAATTCAACTTAGCTACATCACTATCCCAAATACCATTAGAGTTTGTTACTACATTTCGCTTTGTTCCATCTGGTGTAGTAATTTCAAAAGTAACACCTGCAAGCGGTTCTCCATTTTCGTTAACTTTCTTTATTGAAAAACCACCTGATTGTGGAAATATACGATAGACACGATAAGTGATAATCTTTGTTCCATGTTTTGTCCCTAAGTCATCAACTCCAGAAATCATAACCTGATCTTGTGGACCACTTGGCATACTTGCTGCACAATGGATAATTTGACCATTTCCCATATAGATACCCATATGAATAGGATCACCTGTAGAGTCATAGTAAAAGACTAAGTCACCTTTTTTAGCATTAGCAGGATTTGCTTCATTGGTAGGATACTGATAACTTGTAACTCCTTTACCATTTAAAAATGAAATTGCACTTGAAGTCGTAATACGATCTGCACCAAGTGAAAGTCCAGTTTGTTTTAATACATAACTGACATATCCCGAACAGTCAAAACTGTTTGGTCCTTCAGCACCCCAAACATAAGGTTTTCCAATATGTTTCTTTGCTTCATTAATGACTTCATCAGCTTTGTTTACTTCAAAGAATGTGGTTTCACCAGCTGCGAATACTGGTGTAGTATTTGAAAACACAGAAGTAAACATCATTGTAAATGCTGCAAAACATATTGCTAGCTTTCTTAATATTCTTTTCATGTTTCTTGTTCTCCTTTCATGAAAAAAGACACGAAGGATTGTTCGTGCCTTGCATATAGATTATTTTTTTTATTTACCATGCTGTGCTGAATACTGAATAGTAATAACCATCAACATAGTAAATGGAAACAACACCAATTGTATTGTTTTCAGTAAGGATTATCTCTCGATGTTCTGATGAGTTAATCCATACGTTGAATGGATCAGGATGATTGGTGATGCATTCACCATTATCACTGTGCCACAACGCTCTTTTATTTGCCATGTCCAGTGCATGAGCATTCGCTTTATCTTGATAATACTGTGATGAATTGAGTGGCTTTAATCCATTTTGAATTCGATAACTGTTGATTTGGCTCATCACACTATTCGCCATTGAATCCTGTTTTATTGGCTGAACAACTTCTTCCTTTGGCTGTTCGGAAACTTGTTCAACAACTGGTGGAGCTATTTGTTCAACATCAGGTTCTGTAACTGGACTGCTAGGCTTATCGTTAGTTATTGTTTGAGGTTCTTTGACTGTTGTGGAAGTATCGGTATTATTCGTTTTGGATGTTTCTTTATTTGGTTCACTTGAATTGTTTTCATCAACGATTGAATTAGTCTTACTATCTTTTTCATCTTCTTTTTTAGAATCCGTTTCCTGTTTCTTTGATTTTTCATCTTCATCGACTTTTACTTGAGCAACTACATCTTCTTTGTTTTGCTTTTCTTTTTCATTTGAACTTTGAAGTTTGCACCCATTTAACATCACAATACCTAAAAGCAATAAAATTAAAACTTTCTTGTTCATAATCATTCCTCCATTTGTAACCTCATTGTAATTTAAGAAATTTTAATCAACAACTTTGCGATTTTCTTTTACGATTGTCCTTTTGCTTTCTTCTTGCATAATCAGAACCTTTAGAATTACATCTAACAAACATTCGATAGAACTTGTTATTGTTCTTTTTTTCTACTTTCATAATATTTAAACTCCTTTAGTTTTATAGTAGATATACTTAGAATACTAATACCAAGTATTACATTTCTTTCGGTTGGTAATAGTTCTTCGGTAGGTTGAAAGGGGGTTACAGGGGGAAAACAAGTCACGTTTTCAGGCAAAAAAATACAGACTCCCCCTTAAAAAGTCCGTTGATTACATCAATGTGCGATTTATCTAGTCATATGTGTGATTATCGCTCATGTTGTTTCTCTCTTTTTTTTGACCACCCATCTAGTAGTTTAAGAATGACATCACTCTTTTGGCGTGGAGTGTAACTTTTAGGAAAATATCTGTTGATTTCTTCCATTTTAAATGACAGTTTTTCTTTTTGATTTGCCTTTTCTTCTGTCATAATTGAATAGATAACATTTTCGTCAAGACGATTTTCCTTACTTAAATTCTTCATGCGTATTGATTGGGCATGAGAAGGCATAATCTCAAGATCATGAATATACTTTACAACTATATTTTGATGTTCTTTAGATAGGTAGGATAATTCTACACCTTGACTTACACCTAATTTCTTTCCATCTTCACTGATACCATCAACATAATCTCTTAATGGTTCAATAAGATAGGTAAGTCGAATATATCTTCTTATTTGGTCTTTAGTTTCTCCAACTTCTTCACTCAAAATATTAACTGACCATTTTTTAGAATTTGACTTCTGTGCAACTTGCGTAGAAGTTAAATCAGTGCGTTTTCCTTGCTTTTTCATAGCATCTAATTTCATTCTATATGCAAAGCCTCGTTCTGTTGGCAAGATGTGTTCACGTTGAATATTGTAGGCTAAGACTACAGCGCCTTTCCATGTCTCCATAATAGGTTTCCATAGCCTCGCCCCGAAACCGCACGTACACCTCTCGATGTATACGGCTTCCCATTTATCATAGTCTTTCAGTTATTTCGTAATTTTGGCATAACAGTTCGGACAAACTGCAAGTGTCTTACGACGCTTAGCCAACATAATAATATTCCATTCATTGTCTGCTTTGATTGATTTTAAAGACTTAACATGGTGCATACATATATCATCTGTGTTTTCACCACAAAGTTCACATACACCTAGCTTAATCCTTGTCCTCAGATAATTTGGATTATCGTGTTTGACGTATTGTGGTAATAAGTCAGGCTCGAAACTGCATGTATAACGTTTCTTTTTAAATCCGTCATGATAAAACTCGCAGTATTTCAATCCCGTCTTTGTATTGTATGGAACCATAAATATCCCGTTCTTACGGTACTTTCTCTGTATCTTATAAACACTCTTTCGATATTTCAGACCGAAGGTTTTGTACATGCTATATTCCAAGATAAATGCAAAGTTTTTGATGACTGTTGCATTCTCAGCGATGGAATAATAATTGTACATTCCTCTGATTTCTGCGTTTACTTGCGATACTATTTCCACGTCTGTCATATGAACCATATTTCCTCTGTGGTGTGAGTCCCATATTTCCTTGCCATTTTCGTTGTACCTAATCCTTAGAGCACCATACTCCATCAACTTACCTTGCCATTTATCTCTTGGGGCGTACAATTTAATTCTGCCCATATGAGTTTTCCTTAGTTGATGCTTTGAGTCATACATAAGCGCTGAGTTCTTTGCGGTGGTGATATCATATCCAAGAAATCTTGCTTTATCTTGACTATGTGTTATCTTGGTCTTTTTTTCGGACATCTCAAGATGCAGAGTATCCTCGAGAAATACTCTGAATTTTTCCTTGATTTCAGATGCATCCTCAAATGAACCTATGACTCCAATTAGAAAGTCATCCGCATATCTACAGTAGACCAAACTTTTGTATTCCTCGTTGTTTGCTCTCTTGCTTGGTAAACTATGCATGTAGTTAATGGCGTCCTTTTGCAGACGCAGAGCTTCCTTCCTTTGTTGCTCATTCCAATTTTCCCAATTTGCTCGGTTTCTTCTTCTGATGTAGAATAATTTGCTTGCCGCCCTTTGATACTCAAGGTTATTTTTTGACTTACCTTTATCGAAGCTTTTCTTTAAGTTCTCTGCAAAATCATCCAATTTCGACAGATATATATTTGCCAGTATTGGACTTACCCCTGAACCCTGAGGAGTTCCTGAGAATGTGCAGTTATAAACCCATTGCTCCATGTAGCCTGCCTTCAACATTTTCCAAATAAGAGCCAAGAAATTTTCATCCTCGATTCTCTCCCTTAGAATATCCACCAACACGTGATGGTCAAAGCTGTCGAAACAGGCATGAATATCACCTTCTACAAACCATGTAATTCCGGTGAATTGATTCTGTATCTGCTGTAAAGCTGAGTGACAGCTTCTTTTAGGTCTGAATCCGTGAGAGCATTCTGAAAAGTTAGGCTCATATATACTCTCAAGAATCATTTTGACAACCTCTTGTACTAATTTGTCTTCTGTTGATGGGATTCCCAGCGGGCGTTTCTTTGTGCTGTTTTTCTTTTCAATATACACTCGCCTTGCGGGATTTGGCTGATAGCTGAAGTCTTTTATGCTTTCGATGAGAGCACTGATTCGCTTCTCACTCATACCATCTAGACTTTTGCCATCTACACCAGGTGTCATACTTCCTTGTGATTGGCTTATATTCTTATAAGCTAGAAAGTAAAACTCTGGGTTGTATAAATTCCGATATAATCTTTTGAATTTATACTGTTTGTTTGTTGCTTGTTCTGAAAGACTTTTCAATACCTTTACTGGTTCTCTCAATGTCTCACACATCCTTCCTCGTTTTAGTATTGAACGATAAACTGCCATCCTTCGCCATGTGGGCGTTATTATTCGCTTCCGATTTTACGGCTATCCTTGTCAATTCAAGGTCCTCGGACTACTACGACGGCTCCGTTACCATGCTGAATATTCAGAGTCATCTCTCTTGCTTTTTACACTTGAGATTTATCACCTCTCGGCATTACTCATAGCCACTTGGGCATTTCAGTTTAGGTAATCCCCGTTTAGCATCATTATGATAAGTTGTACTATTGTCGGCATGGGAGTTTTCGTCATTTTCCATTACTTATGGCTAGCTTGCATTGATTATCACGCAGATTGTAGACAGCAAAATACTAATCTGCCAATACAACACCGTAACATCTTCCCTTCGGTGCGGAGATGGTTAGCTCCAGCCTCTGACTTTCCTTCAAACAGTTTAGCTTTCATCCTCATATAGTACCTTTCGCCTCGACACTCAGTCGCAACTTGGAAGCTTTGTTGACTTGTGCCTTTACAAACGTGCTGTTGTCCCCTTTATGTTTCCATTCAAGGTTAGTTGTTGGCGATAAGACTGTGTTCTTCACACTTGATAATTTTTCTTATTGTTTTCTCAAAACAAAATCATAATGACCCACGTCGCTTGGGTGTCCACCCCAAACGCCTTACGGGCGCACACTTTCTACCATAATAATTGTTGCTTGTTCATCTGTTAAATCACGAACAATACAAGGAAGTTCAGTTAAACCATTTTTAATGCTGGCAAACTGTCTTCTGTGACCAGCAACAATTTCATAACCCTCACCATATGGAGAAGGACGTACAATAGCAGGAACTAGAACACCATTATCCTTTACTGTATCAATAAGCTGTATCATATCTTCATCCATTCTTACTTTAAATGGATGATCTTTAAATACATGAAGATTATCAATAGGAAGCATCATGATTTTCTCTAATTTATCTTCCTGTCTTTGTTCTTCAGTTGAAAATAAACTATCTAGTGAACTCGTGTCTAGCTTTGGCAATGGTTTTGGCATTTAGTTTTTCCACCTCCTTTGCTAATCGACGATAAGCAAGTGTTGATTCTGATTGAGGTGCATATTTAATTGGACTTTCTCCCTTTAAAGCAGCCTCCGATGTTTTTACAACTCGTGGAATCTCCGTATCAAAGACTTTAATGTGTGACCCATATGCTTCACGAACTTCATTTGAAATATGTTTTGATAGATTTGTTCTTGCATCTGTCATAGTAATTAAAATGCCATCAATCTTTAAATCGGGATTGATTTGTTTTCTTGCTGTTGCGATTGTATGGAGCAAATCTTGTAAACCATCAGTAGCATAAGGCTCAGCTTGAACAGGAATGATGACACTATCAGCAGCAGTTAACCCATTAATTGTAAATAAGTTCAACGCTGGATTACTATCAACCAATATATAGTCATAATTATCTTTAAACTTGGATAATACTCGTTTAAAGACAGTTTCACGACTCATAACATTTGATAATTGAATGTCAACCCCAGATAAACCGATGTTCGCAGGAAGTAAGTCCACTTTTTCATCAGTATGAATGATGTAGTTATTCCAATCCTTTTCAATCTCATTGACTTCATTAAACAAGGCATCCTTAATACTATAAGGATAGGATTTAATATCACGATACCCTAAACCTTTAGTAAGATTACCTTGTGGATCAAAATCAACTAATAATACTTTCTTTCCTTTATCAGCAAGACAGACACCTAAACACGCAGAAGTTACTGTTTTACCAACGCCACCTTTTTGATTTGTAATTGCGATAACCTTTCCCAAAATAACCACCTCCAAATAATTGATTACGCATACATACACCTCCTTCCTAATAAAAATAGCTAGTTGCATGAACTAGCTATGTAAAAGGAAATGTAAATTGTAATTGTAAACAATAAATTATAGACTATTTTTACTCAAACACTCAAATATGTCTATGGCTATCACTTGTGAAATATGATATAAAATTTATAGGGATTTTATGAAAATCCGAATAGGAGTTTTTCTATTTTTTGAGGGGGGTTGCCAATCACTTGCTAATTTGACCAAAAAAATTAGCAGGAATTAGCAGGAAAATCAGGAAAGCAAAAAGCCTTGCCCAACTCAAAAAAAGCCCATAAATAAAGGATAATTCGTGATTTTAGACGACAAGGGAAGATGAGGAAATAACGGCTCGATATAGCTCCTAAGGTTTAGGTGCAGGTTCGATTCCTGCAGGGGACGCCAATTATAATTTATAAAAATATATTATTGAAATCAGGTGGATTATAGACCTTTTAAATCCACCTTTTTTATATGAATATTTAACTTTTTATAATCTAACAGAACACATACTTACTATTTCTTTCAAAGATACCTATACAAAAATAGGATTTTCATAAGCACTTTTGACATAACATATTACTCTAGTTCAAAAGCATCAGTATAGAGACTATAATAAACATCATGCTTTGAAATGAGTTCATCATGACTCCCCCATTCAATAATTTTCCCAAAATTCAAAACAATAATAGTTTCAGAATTACAAACCGTTGATAATCAATGAGCAATTACATAGGTTGTTCTACCTCTCATTAAATTATCCATTCCTTGCTGAACAAGCACTTCTGTCCTAATATCAATCGAAGAAGTTGCTTCATCTAAGATCATAACTGGTAAATTTGCAACAGCCGCACAAGCGATAGAAAGCAATTGCCTTTGTCTTCGAGATAAACTTGCCCCATTTTGCATCTCATAGATAGGTTCCCTTCCATTTTTTAAAGAACCTTCTCATCTGAAACTTCAATGATTCGTTCACATGATGCTCTTGCCATATTGATCATTACCAATACTTGTAATAACATCATCAAACAATTCAAAATATTCATTGCATAGGCAATCATACTTGATAAGTCCCCTGTGGTCATCGTTGATGCATTTATAAGAATAATAATTTTTGCTCCAAACCAGCAAAGAAACAACAAACAGCCATAAACTGCATTATAGGCATATAAATGATTTAACTACCCGAATTCCTGCCAAATTTTCCTGTACTACACTATTCAATTCATCATAGATATGAAATACCTTTTCAAAATATGGATGTGAACGACTAACAATAAAATAAAGACCTGCCTCTAAAACTGGAACTGCAATTAAAAATATTAATGATAAATCCCTATTTATCATTAATGAAACAGCTAGTGAAAATGCCAGCATGATGGTGCTCGCACTGCCACACGAATAGTCATCATATGTGCATTTTGAACGTTAGTTACATCAGTCGCTAATCTTGTTACCAAACTTGAAGTAGAAAACTTATCAATATTTGCAAAAGAATATTCATGAATTTTATAATACATATTCTGTCTTAGATTTTGAGCAAATCCAGCTGAAGCTATCGCACAAAAACTTCCTGATAACATGCCACAAATAACTCCTAAAGTAACACAAAAGATTAAGACTACACCCCATTTGCCAAAAATACTATATTTACAAGTCAGGAAGAATATTTCATGAATACTCAACAATTAGAATGTTTTGTGCGAATAGCAGATAAATTGAATTTTACAAAGGTTGCTGAAGAATTATATATTACTGCTCCAGCAGTTGCCCATCATATCATAAATTTAGAAGAATTAAATACGTCATTATTTATCAGAACTTCCAAAATGGTAAAATCAACTGAGCCAGGCTCATTATTCTATAGTGAAGCAAAAGATATTCTCCAAAAAATATATATGGTTGAGAAAAAAGTTAAAAAACTAGCCAGTCAAAAACTTTCGATATTACGAATTGGCTGTTCTAGTCAAGTAGAACTTGAGATATTAGAAATACCATTAATAAAATTAAGAGAAGAATTTCCAACTGTTTATCCCCAGATTATTATTCAGGATTATTTTATTCTAAAATCTCTATTTGATAATAAACAATTAGACATTTTAATCAGTATAAAAGAGATGATTGCTGAGGCTCACGATTATATATTTAAAAAAATAAAAAACATTTCCAGTTATGCAATCATAGCTGAAAATTCCCCGTTTGCTAAAGAAAAAGAAATATGTTTTATAGATTTATATGATACACCACTTACTACTTTGCATCCCCGCTTTATCCCATTTTAATACTGAGATAAATTACAAGAATTTATTGCTCTCCATGAAAAAATCATTTTCATCTTTTATGTAAAAATGACCAGGCTGCTATTCTTTTCGCTAAATGTAATTACGGTGTAGCTATTTTACCAGAAATATATATTCCAACACATATTAAAAGAATTGTCGCTTTACCATTTATGGATGATCAAATGACAATAGAATATGGAATAACTTATCACAAAAATCTAAAAGAAAAATATATTAAGGAATTTACAAACTATTTTATAACTAATAAATAATAAAAGAAGATTTAATTTCATTGATATAATCAATTATTTTAAATCTTCCCTTTAATTAAAAATATTTTATAACTTATCTTGATTATTTGTCATTTAATTACATGATAGATAAGCTTAACATCATTATACAATAGATGCCCTATATATTTGAAGAATCACATTCTCCAAACAAGTATTGAACTCAACACTAGTCTGATTTATTGATAAATCAGATAATAATGCTCTAGAAAAACTCGCAATAAGCCCGTGATTTTCCCTTAATAACCCATTTGCCTGCTCTCTATCATAACCGCCAGATAGAGCAACAACCCTAACTACATGGGAATCTTTCATAAGTTCCGCGTAAAAATCAGGTATGGTTGGAATGGACAGTTTAAATATAAATTTAACATCATTGTCTAATAAAGTTAGATGCTCATTAATTTCTTTCAATAACAATTCTTCAGCCTCTTTTTTTGAGGTACTTAAAATAGATACCTCTGGCTCTAAAATAGGTACAAGCCCAGTTTTAGCAATTTGTAATCCTAATTCAAACTGCTGATCAACAATTTTCTTGATACCTGCTGGATCGGCTTCCAAAATTACACTACGCATTTTTGTACCAAAGATATATTTATCTCTTGCCTTGTTTAATATTGCTTCCAGTTCAGGAATTGGCTTCATTAACTGAACACCATCTTTTTCTACTTCTAATCCTTTGTCAATTTTCAAAAATGGCACGATTTCCTTCTTTAACCATAAATATTCAGCAGTATCTACACCCTCAATTTGAGAATCCATTGTCTTTTCAAACAAAATAGCACCTAATATATGCTTAGAGGTAAAAGCCTTACTAGTAATAATACGACTACGCATTTGATGAATTAAATCAAACATTTCTTTATCATTACTATACGCTGATTCATCAATACCATATGATTTTAATGCCTTTGGTGTACTTCCACCACTTTGATCTAACGCTGCGATAAAACCTTTTCCATATTGCATACGCTCTAATTGTTTTGTGTTCATTTAAGAGCACCTCCTTTTCCTGCCCTTATTATACCCCTTGTCCATCAAGTATTCGAATAATACGTTCTATTTTGTTAGATAAGAATAACTATTTTTACAAATAAGAAGCGCTTTTAAAAATATGATAGATTATTTTAAAATATGCTATAATTAAATAAGATAATCTTTACACATAAGGAGATAATTAATATGTCTATCACAGTAAACATTTATTACACTGGAATAAACGGAAATGCTAGAAAATTTGCAGAAGAAATGGTGACCAGCGGTATTGTTGATGCTATTAAAGCAGAAAAAGGAAATGAAAGATATGAGTATTTCTTTTCCATGAATGATCCAGAAACCATACTTTTAATTGATAGTTGGAAAGATCAAAAATCAATTGATGCTCATCATGCTACTATAATGATGGAGCAAATTACAGAATTAAGAAATAAATATGATCTTCATATGAAGGTAGAACGCTATACTTCTAATGAAGAAAACATAACTTCTGCTGACAAAAAATTTATTCGATTGTAATCTAAATTAATAAAACCCATTATAAAGTCAATATTATAATGGGTTTTATACTATTCATATCAAAACATATTTCTGGTAATTGAAATATTTATTCCTTATTTACCATTTTAGTTATAATTTATCCTGTCACAATTATCGTTCTTTATTACCAAGTAAATATAGCTTTTAATTATAAATATATAATTCTAATAAAAAAACATTGCCTATTTAACATTACCGCTGTTAATTCCTTCTTCATAAGGATCCAAAGGTAACCATTCTAATACATCTTGAATATATTTATTCCAAAAATCCCAATTATGACTTCCTACATCCTCTTTATAAACTAAATCAAAACCAGCATTTTCTAAATAGCCTTTAAATTTTCGATTTACTCCAATTAGTTCATCATCACATCCACAAGCCATATATATCTTAGGAAAAACAATAGTATTGTCTTCTTTTTTGCCTGAATTAAATTTTCCAAACAAACTTTTGGATTCTTATCACTCAGATATGCTTCATCAATATCACCAAAACAACTATCTTCACCCATTACACATCTTGATTCATCGTGAACTGGTAATTCGAAAATATTTAGAGCACTTGATAAAGCTGCAATATATCCAAAATTTTGATAATATTTCAACCCATTTCTTAGAGCACCAAATCCACCCATTGAAAGTCCGGCAATAAAAGTATCATCCCGACGATTAGATAAATGAAACATCCTTCTAGTAACTTCAATAAGTTCAGTTCCAATAAATATACCGAAGTCATTGTTCTTTACTTCTTGATCCACATAAAAAGAATTATCACCAGATGGCATGACTACAACTAAGTTCTTTGCTTCTGCCCATTCTTGTATTCTTGTTCGTGTTACCCAGTCAGTATAATTTCCTAATAAACCATGTAATAAATATAAAGTTTTATATTCTTTAACTGGTTGACAATTTCCTTTAAAAAGAAATTTATCAACCGGTAATATTACATTCATTGAAACTGTTCTTTTTAAACTTTGAGAAATAAAATTTACTTGTACTAATGCCATAATAAAACACCCCTTTACTCTTTTTAAATCTCATCAATTGACATATCTGTTTTATAATTATTTAAAACGTAATCATAAATATAAGCAATTTCACTAATTGGTATTGTTATATTATACTGATTAGCAATCGCTTTAAAGCTAATTCTAACTCCATTGATAAATTCTTGATTATTTTTTTCAAAATCAACAATATTAATATGTGAAACTATCTCTTCTTTTTTTATTAGACGTTCAATCAAACAACAAAGATGAATATTCAAATCAATAATAGTTTTTGCTAAAAAAGTAAAAACTTCCAATTATATAAAATGGATCTTTTCATAATTTTCAGATATTATATAAAATAAAAAAACACTAGACTAATAGCCTAGTGTCGCATCATCTAACTCAGTTTTATTTACAAGATATTTGCTAGAAAGAGACTTATAATTAACCACTACCATAAGTGGATTCATTTCATCAGTTTCTACAAAATCTTTATCATATTTATAGAAATACAATCTTAACATCATCATCGCTAAGATGTGATATTGTTTTTCTTCATTAGTTAGTTCCTCATAATTTTCAAAGTAAATATCTTCAATAGGTACTAAGTACTCAAATTTGTACAATTTACTTTGTTCTAGATAATTATCAATGATTTCATCATCGTTATCTACGTAATTAAAAAGATGTCCAAAGAACTCTGGACCATACTTAACTCTTTCTAATATCTCATTATTCATTAATTGATCATCAAAAGCATAACCTTTAAATGAATAATCATATGAGAATCTATTTTTTAGGTAGGGTTTATATTTGCCTTCATCAGGAATATCAACCTTGTTACCATTAACATACATTTCTATTTCTTTATCAAATTTAAATGTTAATCCATATTCCTTTAAATAGTTTGAAAAACTATTTTCTTCTGTTAATAATTCTAACAGACTTAATCCATCATTATCAGTATCTTTTAATCTTCTAGATATACTATAGAAAGGCACTTTATCAATATTTCCTGTAAAATTTCTTTTTACAATATTGAAATAGCATTCATATAAATCATCAATATATAGTATTTGATGATCTTGTTGGAACATATAGAAAGCTGAATCTATAATATCTAAAATTACTTGTTCATTTAATTTTAATTCGTTACATAACGAGTTTAGAATACTTTGGTATAATGTTGCATTTAATTGCATTGTTTCACCTCCGATTAAATTATTTTAAACGTGTTTTATAACACTAATCCCCTTTCAGTCATAACTGATACAATATGATTCACATATTGATTACACAGTTCATCTGTTGATGCTTCAACCATGACTCTAATAACTAGTTCTGTTCCCGATTCTCTTACAATGACTCTTCCTTCTTCACGTAAAAGTTCCTCTACTTCTTTAACAACTGCTTCATCTTCTCTCGCAGCTTTTTTGTTTTCAACTCTTACATTCTTTGTAAGTTGAGGATAGATAGTTACTGGTTCTGTTAATTGAGCTAAAGTTTGTTTACTTTCAATGATTGCTTCCATGATTTTTAAAGACGTTAAGATACCATCTCCTGTTGTCGCATGTTTAGAGAAGATAATATGTCCTGATTCTTCTCCACCTAGACAATGATTATTTTCTACCATGTTTTCATTAACATATTTATCCCCTAATGCAGTTTTTACATAATCAATATTTGTTTTATCTAATGCTTTATATAAACCAAGATTACTCATGATTGTTGTAACAATGGTATTGTTACTTAATTCATAATGATTTTTTAAGTATTTATCACATACATATAAGATTAAATCTCCATTAACAACTCTACCAAATTCATCAACAGCAATACATCTATCAGCATCACCATCATAAGCAAGGCCAATATCTAAACCTTTTTCTTTTACAAATTGTGATAAGACATCAATATATGTTGAACCACAATTTGTATTAATATTGATTCCATCAGGATCATTATTAATAACATACGTCGTTGCGCCTAAAGAATCAAAGACACTTTTTGCAATAGCACCCTAGCTCCATTAGTACAATCTAAACCAACACGTATATTTTTAAATGCACGTGTTGGAATAAACATAAGATAACCAATATATCTATTTCTCCCTACTGAATAATCACTTGCACATCCAATTGTATCTTTTCTAGTAAGTGGTAATTCATCAATAAGACCATCAATATAATCTTCGATCTTTTTTTCTACTTCATTATTCATCTTATGACCTTTATTATCTAAGATTTTAATTCCATTATCATAGAAAGGATTATGAGATGCACTAATCATGATTCCACAATCAAATTCATCAGTTCTTACGATGTAAGCAACTGATGGAGTTGTTGTGACATGCATTAAAAAGGCATCTGCTCCTGATGCCGTTAAACCAGATACTAAAGCATATTCAAACATATATGAACTTCTTCTTGTATCTTTTCCTATTACAACTCTTGCTTTATGATTTTGAGAGAAATATCATCCTAGGTATCTTCCTACTTTATAAGCATGTTCTACAGTTAAATCTATATTAGCCTCTCCTCTGAAGCCATCTGTTCCAAAGTATTTTGTCATTATAATCTCTCCTGTTAATTTTTTCTCCAAACCATCTTATCAACTACACCGGTATAAGATTGAATAATCTTAACTACTTTAGTAGATACTATTTCATCTGTATAATTTGGTACTGGAATACCATTATCATTATTATTTACCATATCTATAGCTGTGGTTACTGATTGCAATAAAGATTTTTCATCAATACCTGCTAAGATAAAACAAGCTTTATCTAATGCTTCTGGTCTTTCTGTAGATGTTCTAATACATACTGCAGGGAATGGATTCCCTACTGATGTAAAAAATGACGATTCTTCTGGAAGTGTTCCACTATCAGATACTACACAAAATGCATTCATTTGAAGATTATTATAATCATGGAATCCTAATGGTTCGTGCATAAATACTCTAGAATCTAATTTGAATCCTGTGGATTCTAATCTTTTTCTAGATCTAGGATGACACGAATATAGAATAGGCATATCATATTTTTCTGCTAGTTTATTAATAGCGGTAAATAGTGATAAGAAGTTCTTTTCTGTATCAATATTTTCTTCTCTATGGGCACTCAATAACATATATCCTTTTGGTTTAAGGTTTAGTTTTTCTAAAATGTTACTAGCTTTAATATCTTCAAAATTATTATGTAATACTTCTGCCATAGGTGAACCTGTTACATATGTTCTTTCTTTAGGAAGACCACATTCTGCTAGATATCTTCTTGCATGTTCACTATACGCTAAGTTTACATCAGAAATAATATCTACGATTCTTCTATTAGTTTCTTCAGGCAAGCATTCATCTTTACATCTATTACCTGCTTCCATATGGAAGATAGGAATATGTAATCTTTTAGCACTAATAGCACTTAAACAACTATTAGTATCTCCTAAAATTAATAATGCATCAGGTTTGATTTGATTCATTAGTTTATATGAACAGTTAATGATATTACCAACTGTAGCACCTAAATCATCACCTACTGCATCCATATATACTTCTGGATCTTTTAATTTTAAGTCATGGAAAAATACTCCATTTAAGTTGTAGTCATAGTTTTGACCAGTGTGTGCTAACACACAATCAAAATATTGTCTACATTTATTGATTGTTGCGGCAAGACGAATGATTTCAGGTCTTGTACCTACAATGATCAATAATTTAAGTTTTCCATTATCTTGGAACTTTACATCACTATAATCTGTTTTAATTTCCATTCTACTTATACCTCCTCGAAGAATGTATCTGGATGATTTGGATCAAAGGCTTCATTAGCCCACATAACAGTAACTAAATCTTGGGTATCTGATAGATTAATAATGTTATGAGTATATCCTGGTAACATATGAATAGCTTGAATGTTATCTCCTGATACTTCAAACTCTATTACTTCATTACTATCTATTCTTCTTTCTTGTATTAGAGCTTTACCTGATACAACAATAAAGAATTCCCATTTACTATGATGCCAATGTTGTCCTTTAGTAATTCCTGGTTTTGATATATTAACAGAGAACTGTCCGCAGTTTTCCGTTTTTAATAATTCAGTAAAACTTCCTCTATCATCTTTATTCATTTTTAAATCAAAGATAGTTTTTTCTTTAGATAAATATGACAGATAAGTTGAATATAGTTTTTTAGCAAAACTATTATTTGGTATTTCTGGCATTACTAATGTATTAGGTTGATTTTTAAAAGATTCTAATAAATCAACAATCTCACCTAATGTAGCTTTATGTGTTGTTGGAACATAACAATACTTACCAGTATTGTTATCAACAATATTTAAACCATCATAGTTACAATGATGTTCATCATTAGTTAATGCACTTAGCATTTCTTCAACTAAATCATCAATATATAATAACTCTAATTCAGTACTTCTATCATTAACTTGAATATCTAAATCATTAGCAATGTTGTTACAAAATGTAGCAACAGCACTATTGTAATTAGGTCTACACCATTTACCAAATAGATTAGGGAGTCTATAAACTAATACTTTAGAACCAGTTTCTTTAGAATAATCAAAGAATAATTCTTCTCCAGCCAGTTTACTTTTTCCGTAATCACTTGTTCCATATCTACCTATTAAAGTAGCTTGAATTGATGAAGATAACATAATAGGACAAGTATTATTATGTTTCTTCAATGTATCTAATAATGTAGATGCAAAGCCAAAGTTACCTTGCATAAATTCACCATTATCTTTAGGTCTGTTTACTCCTGCAAGATTGAAGACAAAGTCACAATCTTTGCAGTATGTATCTAATAATGATGGATCAGTATCAATATCATATTCATAGACTTCTTCAACAAAAAAAGATCTCGTACGATCCTTTCCATCTCTTATATTCTTTAATGAAGCCACTAGGTTTTTACCAACAAAACCATTTGATCCTGTAACTAGTACTTTCATTATTTTTCATTCTCCCATGCAGCAACTTCTTCTTGTACTAATGGTACTTCCATTAGTTTATTCATAACTGACTCTACATCCATTAAATGTGTATTATTAGAGTTGAATTGAGTAAGTGTAGATTCTTCAATACCTTCATTGAAGTACTTATCATAATTTAGATCACGTTTATCTGCAGGTACTCTATAGAAGTCACCTAAATCCACTGCATTAGCACATTCTTCATCAGTAAGTAATGTTTCATACATCTTTTCACCATGTCTGATACCAATAACTTTAACTTTATTATCAGCTTTCATTAATCTTCTAACAGCGTCAGTTAGTACACCAATTGTACAAGCAGGCGCTTTTTGCACAAAGATATCTCCTGATTGTCCATTTTCAAAAGCAAATAATACTAAGTCTACGGCTTCTTCTAATGTCATTACGAAGCGAGTCATATCTGGACTAGTAACAGTTAAGTCATTACCAGCTTTTATTTGGTTAATAAAAAGAGGTACCACTGAACCTCTTGAAGCTAATACATTACCATATCTTGTACACATAATACTTGTTTTTTCTGGTTCTACTGTTCTAGATTTAGCTACAATTACTTTTTCCATCATAGCTTTACTAGTACCCATTGCGTTTACTGGATAAGCAGCTTTATCTGTTGATAAACATACTATTCTTTTAACTCCTGCTTCAATAGCAGCAGTTAATACATTTTCAGTACCTAATACATTAGTTTTAACTGCTTCTATTGGAAAAAATTCACAACTAGGTACTTGTTTTAATGCAGCAGCATGGTAGACATAATCTACACCATGCATAGCATTTTTAATACTTTGGATGTCTCTTACATCTCCAATATAAAACTTTAGCTTATTAAAAACATCAGGATATTTAGCCTGATATTCATGTCTCATATTATCTTGTTTTAATTCATCTCTACTAAATACTCTTATTTCTTTTATATCTGTATTTAAAAAGCGATTTAGCACCGCATTTCCAAAACTACCAGTTCCACCAGTAATTAACAAAGTTTTATCTTTAAATTGTGTCATATTTTATCTCCTCTTTCTATCTCTCTTTTTTCGAATTAAGTACATAAATTTTGATAAATAATACTGTAAAAAATATAATTTGTGATAATAAAAAAAGAGTGGTACTCGTATATGAATTTTACATATCGATAACTCTTTTAGTAATTTTAAATAATACAAGTTTTCTTCTACTGATTTCATTTCACAAGAAAAATTTTTCAATGACATTCTATTTGCACAATATTCATTTGCCAACTCTAAACTTGATAAAACAGTTATATAATGATTTTTTAGAATAAAATTATCTTCAAATAGTTCAACTAGCTTATTTTCTTTTATTTCTGCCGTGTTCAAAGTATCTAACAATCTACCTTTTTTATATCTCGTATTTACTGAATTGATATTAAGTTGAACATTATACAAACAATCATGTATACAAGAAATCTCAATTCCTTTAAATAAGTTCATATAGTTAAACAATTCATCTTCCGAATAAACCATTGATTCGCAAAACAATTCTTTTAGATAACTTCGTCTATATAATTTATTGCATGGTGAATTGATTAAAGATTCAATTTTAATAAAATCATTGTAATTCAATGATTTATTAATATAGTAATCATCACCTGGATTAGGTTTTCTTAGTAATTTATCTTGCTTGTATATATTAAACCCAAACAAACAAAATGATGCATTACTATGTATTAATGATTTTGTTGTGACTTCAAGAGCATTCTTTTCCAAATAATCATCACTATCTAAAAACAATACATATTCACCTCTAGCATTTTGTAACCCTAAATTACGTGCACTTGATTGTCCTCCATTTGTCTTATTATAAACCATAACTCTATCGTCTAATTTCACATACTTATCTAAGACTTTATCAGTTCCATCTGTGCTCCCATCATTAACCACTATAATTTCAATGTTTTTATATGTTTGATTTACTGCGCTTAAAATACATTTTTCTATAGTATTCACGCCATTGTAAACTGGTATTATTATTGTTACAAGTGATGCCACTTTTGATTCCCCCTTTAATTTTTATTACTCAATTTTCCTTTTATATATCTAAAGGTATTCTTAAAGATATATGTTTTATAAAAAATAATTAAAAAATAAAACAACAGACTAATAGAATATACTATTAGCTTAACAAAAAGTCCTAATATACCCTCTATTCTAATAAACAATGAAATTATATATATATATACTGTTCCAAAAAAAGCAATCATGAAATAAATGAAAAGAGTTTGAAAATAATAAATAGGACACTTACCAAATCCTTTTTTGAATACAAAATAAGCATCAGAAACATTGTATGTTAACATTCTTGAAATAGAAGTGGCAAAAAATATACCAGATAAACCAAATAATTTTGCTAACACAATTGATAAAAAAATATTTATAAACGCTGCTATTATTGGAAAATTTTGAGTTTCTTTAAAAAGTCCCATTGTAGTTCTATACGATGACGGAATAGTATTTATTAATAAAGTAAAAAAAGATAATACTAAAGATATTACCACTAGTGGATTCAATAAATAATCTCTTCCCAACCAAACTGAAATAAAAGGATTAACCAAAAATAGGAGCATAATAGAACAATACGAAAAAACAATGAAAGATAAGAAAAACAAAATATTAAACATTTTATAATTATCTTCCTTACTTACTGATAAATTGTAATTTCCAATTGTAGCTATCAATCCGTTACACGCTTTAGATAATACTGCATTCAAGGAATTAATAATCAAAGTATAATTTGAACAAAATCCAATTAATGAAACATCTAATATATTAGCAATTATAATATTATCTGTTCCATTAAGTATAACCGAACCTATTTGATAACGAAAAATAGATTGAATATTGGAAAAAATATTCTTTTGTTCTGCTTTTGTCACGCTATTTTTGTTTACTGATTTCAACCATGGATACCATTTATAAGTTAAGCGAGTTATAACAATATTACTGCTTAATGTTGTTAAAATAGATATAATTAGATAAAGAATATAATTATTTGTAAAATATAGAACTATAATTTGTAAGATTACTTTAAAAAGATTTACTCCTTGTTGAATTATTAAAGTAACATAATTTCTTTGGTTTGCCATTAAATATAAACCAGAATAACCAAAAACATATGATACAGCAGAATTAATCAAAAATAGAATATATATTAAACTTATACTTTCATTAATTGATGACAACTTTGAAAAATCTACAAAAATACCTAAAAATGGCATTATCAATAAACCAAGAACAATAATTACAATCGGGACAATTGTATATGCTTTAAAAAATAAATTCATTATTCGCCCAATTTGTTCTTTATCATCATTTGCAATAGGCTTATATAAACTATAAACAATTGCTGATCCTATTCCCAATTCAGAAAAAGATAAAATTGTAAGAACATTAGCAAATAATCCATCGCAAGACAAATAATCATTACCCAACATTTTTACAAATATAGTTCTACTAAAAAAAGATAAAAATAATGTCAATATTTGCATTAATGCACCAATACTTGCATTTTTAATTGCATAATTAAATCTCTTATTTTCCATTATTCAATAACATCCTTTTGATATTTATATATCTCTCTCAAATAACTAATAGATTTATTCTTTTCATTTTTCAATATTTCTCTTGCTTCAGAATAATCAATATTTTCATTCATTAATGTATCATTATTATCATTAATAACCAAACTTTGTAAATTTAATAAGTCTAACAAATCTCTAATACGTGAATTAACACGTGTATTCTTATTTAAATAGAAAGGATAGAACTCTTTTTCAAAATTTATAGAAAAAGCTATTCCATGAAAAGAATTAGTTACAATACTATTTGCATTAGCAAACAATCGAAGCCATTGTTCAGGTGAGACATTTCTTAAACTAAGCATACCTTTTGGTCTAAACAATCTATCATTTATGTATATTACCTTTAATTTCTTTCTTTTAGCTATTTTTTTCGCGAATTTAAGCATATTCTTATCTTCAGATAATGCATACAAAAGTAAATATGGTGTATCTGCATTTGAAGGCAAGTCTGCCATTAGTTTTTCCCAATCAGATTTATCCAATAATAATGTAGGATCTATATTTGTAGAACACTCAATACCACACACTCGTTTTATTTCGTTTGCACCAGTAATTTCACGAATTGAAATCCTACAAAAAGAGTTTAAATAATCTTTATAATAGTTTTCTAATTCAACAGGAATATTTTCTAAACCTACACTAGCCGCATATGAAAACTTCATGTTTTTGTCACTTACAAATGATAAAAAATAGTTACCATCAAATCCACTACAATATGGATTAAAAACTTGATCACTCCCTGTTATAAAATAATCATATAAATCATTTAAACTGCTCAAATCTTTTTTTGTTGACACTTCTGATGTCATTTCTAAATTATTAGACAAAAAAGACTCAAATCCCTTAAAATTAAATCTAATATAGCCATTGTTAAATAATATATGATACATCATTCTTGGAGAAATTAATTCTGAAAATTTCTTTTTTTCATAAGTTTTACTTAAACTTTTTGATTTATAGTTAATTATATCCGCTTTGACACCAACTTGTGTTTTTAATACATTTTGTAGTGCATACATTTGTAATACAGCACCAAAATTAATAGCCTGATTAAATGTTATAATTGCCGTTTTTCTTTCTAAATTTTTCATTTTATTCTCCTAACTAAACCTATTGAACACATCAATAAACTTTTTACTATATTCATCAATATTAAATCTATTTATATACTGTTGAGACAGTTTCTTTTCATAATTATATAAATCCTTATTTAATGAAATCTCATTAATCATATTTGCTAAACTATTTATAAAATTATCGTCTATATTTATTTTCAAACTAGATTGTGGGTGAACAAATTCAGATATTCCTCCAACATTTGAAATAATTATAGGTAGTCCTGCAGCTTGCGCTTCTAAAGCTACTAAACCAGCAGCTTCTTGATAAATTGAAGGCATTATAGCTACATCTGCAATTTTATAATATTCACCAATATTTTTATGGTCAACATAACCAGTAAACTGGATTTGATTTCCCAGCTCTTTGGCTTCTCTCATTAAATCGTCAACATATTTTGTTTTTTTATTTGAACTAAACCAACTAGAACCAATTATCAATAATTTTGATTTTGATTTTGATATTTTAAGTGCTTTTATCAACTCAAGCACTCCTTTTCCCGGTTCTAATCTTCCACAATAAACAAAAACGAATTCATCATTTATTTTGTTAACTTCCCTAAATTTGTCTCTCATTTTTGTATTGCAAGAAGAAATGTCACTTATTTTAATACAATTTTTAATTGTAATGATTTTATTCGCTTCATATGGATTTATACTACTCAATACTTTTTTTGTATAATCGCTATTTGCAATGAGAAAATCACATTTTTTAATTACGCTTTTTGCACCAAAAATCTCATTTGTTAATGTCATAACAGTATGAATGTGTAAACCTATCTTTCCTTTATATATTCTACGAAGGCAACATACTTGATCCTTATTGCCCTCCAAAATTATTATGTCGTAATTATTTAATTCCGTAGACATAGCAATTCTAAGAGGAAAAAAATCTGGGATTGGGAGTTTCTTCCTACTGCATTGTCTTATGAACCAAAAAAAATAAAATACTATTTTTTCAATCTTATTCTCTTTTTTAAAGTAATAATTAACATTTTTTCCATCAATTTTCTCTCCTTCACAGTGGGAATACACATCAATACTATAGTTATCATTATCTACAATTAATTTGTCATTTAACAAATTTGTAATCAAAGTCTCTGTAGCTCCGCCTTTATATGCAGGAATAGGAAGTTTTGATGCAGCAATAATCATTATTCTTTTTTTACTCATTAGATAGAACCTTCCTTTTCGTAACTTTATAATTATTTATAAGTGAAAATAATATGAAAACTATCATCAAATAATAACTCGCCTGAAAATAGCAACTTGAGAAGAAGAATATTATTAAAAGTTCGCAGATAACCATTAAAAAAAGTTTTGAATACTTAAATTCCAATTTTTTCATTTTAAAATAAGATTTAATCCAATAAAAAATTGTAGATATAAATCCACAAAAACCTAAAATTCCAAAATCAAAAAGCAATTCCAAATAATCATTATGAGCTGATAGTCCTGTAATATTTGCAACTGCATTATATCCGTGCCCAAATATCATTTGAACTATGTTTGAATTTTTAAACATATTAATGACATTTTTCCATATTTCTGTACGACCATTACCACCATCCAAGATATTACTCTTAACATACATTTCAACGACGTCAATATTTAAAAATCTCTTTATCATAAATATTGCAATAACAAAAAAAAGTAAAATAAAGAAAGGCATAATTATTCTTTTTAATGAACTATCTTTCATATGGTAATAGTATTCAATTAATAAAACTGATATTAATATTATTAAAGCTGTAGATTTCATTGATATAACAACGACAATAGTAATCAAAATTACTGTTATTAATTTTAAAAGCGATTTTGGAAAACAAAGAATCAATGGAAATGACAACAAAAAATAATAAATAGAATTAATACCTGTTGGATCATGCGCATAACTTCCAGTAATTACGAAAGAATAGTATAAAAAAAGCATAATCCAAACTCCTATATAAATGATTGCTCTTAATCTCTTATCATCCAAAGAAAAATAAACGGTGCATCCAAGCAGTCCTAAAACTAAAGGCATAATAATATTGGAAAATTCAGTTATATTACTAATTCCGTAAATGCTACTTATAAAAACAATGTATAAATATAAAACTATATATTTTAGAATAGTAATATCGATTTTTTTTTGTGATATAAAGTGTTTAATCATCAAAACTAGTAAGATAATAAAATCGAATTCTCTAAGTATTATACTTTGGTTAATATTTACCATTCCAAACGCTCTAAACATTGTATTAATAAACTCAAAAATCACTAATGCAATTATAGTTATATCGTTGGAATTTCTTTTATTCATAATTTCTTTATTTTTTTTCAATTTAATAATCAAATCGATCACCCTTTATCTTTCATAGTTTTTTATATAAATCGATATATTCATCATATAAAATATTTTCATCAAAATGATGAGCACGTTCGATGCATTTTTCAGCAGAGAAATCGTTAGATTCGCAGACTCTTACTATTGAATCAATTAAATCGTCAATATCATTTTTTTTCACTACAATACCAGTATTTTCATCTATACATTCTGGACTTCCTCCGGTATCAAAAGTAACAACAGGTGTACCACATGCCAATGACTCGATATTTACCATACCAAAAACTTCGTCACGTGTTGGATTTACAAATACATCTGCAGAACTATATAAATGTGCTAATTCTTCCTGATTGTGAGTATGTTTGATACAATCAATGTTAGCAGGTAATTTTTTTTCAACTTTATGATTTGTACCAACTAGTACTATTTTATATTTTTTTGATAAATATTTACTTAAAGATATAAAAACATCTATTCCCTTTCTGTTATCCCACAAATCAGCGACCCCTAAAATAACAAATTGATTTTTTGAATGATATTTAGTAAATAAATCATTACTTTTTTTATTAAATACTTTCAAATTAATTCCATTGTTAATAACATAAATATTATGATTTTTCCAAATAGATTCTTTAATTTCATTTGCAAGCCATTTTGAAGGAGCGATTATATTACAATCTAACATATCTGAAATATTTTTCTTTTTTTGCCAGTTGTTATTTGCATTATCAATGAACCAACTATATTTTAATCTGTGTTTACATCCATTACACCCTGTTTTCCATTTTTCACATCTAAACATGTCATAATACATACAATATCCTGTGAAAAGCCAACAATCATGAAATGTCCAACACACTTTAAAATCTTGCTTTGATAAATAAGTTGTTAGCATTTCTAAATTACAGTTTTGTGCATGTAAATTATGTAAATGAACTATATCAGGAGATATTTTTTCAATCTCATTAATCAAATTCTTCGTAACTTTGATATTATTAAATCCATTATTTCCCTTTATTTTTGATATAAGTGATTGTAGATAAACATATTTTTTATTAATTCCATAATTTATTCCTAAATTATAATCACTATTATATTGTGTATATAATATATAATTTTCAATTTGATTATCTACCAATCTTTCACTAATGGATTGGCAAATCTTTCCTGTACTGCCTTTACCACAGTATGGATTTATTTGAACGACCTTCATATCTATTTTCCTTTCTTTGAATTATTAATTACCTTTGATAACTCATCAGTAAATTTAGAGTAAGCCAATGGATTTTCTGATTTAATAACTGATTTCATATCATTTATGCTTTCTTTGTTAACAGATTCAACTTCTTTCAATAGTAATTTAACATCCTCATATTCACATGACTTCGAGACAAAACCATAATTTGTATTTATATATTCTTTTATATTACTTGACGGTGTTACTATTACCGGGGTTCCACAGTTAAAAGATTCAGCTAATTTAGTTGGAAATCCTGCGCGCGACAAAAGAGTATCTTCTCGGATAATAGTAGAAAAATCACATTTTGAAACTAGTGACAAACATTTATCATGAGAAATTTTCCCCAAAAAAACAATTGAAGAATCTATATTGTCATATATGAACAAATCAGTTCTATATTTAAGTAACGTCTCTTTGTCTATCCCCGCAATATAGAATTTAAATTTATTTCCATTATATTTATTTAAAGAGCAAATTATACTAATTAACCAGTCAATTTTTTCTTTTTCACATTTATTTCCAGGGGCACCAACAAAACATAAATTTATCTTTTGATTATCAAAATCAATATCAAAATCCTGGTATATAAAGTTTTGTTTTAAAACTGCACCTGGTATTTCTACAATGTTATTACAGGTTTTACTATATTCATTAAATAAAAAACTACTAATAGTAATCATATTTTTAATATATTTTTTGTAGATTAATTTCATACGAATATTTGTATCTATATTCTTTATTATTCCTTTAATACTATGCTCTTTTGATTTTTCAAACCAATCAACCGAATCACCAATAATAGATATTTGTTTGTTTGAACAATAATTTACTAGTTTAATTAACCCTATAGAAAAATAATCCATTGCTATAATAGCTTCAATATTATTTTCGCCGTAATAATTAATTACTTTTTTTATCTCAGTAATACTCGTAATCATTCTTAACCATTGATAAGCATCTTTTGGATATGCTGTTTCAAACAATGTGTACTCATCTATAATTCTTTTTGTACTTATAATATCTTTTTTTTCTTCATTCAAGTTTTCATTCATACCAATTACAACCGGCTGAAAACCTAATTCTAATATCATTTTGCTAAACATAGCAGCACGATGAGCTGCAGCATTCTTGTCGGGCATAAATAATACTCCTAAATAAATGACTATTTTCATTGTAGTATCTCCATTTCAATTAAAGTTTACATTCATGTTTTGTAATGTTCCTTCTATTACATTAATTCAATGTTTTATATATTTCTTCAGTTTTATCTATACTTTTTTCCAAACTATATTTATCAGAAATCTTTTTATTATTAATACTACAAGAAGCTCGAAACTCACTATCATATTTCATTTTTTCTATAGCTTGTCTCATCTCTTTTATGTCTAATGGGTCATCTATACAACAACCTGTTATACCATCTTCGGTATAATCCCTAATTCCATTTACATATGATGAAATCAATGGTAATCCAGCTGCCATTCCTTCAAGAGGAGCTATTCCTAATCCTTCTCTCACACTTGGATGTACAAATACATCACTAGCTATACATAGTTCATTTATATCTGATCTTGGTCCCAACAATAGTATATTTTCTTCTAATCCATAATTTTTAATTTGTTTATTATAAGAGTCATATAACTCGCCTTTCCCTGCCAAAATATAAAATACATGTTTATCATTCATTTCAAACAATGCATCCAATACCACTTGTTGATTTTTTCTACTAGATAATTCTCCAACGGATAATAGAACAAAAGCATTATCAGGAATACCCAATTCTTTTCTTTTTCTATTTTTACTTATGTTGCAATTTATAAATTTTTTAGTATCTACTCCCACCCCGGGTATTTTTTCTAGTCTTTTCATTTTAAATTTATTTTTTGCAAGTAGATAATCTTCATTATTTATTGTTATTAGAACGTCAGTATATTTTGAAAAAAATTTTTCAATCGGATAAAAAATAATCCAACTTTTTTTTGGACCACCTTCAAAAAAATGGAATCCATGAGCTGTGTAAATCACTTTTAAATGTTTTTTTCTGCAAATTATTCTACCAATAACACCACCAATCGGCGAATGACAATGAACAAAAATGTAATCATTTTTGTTCACTAAATTCAAGACTTGCCAATATGCTTTAATATTTTTTTGCATATTTGTAATATTTCTAGCGAAGTCTATTTGAAAACATCTAATATTCATTGATGAGAGTTTACTTTTTAATTGTTCTATTTTTTCATCGCTACATGTACTTCCTTCTATGAAGTTACATGCAACATCTACTTCATATCCTAGTTTTTGTAATATTCTTATATTTGGCATATTAAATTGATCTATCATGGAAGCAACCGATGCCAATACCAGTACTCTTTTCATACTAATTTTCTCCCTCCGTCATCTCGATAGAATGTCTAAAATTATTAATTCTATAACCTTCTACATAATCACTAAGATTCATATCATAATAAGAGTCTCCAAAAGCTTTAGAAGCTAATCTACCGATTTTACCAGGAATATTTCCTAATAGTTTTATAAATAATGATGTACCAGGTAATAAAATTATTTTATGTCCTTTTATACTTGCTATCATTTGTACCATATCTGATGTATTTGTATATTCATCATTTTGCGGGAAGAACACACCTGATTCTTCATTATCAATCATTAACTTGATAAATTCACAAAGATTATCTATATGTAGCATTGATCTTTTATTATTGACAATTGGAAATACTGGCAATTTTGTTGCAAGTTTTACTAATTGTGGATAATTTCCTTTTGATCCTTTTCCATAAATCATTGGTGGTCTTACTACCACAACCTTGAATGAATCATCATTCATTTCTTGTAGTTTTAAATCAGCTTGTAATTTACTATCACCATAGAAGTTTTCTGCTTTAGGTTTAGTATCTTTTGTAATATGAGTGGTTCCACAACCACTATATACAATCATTGAAGACATAAAGATAAATTGTCTTACTTTTGCATTTTTTGCGATGTTTGCTACTTCTAAAGTTAAGTCAGTATTTACTTGATAATATTTTTGTTTTACTTCTTCAGAAACGTTTCCTACATCAGCATGAGCGATTCCAGCAACATGGAATACTGTATCGTATTTAGAAAAGTCAAATTCTTTCCAATTAGGATCCAACATATCTAAAGTATCAACTTCATATTCGTTATCAGAATTGTTTAACCATTTTTCTACCGATTCACCAATATAACTACTAGCACCAGTAATTAAGACTTTCTTTAATTGTAGATTTTTATCTTCTTTAGTTTGTTTAAGTTCTTTTTCATTAATAAAAATATCTTGTAATTGTACTTTTCTTTTTACATTGGTATAAGCAGTATATGCTGTATACCCTAATACTAATGAACCTAATAATAATCCTTTATGAAATTTATTCTCTTTTTTATTATTCTTAATATGTTTACAAACAAATCCTAAACCAGCAAGTCCTACTGCTCCTGCAGTTCCTACTACTGCAGCACCAATCTTAGCTTCTTTATTAATCTTTTCAGGATCTACTATTTGTGTATCAACAGTTTCTTCTAATTCACCAGTTCCACCTTCTACTACACCATCTCCTAATAGTACTGAACCAATAGTTGCTAAGAAACATTTGATATCCATCTTTAAGCCCATTTCATTAACATAATCACCATCAAACTTAGCTTTCACATCAATTTCTAATTCATCTCTACCATTAATTTGTGCCCAGCCAGTTAATCCTGGAGTTACATCATTCGCATGATATTTATCTCTCTCTGCAATCAAGTCATCTTGATTCCATAAAGCTGGTCTAGGACCTATGATGGACATCTTTCCTGTAAAGATATTAAAGATTTGTGGTAATTCATCTAAAGATGTTTTTCTTAATAATTTTCCTGTTTTAGTAATAAATTGATCTGGATCTTTTAACATATGAGTAGGCATATCACTAGGTGTGTCTGTTCTCATAGTTCTAAACTTATATATTTCAAATAGTTCTTTATCTTTGCCCACACGTTTTTGTTTAAAGAGTACTGGTCCTTTAGAATCTAGTTTTATAGCTAACGCTAATAATCCTAATACTGGACTTAGTACAACAATAGCTCCACCACTTAAAACAATATCTATTGTTCTTTTAAGGGGCAGATATTTTTTTTGTTTATCAGTAATCATATTTTCCCTCCCTGTTTTATTTCAATTAAAAAGATGATCAAATTATTGAGCCATCTTTAATATCAGTTTCTTCTTTTATGTCTGTACCAAAAGTAATCGTACATCCACTTCCTATTCTTGTGTTACTTCCTATGACTGACATTGGTCTAATGATAGAATTGCTATATATTAGACAGCCATCATTGATCATTGCATCATGATTAATAGTTGTATTTGCAGTAATAATACATCCCTTACCAATAGTTGCATTAGGTTCTATTACTGCATGAGGAAATATAATTGTTCCCTCATTAATAGAAGCATAATTTGATACAACACTTGAAGAGTGTTGTAGTATAGGCAATGAATAGCCTATTTCTTTAGCTTGTAAAAGCAGTTTGCTTCTAACACTGTTATTGCCAATAGCAATATGAATATGAGTATACTCGGGATAATAAGAACTCATTTCATCAATAGAACCAATGATTTTACAATCATTTATAACTTCATTAATATTTTGATCATCAAGAAAAGATATCTTATCAAAGATATTCATATCTCTAGCTATATCTAGACAACATCTCCCATGTCCGCCTGCTCCTATAATTAATAGATTCATTTTCACTCTCCCTAAAAAAAGCTTGGTTCTTCACCAAATTGTTTCTTATATTCTTCTTGCCAATCTTGTTCTTTGTTATTCTCTTTTGGATTTAAGTTTAAGATGATTTGATTGTTAAAAGCTTTAATAGATGTAATAGAATAGTTGTTTGTTAATTGCTGATAAGCCTCTTTACCATTTGTATATTGGTATTGTTTACCATTAATAAAACATATTACTTCAGATTCTATTTTTTCTAATATTTTAGTCACTCTTTATACCTCCTTTTTGAACATAAAAAAACAGGTTCAACGCCTGTTTTAGTCATATTTATGAGGTAGAAGATACAATTCCCCCTTACCCCAAATAATCTAGACTTTATGTTCAGAACTAATGTGTTATCAAGTTAACCTGAGTAACACTTAATTCTTGCTTATAAGTTCAACTCCTAGAATAATCTTTCTATCAAAGAAAGGTAAATCTAGTTGTGCTGTACAATGATGTTTCATGACTCTGACAATATGATCTTGATAATGCAGTAGGGGACCTTCTGTTATAATCGTCTTACCCTCTTCTTGGTAACCAACAGATACTCTAGCAACATTATCTTTATCTAATATATTATTAAAGAACTCTATTTCTTTTTCTCTTAAAGCAGATACTTCAGCATTCTCTAATTGTTTAATCAGTCCATCATTCTTATCTTTCATAGACAATAAAAGATCATTAAAATCATTTTGTTTTAAATCTGACTTTACAAAGATATAGTTATCAAACATATCTTTAGTAGTCTTTTTCTTTGCTTGCCTATGAAATACTTCAGTTTTAGGAATAAAGGCAGTAAGTTCTTTTCTTTGATTCAAATTAGATAGTATTTTATTAGTTTTATTACTGAATACATATAAGACATACCAGTTCATCTTAATAATCAATCGCAACAAGTAGTTTTCCAGTAAGAATTTCTGTATCTAATGTTGCAAATCTTCTATATTTATCAACTTTTTTGATCATATCTTCTAAACCTACTAAAGGACCATCAGTGGGAACGAATCTTCGATCCACTATAACTCCTTTTGTATGTTTGATCGTATCAGTATTATCTAATAACTTTTCTAGTAAAGACTGCTCTTCACTAGTTAATGGATATGTATCTTTATACTCAAGTAAATCTACTAATCCATTAATCGTTTTAAAATACTCTTTAAATTGTTCATCAAAAGCTTCTTGATCAAGATCACTCTTGATAAATACATAGTCAGGATATATTTCCTTAACTATAAACTCAGCTGTTTCCCCTCTACCAAAACATCTTTCACTTTTCGGTATAAAGGCATTCATGTTCACTTGTTTGTTTAAAGTACTAACAAGTTTTTTAGTTCTACCAGTTTTGCATCTGGCTACGTACCAATACATTGTTACCTCCAACCCTTCCATTTTCGCAGAACACTATATTCTACGAAAAAATTAGAATCTTAAAAGAATATCAATTTATTATTGCTATCTCAAAAAGAATAAATATTTCATTTATCGTTAATTTTGGATAAAATGATTAACACAAATAAATTTATTATGATGAAAATAAGAATTGATTAATTTTATCTAACGATTTTCAAATATTTTTTCATTATTAATTTGTTTTTTAAACACATCGAACTATAAAAACATTAGTTATTTACTGTTAAAATCATCAGATAAAACAGACTATTATCTTAATAGCTCAAATACCTGATAATTACTGTCAATTCGTCGCTTTTTTATTTGAAACAACAACAATTTATGATATAATTCGGTTCGTAGAATATAGTGTTCTGCGAAAAATAAAAAAAGCGCTTATTTATAGTAATTCACTATAATTGAGCGCTTTTTCTATATGTATATTTTCCTGTTTATTCAAGGATGTTTATAAATCACAAATTCCTTTATTTTCTCCATAAACACTATACCAGTCTTGATT
>ERZ1036460.11-NODE-11-length-186363-cov-75.725820_pt1 | contig 186363 bp, 180 predicted proteins | sample MGYA00514229_ERZ1036460 | MGnify/ENA primary metagenome ERZ1036460 (study PRJEB33795, sample SAMN09464921) | human gut metagenome | host: Homo sapiens | place: USA: Stanford, California | collected 2016-08 | study: EMG produced TPA metagenomics assembly of the...
TACCATATCCCTTTTGTCTTGTAAAGCCTTTTTTGTCTTTTTTTGTAAAAAAATATAAAATCAATAAGTTTACTCAATTTGTTAATAAAATAACTCATTACTATCTAAGATAATTGTCACTGGCCCATCATTAATCAATGATACCTCCATCATTGCTCCAAATACTCCTCGTTCCACATTAATTCCCTTTTCTTCTAACTTTTTATTAAAAAAATCATAAAGCGGACTAGAAATATCTGGTTTAGCAGCATCGATAAAACTTGGTCTTCGTCCTTTTTTACAATTAGCATATAATGTGAACTGTGAAATTGATAAAACACTTCCTCCTACATCTAATAAAGATAGATTTAATTTATCATTTTCATCTTCAAATATTCTCAAATTCACTAATTTATCAACCATCTTTTCAACTAATAACTCGTCATCGCCATTAGTTATCCCAACTAAAACCATATATCCTTTATCAATAGCTCCTACAATTTCTCCTTCAATCTTAACACTACTTTGACTAACTTTCTGTACAACTAATCTCATTTTAATCCACCTATCTTTCAATCTTTAAAAATGTTATAATTATTATAACTGATTTTAAAAACGAAAGGAAGATAATATGTCATCAACCCTTGCCAATAGAATGCGACCTCAAAATTTAAAAGATATAATCGGACAACAACATTTAGTTGGACCAAATGCTATTTTAACTAAATTTGTTCAAAAAAGTCATCCATTTTCAATTATTTTATACGGTAGCCCCGGCTGTGGCAAAACAACAATTGCAATGGCCCTTGCAAATGATCTTGACATTCCATATCGCATCTTCAACGCTTCAACCGGAAATAAAAAAGAAATGGATGCAATTATTGAAGAAGCTAAGTTAAGTGGTAGTCTTTTTGTAATCATTGATGAAGTTCATCGACTTAATAAAGCGCGCCAAGATGATCTTCTTTCACACATGGAAAGTGGATTATTAATAGTCGCTGGATGTACTACAGCCAACCCATTTCATTCAATTAATCCAGCGATTCGTTCTCGTTGTCATATTCTCGAAGTTAGACCTTTAACTGTTGATGAAATTGTAGCTGGTTTAAATAAGGCAATGACTTCACCAAATGGTTTAAACAGCAAATATACGATTGAAAAAGAAGCATTGCATAGTATTGCAAAATTATGTAGTGGCGATATTCGCTATGGTTATAACTGTTTAGAAATTTGTACAATTGTTTGTGAAAATAATCATATTACTCAAGCTGATTTGAAAACTGCTGCTATTAAAACTAATGTTGTCTATGATAAAGACGAAGATAATTACTACGATACATTAAGTGGTTTGCAAAAATCAATCCGTGGTAGTGATCCTAATGGTGCTATGTATTATTTTGCTAAACTGATTGAATCAAAAGATATTGAATCTTTAGAACGGCGACTTATCACAACTGCTTATGAAGATATTGGTTTAGCCAATCCAAATGCGTGTATGCGTACGGTAATTGCTATGCAAGCCGCTAAAACAATCGGTTTTCCAGAAGCTCGAATTCCTATTGCTAGTGCAATTATCGATTTATGTTTATCACCAAAATCAAAATCTAGTGAAAATGCAATTGATGCTGCGTTAACTTCACTAAATGAACGTTCTTTAAAAACCCCTTCTTACTTACGTCTTACGCCGGTTGGTTTAGAAGATGATGAAAAGTATGATTATAGTCGGCCAGAATTGTGGGAATATATTCAGTATCTTCCAAAAGAACTAGGAAATACACAGTTCTATGTACCATGGATGACCAGTAATTATGAAAAAGCTTTAGCTGAGAATTATCGAAGAATTTTGAAACACGGGCGTACCAGTGATATAAAAAAACTAAATCAACAAAATAAGTAATAAAAATTGACATTTGCGTGCAGTAAAGGTAGACTTATTTATATAGAAAGGGAGCTCGTATGCGGGCTGAGAGGAAGTAATCTAACTTCGACCTGTATAACCTGATTTGGGTAATGCCAACGTAGGGATCTAGCCACTATTTTTGTTTATGTTCGGTTTGAACCTATTTTGGTCCAAACCTTTTTCTATACAAAAAAAGAATGGAGATAAAAAATGAATTACACAACACAAATGAATGCAGCAAAAAAGGGAATCATTACTCCTGAAATGAAAATTGTTGCGGCTAAAGAGAAAATGAATATTGAAGAATTGAAGACACTAATAGCCCAAGGAAAAGTTGTTATCCCAGCCAATAAGTATCATACCTGTATTAATGTAAATGGGATTGGTTCAATGCTTAAAACTAAAATTAATGTAAATCTTGGAACTTCTAGAGACTGGAAAGATTTAGATATGGAACTTAAAAAAGCTAATGATGCTGTCAATATGGGAGTTGAATCAATAATGGATTTAAGTTCATATGGCGATACTCAAAAATTTCGTCGCAAATTAACCAAAGAATGTCCCGCAATAATTGGAACAGTGCCAATCTACGATGCCGTAGTTTATTATCATAAGCCCTTAAAAGAAATTACTGCTCGACAATGGATCGATATTGTTGAGATGCATGCTCGCGACGGAGTAGATTTTATGACAATTCATGTAGGAATTAATAAAAATACAGCTCAACGTTTTAAAGAAAATAAGCGTCTTACTAATATCGTTTCTCGAGGCGGTTCAATTATTTTTGCTTGGATGGAAATGACTGGTCAAGAAAATCCTTTTTATGAATACTATGATGAAATCCTTGATATTTGTCAAAAATATGATGTAACAATGAGTTTAGGTGATGCTTGCCGTCCTGGTTCAATCGAAGATGCTGGCGATATAAGTCAAATTGAAGAATTGGTGACTTTGGGAGAACTTACAAAACGTGCATGGCAAAAAGATGTTCAAGTAATTGTTGAGGGTCCAGGTCACATGGCTTTAAATCAAATCGAAGCTAATATAAAAATTCAACAAACCATTTGCCAGGGAGCCCCTTTTTATGTTCTTGGTCCACTAGTTACTGATATTGCCCCAGGTTATGACCATATCACAGCTGCAATTGGCGGTGCATTGGCTGCCGCTAATGGTGCTGCTTTTCTATGTTATGTAACTCCTGCTGAACATCTTCGTCTCCCTGATCTAAATGATGTTAAAGAAGGAATCATCGCATCTAAAATTGCAGCACATGCTGCCGATATTGCGAAAGGTATCAAAGGGGCAAAAGATTTGGACTACCAAATGAGTTGTGCCAGAAAAAATTTAGACTGGGAAAAAATGTTTGAATTAGCCATTGATCCTAAAAAAGCACGTACATACCGCCAACAAGCAAAACCTGAAAAAGAAGATACTTGCAGTATGTGCGGTAATTTCTGTGCTATAAAAAATATGAATCGAATTTTAAATGGAGAAATTGTTAATATTTATGATGAATAAAAAAGTCGTCTGTTTTCAGACGGCTTTTAATATATAAAGAGTAATAAAAATTCAACTATTTTAGCATTTAGATTATGCTGTCGCAAGATAAAATTACTAATCATTTCTAGTGAACAATTAGTGCTAACTAATGTATGGACACCATTTGCAGAACTTCCAATTGCAACATAACCATGAGCCATACCCCCAATTGCGAGTTTGGAGGCAATTGCCATACCTCCAATTGCATAGATTCCTATTGCCATTCCACCTACAGCAAAATAGCCAATACTTAGCCCTCCTAAGCTAATTCCCCCTATAGCAATTCCTGCTAATGTCAATAAACCAATTGCCAGACCGCCAAGACTAAATACACCAAGTGCTAAAGCCCCAAAACTAAAAAGCCCTACCGCAATATTGCCAATTGCAATAATTCCTTTCGCAATTCTAAAACCACGACCTAAATTAATATGAATTAATGGAACATTTCCAATTTTAAATTTACTCTTATATTCATAAGTAAAGAGATGACGCACTACACTTCTCAATTCTTCACGGTCAACTGTAACATAATCATTACTTTCATGTCCAATTAATTCATCTAAAGATATACCAAATAGATCAGCAATTTCAATTATTCGTTCTAATTCAGGTGTAGATTGACCTGATTCCCACTTACTTACCGATTGTCTCGATACTCCTAACCGAAAAGCTAATTCCTCTTGCGACAATCCCTTTTGTTTTCGATATTTATTTAAGTTGTCATTAAACATCATTTATTTCTTCCTCCTGACAACCATGATTATAGTTTTTTTATTCCAAATCACAATAAACTACGGCTAGGCAATCTGTCAACTAACAGTTGCATAAACAATAAAAGGGTATAATTACCCTTCTAATTCACTGATAACTGCATTAATCGTCTCATTAAAATTATTTAGATTCACATTAAACCAAATAACCGGAACTTGATTATTAAACCAAGTATATTGACGCTTTGCATAATTACGAGAATTCTTTTTTATCAACTCCAAAGTTTCATCAAGTGTTTGAGTTCCCTGATAATAAGCAAACCATTCCTTGTACCCGATTGCTTTCATGCTTTGCATTTCACGGGTATAATTCTTTTTCATTAAGCCATCTATTTCTTGAAGCAATCCCTGCTCCATCATCAAATCAACACGTTGATCGATCCGCTGATATAAACTTTCACGTTCTAATGTCAGCCCAATAAATTTAGCATTATAAATTAATTCATGATTTTGTTTGGCAAGTGTTTCACTTTTTTTTATCCCTGTACTTTCATAAATTGCAATTGCTCTTAAGACCCGTTGACGATTATTAGGATGAAGCTCTTTAGCACTTGCTTTATCAATCTCAATTAAATAATTGTATAACTCTTCATTTGAATAATCTTGATACTTCTCAACATATTCTTGATGATTGGTTTGACTTTCACTAAATTCATAATCATAAAGTGCTGCTTTAATATATAATCCTGTACCACCTACAATAATCGGCAATTTACCACGTGATATTATTTCTTTTATTTTTAAACGAACTTCATCTTGAAAATCTTTTACACTATAGCTTTCAGTTGGTTCCTTAACATCAATCAAATGATGAACAATACCTTCCATTTCATCATCTGTTACTTTAGCCGTTCCAATATCCATTGTTTTATATATTTGCATCGAATCACCGCTAATCACTTCGCCATTAAAATGCTTAGCTAGAGCAACGCCCATCCTAGTTTTTCCAACCCCAGTTGGACCAACTACAACAATAACTTTCTCCATTACACGACCCTCTTAAATAACTTTTCAATTTCATAAGTTGAATAATATATAATTGTTGGTCTTCCATGCGGACAAACGTATGGATTATCACAACGCATTAAATTATCAATAATATTTTGCATCCCTTCGGTTGATAAATGTGTATTTGCTTTTAATGAAGCTTTACAACTAAGCGTAGCAATTGCATGATCTTGTAATTTGATGACATCGATTTTATTATCATTTAATAACTGCGTCATCATATCTTCAATAAATACTTGCTCATCAATATTTTGCATCCATAACGGTAATTGCTTTATTACATAACCGCTATTACCAAAAACCTCAAGATTAATTCCAACTTTAGTCAATAAGTCTTTCCTTTCCTCAATAATCAAAAATTCACTTAAAGGATATTCAAGTGTGATCGGTACTAATAAATCCCGCATTGATAGATCAAGATTTTGATATTTTTCCAAAAAATACTCATAATTGATTCTTTCTTGCCCAGCATGCTGATCAACAATATACATTCCTGTTTCATCTTCACAAATTATATATGTACCATGAACCTGTCCTTTAACAAATAACTTCTTTTTCATTAATTTTTCACGTGGCTCAACTTTTGTCTCAATAATTTGTTGATCGGGGATAATGTATTCACTAGTTTCTTCCTTAACAAAAGTAAAATCATCGAAAGATGCGTCTTTAAAAACAACTTCTTGATCATTTTGAGGAAAATCAGCTTCAAATCGTGGTTGCTCTATTGTTTTAATGGGTACTGACTCATAAGTTAAATCAAGACTAGGTTGTTCCAAATTCAAAGGCGCCTTAGTTTTTTTATATTCAGCGGTCGCATCGTAAGTCAAATTAACTTTTGCAAGAGCATCACTAACACCTTGATAAATTAATTCACGTAATTGACTTTCTTTAGAAAAACGTACCTCCAGCTTTGAGGGATGCACATTAACATCTACTAAATAAGGATCTATTTCAATATTAACAATCGCAATTGGATAACGTTTATCAGCTAAATATCGACGATATGCATTATTAATACTATCAACACTCACTTTATTTTTAACTACCCGTGAATTTACCATTGTCACCATATGATTCTTACTAGCACGATTCACATCAATTTTTGAAACATAACCCGTCACATGAAATTCATCATCTTCAAAATCCACTGGAATCATTGCTTTGGCAACATTTAATCCATAAATGTTCGAGATAACTTCCAACAAATTACCATTTCCATTGGTCTTATAAATTGTTCTGCCATTATGAACTAACATAAAAGCAATGTGTGGATGAGATAAAGATAGTCGTTCCAAATATGTTTGAATATTAGCAAACTCAGCATTAGTCGATTTTATATATTTTAATCGAGCTGGGACATTTTGAAATAATTTTTCAACTTTGATATTAGTCCCTTTTTTACTATCACTTTCATTACACTCAACAAAGCGTCCATATTCATAAGTAACAGTTGTCCCTGTTCCTCCTGTACTCGTTTTCAATTCAAAATTACTAATTGAAGCAATCGAAGGAATTGCTTCACCTCTAAACCCTAAAGTTTGAATGCAAAACAAATCTTGATCATCTTTGATTTTACTAGTAGCATGACGTGAAAAACATAGTAAGGCATCTTCTTTGACCATTCCCTCACCATTATCAATTATTTGAATCAAGTTTAATCCACCTTCTTCAATAATCACATCTATCTTCGTACTGTTTGCATCAATACTATTTTCGACTAGTTCTTTAACTACATTTGCCGGTCTTTCAATCACCTCACCAGCAGCGATTTTATTAGCCAATACATCATCTAGCTGTCTTATTTTTTGCAAATATATCACCTACTTCTCATTTAATTTCTTTAATTCAATCAATGTTGATAAAGCATCAATTGGTGAAAGCGCCATTGGATCAATACCTTCTAAATATTTTTCCACTACACTTACGGTTACTGGTGGAGCTTCTTTTAAAGTATCATCGCTTAAATGATGCTCAATATTATTTTCCTCTAAAGCTTCTAATAGTACATTAGCACGATTTAATACTGCATCTGGTAATTTTGCTAATTTAGCAACATTGACACCATAAGATTTATTTGACCGTCCTGGTTTGATACGGTATAAAAAGACAAGATCATCATTTTCAATTGAAGCACTAGCATGGACATTTTTAATTCCAAGATTCTTTTCTTCTAAGAATGTTAATTCATGATAATGAGTTGAAAATAATGTAATACACTTAATCTTTGCAGCGATATACTCGATCATAGCTTGAGCAATTGCCATCCCATCAAAAGTTGCAGTCCCTCGACCTATCTCATCAAAAATAATCAATGAATTTTCTGTTGCAAAGCGTAAAGCATTATTAGCTTCTAACATTTCAACCATAAAAGTTGACTGCCCGGAAATTAAATCATCACTAGCCCCGATTCGAGTAAAAATTTGATCAAAAATTGGAATACAAGCTTCGCTACATGGAACAAAACACCCTATTTGTCCCATCAGTGCAATTAAAGCAATCGTTCGCATATAAGTCGATTTACCACCCATATTAGGTCCCGTAATCAACATCACTGGATTAGCAGCATCAATATTTACATCATTCGAAACATATGTTCCTTGTGCCATAACCCGTTCAATTACGCCATGACGACCATCAACTACTTTAAACACTTTATTATGATTGAAAGTTGGCCGAACATAACTATTCTCACTAGAAATCATTGCTAATGATTGAAAAACATCAATTTTAGCAATAATTTTAGCAACATCCTGAATAGCATGAACATCTTTTTTTATGTAATTTCTAATTTCTGTAAATAATGCATATTCTAGTTTTATCATTTTATCTTGTGCACTAAGTAATTTTGATTCCATCTCTTTTAATTCTGGTGTCACAAAACGTTCAGCATTAGATAAACTTTGTTTACGAGTATAATTAAATTCATCTTTAACTAATGATAGATTTCCTTTAGTCACTTCAATATAATATCCAAAGACACGGTTATATCCTACTTTTAATCCTTTTATTCCTGTTTTATCACGCTCATTTTGCTCAAATTGAGCTAACCACTGTTTACCGTGATCACGGATATAACGAAGTTCATCAAGTTCTTCATTAAATCCTTCCTTGATTAAATTTCCTTCTTTTACAGTTAATGGCGGATTATCAACAATTGCTTGATCAATCAAATTAGTAATGTGACTTAAATCAGTAAAATGATCTGCCAAGGCACTAATTAAAGGTTCATCTAACGATAATAATTGATTTTTTAATTCTGGAACTACTTTTAAGGAACTGCTAATCCACTTTAGATCACGAGCATTAATATTTCCAAAAGCAATTCGTGAAGATAGTCTTTCAAGATCGTAAATATCTTTCAGAATTTCTTTAATACTTTCTCGTTGAATAAAATGATTAGTAAAGATCTCTACGATATCCAAACGTTCTTCTATTTGTTCTTGATTAATTAGAGGTCGTTCGATCCATTGTTTTAACATCCGTGATCCCATTGCTGTTTTAGTTTGATCTAAAAGCCAAAATAGACTTCCATATTTATCATTACTTTTAGCACTACTCGTCAGTTCTAAAGCTTTTTTTGTATAAAGATCCATTGTCACATAATCTTCATTATTAATTTCTTCAATTATCTGTAAATGTTCCAATTCTCTTTTTTGTGTATCTAATAAATAATTAAGCAGTAATGACGCTGTTTTAATTTGTTTTAAATCATTGATTTTGCTAAAAATCTTATCATACTTTTCATTATAATTATCGTGTGCAAATGGTGAAGATAAAATATCATCAAATTCACGTATTTGATTTGGTAAAGTGACAATTTCCTTAACTGCCATTGTTTCTAGCTGATTCAATAATAATTTCTCTTTCTTTTCAATATTGACCACACTAAATTCGCCGGTTGTGATATCACAAAAAGCTAAAGTATATGTAAAATCAAATTCTTCTAAGGCAGCAATATAATTGTTTTTATTATTTGTCAGAGATTCATCAAAGATAGTTCCTGGAGTAATGATCTGTACCACCCCACGTTCTACGATTCCTCGTTTCCCAGGTTCTGTTAACTGTTCAACAATCGCAACCCGATGTCCATTATCAACTAATTTTTGAATATATCCACTAGCCGAATGGAAAGGTACCCCACACATTGGAACCCGTTCAGGAGCTCCAGCATTTTTCCCTGTTAAAGCAATTTCTAATTCTTTAGAAACCATTATGGCATCGTCAAAGAACATTTCATAGAAATCCCCTAATCTAAACATAACGATTGAATCTTGATTTTCTTCTTTTATTGATAAATATTGCATCATCATTGGACTATATTTTGGTTTCATCAATTAACCTCACTTCTAAAAAATTACTATCACATTATAACACAAGTAACCTCAAAAGAAAAAAGGCTTCCGCCTTTATTTGATAAAATTTTCATCGACTGTTAAATTTTCTAATTCATCCCATGTCTCATTCTCTGCTTTAGTTTCTACTCGCATTGTTGTTTTACCAACAACACTTAATGAGATTTCTTTTTCAATCTCAATGACAACTTTATCTTCCAACTTATTTACACTAATACATTTTGGTTCACGATTACAGGTAACCATTAATTCATCACCCTCATCAAAATTTCGGGTTTCCTTTTTCACTAAATCTAATTCGTTTAAGTAGCTTACAGTTTGCTTCAATAGACTACTATCATCATTGATACTGTACCATAGATGAACGTCAAAAGTTCCCAAAACAACAGGTTTCCCATCTTTAAAAGCTGCGTTATAACGATGGTTAGTAATCCAACACCCTAGAATTTTGTCATATCCTTCAATCGAAAACGGATATTTATTAAGGGTTCTTTTTTTCCCTTTAGCAATTACTGCCTGAGTAATGATTTCACGAATATTATTTGCCATGTTCTCACCTATTTTAATATATGTTGGAAATTAAAAAAAATGAACAAAAAAACGCGAATTAATCGCGTTTTAGTTTTGATGTCCATTTCCAGATGTAGAATCTTTTAAAACTACATCATGTGCGCCACCTTCAACAATACTAGTTGAGGAAACAAGCGTAATTTTTGCTTTCTCTTGTAATTCTGGAATAGTTAAGGCTCCACAGTTACACATTGTTGACTTGATTTTACTTAAAGTTAAACCAACATTATCTTTTAAGCTACCGGCATATGGTACATATGAGTCAACTCCTTCTTCAAAAGAAAGTTTAGAATCACCACCCATATCATAACGTTGCCAGTTACGAGCACGAGCAGAACCTTCACCCCAGTATTCCTTCATATACTGACCGTTGATACTAACTTTATTAGTTGGAGATTCATCAAATCTTGAGAAATATCTACCTAACATGATGAAATCAGAACCCATAGCTAAAGCCAATGTCATATGGTAATCATGAACGATCCCACCGTCAGAGCAGATTGGAATATAAATTCCTGTTTCTTTAAAATATTCATCACGTGCTTTAGCAACTTCAATTGTAGCCGTTGCTTGCCCACGACCAATTCCTTTTTGTTCACGAGTGATACAGATTGATCCACCACCAATACCAATCTTAACAAAATCTGCTCCAGATTCAGCTAAAAATCTAAAACCATCCGCATCAACAACATTACCAGCTCCAACTTTAACGCTATCACCATAATGTTCTCTGATCCAGTCAATCGTAATTTTTTGCCATTCTGTAAAGCCTTCTGATGAATCAATACATAAAACATCAGCACCTGCTTCTACTAAAGCCGGTACACGTTCGGCAAAATCACGAGTATTGATTCCAGCGCCTACCACATAACGTTTCGAATCATCTAATAGTTCGTTTGGGTTTGATTTTCTTGTTTCATAGTCTTTTCTAAAGACAAAATATGCTAATTTTTGATCATCATCAATAATAGGTAAAGCATTTAACTTATTATCCCAAATAAGATCATTTGCTTCTTTTAAAGTAATTCCAATGTGCCCACAGATTAATTTATCATATGGTGTCATGAACTCAGTTACTTTTGTATCTAAACCCATTCTAGAAACCCGGTAATCTCTGCCTGTTACGATTCCTAATAATTTTCCATTGGCACTACCATCCTCAGTTACTGCCATTGTTGAATGTCCAGTTTTCTCTTTTAAAGCAATTACATCTGCAAGTGTATCACTAATACTTAAATTAGAGTCACTTGGAACAAATCCTGCTTTATAAGTTTTAGCTCGTTTAACCATAGCTGCTTGATCTTCAATCGTTTGTGATCCATAAATAAATGAAACCCCACCCTCTCTTGCAAGAGCTACTGCCATTTTATCATCAGATACAGCTTGCATTACCGCTGAAACTAGGGGAATATTTAATGATAACGCAGGTTCTTCACCTTTTTTAAATTTAACTAATGGTGTCTTTAAGCTAACATTTTTAGCTTGACACTCAGCAGATGAATATCCAGGTACTAAAAGATATTCATTAAATGTGCGTGATGGTTCATCAAAAAAATATGCCATTTTCTATCTCCTTTTCTATGTCGTTTTGTGTAATATTTCATAAATTATAATTAGGATCAATCGTTAAGTCAAGCCCTATTTTAATAATTGTCCGTTTATATATGTATTTATCGATTGCAAAAGACTATCTACTTCTTCCTTCAAGTATAAATAATTAACAACTAATGGATGATTCTCAAATTCATCTTTAATTTTTTGATATTCTTCAATTGTTTTAACAACTGTTTCATCTTGTTTTGACTTTTGATTTACAATCTTCTTTTGATATGCTTTCATCTTTGCTTCAAGTTTTTCTATCTTATCATCCTGATGAATTAGCTGCTCATACTTTTGATATTCTTTAATGACATCAAGATTCAATAAATATTTATTTAACTGTTTAGCACAATTCAAACTACGATTCAATTGATTCACCTTTCAAAGCCCATGTTTTGGCTTCAGTTATTTTTACTTTAATAATTTTTCCAATATCTTTAGGATCACCTTTAAAGTTTACCAATTTTTGATGCCGAGTATACCCAGTCAACATTGAATCATCCTTCTTAGATGTTCCTTCAACTAATACTTCGACAATCTTATTTAAGAAACGTTGATTTTGCTTATACGCTTTTTCATTAACGATTTCATTCAATTTATATAATCGTTGGTCTTTTTCATCACTTGCTACATTATCAACCATTTTTGCGGCTGGTGTTCCTGCCCGAGGTGAGTAGACAAATGTATAAGCTAAATCATATTCACACTCTTGATATAAAGACAATGTATCTAGATATTGTTCATGAGTTTCATTTGGAAACCCCACGATAATATCTGTCGTGACTGTGCAGTCAGGAATATATTCTTTGATCTTATGGAATAATTCTAGATATTGTTCACGACTATAACGGCGCCCCATCAACTTTAATACTTCATTATTCCCCGATTGAACTGGTAAATGAATTGCCGGCATGATATTATCATATTTCGCAATAATTTTGATCATATCTTCACTAAAATCCCAAGGATGACTCGTTGTAAAACGAATTCGTGGAATATTTGTTTTAGCGACATCCTCAAGTAAGTTTGAGAAATTATAATCCTCACCTAAATCTTTACCATAACTGTTAACATTTTGCCCAAGAAGCGTTATTTCTTGATAGCCTTCAGCAACCAGTTCTTCAACTTCTTTGATAATATCTTTTGCTAAACGAGAACGTTCTTTTCCACGTGTATAAGGAACGATACAATAAGTACAAAATTTATTACATCCATACATGATATTTACCCATGCTTTATACTTGTTGTCCCGTCTAACTGGTGCGTTTTCAATTACATCGCCCTCTTTAGACCAAACTTCAACAATCATCTCTTTACTATAAAGTGCATCTTTTAATAACTCAGGTAATCGATGTATGTTGTGAGTACCAAAAATCAAATCAACATGGGGATGCTTTTCCAATATCCGATTAACAACAACCTCTTCTTGAGCCATACATCCACACATTGCGAAAATTAGATTTGGATTAGTCTTCTTTAAATTTTTGACATATCCAACTTTTCCAAATACCTTTTCTTCGGCATTTTCACGAATTGCACAAGTATTTAAAACAATCACGTCAGCCTCTTTAATTTCTGTAGTCGGTTGATATGACATACTTTCCAATATTCCTGATAAAGTTTCACTGTCACGTTCATTTGCTTGACACCCATATGTTTGAATATAATATTTTTTTCCTAGTCCAACTTTGACCATATCTCCTGGAACATGATAGGCATCATCATAACGACCAACTTCGTCACGACTTCTTCTTTTAGCCTCATTTAATGAAGGCCCTTTAAAATAATTACTATAATCTTTCATTTATTCACCACTTTTCTATCATATTATATACATAAATCTCTATTATTTCCACAAGAAAAAATTCATTTTTATTAAATCTAATTCTTGCTTTTATCGTAAATAAAAAAATAAGGACTTACGTCCTTATTATCCGAAGAATCCATCTGGTTGAATAGAGAAGTATAAAACTGCTCCATCAGGTGTCTTTTTAAAAAGGCTCTTACAATGTCCAGCTGCTTCATCTGGTGTAAGTTCTGTTTCACATTCAATTTCAGCCTTGATTCCAGTTTTTTTAATGAATTTACATTTTACTTTATCATCTTCATATCCATCAAAAAAATCGATTAATTTTTGTGTTTGTGCAGTTTGCATTAATAATTTACATTTTGCCATAATAAATCTCCTCCTATATCACGCCTACTATTATAACGCAAAACACTAAAAAAAGAAACCCTTTTCATCTAAAGTAGGGTTACTTTTTTTGTTAAGTTTTTATTACTTAAAATTATCGTAATTCTAACAATAACCTAAGTGCTGTGATTTCCTTATCATCAACAATTAGATCATGAAATGAAGGAATACAGACAATTTCATTTCCAGTTGGGATAATATAACCCCGAGCAATTGCAATTGCCTTAATTGCTTGATTTAAAGCAGCAGCTCCAATAACCTGAATCTGTAATTTAGATTCATTTCTAATCATACTAGCAATAGCGCCAGCCACATTATTAGGGCATGACGTTGATGATACTTTAATTGTTTCCATAATTTTCCTCCTAAAAAAATATATGAAAACATTTAATTATTATACCTAATATGGATGATCTTGATTAATTAAGATTCGTTCAATCGCTACAGGTGTATTTTCCTCAAAAGTAATTATTACTCCAGATAGCTGACCACTACTTTCAGCTACGATAAATGGCGCTCCAAAACCTCTTAGCCTTGTGACGATTGCATCAAGATCGCAACCAATTGCGCTCATATACGGCCCCGTCATTCCTACATCACTGATGAAAGCTAATTTACTATCAATTATCTTTTCATCAGCAGTCTGGACATGAGTATGTGTTCCAAGAACAGCACTTGCCTTATCTTTAACATAATGTGCAAAAGCGATTTTTTCACTTGTTGCTTCACCATGAAAATCTATGATATGAATATCATGCGGTAAATCAAGATACTCATCAATTACTTCAAATGGATTTGAAGTACGACTATCCATAAAAGCAACACCTAATACGCTAGTTATCCTAATCAATTTACCTTTTACATTAAATACCCGTGATTTAACTCCAGGTAGTACTTTTGGCTGATTGATTGGTACAATCAATTTATCCGCTTCATCAATATAGTCATATAATTCCTTTTTATCAAAAGTATGATTTCCCATTGTCATGGCTTGAATTCCCTGAAATGATAACTCATCATAATGGCGTTTTAGTAAACCTTTTCCATGACTTGTATTTTCAACATTTGCTATTACAAAATCAATTTGATTATCTTTTACAATACGATGCAAATAATCTTCAATCATTTCACGTCCAATTGAACCAAATACATCACCAATAAATAATATTTTCATTTTATTTCCCTTTCAAATAAAAGGATAGGCTATGCCTATCCCTATTTAGCAACTTCACTTGCTCTTACTTCACGAATTACTGTAACTTTGATATGTCCTGGATATGTAAGCTCTTCTTCAATCTTCGTTTTAATATCACGAGCAATTTTATGAGACATCAAGTCATCTACTTTATCTGGCTTAACAACAATTCGAACTTCACGTCCAGCTTGAATTGCAAAAACCCGATCAACTCCATCAAAGCTTTTTGCCATTTCTTCAAGTTTTTCTAGTCGTTGAATATAGTTTTCAATTGTCTCACTACGACTACCTGGGCGTGCTGCACTCAAAGTATCAGCAGCAGCAACCAAAATTGATATTACACTTGTTGCAGGTACATCACCATGATGTGATTCAATTGCATTTACAACTGTAGCATGTTCACCATGTTTTTTAGCAAATTTTGCTCCTAATTCCACATGGCTCCCTTCCATTTCGTGGTCAACTGCCTTACCAAGATCATGTAATAAACCAGCCCGTCGAGCTAGTTGTTGATTTAAACCTAATTCAGCAGCCATGATTCCTGCTAAATGAGCAACTTCCAATGAATGTTGTAAGGCGTTTTGGCCATAACTAGTACGATACTTAAGTTTTCCTAACATCATGATAATATCTTTATCAATTTTTGAAATTCCTAATTCAAAAACGGCATCTTCACCTGTTTTGCGAATCACTTCATCTAATTCATTTTTAGTTTTTTGAACTACTTCTTCGATTCTACCTGGTTGAATTCGGCCATCACGAATCAAAGTCTCCAATGATAATCTAGCAATTTCTCTTCTAACAGGATCGAAGCATGAAATTGTAATAGCTTCAGGAGTATCATCAATTATTAAATCTACCCCAGTACATTGTTCGATTGCTTTTATATTGCGACCTTCACGTCCAATAATTCTTCCCTTCATTTCTTCACTTGGAAGAGCGACAACAGAAACTGTTCTTTCAATTGTTTCTTCTTGAGCATAACGATTAATCGCATTAGCGATTATATCACGAGAAAGCAGACTTGCTTTTGATCTAGCTTCCTCCTCTTGATCTTTAATATAAGCCGTCATCTCTGTAGCAGTTTGTTGTTCAACCTGCTTAAATAATTCTTGCTTAGCTTCATTTGCTGACATTGCAGCAATTTTTTCTAATTCACCAATTTTAGCATTGATTTTTTCTTTTAATTCAGCTTCTAGTTTACCTAGTCCGGCTTCTCTTTCGTCTAATTGTACTACTTTTTGCGCTAAAACATCTTCTTTCCCTTGAACAGCAATATCACGACGATCAACTGTTTGTTCACGTTGTAAAAGTTTATTTTCAAGTTCATTAATTTCTTGTTTTTGTTCTTTAGCTTCTTTTTCAGCTTGAAGTTTTAACTCATATGCTTCTGTCTTAGCATCTAAAATTGCTTCTTTAACAAGATTGTCCGCTTTGGCAGTTGCATCATCTATAATCTTTGCAGCACTTACGTTAGCTTTAGAGATTTTTAATTTATTAATTAAATAATTAATAAAAAAACCTAAAGCCACAGCTAGAACATAGGTTAAAATAGAAAAGGCAATATTTCCTGGCATATTTGTCCTCCATTTTCTTCTATGTAAATTATTTTTATGAATCTATAGGAATTCATTATGTGACAAGCACAATAATATTGTATAATATTTTGACATCATTTACAATGAAAAGTGTTTCGAGGATATTTTTTTGTTAAAGTCCTATAACAACAAATTTTAGGTGATTTTAAGATAATAATTTTTAAAAAGAGAAATATCTATGATTAAATCAACAAAAAAAGATAGCGGTATCATTTTATAATTTAGTTTCATATCAGTAGTTTATTATGATAGAATATTTAAGAAATGAGGTAAAAAAATGTCAAAAACACTAGTATTAGCAGAAAAACCATCAGTTGGACGCGATATTGCACGAGTTCTACAATGCAATAAAAATGTTAATGGTGGTCTTGAAGGAAATAAATATATTGTTACATGGGCTTTAGGTCACTTAGTAACATTAGCTGACCCTGAAAAATATGATAAACATTATCAAAAGTGGGATTTAAATGATCTTCCCATCATGCCTGAAAAAATGCAATTAGTAGTTATTGGTAAAACTGCTAAACAATATAATGCCGTCAAAAACCTTATGAATCGTAATGACGTTAAAGATATCATTATAGCAACCGACGCCGGTCGTGAGGGAGAACTAGTAGCTCGATGGATCATTAATAAAGCATATATTAAAAAGCCAATGCAGCGATTATGGATTTCATCAGTAACTGATAAAGCAATCAAAGAAGGGTTTAAAAAATTAAAAAATGCTCGTGAATATGAAGCTTTATATCATAGCGCATATAGTCGAAGTATTGCTGACTGGATCGTCGGAATCAATGCTACTCGAGCTCTTACCTGTAAATATAACGCTCAACTAGCTTGTGGTCGTGTTCAAACCCCTACACTAGCAATGATTGCAGCTCGTGAAGAAGAAATTAAAGATTTTGTTCCTCGCAATTATTATGGTATAGAAATCATTAGTAGCCAAATTAACTGGACTTGGCTATCTGCCAAAAAAGAAAAACATTTATTTAATGAAGCCAAAATAGATGAAACTATTAAGAAACTTCAAAATCAAAAATTAAAAATAGAAAAAATCTCAACTTTCACAAAAAAGAAATATGCTCCACAATTATATGATTTAACTGAATTACAACGTGATGCCAATAAACTCTATGGTTTTTCTGCTAAAGAAACTTTAGCAACAATGCAAGATTTATACGAGTATCATAAAGTATTAACTTATCCTAGAACTGATTCACGCTATTTAACCGATGATATCGTTCCAACATTAAAAGAGCGTCTAGAAGCTAGTCGCGGGGGGGATTATGACAATATAATTGATAAAATATTAAAAAGTCCAATAAGAAAACAAAGTCATTTTGTCAACAATAGTAAAGTTAGCGATCATCATGCGATTATTCCTACTGAACAGCCTGCTATGTTAGGTTCATTTACAGATCGAGAATTAAAAATTTACGAATTAGTTTTAAAAAGATTTTTGGCAGTTCTATTACCACCTTATCTATATGAACAAACAACAATTAATGCAATTGTAAATCAGGAAATTTTTACTGTTTCTGGTAAAATTGAAACCCAAATCGGCTGGAAAGAAGTCTATGGTCATGAAGAAGATAGTGAAGATCAAACATTACCACCATTAAAGCAAAATCAATTTTTACCAATCACTGAAATAACCAAAACAACTGGTCAAACAACCCCACCAGGTTATTTTAATGAAGCAACCTTATTATCAGCAATGGAAAATCCAGTTCGTTATACAAAAAATACTTCGAAACAATTAAGTTCTACTTTAGTCAACACAGGAGGTTTAGGGACTGTTGCAACTCGAGCAGATATTATTGAAAAATTATTTAATACCTTCTTAATTGAAAAAAGTGGTAATGATATTCATGTTACAAACAAAGGAAAACAATTGTTGAAATTAGTTCCACAAGATCTTAAAGAACCCGAGTTAACAGCAAAGTGGGAAATGGAATTAGCTAAAATTGCTAAAAAAGAACAAAAATCAAATATTTTTATTAATGAAATAAAAAAATATACTCGTTCTTTAATAGATGAAATAAGCTCTAGTGAAGCCAAATTCAAACACGATAATCTTACTACTAAAAAATGTCCAGAATGCAATCATTTCATGTTAGAAGTTAATGGAAAAAAAGGAAAAATGCTTGTTTGCTCTAACCCCGATTGTAAACATCGTGAATCTGTTTCCATCATCACAAATGCTCGCTGTCCTAATTGTCATAAAAAATTAGAACTTGTTGGTAAAGGTGACAAACAGATGTTTGTTTGTAAAACATGTGGTTATCGCCAACATATGAACGCCTTTAAAAAAGAACGAGAAAATAAAAATAAGCTGGCTCGTAAAAGTGATGTGAAAAAATATATGAATCAACAAAAACAACAGCAGACTGCTGTTGAAGATTCACCATTTGCTGCTCTTTTAAAACTCAAAGATGAATTAAAATAGTTCTTATCGTATTGATAAGAACTATTTTTACATCTAAATATTATTGACAAAACCATAAAAAGGGTAAAGCCGTCAAACAGCTCTAGCCCTATCTTTTCTTATTCTTGCTCACTTTTATTATCGCTCTCTAAGGAGTCTTTGATCGCCTGTGTAATTTCTTCCATAATTTCACTATGAGTACTTAAGAAAGTCTTAGCATTTTCACGCCCTTGACCTATTTTTTCACCTTTATACGCATACCATGCTCCACTCTTTTCAACAATGTCTTTTTCTACTGCCAAATCGAGTACTTCACCATCACGAGAAATTCCTTTACCATAAATAATATCTACTTGTGTAGTTTTAAACGGTGGAGCAACTTTATTTTTAACAACTTTAATATTCACTTTATTTCCAACAATTTCTGTTCCTAATTTAATTGCTTCACTACGACGAATTTCGACCCGAACAGAAGAATAGAATTTTAATGCTCTTCCTCCTGTTGTTGTTTCTGGATTACCAAACATAATCCCAATCTTTTCTCTCAATTGATTAATAAAAATAATCGTACATTCAGATTTATTTAATTCTGCCGCAATTTTTCTTAACGCTTTAGACATCAAACGTGCTTGAAGTCCCATTTGCGAATCACCCATTTCACCATCAAGTTCTACTTGAGGCACTAATGCCGCAACCGAATCGACAACAACTAAATCAATCGCACCTGAACGAACCAAAGTTTCAGCAATTTCTAGTCCTTGTTCTCCAGAATCAGGCTGTGAAAGAATTAATTCATCAATATTAACTCCCAAATTTTGCGCATAAACAGGATCAATAGCATGTTCTGCATCAATAAAAGCAGCACGTCCTCCTTGTTTTTGACATTCAGCAATGGCATGTAATGTCAATGTTGTTTTACCACTAGATTCAGGTCCGTAAATCTCAATAATTCTTCCTTTAGGATATCCGCCGATTCCTAAAGCTAAATCTAAAGTTAAAGAACCAGTAGGAATTACATCAACACTAACGGCAGCGCGATCACCTAATTTCATTACAGAACCTTTTCCGTATTTTTTTTCAATTTGCTTAATTGCATCATCCAAAGCTTGGACTTTTTTAGCTTCTTCTTTATTCTCTTTAGTCTTTGCTTCTGCCATAATATTCATCCTCCTACTATTATATACCTATATAAATACTAATTTACTTTTATTTTTTCATTCAATTTTCGAATTACAAAATCAATTGCCTGTTTCTGGATTTCTTCACGAGTTCCCTTTAAATTCAATTCATAGATATTGACACCTTGGTATAAAATCCCAATATAAACTAATCCTACTGGCTTCCCTTCCATTGCATCAGGCCCAGCATTGCCTGTAAATGATACACAGACATCACTATCAAGAATTTGTTTTCCATTAACGCACATCAACGAAGCTACTTCTTTACTTACAACTCCATATTTTGAAATTATTTCATGCGAAATTCCTAATAGTTTTTCCTTTGTTGTACTTTGATATGTTACTAAACTTCCTTTGTAAACCTTAGAAATGCCAGGAATACTTCCTAGCATTGCAGCAAAGTTACCTACTGTAAAACTCTCTACACTAGATATACTTATATTATATTGTATTAATGTTTTAGCTAATTCATCCATCACATTGTCTCCGTAAGCATCTCGCGATTTTTTAAGAAATAATCAATCCCGCTAATAACTGAAATTACTGTAGCTAGCCATGCTAAAGCGTTAGCTACATCGACTCCCAATACAGTAAAAGGAAAATTATTAACTAATAAAAATCCTAATGCAATCATTTGGCTGACTGTCTTTAGTTTACCAAGTTTACTTGCCGCCACGACTACTTGTTTACTCGCAGCTGACATTTTAATCGCATCAACTATAGTATCCCGAGAAATCATTATAATAGGGATAATAATATTGATTGTCTGGTCACTTGCCAATAATAAGAAAATCGTATTAATTAACAACTTATCAGCAATTGGATCAGCAAATTTACCAAATGTTGTTATTAACTTTTCTTTTCGAGCTATTTTTCCATCAAAATAATCAGTAATTGATGCGATAATAAAGATAAATAAAATGATAATATTTACTAATGATATATTTGTCTCCAAAACATGATAGACAGGAACCGTAATTCCTGCACTATCATACGGAAACATATAAATAAGAATTAAGAAGGGAACTAACAATACCCTTGTAACTGTTAATTTATTCGGTAGATTCATTATTGCACCCGCGTAATTTTAAGGGTATGATTACCCCCATCATATTCACTTGCATCAATTTCTAGAGGTTGATCGTTAATGTAGAAACGATGTCCCATAAAATATCCTAATTTTAATTCCAAATTTTGGAAATTCTCTACCGGAATATCTAGTTCAACTATTTCTGGAGCTGCATCAGTTGCATTTGATTTATTAGCATTATTGTAAATACCGCTCTTGAAGCCGCTATAATCACTACCATTGACATTTAATTGTGACCATGTCCGACCAACAAATTCCATTTTAAACTTGAAAGTAGTCATACTTGGATCAAGTTTAATACTATAATCTAACTCACCATTTTTAGTTATTTCAACTGTAGGCGTTTCAGCCTTCTTATCATCTTCATTTTTATCATCAGTATTAGAATTTTTGTTGTCATCACTGTCTTGTTTACCAGCATCATTATTTCCTTCGACAGTTGGTGTATTGTTATCTTTAAAATCTGGCGCTTCAGTATTAGAACGCCCTGCAACGATTGCATACCAAACAACAAAAATGATGGCCACACAAACCACACCAACTAAAGCATATTTAAAATATCTAAGCAAATAGCGATCTTCATAAACACGTTTATTAGAGATAGATTTTTTAGGTTTTACATTTTTTAAATCTTTAAATGTATCACTTACCTTACCAGAAATAGTAATGTTCTTTTTATTTTCTTCAACTAACCGTTTATTTAAATCCTCTTGACGAATTTCTTCTAACTGAATTTCTTGTGTCAGTGCTTCAAATTCAGCATCTAATTCTTTTTCTTCTAACCCTAGGTATTTAGCAATTTTCCGTAAATACATTTTCAAATATAATTCGTCACCTTTATATTTGTCAAACTTACCTGATTCTATATCTTTTAAGACAGCTACTGAAATAAATGTTCCTTTGGCCAACTCTTCAATCGTGACCCCTCTAGCCTCACGTTCTCGTCTAACATGTTCACTAATATTTTCCATGAGCTATCCTCCTTTTTTCCATAATTATAAAAAAGCCTATAATAAACACATAAATTATATCATAATTATTATTTATGACAATAACCTAATCACATTTATTTTATGAAAGATTTTAAAAAAATATACCTTAAAAAAACCACCTTATATATGATACTTTATAAATATAAACTATTTATAAACTAATTGAAATTAATTGAGTAATTTTTTTAATCCATTTATTAGTCTACAAGTTGACAATATAAACGGTCAAGTAATTTTTAACAAACACATTAAATCACAAAATCAAAAAAAGGCTATGGATTGATGTGACCCCCAAAAGTTAGCTCAAAAATCTAACTATCAGAATACTGGTACAAAACTTACAGCCTTTTTCTAATACTTATTATAATAAAGATTGATATAATTCTTTAATTTCAGCAACGCTAGTTTCTCGTGGATTACCAGGGCGGCAAGCGTCATCATATGCTGATTGTGATAAAAAGTCAAGATCTTCAACTTTAACAATTTCTTTTAAATCAGCTGGAATTCCCACATCTTGAGATAATTTTTTAACCGCATCAACAGCAGCTTTACGATATGCTTCTTGATCCATTCCTGTAGTATCAACACCCATTGCCTCAGCAATATCTTTATACTTAGTCCCTGTTGCAGGAGCATTATATTCCATTACTGTTGGTAAAATAATCGCGTTAGCCACTCCATGAGGTGTATCGTATAAAGCACCTAATGGGTGAGCCATTGAGTGAACTATTCCTAAACCAACATTTGAAAATCCCATTCCAGCAATGTATTGTCCTAATGCCATACCTTCACGACCCTCAGGAGTATTTTCAACAGCACCTCTTAATGAACGAGCAATAATTTCAATCGCTTTAATGTGGAACATATCACTCATTTCCCATGCTCCTGCGGTAATATAACCTTCGATAGCATGAGTTAAAGCATCCATTCCTGTAGCAGCAGTCAATCCTTTCGGCATACTTGCCATCATGTCTGGATCAACAAATGCAACAACTGGTAAATCATGAGGATCAACACAAACCATCTTTCGATCTTTTTGTGCATCAGTAATTACATAATTGATTGTAACTTCAGCTGCAGTCCCAGCGGTTGTGGGAACAGCCAAAATAGGTGTACAAGGATTTTTAGTTTCAGCTACACCTTCAAGACTTCTTACATCACTGAATTCAGGATTTTTATCAATGATTCCAATCGCTTTAGCAGTATCCATTGAAGAACCTCCACCAATAGCGATCATATAATCCGCTTTGGCTTCCTGTAAAGCTTTTACACCGCTTTGAACATTTTCAATAGTTGGATTTGGTTTAATATCAGAATAAACTACATAGTCTAAATTTGCTGCATCTAATAAGTCTGTGACTTTTTTAGTAACTCCAAATTTAATTAAATCCGGATCTGAGCATACCATTGCTTTTTTAAAGCCACGAGCCTTTACCTCAGTTACGATTTCCCTGATAGCACCACTTCCATGATAACTTGTTTCATTTAAAATAAATCTGTTTGCCATATTAAAATCTCCTTTTGTTTTATTTCTTGATAAAATTTTAACATGGATTTTTCAATATATTCAAGTTACAGATGTAAGCGTTTGTAACATTTTCGTGATTGTCATGCAATTTAGTTGCAGTAATAAAAAAGTATGTCTCCTTACTTTTTTATATTTAAAATAAACGGCTCTAACCGTTGCGGTAATGCTTCAATCAATAATTTTACAATATCATCTATACTAATCGGCATATCACTCAATACCCATTCAACGGTCATATCAATCGATCCTTTGCAATACATCTTTAACAAAAAATCAATATCAGCAGTAACTGATTGCCCCAAATTCTTCTCAATGATGTTTTTATAAAACTCATATATACAATTAAAATCATAATTAACCAGATTATTATAATCATTAGATTTAAATGCTTCTTTAAAAAAGGAATGTTCGCTTTTAATAAAAGCAAACTTTAATTGTAAAGCCTCTTGTAAAGAACACCCATCGCCCATTTGACGAAATGACTTTAAAACCAGCTTTTCGAAGTACCAGTTAACCAAGTCATATTTATCTTTAAAGTAGCGATAAAATGTCTGACGCGTCATCCCGCTGCGTGTAACAATATCAGTTACTGCAATTTTATCCAAGGGATGAACCTTAATTAAACCTTTAATTGCTTGAGCAAATACATATCTTGTTTTATCATGTTTATTCATATTCATACCTCTTTAATAATTATAAACGAGGATAAAAAAATAGACAAATAAAAAAGCTGAAAATATTCAGCTAAATAACGACTCGTTTTGTAAGCCAAGTTCTGTTTTTCAAACGATTATTTATCTATGCACATGCATCCGCCTTCGCGTTCATTTCCGTTTAGACGATTCCCCTACCAAATTTGGGTTTCTTCCTTGCAGAGTTTACCTCTTTTCAGCTAATCTTTCGATTAGAATAGTCTCTGTGGCACTTTACGGCTTATCAACCATACTTACGCTTAGGTCTTAGGCCCGTCGTTAGCTCACGCTACTGTGACTTATTGATTCGTCACATACAAACACTACAAGCATCGCAGCTTGTGGAAGCCTGGACTTTCCTCTACTTTTGTAGCAATCGTTTTCTACGAGTCTATTATATTTTACTTATTTCTAAATAGAAAACAAGTATTATTTTTCAAACAGTCGTGATAAAACAAATTTATCAATTACTTTTGCAATAGCCTTCCTTATTAGATGCTTTAGTTATATAATCATATTCCACTTTAATCCTTGCTACACTATTTTCAACTTCATTTCTTTCACTTTATCAACACCACGATGATTAAATTCAATATAACGATTTTACCTAAATTACTTACACCAAGATTTTTATCAAAAATCTCTGTTACTTCCATCCTATCAGCTATTCGATTCAATATCATCTTGCTAAAAGTTGCAAATTAATCAGAACTATTATTCTAATAGTTACTCAAAGCGCTTTATTCAGCGATTTCCAAACTTCCAGTTCCTATCCAAATATTTTCCATCCCTACCATGCAATCGCACCTCAAGAATGTTGTATATACCTAAAATAAAAAAATTGTTATTTTTTAAATTGACGTTATTGACAATTCTTTTTTTATGAATAATATATAGTTAATAAAGTTAACTAAGAGGTGGAATTATGAAAGAACCAGAATGGATAAAAATGATAAATTACTCACAAGAAATTCGTTTGTTTTCGCATTTATTAAATCGCCGAGGTAAGCCAAAAAATGTTCTTACTAAAGACGAACTAGATTTATTATCAATACTAATTATCGATGATGAAATAATTACCCCTATTATTATCAGCAAACGAATGGGTGTATCAAAACCATTAGTAAGCCGTCTTATTGAGCAATTAAATAAAAAAGAACTGTTACTTAAAAGTCCACACCCATTTGATAAACGTAGTTATTGTTTAAAAATAACTGCACAAGGAAGAAAACATCTTGATGATATATATACTTATTATTTAGAACCCATCTATCAATTAAAAAAGAAATTACCATCTGATGATTTTACACAATTAATCAACTTAATAAAAAAATCTAATATAACCTTAAAAGGAGGACAATAATGACTATTTATCAAGCAATGCAATTAAATGTTAAAAACTTAAAAGCTGCAATTAGTGATACACCTACAAAAAAAGATAAACATCGTTATATTGCAGCAATGATCCTAAGAAATATTTTCTGCTTAGCCTTTTGTATTATCTTTATCACTTTTTTTACAACATTTTTTGGAAATGAAAATAGTTCAGTAGGAATAATCGGTCTGTTGGCAGTATTATCTCTTCGCTTTACTGATTTAGATTTTAATATTAAACAAAGTACATTAGCCCTAATTGCCAGTTTTGTAATATGTGCTATTGCTCCGCATTTAGCCAATATAGTCCCATTGGGCTTTGGGTTATTAATAAATTTTAGCGCTTTACTACTAATCTTAATACTTACAAGTCATCAAGTTAGTTACGCTAACCATTTTACCTTTATTCTTGGTTATATTCTCTTATGGGGAAACGATGTCAGCGAAAACAGTTATACTCTGCGGATTATTGCCATGATGGTTGCAGCCATCTTTACAGCACTTGTCTATTATCATTGTCACTATCAACAAACGATGAAACTTAACTTCAAAGACATTCTTAAAGATTTTTTTAGTCCTAGCAAGCGAACATTTTGGTATCTAAAAATCAGCAGTGCGATTGCCTTGGTTATTTTTCTTGGAGAAATGCTTAATTTTTCAAGAACTATGTGGATTGCATTTGCATGTATGTCAATAATCAACATCGATCATGAACAAATTATCTATAAATTTAAACATCGTGCTCTTTTTGTTGTTGTTGGCAGTATAATTTTTGGGATACTATTTACAATAGTTCCTAAAGAATATTTAGGGTTAGCAGGGATTTTAGGAGGAATCATGGTAGGTTTTAGCGGCAGTTATCATTGGCAGACCGTTTTCAACTGTTTTGGCGCCTTAGCAATCACCATTGATTTATTTGGATTTTTAAATGCAATCATCATTAGAATCGTTGCCAATATCGCCGGTAGTATTTTCAGCTTTGTTTATCACCACCTTTTTGAAAAGATTATTCAATTATTAATAAATGAGAATCTAATGTTTGATAATAATTTATAATAGAATATCTAATTAAAAGTGCTCTTAGAGTTTAAACAACTAAACTTTAAGAGTATTTTTATAACAAAAAAAGAGGCTTTCCTCTAATTTTCCTTTAGAAGTCACCCCCAGATATATTTTTATCCTATCAATACCTTATTAATAATCAGTCCAATTGCCTCACTGACAATAAAAATCAAACCGACCCCAACCTTCTTTTTTCGTGAATTCATTACTTCTCTATCTTGATTTGATAATGTCGATGGATATTTATGGCGACCAATTAAATACAAAATCAGCCCGCTAGAATTTTGTCCTCCAATCGCTATAAATCCTAAAAATTTGGGGTGTTTTAACCCTCGACTTCGAGCATCAAGCTCTGCTATCTTAAAAACTTGATAAGCTGTATTTACGGCTCCAGGCAAAACAATAAAAACTAATATTATCTCATACCATTTCATTTTCTTTTCTCCTAAAATTTTTTTATTACCTGATAAAATAAAGCAGCAATACTACACATAGCAATCACCAGGACACTTGCCAGTAAATATTTATTATTTGAAATTATAGTATTAAAAATAACTAAACCAAAAAATAAAATAATATTAATTATAGCAACACAAATTAATTTTTTATTACTACTAACAATATTGGTACTTTCATTCAAATGTTCAATCATCTTATCATCACCTTTCAACAGTTCATCCAAACTAATTTGATATAGATCACTTAATTTAATAATACTAATAATATCTGGATAAGTTTTAGCATTTTCCCAATTTGAAATTGTCTGTCTTGATACTTGCAACTCATCAGCTACATGCTCTTGAGTTAGCTCAACTTTTATACGAGCTGTTTTAATTTTCTTTGCAATTTCCATTAATCCTTCCTCCTGATTGCATCATCACATTTATCCCCTTAATTGTCTATCAAAAACTTTTGACATCGATATTTTTACTGTCAAAACCCTTTTACATCATAATAAAAGACACTTTATTGCTTATAAAGTGTCTTATTAACAATTATCTATTCTGATTAAATACGACTTTTTCTAATAACGATAATCTTTTTAAAATATCAACGTTTGTAGAAAGATTTTCTTCCATCGCATGGATATTATCATCTTGAAGAGCCTTTTCTCTTTCAAGTTTAGCAATCTTGATCTTTTGTTCGCTTAAACGCGCTTCCAGTTGATCAATCTTATCATACGAAGCATTTAACATAGCTGCAAAAGCTTCATAATCATTTACAACCATATCTAAAAAATGATCTACTTCTTCAGCATTATATCCTTTAAAATCTACTTTGAATTCTTTAGCTATTATCTTTTTAGGGCTTAACATTACTTTCTTTTCCAAGTTTATCAACTCCTTATCTCTACTTTATATTGAAACAAAAAATTGTCTTAAATGCAAGCGATTAATCGATTATTAACATAATGTTAGTGATTTTACTTAAATTGACAATGTTTTGGAAACTCATAAGATACTATGATATTTTAAGACAGATATGGTATAATACCTTCGTAAAGTAATAAAAAGGAGCAAGCATGGTTAATTATCCAAATATGAAAAAAACAACTGTTCATCAAACAAAGCTAATTGATGGAAAGTTAAATACTCGTCATCGGGGAATGAATTTAGAAGAAGATTTAAATTTGACTAATAAATATTATTTAGCTAGAAAAATCGCAAATATTCATAAAAAACCTACCCCGATTCAGATTGTTAAAGTAGATTATCCTAAAAGGTCTGCAGCTAGAATTGTTGAAGCATATTTTAAGACTCCTTCAACCACCGACTATAATGGGATATATAAAGGTAAATATCTGGATTTTGAAGCAAAAGAAACTAAAAAACAGAATTTTCCTTTTACGAATATTAGTGTTCATCAAATCGAACATTTAAAAAGCGTGATTGAACACCAGGGAATTGCTTTTGTAATTATTGCTTTTACCCATCTAAATGAGGTATACTTAGTTAATGCATCATATGTAATTGATGCATACTATCAACCTGATCAAAAATCTATCTCTTATCAAACGGTTAAAGAAAAGGGACATTTAATTGAACAGGGATTTAATCCCCGCTTAGATTATTTAAAGATAATTGATCAGTATTATTTAGGAGGTCACGAAAATGACAGATAGCCCTACAAGAAAAAGAAAAACAAAGAAAAAATTAAATTGGAAAAAAGTCGCTACATCTCTAGTAGTTGTAATTTTAATAGTCTGTTTAGGCATGGGTTGCTTCTTTGCCTGGTCAGTATACAAAGAAACCGATGATTTCTCAGCTAAAAAATTACTTTCTGGGGAAGCGAGTAAGATGTATGATATTAATGGTGAATTAATGTATACATTTGGTAGTGACACAAATGGTAAACGTGAAAACGTTACTTATGAGGATTTACCACAAGTATTGATTGATGCCGTTGTTGCCGCAGAGGATTCTCGTTTCTTTGAACATAACGGTTTTGATTTACCACGTATTGCTAAAACAATGATCACTAACTTAGCTCATTTAAGTATTCGTGGGGGAGGATCAACAATTACTCAACAGGTAATTAAAAAATCTTACTTTCCAAAAGAAGAACAAACTTATACGCGTAAACTAAGTGAAATCATTCTTGCAATTCAGGCAACTAAAGAAATTAGTAAAGAAGAAATAATTACTTTATATTTAAATAAAATTTATTTTGGCCGCAGCACTAGCTCAATCGGAATTGCTGCAGCTAGTAAATACTATTTTAACAAAGATGTCTCACAACTTACGCTTCCAGAAGCCGCTCTATTAGCAGGAACATTGAATTCGCCAAGTGCATATGATCCATATTATAATTTAGAAAAAGCGACTCAACGTCGAGCAACAGTTTTAAATTTAATGGTTGATCATGGGTACATCACTCAGGAAGAATGTGATTTAGCAAAACAAGTAAAAGTCGAAAATACTTTATCACAAGGTATTACTTCTTCTGACGATGCTTTAGCTGCTTATGTAGATATCGTCACTAAAGAAGTTAAAGAAAAAACTGGCTTGGACCCTGCAGAAACTCAAATGAATATCTATACATATTGCAATCAAGAAGTACAAAAAATGGCTACAGCAATGGCTAATGGTGAAACTTATAAATATAGCGATGAAGATATGCAAATGGGTGGTAGTGTTCAATCTACTCAAGATGGTCGGATCATCGCCGTTATCGGTGGACATAACTACAAATCCGGTGATTTAAATAAAGCTACCGTAAAACAACAGCCTGGTTCATCAATGAAACCACTATTAGACTATGGTCTTGCCTACAAATATCTAAATTGGAGTACTGTTAATACTGTTAAAGACGAGCCATTGACTCTAGGCGGTAAAACAATTAAAAACTGGGATGGTCAGTACCATGGTTCAATGAGTATTTCTGATGCCCTGCTTAATTCATGGAATATCCCAGCCATTACAACTTTCCAAGAAGTAAAAAAAGCAGCTGGCAGCGATGCGATTATTAAAGACATGGAATCTGTTGGTATCGATATGTCTGACCAAGATAAAGAATTAAGTGATACTTATGCAATCGGTGGCTGGAAAACCGGTGTAAGTCCAGTTGAATTAGCTGGTGCATATGCAACGATTGCAAATAATGGTAATTATATCGAATCTCATACAATCAACTATGTTGAAGTTGTCGAAACAAATAAAACCGTCAAAATTGATGAAGAATTGCAAAAAAATGTTACTCAAAGCATTGGTGAAGACGTATCTTTCATGATTCGTGAAACAATGTTAAGCTATTCAAGCAGTACTACAGGAAGTTATTCATCACTAAGCGGACTTGATAACGTTGGCGCTAAGACAGGAACGTCTAACTGGGACAGTACTAGTCCATATGTTAAAGCAGGCAAGAGCCGAGATTTATGGATGACTGCTTACACCCCTGACTATACATGTTCAGTATGGATGGGATTTGATACAACAGGTATCAAAAAAGGTAAGAATACTTCTGACTATAAAGCTTATCCAGCTAAAGTAGTCGCTGAATTACTAAAATACTTACAAAAAAATACAACCGACAAAAAATCATATCCTGAGCAACCATCTGGTGTTGAACAAATTCAAGTTGTTGCGGGAACATATGATAGTCCGACTGCTAATACACCTGCTAGTCAAATCTTAACAGGATGGGCTAAAACAGGATATGGTCCAACTACAGCAGCTAAAGACCCTGAAATTAATACTTTATCAGCATTCGAGGCTTCTATTAATGGTAATGGTAAAATAGATGTTAGCTTTACCGCCTATGAACCTGCAAATCCTGACATTGTCTATGTTGTTGAAGTCTATGATGAATCAAATAATCTTTTATATAGTACTAAATTGACTACAAATAGTGGTACGATTGATTATGCCCCAACCGGTAAAGTAAAGGTTGTTGGATATTATGCATATTCAAGCGGTAGTCCAACATCTAATAAAATCGAAAAAACAATTGGTTCAAGTGCTAAATTAGATAAAGTAAATTATTCAATTACTTCCGGTGGTTCTTCTGTTACTAATGGTTCGACCACAGCAACCAGTTCAGTTGCAATTAAAGTAAACGCTCAAAGCAGTAGTAATACGATTACGATTCAATTTATGAATTCTTCAGGAGGAACAATTGGTTCACCTAGTACCTTTACAGGTAGTGCAACTAAAGAATTCGCATTAACACCAGGTGCTCAATATACCGTTAAAATCACTGAAAGTGATGGTACTAATACAGTTAGTGCTTCAATCAGTTTTACTGTTGGTGGTAATTCAAACCCTGGAGAATAATAATAAAAATATCAGCTTTTAATAAAGCTGATATTTTTTATTAAAAAGACATCCTCAGGCGCCTATAAGTATTTATTTTTAATCGGATCCTTACACATATCAACCAGTTTACATTCTGTACAACTAGGGTTAGTTGCTTTACAAAAGTATCTTCCAAAGAAAATAAATTGATGATGGGATTTATTCCATCTATTTCTTGGTATAGAACGACATAGTTTCTTTTCAACAGTTAAAACATTGTCATCTCTTTTAGCAAAGCCTAATCGTTTAGAAATCCTTTCAACATGCGTATCAACTGCAAAGGCTGGTATATCAAATGCTACAGAACGCACAACATTTGCTGTTTTACGACCTACCCCCGGTAGACTCTCTAATTGTTTTTGATCACTTGGTACAATACCATCAAACTGCTCAATTAAAACATGTGATAATGCTAGTAAGTTTTTAGCTTTGTTTCGATAAAGTCCAATGGTTTTAATATCCTGCTCTAATTCCGGTAAACTAGCTTGACTTACTGCTTCAACAGTCGGATATTTTTTGAATAAATTTTCTGTCAACTGATTAACTTTTTTATCTGTTGTTTGTGCTGATAACATTACTGCAACCAATAATTGAAAATCACTTTCATGATTAAGTTCACAATAAGCATCTGGAAACAATTCATCAAAATATTCTAATACTCGGTTAGTTTTTTCTTTATTCATTTTCCCACCATTTATATTCACTAATTGGAACTTTTCGCTGTGGTTGTTCACTTTCAACATAGCGTTGTTTAATACCATTTTTAGCCCAATTATTCAATATCCCTTCTACATATCTAAAATTAAGAACTTGGCTCTTCACTGCCTCTTTTAAGGCTTTAACAATCATTTCATCACTATAATCGCTTTCTTTCCAATCTTTAATAATATTTAATTCAATTGGTGATAAAGGTCGTCCAAATTGTTCTTCAAAAATAGTAACAATATTAAGACTCTCCTCCTCTTGTTTAGCACTCGCTGATTCATGATCTTGTAATAGTTTATCTTCAAGATGATTCAAACTAATTGAACCAGCTCGGTTATAAATAAGTTTTTTATTTAATAAACTTTGTAGCACCTTATTAAGATCATGACTTGTCAACATCGAATAATTTTGAATCATCTGTGGCGTTACTGTCTTGATCCCTGCTTCCATTAAAGTATAAATAAGCAGCAAAATATGACATTCATTACCGTCAATCTTTAATTCCTTTGCGCTTAACACCAGTAGTCGTTCAATATTAATACATTTACTTTCAACTAAACTCTTTAACATCATTCTATCCATTATCAATTCGATATGCCTTTACGAATTCCCCATTATCAATTCCATAAAAAGCATAAACCAGTGAATCCTTTCCTTGATACATTAAACAATAGACAAAGATTTCATTTTCATAACCAACTGAAACTTCACTTGGCTCCTGTTTATATTTTTCTTTAAATGCGTTAATACATACTTGTTGATCCACTACATCACCACTATAAGATTTAATTAATTTATATTTTTCATCAAAAACTGCATATTGTTGTTTTTTGCCCTTGGTTGCACGAATAATATAGTAACTTTTATCACTATTATAGCGGTCAAAATACTTAACATTACTATAATTATTCTCTTTAACAATAACATTTTCAATACTTGTAATCTCATTTTTATGTTTTGAATAGGGAACATGAACCCAAAGCATATAAAAACTAACAACTATTAAAACTAAAACTAAAAAAACAATTAATATATTAAAACGATTTTTTCGTAAAAATTTCAAAATAACACCAACTTTCCTCGCTTAATTATTATACTATCAATTATCATAATATAAAAGAAAAAATCTCTAAAAGAGATTTTTAATCACGATCATTACCTATAACGATCAATACAATTCTTAATAATGACAGTACCGTCGACAACATCGCTGCCACATAAGTAAACGCCGCTGCTGATAACATTGATTTAGCCCCACTATATTCATCGGTAGTGAGATAGTTAGCTTTTAAGATTCTTAATGCTCTTGAAGAAGCATCAAATTCTACTGGCAAAGTAACAATTTGAAATAACAAGATTCCTCCCATTAAAAATACTCCGATCCAAGCAACACTTGTATTTCCCATGATCAAACCAATAAATACAGCAATCCATCCCAAATATTGTCCAACATTGCATAATGGCAAGATAGCATTTCTAAATACGAGCGGCTTATAACCAACTAAATGCTGGATTGCATGCCCACATTCATGACTAGCTACCGCAAGTGCCGCAATCGATGTTCCATCATGAATTTCACGTGACAAATTGATTGTCTTATTTCGAGGGTTGTAATGATCAGATAATTTTCCATTAACAACATGAATTTGAATATCACTCAATCCATTTCGATCTAAAATTTCTCGTGCAACCATCGCTCCGGTTATACCTCGGCTATTGGGGATTCTTTCATAGCGTTTATATGCACTATTAACTTTTATTTGACCATATATCATAATTAATGATCCAATAATAACTAATAAATACCCAAACATATAATAGCTATTCATTGGAAAATAATAAAATGGCATATATATCAACTCCTTTACACTCTATTATACACTATATTATTAACTTATTATTAATAAAATAAAAATGCAATGATTAATTCATTGCATCTTTCAAACGATTACTAGGTTTGAATGTAACTGTCTTGCTTGCAGGAATGACCATTTCTTCTTGAGTTTTTGGTGAAATTCCTTTGCGAGCTTTACGATCATTTACTTTAAATGTTCCAAATCCAGAGATTAAAACTTTATCTCCTTCAACAACACTACGCGTAATTGTATTAAAAACTGTGTCTACTAAAATTTCGGCATCTTTTTTAGTTAAGTTTCTTTCTTTAGATACTGTTTCGACTAACTCTTTCTTGTTCATAACAACCTCCATAATTCTAATACTTCGAAAGTATAACATTAAAAAGTACCGATTTCAAGCACTTTTATAGCACAATTGCAATTACATTACTTTTGCCCTTATTAACAATTTTTGACAAAATATCATGCAGTCTTAAACTGGCATTTTCAGGGATTGCATTTAGCTTAATATACATACCTTCTTCAATCAAATCACCAAGTTTACGACCAAATACATCACAATCAAAAATCGCTTGTTTATCATTTCCACTAGAATTCAAATATTCAATAAATGCTTCTGCTTGTTCCCTCGATCCAATAATTGGTTCAAAAGTACTTTCAATATCAACTTTGATCATATAAGTAGTTCCTGCTTTAGAAACAAGTTTCATCCCATAACGAGGTCCTTGTTTAATAATTTCTGGATCACTCAACTCAATTTCATCTAACTTTGGAATTGCATAACCATATCCTGTCTGCTTTACCATTCTAATAGCATTTGAAAAACCTTCATATTCTTTTTTTATATCTACTAGTTCTTGAATAAAGGTTAAGAAAGTTGCCTGATCAAATCCTTTATCGCCAATTATTTCTTCTAATATTTCATTATATAGCCCTTCACGTTCTTCAATTTTTAAAGTAGCACTTGAAGTAGTTGTATCTATTCCTGTTAAGTAAGCTTTATCAACAAAATCATATTCGCTGATCGTATCACCAATCCGTTCTACATCTTTAAACTTTTTAATTGATTGTAATGATTCTTTTAATGATGTATCTAATGTTTGTTTTAACCAATGACTATTTGACATCATTGCTAACCATTTAGGTACCTCGATACGTACTTCACTGATTTTAAATTCATATAATGCATCTTTTAATAATGAAACAATTTGTGGTTCTTCCATATTTGTAACATCCATAGATAGAACTGGAACATCATATTTAGCGGTTAAACGTTCATACTCTTTTTTACAAGCAGGACTGTTGACATCTTTAGTATTAATTATAATAATAAACGGCTTATCAATGTCTAATAGTTCTTCAACAATACTATCAGTCGCTTCATTATAATTAGCTCCTGGAATATCACAAATACTACCATCACTAGTTATAACGATTCCAATTGTTGAATGATCTTGTATAACTTTTTTCGTTCCGACTTTGGCTGCTTGATCAAATGGAATTGATTCTAAATACCAAGGCGTTTTAACATAGCGTATTCCTTGATCATCTTGATATCCTTTTGCTCCTTCAATAACATAACCAACACAATCAACTAGTCGGACATTAACTTTAAAATTCTCATCCATTAACATTTCTACTGCTTGATTAGGAATAAATTTAGGTTCTACAGTCATAATCATTTTACCTTTACCAGACTGTGGCAATTCGTCAATGGCACGCAGTTTTGCATCTTTATCTTCGATATATGGAATGACCGCCATTTCCATAAAACGTTTGATAAATGAAGATTTCCCACTTCGAACCGGTCCAACCACCCCTAAATATATGTCCCCATCGCACCTTTTTGCGATATCATGTAAGATATTTTTCGTTTCCATTGTAAACTCCTCTCTTCGTATTATTTATATGAAATATGCCTATATTTAGAACACATCTAATTATTAATTTGGTATAATTGATAAAGGAGGTATTTCCATGTACTCATATTTAGAATTAGAGAATAAATCTTTTGAAGATTTTTACTTGAAATTTTGCGGGATGCAAGAATGTAAACCTAATTATTCATATGGTCCAGCTGTTCGTCCAAATTATCTATTACATTACTGTCTCTCCGGTCAAGGTGAATATCACGTTAACAACCAAGTATATCAGATTAAGGCAGGTGATGCTTTTTTAATAATGCCAAACGTTGTCACTTATTATCAAGCCGACCAACATGAACCTTGGACATATTTATGGATCAGCTTTGATGGTTCTAAAACTCGTCAATATTTAAAACGATGTAATTTAGATGAACATAATCTTGTAGTTCATTGTGATTATATCAATGAATTGAGAGAAACAACGATTGCTATTCTTGCACACAATAAACTAAGCTATAGTAACGAGTTATTTATTCAAGGACAACTGTATACCTTTTTTAGTTTTTTAGCCAAAAGTGCTAATATTACTTATAATGATAATGTAGCCCCTAACTACAATCCATATGTTGATAAAGCAATTGAATATATTCAAAATAATTACCAGGAAATGGTAACAGTCAACGAGATTGCTGATTACCTTTCTCTCAACCGCAGTTATCTAACAACATTATTTAAAAAGCATCTTCATTTATCACCACAAGAATTTTTATTAAAGTATCGAATGATGCGCGCCGAAGATCTTCTTACTAATACTGATCTTACAATTAATCAAATTGCCTTCTCTTGCGGATATTCTAACCAATTATCTTTTTCAAAAGCATTTAGTAATTCACATCAAATGGCACCACGTGATTATCGTAAACAATTTAAATTAGTTGATAATTCAAGAATGAATGATCCTCATGAACGCAAAGAATAGATTATTAGATCAATCTATTCTTTTTATTAATTATTATTGCTTTTATTCATGTAAGTAATTGCAATTATAATATATTAATAATGATTACTATTACCCATTTAAAAGAATTAGAAAAGTTAAGTAGTATTTGCGAATTTGTTTATACTAGATCTTTCCACCTGAATTTTGTCCAATTTACAAAATGACAAGTTTAAAATTGTTAGAAGCCAATAATGTGAAAACGAGAGCAAAAGGAAATATTCACCGATACACTAAAGATTACCTTCATTTATACGTTTGTCCTACCGGAGCAAGTGATACACAAGATGATCAAATTAAGGCTTCAAAATGTATTAACGCACGCCTGTGATTAAATGCCATTTCTATGGTCCCTTATGACTATCCACCACGAAATAAAGAAGTTAAAATGCTTAATGAGTTAGGTTATTTAACCTGAAGTAAAGCAAAACAAGAAGTAATAGCTCAAAATCTTTCAAAACAAACAAGCAATCCTGTTATTAAGCAAATAGCTAACACTCTAGTCAAATCTAACCGATTAATAAATGAAGACATTGCTCGTAAATCAAGATTTATGCTACCTCAAAGTTTATATACTAGAAACTTTTTAAACAAGTTATTGAAAAATGCTAAAAATGACGTGAGAAAGATTTAATTAATAAACTACTAAAAAATTCCTTGTAATGAAAAAAGCTAATTTAAACATATATCAAATAAAGATTCATAAATTAATAAAATATAAATTGCTTTTTAATTTAATAAGCGTTATAATTAAATAGTAATGATTACTATTTAATAAATTTGGAGGAAAAGAAGATGAAATACGTTTGTAAAATTTGTGGATTTATTTATGATGAAGCTACTCAAGATGCTAAGTGGAATGATTTAGATACTGATTGGGTATGTCCGGTTTGTAAAGCTCCAAAAGAAAAATTTGAAGCAGTAGCAGAAACTAGTACTAGTAAATATGCGGGAACAAAAACTGAAAAGAATTTAATGGAAGCCTTTGCTGGTGAATCAATGGCTCGTAATAAATATACTTTCTTTGCTGAAGCAGCTCGTAAAGAAGGATTAGAGCAAATTGCTGCAATTTTTGAAGAAACAGCTGATCAAGAAAAACAACATGCTAAAATGTGGTTTGCCGCATTTCATGGAATTGGAACAACTGATGAAAATCTAGAAGCAGCCGCTGCAGGTGAAAATGAAGAGTGGACTGAAATGTATGCAAGAATGGCCCAAGAAGCACGTGAAGAAGGTTTTGAAGAATTAGCAATTAAATTTGAAAATGTTGCTATCGTTGAAAAATCCCATGAGAAACGTTATCTAAAATTATTAGAATCATATAAAAACGGCACAACATTCAAAGGCGATGCCCCAAAAGGATGGAAATGTCGTCAATGCGGATTCATTTATGAAGGAGATGAAGCACCTGAACATTGTCCTACATGCGGATATCCTAAAGCCTTTTTTGAAAGAATGTGTGAAAATTACTAATAAGAATTAATATAACTATTTTAAAAAGATGTAATTAAATATAATAATTAAATATTTGGATTGATTACTTTATAAAGAAATCAATCCTTTTAATTTATGACTTTTTGATTATAATATTCTAAATCCATACCTATAAACTATTTTAAATCTGATTAAAAACTTCTCATCTAAACAGTTCTCTTTGATATATAAATACCCCACAAGCTAGAATAACGGTTTACCGTAGAATAGCTCTACACTTAAGCCTGTCTTATCCAACTGGTGAGGTTTACTCAGGATTATTATATTTTTGCTTTTAATACGTAGATTCTAGATAAATAATCTCCATTAGTCCCATCGTATTTTTCTTTATTTTCACCGCAAGAACTATCAGTTGTAATTAAACCCAAGTTCATTAATTCATCACCATAATGAACTGTATTATTAAGATTAACATGATATTCTTTATCCGGATCTAATCCCAACAGCTTTACACGACGGTAACCAACATTAACTTCCTGCAAAGTACGATAATATCCAATAATAGCAGTATTCTGATCCTGTGATACAACCATCCAAACAGTCTCATTACCTTCAAATGGACTTTTTAAACGGTAAAACGTTCCAAACTGAATAATCTCCCGATAGTCCTTCATAAAGGTGATTTGTTCTTTAACTTTTATCTGTTCATCCATGCTTAATTTATTAAGATCTAATTCGTATCCAAAAGTACCAAAATAAGCAACATTTGCCCTTGTTTCAATCGGTGTATTTCTCAACAACTGATGATTTGGCGCTGCCGATACATGAGCTCCAAGACTCGAAACAGGATATACCATTGATGTTCCATATTGGATTTTCAAACGTTCTAGCGCATCAGTATCATCACTGGTCCAACATTGTGGTGCATAATACATCATTCCTGGATCAAAACGAGCACCACCACTAGCACAAGATTCAAATAAAATTTCAGGAAAACGACTTGTTAACAATTCATATAACTGATACACTCCTAAAATATATTCATGCATAACTCGTCCCTGACTCTCACTATCGTGACAACTAGAGTAAACTTCTGTCATACAGCGGTTCATATCCCATTTAATATAAGAAATATTTGCTTTATCAATTACTTCTGTCATCATATTATAAACATAAATAACGACTTCTGGATTTGAAAAATCTAATACAAATTGATTACGTCCATGACTACTAGGACGGTTTGGTGTTTCTAAAATCCACTGTGGATGATTACGATATAAATCAGAATTTTTATTGACCATTTCTGGTTCAAACCACAAACCAAACTTCATTCCCAGATTATTTATTTTTCTTGATAAACCACTAATTCCACTTGGTAATTTTTGTAAATTCGGATACCAGTCACCTAACCCTGCAACATCATTATTACGTTTACCAAACCAGCCATCATCAAGAACAAATAACTCGATTCCTAATTTTTGAGCAGTTCCAGCAATATCCATAATTTTTTCTTCATCAAAATCAAAGTACGTTGCCTCCCAATTATTAACTAAAATAGGTCGTACTTGATCACGATATTTCCCACGAGCCAATCGTCTTTGATAAAGTTTGTGGTAAGTTTGTGACATTTTATTTAGTCCATCATTTGAATACACCATGACTACTTCCGGAGTTTGAAAACTTTCTCCTTTTTCAAGACTCCAGCTAAAACAGTGGGGATGTATTCCCATCATCACTCTTGTAACATCATAAGTATCAACTTCAACCTGAGCTAAAAAATTCCCACTATATACAAAACTAAATCCTAAAACCTCACCAGCATATTCATTACAATTTTCACGCTTTAAAGCGATGAAAGGATTAAAATTATTACTTGAACATCCTCTTAGAGAATATATAGATTGAATTCCATGCTCTAGCTTTCTCTCCTTAATGCTCCTTTCACGAGCCCAAGCACCTGTTAATTCAATCATCTCATATTCTTTGTCGGGTAAATCAAGTGACATACTCATCACTTGCTCTAAAGTTATTTTTTGTTCACCGCAATTTTCAATGTAAGCATTTCTTGTAATTACCGGCATATTTTCAAAAATTGTGTAACTTAAAATAATTTTTGAATCAATTATATTATCATATAAAGTTATTAATAAAGTTGTTGCTTCATCTGGTGATTCAACATATGTCGCGGGTAATTTATCTAATTTAGGCTTACCACTTATAATAGTATGCCCCTGATAGTTAAACGAAATGATTCGACTACCATTTGCTTGAGCGATTTCAATCGCAGGGTGACGCATATCACCAGAGCCATAAGCAGGATATTCCTGTTTAATATGTTCTAAAGAAAATGTTAAATCGCCTTCAAAAGCACATGATGCCATTGGTCGCTGCATAGTTTCAAATAAATGATCAAAATTTTCACGATCTTTGATTGCTTTACCATAATAAAGTTGTCCTAATTGATTATTTTTTAAGATTTTAAAAATATAACTTATCTCTTGATTATATAAATGAAATATCTTAGTTGTTTTATGAAATTTAATTGGCATATTTCTTCTCCTTTAAATCAATAATCGGTTCATTTGAATTTTTTATATCTTCCGTTACATCATCAAGAATCATCTGATTTTCTTCTTTCCTTAAAGCGATTATATTCATAATTCTTTGATAGTACGCTCCGTTTAATTTGTAATACTTTTTATAAATAATATAACTTATTAGCACTAAAATAATTGGTAATGCAACCATAATAATACGCATTCCATTTTGAGTTGCCATAGTTTGAGAAGCTCCAGCAACATATCCTGTGGCATCTAAAGCAAAACCTGTAAATAAAGCACCCATAGCTGAAGCAAATTTTACTAATAAGGTTTGAATTGAAAAAATTACAGACTCATTACGTGTCCCTAGCTTATATTCTCCATAATCTACAACATCGGCTAATACTACTGTCACTGTACCTAATTGTAATCCAGAACCGAATTTGACACAAATCCCTGCTACTGCTGTTAAAATATAATTTTGTGGAGCAATAAATCCTGTTACTAATAAAATGATTAGACCAACTACTGGTATTCCACTAGCTAAAGCATACACCTGTTGTTTACTTAATCTTTGAGATAACTTTGGAAAGATGATCAAACCAAAAATCTCTGCAAATCCTGCAAACATTGTAAAAACAGAAAATAATCCCTTATTGCCTGCAACATAAATAAAATAATAAGTTTGAACCCCAGCAATACAATTCATTCCAAAATTAAATGTTAAAATCGTTGCTATTGCTACTAACAGCTGATCATTTTTACGAATTATTTCGAACATCTTTCTAAACGAAGTCTTTTCAGGTTTCTTTGCTTCTACTCGATCAGCTGATTTAACATTAACTACAGTAATTCCCACAGTTACAATAAAAATAATGGCAATGACAATAGCAAAATTTGTATATCCCACTTGAGCATCACCATTTCCAAGGAAATCCATGATTTGTAATCCAAACCCACCAACTAACAGAGAACCCCCAATCGATGCAAAAATTCTTGGAATAACAGCTACACGATCTCGTTCTTCTGGATTTGATGTTAAATTAGGTAACATTGACCAATATGGGATATCCATGACGGTATATGTCATTCCCCATACGATATACATAATAGCAGCAAATATATACAAACTAGTTCCTGATAATCTCCAATCAGTAAATAAAGCAACTAAAATAATTGCATTAACAATAGTTCCAATTGCTAACCAAGGTCTAAATTTACCCCATCTACTATGGGTGTTATCAACAATCATTCCCATACCTAAATCATTAACAGCATCCCAAAATTTTGCTAAGAAAAACAATGTTCCTACAAATGAAGCTGATAATTTAAGAACATCTGTAAAATACAACATACAATAAGTAAAGATAATTCCACAGCACATATCCTTACCAATTGCGCCTACTCCATATGAATATTTTTCCTTAAATGATAATCTATCATTATTCATTTTTCTATCCCCTTTCAACGATAATAAATGGTTCATTTAAATTAACCATACCATATCTATTAACAGTTATATTTTTACGATTTAAATTTGTAAAAACAAACGGTGTTGCATCAATACAACGATGTTTTTTTAATATTTCTGAATCAAAAGTTAACAAAATATCACCCTGTTTAACAACTTGATCAGGATCTACAAATATTTTAAAGCCATCCCCGTTTAGTTGATTCGTGTCCAAACCCACATGAATTAGAAACTCTATTCCTTGACCTTTCAAAACAATTGCATGCTTTGAAGAAAAAATAAAATTTATTTTACCATCAATTGGTGCGACAACTCTATTACCAGTTGGAAATATTACAACCCCTTCTCCAGTCATTCCTTTTGAAAAAACTTCATCAGGACAATACTCTAAAGGATAAACTTTTCCTTCTATCGGACAATTAACTTGAATTTCCTTTTTAAATACTCCCATCACTTTCCTCCTCAGTTTACTGTAAGCGCTTCTATATCGACAATTATAACATTTGGATATATTTATAATAGTATTAGATGTATTTTAAATATGTCAATTTGTTATATATTCCCTAATTACAAAAGGAAAGTAATTGAAATAAATTTATTTATTAATATTATATATTTTCAAAATACAACATTAAGACATATTTTTATAACATTTTAACTAAAATTATAAAGTAGCTTTTTTATTTTTTTACCTTTAACTTTAAGATTCATTGTATTAGAATAAACCACGAGGTGAATTATTAAATGGAATTTTCAAAACGAATGGAACTTTTTCAAGAAAGTATTTTTACAATTTTAGCAAAAAAGGCAGCATTAAGACGTGAAAATGGAAAAGAAGTAATTGATTTTAGTACGGGTACGCCAAATATTCCCCCTACCAAAAGAATAAGAGAAGTGCTTGCTAATGCTGCCCTAAATCCTAAAAACTATGTTTATGCGATTAATGATTTACCAGAATTAATCAAGGCTGTAATCGCTTGGTATAAAAAACGTTATGAGGTCATTTTAGAAGATGATGAAATTTGTTCATTACTGGGTTCTCAGGAAGGCTTAGCACATCTAGCAATGACATTGATCAACGATAGTGACATTGTCTTAGTTCCTAATCCTAGCTATCCTATTTTTAAAGACGGGCCGTTGCTTGCTAATGCAAATATTGTCGATATGCCTTTAAAAGAAGAAAATAATTATTTGATTGACTTTGATAAAATTGATCCAACCATTGCTAAAAAAGCAAAATTTATGATTGTTTCATATCCTAACAACCCTACCTGTGCGATTGCAAATGATAAGTTTTATTTAAGATTAATTGACTTTGCTAAAAAGTATCAAATTATTGTATTACACGATAATGCTTATAGCGAACTATTATTTGAAGGCTTAGGTAGAAGCTTTTTATCATATCCTGGCGCTAAAGATGTAGGTATTGAATTTAATTCCTTATCAAAAACTTATGGGCTTGCTGGTGCTCGAATTGGATTTGCAGTTGGCAACAAAGCAATTATTGAACAGCTTAAAACATTAAAATCTAATATGGATTATGGCATGTTTATCCCTATTCAATTAGCAGCAATCGAAGCCATTACCGGTGAACAAAATTGTGTTATAAAAACAAGAGAGGCTTATCAGCGGCGTCGCGATATCTTTTTAAAATGTGCTCAAGAAATTGGCTGGAATATTAAAGAGACAAAGGGAACTATGTTTATTTGGGCAAAAATTCCTAGCTTATATCAAAAGTCAATTGATTTTGTTAATGATTTATTTGAGCAAACCGGTATTTTATTTATTCCTGGTAGTGCTTTTGGCAGCGAAGGAGAAGGATATATTAGAATTGCTTTAATTCAAGATGAAGAAATAATAAAAAAGGCTTTCATTAAAATGAAAGCAACTAATATTTTCAAAAATTAAATTTTAAATATCAATTAGCAAACCTCTTTTTGGTTAGAATCAAAAAGAGGTTTTATTGCTCAAACTACTTTTATCATTATTATAGATATAATAGAAAAGCAAACCCGTTTGGGCCTTGCTTCATTATGTTAATTTTTCTTACATGTATGTAAATGTTGATAAAAAGCGCCTAATAGATTAGCATCATTACGATATTGACAAGGAACAACTACAGGGCGTGCAATTGGTGAATTAGCCTTTAATCCAGTTTGATACATTTCTTCTATATGTTTCTCAACTAATTCTAATAATAATGGTTGTGCTGAGATACCACCACCAATCGCAATTTTTTCTGGGTCGAAAAGTGCTTGTAAATTATAAATTTGAACAGCTAAACGATTACAGAATTTATCAAGCCCAGCAAGTACCTTTTTATCTCCACTATTTGCCATTTCAAAAATCTCTTTACCATTATATTGTTCTTTTGTTCCAACAGACTCTTGAACTGCCTTTAATAAGCCAGGAATTCCATTCGTAGCTGCCCATACACATTCAGGGTTATTGCCATCTTCCCCATTAGTCCGCATCCATGAAAATTCTCCTGAAGAGAAATGTTTACCAATATGAACTTTACCATCACGAACAATACAACCGCCTATTCCAGTTCCTAAAATTATTACAGCAGCATCATCAACATCTTTTAAACATCCAAATCCTACTTCCGCATTAGCCGCACATTTAGCATCATTACCAATCGTAATAGGCAACGGGCAACGTTCTTGTAAAATTTTTACAATTTCCATATCTTTTATATATTTATATGCACCACCAGTATAAGCAAAGCCCTTTTGAGGATCTATTGCACCCGGCATAGAAATTGCCATACCAACAATTTGTTCAGCATACTTATCATACAGTTCTCCAATTACCTCAACAAACTGCTCAATACTTTGATGAGGTGCAATTGTACTTCCTTTTTCAATAAACTCTCCCGTTTCATTTAATAAAGCATACTTGATTGAACTACCACCAATATCTAATGTTAAATAATTCATATTATCTCCTTTCATATTTCGCTCTTACTTTTAAGTATAACGATATTTCCAACAAGATTCAATAAATTATCAAAACACGAAAATAGATACACATTTGTGTACCTATTTTTTACTATTTCACCATCGTGGCGGACGTGGTGGCGGTCCTGGGGGTCGTGGCCCTGGTCCTGGAGGACCTGGCTGCCATGGTGGTCGTGGTCCCGGTCCTGGTGGGCCTGGCTGCCATGGTGGTCGTGGTCCCGGTCCTGGTGGGCCTGGCTGCCATGGGGGTCCCGGTTGCCATGGTGGAGGAAATAACCACCAAAACCAAAATGGAATAATTGGCTGCCGACTATCTAACTGATTATCAATCATGTAATATTCATCTTGAAGCGGATCCATTTAAACACCTCACTTTATTATACAATATGTATCCCTTTAAAGAAGGCATGGGCTTTTACCAATCAAGATTAACTTTTTTTCCTTTACGATAATATTCTTTATCATAATCATTAATTTCGCGAATTACTCGGCATGGTACCCCATAAGCAACAGAATTTGCTGGAATATCTTGGGTTACAACACTACCAGCTCCAATAACACTATTGTCACCAATCGTAACCCCCGGTAAAATAACACTATTTGCACCGATCCAAACATCATCCCCAATTACAATCGGCAATGAAAATTGCGTTCCACCTCTTCGATATTCCGGATCAACAGGATGACCAGTTACTGATAATGTAACATTTGGAGCAACCATTACATTGTTACCAATATGAACTTCAATATCATCAACAACAACCAAATTAAAATTAGCATAAAAATTTTCACCAATATAGGTATTACAGCCGTAGGCAAAATAAGCGGGAGCTTCAATCCATATATTTTCACCAGCATGGCCTAGTAACCCTCTTAAAATATCCTGTTTTTCTTTTTTATTATCAGGATGACAATGATTATACTCGAACATTCTTGCTTTACAATTTAATCTTTGACGTTCAATTTCTTTTTCATACTCTTGATCTTCTATATTTTCATGGCCAAATTCCCGATATAATTGACCGTTCTTCATTTTATCTTTTAATAACATATATCCTCCTTATGATAAACACCCAGCTAAGCTGGGTGTCATATCCTTAATATTATTTAACACGAACTAACTCTAAATAGCTAGTATCCCCTTTAAGTCCTGGTTTACCACCAGTAACTAAAATAAGTTCTCCCGATTCAACACCATTTTCTTTTGCAATGATTTCAGCATAATCCATCATACTTGAACGTGTTTTCATTGTTTTGCATTTTACTGGTTTTACTCCCCAGTTAATTGCAAGGGCTCTAGTAGTTGCTACTTCAGGTGTAGCAGCAATGATCCGAGCTTCAGGACGATAACGAGACATTTTTCGAGCAGTAAATCCACTTTCAGTAAAAGCAATAATCGCTGCAACTTGGAATTTAGAGGCAATTTCTGCAACTGACATACAAATAGCTTCAGATGTATCTTGTGGAGCAGTTCTTACAGCTTGACGATGTAATGCATCATAATCTAAGCTATTTTCTGTTTTTAAAGCAATCTTACTCATTGTCATTACTGCTTCTTGTGGATATAGGCCTGATGCAGATTCCCCAGATAGCATGATTGCATCTGTTCCATCAAAAATAGCATTGGCAACATCACTTACTTCTGCACGAGTCGGGCGAGGATTTTGCTGCATACTTTCAAGCATTTGAGTAGCAGTAATAACTAATTTTCCCATATCCTTACATTTCGTAATGACTTCCTTTTGAATCAATGGGACATCCTCTGCAGGTACTTCAACTCCTAAATCACCACGGGCAACCATAATCCCATCAGCTATTTTTAGAATCTCATCTATGTTTTCAACACCTTCGCTATTTTCAATCTTAGCAATGATTTGAATATCAGGTCGACCATTTTCAACCAAAAGTTTTTTTACATCAAATACATCTTGTGCACGTCTTACAAAAGAAGCAGCCACATAATTGAATGGTTGTGTACATCCATAAGTTAAATCATCAATATCTTTTGGTGATAGATAATCGAAACCTAATTTAATTCCCGGTACATTGATTCCCCTTTTATTTTTTACAATTCCGTTATTAGCACAAACACATACAATGTCTGTACCTTCAACATGATCAACTAGCAATTCCACTTGACCGTCATTTACCAAAATAAACCCACCAGGTTTTACATCCTTATATAATTCTTTATAAGTGATTGTAAAACGATCACTTGTTCCGACAATATCTTCTTGACAAATTGTGACAACCTGACCTTTTTTAAATTCAGTTGAACCATCGATAAAATCACCTGTTCTAATTTCCGGCCCTTTAGTATCTAATAAAATAGCAACGCTTGTATCCAACTCCTTATTGATTTCAGTAATCAAATCAATTTTTGCCTGATGCTCAGGATGAGTTCCATGAGAAAAATTAAGTCTCATTACATTCATTCCAGCTTTAACTAATTTAGTTAACATCTCTTTGTTATCTGATGCTGGTCCTATCGTACATACAATTTTTGTTTTACTCATTACTTCGTTTTTTAGCATATCGTCATTACCATCCTTTTCCTTCTCAATTTATCATACATGTTTATTATAGCCCATCTAAAAAACACTTGCGAGACTTTTGATAACATTTATCAAAAGATTTTTAGTTGATTAACGCTTACAAATTTCGAAAGCGTATTCAACATCTTCTTCACCTTTAATACAGTATTCTTCGAGTATTGGAGCACCCCAACTATCATCACCGCCAACACCCATTTGAGCAGCTAAAATAGTTACAAAGGTAAAATATGATTTTGGTAATTCTTCTTGATGCATTGCAGCTTCTAAAGTCTGCAAGCTATATGGAAGAACAGTTGCTTCGAATGGCTGATCGATCATTTTGAAACAAATTCCTTGATCTTTTTCATCAGTTATTGCTAAATAACGCAAATCACAGCGATTTCCACATTCTTGTGGAACTAAATATGGCGATAAGTTATCCTTAACAAGACAATCATAAACATCAATTTTTGCTCCATCCTTACGATCAATATAATTTTCTAAAGGTCCACGACCTAAATATTCAAAACGATCAACTTGATCATACAGTTTAAAACACATTCCTATTAATGGTAATTCTGGTAATCCTGCTTTTCCATGATAATGATAATCAACCCTAATAATACCTGGTGCCCGTACTGTAAAGACTATATCAACAGTAGTTGCAGGAATTACCGGTAAAGTATACTCAAAAAATACTTTTACACTACTATAATCAGAGGCAACTTCATAATTAAACTTAGTACAATTATAAAAAGTTGAAGCCCCAAACCACATTGAACTATTCACCTCATGTTTATACCCGCGTTCATTATCAGTTGATGCTCGGCTAAAAACAGGACGTGGAGCTCTTGCGATATATTCATGGTTCCCATATTTTAATGAAATTAATCCTTCACTATTAGCAAACATCACTTCAAAATCATTGTATCTTATACCGATATTACCATCACCAATAATAACTTTTAGCGGTTGTTTAGAAACTGAGAGCGGTTTATATTCACCAACTATAGTTTGACCGAAAGCAACTTCAAAACCAGCTTTAGCCCAAATTTGATCATCTTTCAATAAAGCACTAACTGTCTTAACAGCTTCTTTATCTAATTTTGTTAACCACGGAATCAATATTTCTTTAGAGTCTCCAGGTTTTACATCGGCTATGAAACATCCCTCCTGTAAAACTTTTTTACCTTGTTTTAATTGATAAACAAATTGATATTTACTAGTATTACTAAACATCATTTTATTTGTAATTATGACACCTGCATCTGTCGGCTTAATAATAATATCTTGATATAAATATTTAACTTCTTGAGCTTTTGGCGAAATAGTACGATCAGCAAAAACAATTCCATCGCCACAGAAATTATAATCAGTATAGCGTTCTTTAAAATCTCCACCATAACCAAGAACTTTTTCACCATAACCATTTGTATAGTACACTGCCTGATCAATATAGTCCCAAATAAAACCACCTTGATATTGAGCATACTTATCTTCTAAATCAGTATACTGTTTCATTCCACCTAGAGAGTTTCCCATAGCATGCATATATTCACAACTAATATACGGTTTTGCAGGATTGCCCTGTAAATATGTTTCAATTTCTTTCGCTTTTGCATACATACGTGATTCCATGTCAGTTGCTTCACAATAATCACGATTCCATACACAACCTTCATAATGAACTAAACGAGTCGGATCATTTTCTCTAAAATGATTAGCCATAGCAACAATATTTGTTCCCGCGTATGATTCATTACCACATGACCAAATTAAAATCGAAGGATGATTTTTATCGCGTTGTAGCATTGTATTAGCACGATCAACAACGACATCATGCCATTGTGGCAGGTTTCCTGGAATATTCCATGACGGTTCACAAGCACCTAATTTTTGCCATGAACCATGACTCTCTAAATTTGCTTCATCAATTAAATAAATTCCATACTCATCACATAGATCATACCACAATGATTGATTTGGATAATGAGATGTTCTTACTGCATTAATGTTATGCATTTTCATAAATTTGATATCGTATAGCATATCCTCTTTTGTAATAGCCCGACCTTTATCAGCAGCAAATTCATGACGATTAACACCTCTAAAGACAATTCTTTGACCATTTAACTTCATTATCCCTTGATCCATTTTAAACTCTCTAAATCCAATTTTTTGTGGTATAACTTCTACTAAATTATCATCATGATCATAAACGGTTAACAATAGTTTATACAAATATGGATTTTCACTTGACCATAAATTAACATTAGTCAGTCCAAACGAAAAATTAGTTAATGGCAATTGCTTTGCTTGATAAATAATATTATTATTCTGATCATATAAAGCAGTATTTAGATAGCCCTCTTTTTTAGCAATTACATCTAAATTGACCGATACCTGGACATCTTTATAATTATTTTTTAAAGTAGTCTTAACAAACAGATCATTAATATGAATGTCTTCTATAGCATATAAACTTACATCTCTAAAAATCCCTGAAAAGCGCCAAAAATCCTGATCTTCTAACCAGCTGGCACTAGAGCGTTTATAAACCTCAACCGCTAATTTATTTTCACCATCTTTTAAAGCATAAGTTACATCAAAACTTGATGGCGTAAATGAATCCTCACTATAACCAATAAATTCTCCATTTAACCAAACATAATAAGCCGTTTCAACTCCATCAAAAACCAGACGAGTTGTTTTATTCTTTAATGCTTCATTTACTTCAAAATAGCAAACGTAACTTCCTACAGGATTATCGTCACTTGATATATGTGGTGGTCTTAATTTCTCATGCCCATCCCATGGGTATAAAGTATTAATATACTGCATCTGATCATAACCTTGCATTTGAATATGACCTGGTACATCGATCATATCAAAATAATGACAATCAATATCCTCTTTATAAAAATCAACAAATCTTTCATTAGGATTTTTAGCATAATTAAAATACCAGCGTCCATTTAAAGACTGCTTTAATTCCATTGCATCTCCATTCAATGCTTTATCAATATCGAGATAATAAGAATGATCACTATAAGCATTTAAGCGATTTACCGCAAAAACTTTAGGATCTGCTAACCAATTTAAATCTGCTTGTGTTCCTTTCATAATAGCCTCCAATTTTACTTATATTTTAGTGAAATACATATATATTTTACTAAAATATAATAAATTTTTCAATTCTTTTAATAAGATAATTATTTATATTTTATATAAATAATTATCTTCCGGCTAAGCTGAAGATTTTCATGTGCAGGTATACAGAGTAAATGCTAAAGTTCCTTCATTTCATGCAATCTGTCTCTACCACTTACGCTAATTCTTATTTTAAATCAAGTACAAGTTATTCCACCTTTTAATTGACTCTTTATATATTCTTTGTAACTTTTCCTATTATAACTACATAATTTTCTCTGCACTAAAGCTTTTTCTTGACCCATAGATTATCTGTGAATTTTATTGCATACAAAAAGCGACTTATCCTGTCGCCTTTCTTATTTTTATGTAATTATTTCAACTTATCATTGATAAAACGCTTGAAGAAAATCGCGTTAGTTCCTGTTGTTAATAAATCAGATACTGGTTCTGCCAGCATTACCGCTAATACACCATTGCTAATGAAATTAGGTAAAATATAAATCAAAGGAATTAATAAAATTATCTTGCGATAGAAAGCAAAGAAAAATGATCTTTTTCCTTCGCCCAATGATGTATAGATTTGTTGAAAAGAGCTATTAGCACCAATAATAATATAGCCAAAGATATACACTCTTAACATCTTTACCCCCAATTCCATTAGTTCTGGATCGTTAGTAAACATGCTAACAAAAAGCGCCGGGAACAACTCCATCAAAGTTACCATTATTACTGAAAATGTCAAGGCCACCTTAATTACCATTTTGATTGCCTCAATAACTCGTTCTTTTTGTCTAGCACCATAATTAAAAGAAATTATCGGCTGGCTCCCTTGGGCTATTCCTTCCATTGGTAAAAAGACAATTTGGGCCATTGAAGCCATAATTGTCATAGAACTAACGGCAATATCACCGCCAAAAAATAATAATTGTCGATTAAAACATACTTGTAAGATTCCCTCCGTACTATTCATAAAAAATGGTGAAATCCCTAAACCCAATACTCTTTTCATAATTATTTTATCAAAGAACAAGTATTCTTTCTTTATTTTTATTGTTGACCGTTTCGAAAAAATAAAATGCATTACCCATAAAAAGGAAACAAATTGCGAAATGATCGTAGCCAAGGCCGCTCCCGCTACTCCCATATTTAAAGTAAAAATAAAAATTGGATCTAGAATAATATTTAACGCGCCTCCAATAACTAACGTTAACATTCCAAACTTCGCATACCCTTGGCAATTAATAAAATAATTCATTCCCACACTTAATTGTACAAAAATCGTCCCCAATAAATAAATATTTAAATAATCTTTGGCATATGATAACGTATTTGCACTTGCACCAAACAATAATAAAATTTCTTCACCAAATATATATAAAACAATCATGATAACTATTGAACTTAATACTAAAGAACTAAAACAATTTGAGATTATTTTATTTGCTTGGTCATTTTCATCAGCTCCTAGACTTATTGAAGCTAATGGTGCCCCACCACGGCCAAACAAATTAGTAAAAGCGGTAATTATTGTAATAATTGCACTACACAAACCAATTCCAGCAATTGCTAAAGCTCCATCCTCCATTCTTCCAATATAAATTCGATCCACTAAATTGTATAGCAAGGTTACCATTTGTGCTAAGATCGATGGTATCGCCAGTGATAGCAGTAACTTTGAAATTTTTTCATTAGCAAGTCGCTCATTCATTGTTATTCCCTCCTAAATTTTCATAAATTTGGCTAATTAATCGGTTAAACTGTTCTTTATCTTGATCACTTAACCCCTGATAAGCAATTTCATTATAATTATCTTGAACAGCCCGAATTTCTTTAATCAGCTCATTAGCATATGGTGTTACAAACAAACAATTACAACGACGATTTTCATTATCTACTTGGCGTTCAACGAGCCCTCTTTTGACTAGTTTGTCAAGCGAACAAGAAACATACGCCTTAGAGATACCACGGATATTGACAATATCTTGAGCATGATGATACTCAGGATTATTAGCTAAAAATGCCAATACATCAATTTCAATTTGAGTGATTTGATACTTTTTTTGTATTGTTTCAAACATAATATTATATTGCTTTAATAAATAAGGATAAATTGCCATTAAAAAGGTTTTCTTCATTTCTCTACTCCTAACCGTTCGTTAATGAACAGTTCTATAATAAACTATTTATTATGAATAAATTACATTTTTTCACAATAAGAAAAAACTAATATTTGTTGAAAGTTAAACAAATATTATTAGGGTGGTTATCTTTAAATATAACAACAAAAATACTTTATCGTAGATTAAAAAACAATGAGCTATATCATTTGTTATCCATTTTTCATAGCGGTATAATATGAATATAGAAAATGAGTTAATCATATATAGCTTGAAAGGAGGATGCTATATGACAAATTGGCAAATAGTGAATCATCGCTTGCAAAATCTATCATTACATAATCTAAAAGAAATCTGTTATGCACATAATATTTCTATGGAAGAACGTGACCTAGAGTTAATTCTTCAAATAATTAAAAATAACCCATATTCAATCGTAAATGAAGAATATACTCCGATTTTGTTTATTGAGATTTCCAATGTGACGAATAAAGCTACCTGTGACAAATTTAAGCCAATTATCGAAAAGGAATATTTGATTCACTAATAAAAAGCACCTAATAAAATTAGGCGCTTTTTAATATCATTAAAAATAGGGTTACTATCTTCTAAACTTTCTGTTATATTTTCTAAAAGATTCCGTAAACACATTATACTCTTCATTAGGAATATCTTCACCTTGAACAATCCTATCAATGACCGGTTTGTTTTCTTCCATCATTTTACGCGCATATTCTTCGGCAGTATTATTTCCTTTACTAATATTTAAGATATAATTACAAACTTGTTCATACATATCTTCTCCGGTAAACAGTTCCCACTGTTGACAATTTTTTACATCTAAAATATTTATTATAATTCTAGCTATTAACTCTCTATCTTTCATTTTTATCACCGCTCAATATTATCCCACAAATGACAATCAAGTTCAAATCATAGATAAAATTTTTAAAAGTTGTATAATATAAATGAGCATAAGATTGTCCTCCCGTTGACAAACTATGCTCATTTTTTCAATATTTTCATTGAGAATAATTGGTAAAATAGTTGAAATAATCACATCATAATCAATAATACTAAAAATATTTAATTTACCCCATATTCATCGTCATACAATAACTTAATTCTCTTATTGACATTTCCAAATAATAATCCACCATTTTCCCCTTGAACCATTTCTACAATAAATTTAATTGCGAGCACCTTTTATATTATTCGTGCAAAAAATTTAATTATCTCCATTTTTTTTATTAAAGATATAAAAAACAATCTGCTTATCAAAAATATTTTTAAGGAAAAATAACTTATTTCCCAGATCAATTGTCTAATTAAATCCTAGTTATTTCAAATGATTAAAAATAGCTATATTTCAAAAATTTATCATTGGCCATTTAAAGCTTATACAGATCACAATCCTCAATTTTTCCTCATTTATAACATCAAGCTTGATAACTTCTCTTTCCTAATTTTACTATAAACAAAGAATATTTGTAATAATTACCAAATTTAAAAAGTACAAACTGTTTTCACCTAATTTGTACTTTTTAAACTTTACTTCTTTTCTCATTAAACACAGAGATAAAAAATACTAATCTAATATTAATAAAAAAGATTACTATTGTATGATTTATCTAGTTTAACGACGGCATCATAATATTAGTTTTCTTTTAGCGTATTTAGCTGCACCATACATTCCCGCTTGTTCCCCAAGTTCTGCAACCACTAGATCACAGTTATTACTAGCAATTTCCAAAGCATGAATAGCAGCAACCTCTCGAGTTGAAGCTAATAACCGCTCTCCTGCATTTGATACTCCACCACCAATAATAATACGTTCAGGATTAAATAAGTTAATAAGGTTAGTTATCCCATAACCAAGTATTTCTCCTGTCTCTTTAAGAGTCGCAACGACAATCGAATCATTTAAATCATAAGCTTGGCAGATCATCTTTGCAGTGATCTCATCACAATTATTTACCCATCTATTAACAATACTCATATGATCAATATCCTTTTCTTTAAACGTATTGATCATTCCAACTGCAGAAACGTACCTACCCAAGCACCCACTACTACCACAACGACAAGCTCTCCCATGACGATACATATTCATATGCCCAATTTCTCCGACACTGTCATTTGCACCGTATAAAACATGTCCATCTACTACGATTCCAGAACCTAAACCGGTCCCAATTGCAATTAAAATAATATTTTTAAAACCTTTCCCAGCTCCAAAATACAATTATCCATAAAGATGCATTCTAACATCATTATCAATTACAGTTGGAATCAGCCACTTATGTTCAAACCATTCTTTGATCTTGACATTGTGCCAATTATTAAAATTAGGAGAAAATAAAGAAATACCGTCATTTCGATTTAACAAACCCGGTACTCCTATACCTAGAGCATCTATCTGTTCAAATAAAAGATTATTCTTTAAAACTAATATTTCTAAACATTTTTCAATTCTTTTTAAAACTATATCTGCACCCAAACTTGCTCCTGTATTTTTTTGAACCATTTTTAATAATTGTAACTGTTCATCAAAGAGTCCTGCTTTAATAGTTGTTCCGCCCAAGTCTACTCCCAAATAATACATTTTTCCTCCTATTAAAAAAGGGCATTTCTATAGTGAAGCTCCATTATTTTAATATGCTCAAATAACAGAGTTCACTTTCTTCTGCCCAACTTTTAAATTACTTTTTTACCGCCATACTTGCGAACTTTTAATACATGACAGCTTCCTTTACCAAAAACTCTTTCAATTTCAGTCTTATAAGCAGTTACAAATTCATCTTTAACAAAAGCTTGAATCGTTCCCGCAAAACCACCACCATGAACCCGACAAACGCCATTTCGGCCAATAATTTTTTCTGACATGGCTAATCCAATTGAAACACTTTGATTCTGAACATCGCAGTTTGCATACACATTTTGCAAGAACTTATAAGAACTATCTCCAGATTCCTTAACAACTTTTTTAAATGTTTCAAAATCACTATTGTTTAAAGCCTTAACTTCTTGATCAACCCGTTTATTTTCTTCAAATAAATGAATTGCTCTTAAAACTGCCCGGTCTTGACAAGCTTTTCTAGCACCTGCTATATCATTAAAGAAATCTTCCTCATCTACTTCACGTAAAAATTCTTTACCAAAATAGTTAGCTACTTTTTTCATTTCCATAGGAATTGCTGCATATTCATCAGTTAAATCAGCATGTGATCCTTTTGTATCAACAATACATAAACTGTGTCCAAATTTAGAAAAATCAACATCTACTTTATTAACAATTGGCTTAGCCACATCATTAAAATCAATATTAATCAAGCTACCTACTGAACTAGCACATTGATCCATTAAACCACAAGGTTTACCAAAGTATACATTTTCAGCATATTGACCAACTTGAGCAATTACAACAGGGTCAATAGTCATATCATTATATAAACCAGAAATAATAGTACCAATAATCGTTTCAAAAGCTGCTGAAGATGATAATCCTGCTCCCATTAATACATCACTAGTAATAAAAGCATTAAAACCACCAACATTATATCCTAATTCTTTTAACCGAGCACATACCCCACGAATTAAAGCCTCAGATGTTCCTTCTTCAGCCTTTTTTATTTCTAAGTCTTCTAAATTAATTGGCGCAATATCAAAATCATCAGATAATACTTTAATTTTATTGTCAACTCTTCCAACAACAGCGATTGCATCAAGATTAACTGCTGCTGCTAAAACACAACCATGCTGATGATCTGTATGATTTCCTCCTACTTCGCTACGTCCTGGAGCACTGTAAATTTCTACATCGGTATCACCATACAATGATACATATTTATTGATTGCTTTAACATATCGCTCACGTTGATAATCTAAAAGATTTGTATCTACATAAATATCATTTAATAACTCATCATACTTTTTATTATTTAATTCTTCTACTAAAATTGTTGCTTTAATCATTATTTTATTACCTCAAATTTATATGATGTTATTTCATCATATACTTCACCTTTCTTTAAAATTGTTGTTGGGTCCTCTTCAATATTAATTGCATCGGGAAGATTTTGAGTTTCAATACATAATGCGAATCTTCTTGGATATACAATTCCATATTTACCGATACGTCCATCTAAATAATTAGCACTATAAATTTGAGCTCCCGGCAATGATGTACTTACTGTCAATTTACGTCCAGTAGCTTCATGATATAATATAGCTTGGTCTTTATCTTGGTTAAAAATGAACGGATGGTCATAACCGGCACCTAATTTAAGCTGCTCATCATCACTATCAATTACATCACCAATTCTTGTCATTGAATTAAAATCAAATGGAGTATCTTTTACTAGATTAAATTTACCAGTCGGTAATCCATCAGAATCAACACATGCATATTTATCACTATGCACTAACAATTGATGATTATAAATATCTTCTTTAGCCCCCGACAAATTAAAATACGAATGATTAGTAATATTAATAATTGTATCCTTATCACTAGTTGCTTGATAACGTACAATTAAAGTATCTTTATTTAAAGTGTAAATTGCTTTGAATGCTAAATTACCAGGATATCCCTCTTCACCATCTTTTGACAAATAAGTAAACTCAATTGAATCCTCAAGTATTTGATAATCAAATATCTGATATGAAAAACCTTTGACCCCACCATGTAAACAATTAGGACCATTATTAATTGGCAGCGTATAAGTTTCACTGTTTAAAGTAAACTTACCTTTACCGATACGATTAGCTGTTCTCCCAACTAATGCCCCTAAATAAGCGTCTTTAGTCTGATAATCTCTAAAATCATCATACCCTAGCACTACATCATCAATATTTCCATCTTTATCTTTCATTAAAACTTTAACAATCGTACAACCATAGTTTGAAACAACAACTTCTAAATCATCATTTTTCATTTGAATTAGATCAATTTTATCATCAATCTTTTCGATTACCTTTATCATCTCATTCTCCTTTCAAAACTGTTTCCACGAAACTTGTTAAGGCATCAATTCCATAATCATCCATTTTAAAAACACCAGCATCTTCTAATACATTAACAAATTTAATTGCTACTGCTTCCTTCAAGATTTCATCAATATTTGTCTCTGTAAATTCATGTTGCGCTAACAACTGTTGATACCATGAATGGTGTTTATCTAATTCTGGATATTCTTCAATCTTTGCTTTTTTCAATAAACAGTCACTTAATAATTTTAATTCATCTTTTAATCGAGCTGGTAAAATAGCTAACCCCATTACTTCGATCAGACCAATATTTTCTTTTTTAATATGATGTGATTCTTGATGAGGGTGAAAAATTCCATCAGGATATTTTGTACTTGTCCGATTATTTCTTAAGACTAAATCAATTTGATACTTATCACCTTTACGACGAGCAATCGGTGTAATTGTGTTATGCGGAATATCCCCTGTATGCGAGATTATATCTAAAACTGGAGCATTATAATGGCGCCAGTAATCTAACATTTTCACTGATAAAGCGACTAATTCTTCTTTATTCTCTGAAGTTAATCGAACTGTCGATAATGGCCATTTAACCACTTCAATCAATGTACTTGGATATTTATCAGAAATTAGTGTCTTTAAAACTTCTGCCCCTTGAATTGGAAATTCATAATTTCCACCTTGATAGTGATCATGACTTAAGATTGATCCACCAACAATTGGTAAATCAGCATTTGATCCAATCATGTAATGAGGAAATATATCTAAAAATGAAAACAGATTCTTAAACGTGTTCTCATTAATCACCATCGGCTTATGTTCCTCATTAAACACAATACAATGCTCATTATAATAAACATATGGTGAATATTGTAAATAATAATTTCCAGTCGCCAATTCAATTGGAATAATTCGATGAGTTTGTCGAGCCGCCCGATTCAAATCGCCACTAAAACCAACGTTTTCTTTACACAATAAACATTTAGGATATCCGCTTGATTTAATCAATTTAGCTTTAGCAATTTCTTTTGGATCTTTTTCCGGTTTTGATAAATTGATAGAAATCTCAATATTTCCATATTTAACATACTTTTTCCAAATAATATTTTTATCCGTACGACTCTTTCTAATATAATTAGAAGCAATTGATAATTTGTAATAATAATCAGTTGCTACTTTAGGACTTACCATATATTTCTGCTTAAATTTTTCATTTACAGTATGGGGTCTAGGCATAATACAATTCATTATTTTAGTATCAAATAGATCTCTACTTGTGGTATTATCCTCAATTAATCCTTTTGTTACTGCATGATCCAACATCTTTTCTAAAATAGGTGTCGCTAACGGTAAGTGTTCATTAATCTCTTCATATTCAAAGTCATTTTCATCAAATAAATCTAATAATAGGTTTACTGAATAATCACATTCATCTTTAGTAATCATCTCTTTGTCTAAAGCAAACTGAATTAACCGATTAATTTCATGGTTCATTATAGTAATTCCTCCCTTTTACACAATTATATTGTAGCTCTAACTATAAATATTGTCAATCATTTTTACTAAATTATAAGTAAATATTTACTAATTTATTGACTAATGTTTACTAAAGAATTATAATAGCGTTGTAAAAATAAAAAAGGGGGACTCAAAATGAGTATATTAGTATTAGGTGGTGCTGGCTATATTGGAAGCCATACTGTATATCAATTAATCGAAAATGGAAAAGAGGTAGTTATCGTTGATAACCTTCAAACTGGTTTTAAAGAATTGATTCATCCTAAAGCCAAGTTTTATCAAGGAGATCTACGTGATAAAACATTTTTAAATAATGTTTTTGAACAAGAAAAAATTGATGGTGTAATTCATTTTGCCGCCAATTCATTAGTTGGTGTTAGTATGAAAGAGCCATTAGAATATTATGATAATAATGTTTATGGCATGATTGTTTTACTTGAAGTAATGAAAAATCATAGTGTAAAACATATTGTCTTTTCTTCTACTGCTGCAACTTATGGTGAACCTAAACGTATTCCAATCGAGGAAGACGATGAAACATATCCAACTAATCCATACGGAGAAACTAAATTAGCAATGGAAAAATTGATGAAATGGTGTTCTAGCGCTTATGGAATGAGTTTTGTAGCTTTAAGATATTTTAATGCTTGCGGTGCCCATCCAAATGGTAAAATTGGTGAACTTCATAATCCTGAGACACACTTAATTCCATTAATTTTACAAGTCCCATTAGGAATTAGAGAAAGTATTTATGTATTTGGTGATGATTATGATACTAAAGATGGTACCTGTATTCGTGATTATATTCATGTAATGGATCTTGCCGATGCGCATATCAAGGCTTTAAATTATTTAAAAGCTGGAAATCCAAGCAACATATTTAACTTAGGTAATGGTGAGGGCTATTCAGTTTTAGAAATTATCAACGCTGCCAAAAAAGTTACAAATCTGCCTATTGCAGTTACAAAGGCGGCACGTCGCGCTGGTGATCCTGCAAAATTAGTTGCTAATAATACAAAGGCAAAAGAAATATTAGGTTGGGAACCTAAATATACTGACATAGAAAAAATAATTTCTACCGCTTGGAACTTTTATATTGGCCGAAAATAGGTTATAATATTAAGTACATCAAGGAGGGTAATCATGGCTACAATTAAAGATGTTGCAGAGCTAGCAAATGTTTCCAGTGCCACTGTTTCAAGAATTTTAAACAATGATAAAACATTATCTGTTCCTGAAGAGACAAGGCAGGCGGTATTTAATGCAGCTAAAGAATTAAACTATATAAAGAAAAGAAAGGCAACCAAAAATGAATTCACGATTGGAATTGTTCAATGGTATTCATTGCAACAAGAAATTGATGACCCTTATTATTTACAAATAAGACAAGGTATCGAGAACTTTTGCTTACAAAATAATATAAATGTTATTAGAACTTTTAGAGCCGATCAAAACTATCTAGATGTTTTGAAAGGTGTAGATGGCCTAGTTTGTGTTGGTAAGTTTAATAATAATGAAATTTCTCAATTTAAAAAGATTTCAAATAAAGTTATCTTTCTAGATATGCATAGTCCAAATAGTGATGACAGTACGATCACTTTAGACTTCCACAAAGCGGTTATTGATGCTTTAGATTATTTAAAATCTTTAAATCATCATAAGATCGGTTATTTAGGCGGTAAAGAATATCTTGAAGACAATGTTGTATATCAAGATGCTCGTAAAGAAATATTTATTGATTATTGTAACAAAAATAAGATTATTTACAAAAAATATTTACTTGAAGGTGAATTTACAACTGAATCTGGTTATTCCATGATGATGGATCTGATCAATCAAAAAGATTTACCATCAGCGATTTTTTGTGCCAGCGATCCAATCGCAATTGGGGCTCTTAGAGCTCTTCAAGAACATAATCTCAGTGTTCCAAGAGATATTTCACTAGTTGGTTTTGATGATATTAAGGCAGCCAGCTTCACTAATCCACCACTGACAACAATTTATGCTCCAGCATCACTTATGGGGGAATATGGAGCAAGTATGGTATATAATATTTTAAGCAAATATAATTCTCCTACTCCAATGAGAATAACACTCCCATGTACTTTAATTGAACGAGAGTCTTGTAAAAAAGTAGATTAAATCTACTTTTTTTATTTATTAATTTATTCTCTCTAAATAATACAATAAAATACTAATTTGGCATAAATAAAAAATAAAGGTGCATAATATTTGTATCCATCATCATTCCATGTTAAGATTTATACAGTTAGCAAGAGCTAACCTAAATAACTATAAATCTTTGTCGACAAAAGGTAATAAAAATAGTAAAGGAGTGAAACACAATGGATAAACAATTAAATAAACTATTAGCAGATTTAGTAGTTGAATACCACAAATTACAAAGTTATCACTGGTATATTAAAGGAAAAGATTTCTTTACTGTCCATGCAAAATTAGAAGAACTATATAACGGAGTTAATAAAGCCATTGATGAAGTTGCGGAAGCTATCTTGATGACTGGTTTTAAACCAGCAGCATCAATGCAAGAATTCTTAGATATTTCTGCAATTGAAGAAGTCAAAGGTGAACATATTACATCAAAAGATATCTATAAAGTAGTTCTAAATGATTTTAATTATTTATTAGATAGGATTAAATCATTAAAAAATAATGCAGATAATGAAAATAATTATTTAATTTCATCTTTAATGGATGATTATATTAAAGAATTCACAAAATCTATTTGGATGATAAGCCAAGTAGTTGAAAATTAATAAAAAAAAGGAGAAAAACAATGTCATTAATCGGAAAAGAAATAACAGAATTTGAGGCTCAAGCCTTTCATGAAAATGAATTTAAAACAATCAAAAAAGAAGATTTATTAGGAAAATGGAATGTCTTATTCTTCTATCCTGCAGATTTTACATTTGTCTGCCCAACTGAATTAGAGGATTTGGCAAATAAATACGAAGAATTTAAAAATATAAATTGTGAAATTTATTCAGTATCATGTGATACTCATTTCGTTCATAAAGCTTGGCACGATACATCTAAAACAATTAAGAAAATCAATTATCCAATGTTAGCTGATCCTACTGCTAAATTAGCAAAAGATCTAGATGTATATATTGAAGCTGATGGTTTAGCAGAACGTGGAAGTTTCATCATTAATCCAGAAGGAAAAGTTGTTATGTATGAAGTAATCGCTGGAAACGTTGGACGTAATGCCGATGAATTATTTAGACGTGTTCAAGCTTCACAATTTGTTTATGAGCACGGTGATGAAGTATGTCCAGCAAAATGGAAACCAGGAGAAGAAACATTAAAACCATCACTAGATCTAGTAGGATTAATCTAAAATGTCTAATCTTTATGATGCTATTATCGTTGGCGGTGGTCCTGCTGGACTGTCCGCTGCGATATATCTAGCTAGAGCTAAATTTTCAGTTCTTGTAATTGAAAAAGAAAAAATCGGTGGTCAAATAACAATTACTTCTGAAGTTGTTAATTATCCTGGAATTTTACAAACTAGCGGTCAAGAGCTAACAGAAGCAATGCGACAACAGGCACAAAATTTTGGTGCAGAATTCCTACTTGCAACGGTTAAAGGGATCAATTTGAAAGAACCAGTAAAAAAAATCATCACTGATAAAGGTGAATTTTCAAGTATTGGGATTGTTTTAGCAACAGGTTCTCATCCACGTAAACTAGGTTTTCCAGGCGAAAAAGAATTTCAAGGTCATGGTGTAGCCTATTGTGCTACTTGTGATGGTGAGTTCTTTACCGGTAAAGATATTTTTGTCATTGGCGGTGGCTTTGCTGCTGCAGAAGAAGCCGTGTTTTTAACCAAATATGCTCGTAAAGTTACAATCATTGTCCGTGAGGAAGATTTCACTTGTGCTAAACAAGTTAGCGATAAAGCTAAAAATCATCCAAATATCGAAGTTCATTATAACACGGAAATAATTGAGGCTAAAGGTAATCACCAGTTAGAACAAGCAACGTTTAAAAACAACGCAACTGGTGAAACTTGGTCATATCATGCCGAAGCAAATAACACATTTGGAATCTTTGTATTTGCAGGTTATGAGCCAGCAACTGAAATATTCAAAAATCAAGTTGAATTAAATAACTATGGAAACTTAATTGTCGATCAAAATCAAAAAACTAATCTTGATGGTGTTTATGGAGCTGGTGACGTTTGTGTCAAAGAATTACGTCAGGTTGTCACTGCAGTCAGTGATGGCGCTACTGCTGCGACCTCATTAGAAAAGTATATCCCTAATATTGTTACTGCTTTAAAACTTTCCCCCAAGAAAATAAAGATTAAAGAAGCAGTACAAACAAGCAAAGAAACAAGTGAAAATGATGATAGTTTTATTACCCCCAAAATAAAACAACAGTTGGCTCCAATTTTTGCTAAATTAGAAAAACAATTAATAATTAAATGCTCCCTCGATCATAGTAAACTTGCTGGTGAAATCAAATCATTTATTGAAGAATTTACTACTCTCAGTGACAAACTTTCCTATCAGTTCGAAGAATCAAACTCTTCACCAGCAATGCGTTTCTATGATGAAAATAATAATTATTTAAATATTAGTTATCATGCTGTTCCTGGTGGTCATGAATTTAATTCCTTTGTAATTGCAATCTATAATGCAGTTGGTCCTAAACAACCGCTTGATACGCAAATCATCAATGAAATTAAACAAATTAACAAACCAACCAACATTAAGGTAGTTGTATCCCTTTCTTGTACTATGTGCCCAGATGTAGTAATGGCAAGCCAAAGAATTGCAATTGAAAATAATAATGTTGATGCCCATGTATTTGATTTGGCACATTTCCCCGAACTTAAAGAACAATATCAAATTATGTCAGTTCCTTGTATGATCATAAATGATCAAGATGTGTATTTTGGTAAAAAAGATATCCAGCAAGTTATTGAAATTATAAAAAAGTAAGCGTAAGCTTACTTTTTTTAACGATATAAATAACTACCTAACGGTGCTTTCATATGGTCTACTACATAACCGCTTCCTCCACGATTTTTTACATCTTCAACCATCGTTGTGATTAAAACCGGATTATCACTATTTGTTGTCATTACTGTAAACCAGCCAATCTCACTACCACTTGTATCATTTTGTGAAGATTTTAATTCTGCTGTCCCAGTCTTACCGGCTAATTCGATATCTTGATGATAAATCGAATGCCCAGTTCCATTACTATCACTGATCACTCCTACTAAAGCCTCTTTGATTCTCTTAACTGTATCTTTGCTAAAAACATCTTTGATCCATGCATCATTAGGTTTTTCATCAATAACTAAATAAGGCTGAGCAATCGTCCCCTCATTAACAAACGCTCCATATATTGATGCTAACTGTACAGGGTTTAATAATAATTGACCTTGCCCGTAGCCACTGTCAGCTAATTGTTGATCATCAAATTTACTATCTTTATTTTGATATTGAGAAGCATTTAAAGATAATTCAAAAGGTATTTTTGATCCAATCTTTAATTTCTCATATCCCTCAATCAACTTTTCCTTTCCTATTTCACTAGCAGCTCGAGCAAAATAAACATTATCAGAATAGATAATTGCATTATTCAAATTATTAGGCTTTGGAGCATGAAGTGTTGTTACATAATAATTACCCCAACTAGAATCTTTCTGCCATTTATCCTTAGCTCCAAAATCTTCATCTGGATCTATCTTATTACTTTCTAAACCAATTGCTGCAGTAATTGGCTTCATACTAGAGCCAGGAATATATGTCCCTCTAAAACGATTTGTTAAAGGTTTATTAGCATCATCATTTAATGCTTGCCATTCAGCACTACTAAAACCAAAAATAAAATCATTACTTGAAAACGACGGTGTTGATACTAAGGCTAAAATCTCACCTGTCTTTGGATTCATAGCTACCGAAGCACTCTTATCATTTTGATATTCTTTATACAAAGATTGTTGCAAATCAGCATCAATCGTTAATTTTATATCTTTACCATTTTCAACTTTTTTAGTAGCTAATGTTTCTACTAATTTATTATTTTTATCAATAATTATAATTTCTTTACCATCAGTTCCTTTTAAATCTGCTTCATAAGCAGCCTCAATTCCACTTCGCCCAATTAAAGAAGTTTCACTATAGCCTTCATTTTTATGTTTCTTCAAATCCTCAGCATTTACTTGCTGCAAATATCCTGTAACATGTGAAGCAGCTTCTCCATAAGGATAATAACGAACACTTACAGTATTTAGCTTAACTCCTTTGATTGTTAATAGTTGTTGAGCTTTAGCTTTTCCTTCTTCATCTTTTGCCATCTCTTTTAACGGTACGAACGAATCATCTTTGATCCATGAAGCACTCATTACTTTTTTTATTTCATCACGACTCATTCCAATTATTTTGCCAATTGCTTCATAATCAGCTTCTCCATTTAGTTTGCCTTGGACTAAACCAACAGAATAAGCCTCCTCTTTAGTTGCAAGTTCTTTACCATTTCGATCCAAAATTTTTCCCCGACTAGCACTATCAGTATTAATTTTTATCTTATAATCTTCTTTTAATCCTTCCAAGATCATCGCTTCATTATAAACAAGCTCCCCATCTTTTACTTCAACTTTATTTTCAGAACTTATTTTTCCTGCCAAAGTATCCATCGTTAAAGTATAATTAACAATCCCATCTTCAACCTCGCCAATTTTAATTTCAATATTTTTAGCTTCAATCCCCTCATAAATATTTTTATATCTAGCCTCAAATACTTTTTGACTCGTTTTAGCAAGTGAGCCCTTTGTTAACATATTATACATTTTTCCATATTCTTTATTTTCTAAATAACCATAATATTCTTTTACATAATCATCAGCACTTTTACCCCGTGAAAAAATAAAAAAAACTGCACCTATAATTAATGCAACTGCCACAACACCAATAATGATTAATTTTCTCCGATCTTTCAATAACATACATTTCCCTCTTTCCTAGCTAATTAGTATTATCTAGATAATATTTTAGCATAATTTTGATAACTAAACAGCATTGTTTATAATTTAATAATTATATCAGCATTCAATAAACAATTCGCAAATACATCATACGTCTTATGTGATAGTGTGCTATAATAAGATTTATATAGGAGGATATTTAGATGAACATATTAGTATTATCAAGATTAAAAACAGATGAAATAAATAAATTAGAAAAAAGTTTTCCGGATTTTTCATTTACATACAGTAAGGAAAAAGAAGTGACCCAAACAATGATTGACAATTGTGATATTTTAGTCGGTAATCCAGGGAAGCATGTGGAACTTAATAGTCCCAATCTTAAAGCAATACTACTGAATAGTGCCGGCAGTGACTATTATATTCAAGAAGGTGTTCTACATGCGGCAACACGTCTTGCCAATGCTAGCGGCAGTTATGGTAAAGCAATCGCTGAACATACTATCGGAATGATGCTAGCATTAAATAAAAATTTTAAAAACTATATTGATAATATGCATGAACATTCGTGGAAAAGCTACCGTGGCGGAAAAGAAATTTATCATAGTACCGTAATCATTGTTGGACTAGGAGATCTAGGTTATGAACTTGCTAAACGTTTAAAAGCTTTTGAGTGCAAAACGATCGGTATAAAAAGGAATGTTTCTCCAATACCTAGGGATATTGATGAATTATATACGATTGATAAACTTGAAGAAATCTTACCCCATGGTGACTTTATCATTTCATGTTTACCTCAATCTACAGAAACCATTAATCTTTTTAACAAAAAACGCCTATTAATGATGAAATCTGATGCATTGTTTGTTAACGTTGGTCGTGGTAGTGCTGTAAATACTCAGGATTTAAAAGAGGTTCTTAAAGCTGGTCATTTGTATGGTGCAGCGCTTGACGTAATTGATCCTGAGCCTTTTAAGACAGACGATGATCTTTGGGATTTTGATAATGTTTTAATTACACCGCATGTTTCTGGAGGATTTGAGTGGGATAGTGTCCGAGAATATTTCACCGAATTGACAATTAGAAATATTAATCATCTAATCAAAAATGAACCTTTAGAAAACGAGGTTGACTTTAATACTGGTTATCGTAAAGTCGTTAAATATAATGATTAAATAATAAGGACTAATTCTCTTGAACCGCCCCTGTCAAGTAGACAGATGAAATAATTAAAATTATTATTGAAGTTGTCTCATCGACAACTTCATTTTTTCTTTATGCAGCTAATATTGTGCTGCTTGTATAGTGTTCTATTTTATATTTTATTATTCTTTTATTTTCAGGTACTGGATATTGATTTGGTGTTTGTAAAGAGAATGCCTCATTTCTAACTTCATATGGTGTCTTAACTCCAAATCTTCTCTAATTTCTTTCATACATGTAATAATGAATCCAATCATCAACAGCTTTGACAAGTTCATCTTTTGTATTGTAATATTTTCCGTAATGATACATCTCACATTTCATGATTCCCCAAAACCCTTCCGTTGGTCCAGTATCTATGCAACAGTGAACCCTTAACATACTTTGTGTCATACCATGTCCCTTAAGCATGTTTATAAACACTGAACTTGTATATTAAAAACCTCTACCACTGTGGAATAAAGGACGTGCATTAGGATTATCTTTAACCGCCTTATCAAATGTGTTAAAGACAAGTATGTTATTATTGTGATCACCAACTTCATAACCGACAACTATTCTATCATAAAGATCAAGAAAGCTTAAGTTCCAGTTGTCCATTTCAAGTTCGTATTCCTTCTGCTTGAGCTGACGTTTTAATAATGTAACTTCATCAACTTTTTCATCATCCTTACGACAGCCACGCTTATCACCTAAACCATCTTCTCCTTTTTCCTTATACTTCTTAACCCAGTTAAAAACATTAGCGTAAGTTGTTTCAAACAGCTTAGCTGTTATCTTATAATCCATATCATGTTCAAGACAGTACTTTATAATTTCAATACGTTCTTCCTTATTGACTTTCTGCTTTTCACCATATAGATATCTTCTCCTCCAGGAATATAATCTTTTAGTTCTATATGACTATTATACAATTTTACCCAATTTTTTATAGGACTAGATGACGGAATACAATATTTTATTGCCAAATCATCATATGATCCCCCACCGTTAAGATAATCTAATACGACCTATTTTTTTAAATTCTTTGTATAAGATGCATTTGTATTAGAAATATCAAATGCACTTTCACCAAATGCATTATATTTTTTACCCAGTTGCCCACTATATTGCCTGATGTATTTATTTCTTTGGCTAAGGAGATGGTTGATCCTTCACCCTCTAAATATCTTTTGACAATACTTAATTTTAGTTCTTTTAAATATTTATTTTTTCTTCCCAATATAAAAACCTCCTGTATCAATGTTTAATTATTTACACTGTCTACTGGGAGGTTATCATATCATCTAATTAAATTAGTCTTTATTTTACTAGTTATATATCTAATTTAATTTGGCGAACTTTATTCGAAGCAACAATTCTTTTATTAACTTTATCATCATATGATAAAGTTCCTAACAACATCGGACTTTCATCATCATGAATTGCCATATTTTTTGCAACTAAATTATGATTACATGCATAACAATAAGAACATCCATGATTACAACAGCTATATGCACCAATATCAATACTCGCTAAACAACTACAATTGGCACGATTAGTATTTGTCTTGATATCCAAGGGATATCCTATCAACGTTTCAATATATCCTCGATCTAAACAACTACCTTTAGCAATTCCATATTCCTCTAAATGATATTTCTCACTACAAGTTTGAATATGAAGTTGATATTTTTGAGCAATTTTTCCAAACCGCTGGGCCAATTCTATTACATCATGATCAGTTAACTCATCAAACTTACCAATAATATTTTTGTAAATATCAAGAAAACTAATAATTACGGTTTCTGTATACGGAAAGAGCAATTGGCACATTTTTTCAAACATTTTATAATGAAATACTTTTGTATAACGTTGATTTAACAGAACTGGATCATAGCGCCAGATCACCCGCTTTTTTCCAAGCATCTTACTTAATTCAATAAACGTCTTCATTATTTCTAGTTTTGGTCTTAATCCCGGTTCAATATCTAAATCATAGGCAGTAATAGTAACCATAAAATAGTAATTGTATCCCATGCTGTCTATTTGGGTCAAATAGGGGACTATTGCTTTGGGATCTTTAGTACAAAAGCAGATGCAATCAACAACTTCTGGAGTAACATCTACGTGTGAGACCTGATGCTCATTATAAGGATTTCGAACTAATATGTATCCCGCTTTTAATCGATTAACAAACCATTTAGGATAAAGTGCACATATATCAGTTCGTCCAGAGACTTGAAGTAACATTATTATTCTCCCTTTATCAATAACAGCCTTATTATTTGGTTATTTGCTGTTTTTTTAACTAAATTTTTCTGTTGTTTCTTTTTAACTTTAATTACAAATCGTTGAAACATTTCTTTAAAATATTTATAAAAACCATTTATGACAATTGCATAAAATTTTACTTTTTCTTCAATAATATAAATGATCAAAGCTGAATTGTTATAATAATATTTTTTAAACACTTTCTCACCTACCTCTTAGCTATTTTATCATAATTTATTACAAATATTAACAATCATGATATATCATTAAACAATTATTCATGGTATACTTTTGATTATCGAGGTGGGTTATGAACGAGCAAAAATTAATTAATTTAATCGGTGAAATTGGGCGGCTTTTATTAAAACATGGGGCTGAAATTTACCGGGTTGAAGAATCATTATTGAGAATGTGTAAAAGTTATGGTTATTTAAATGTTGAAGTATTTGCTTTACCTTCATACTTTACTCTAACGATTGAAATGCATGATAATCATACATATACTTTATCAAAACGGACTCAACAAAATCGTGTTAATTTAGATATGGTCTATGAATTAAATAATCTAGTCCGCTATACTTGTCAAGAATGTCCCGACTATATTCATTTAAAAAGTAAACTTGAAAAAATAAAAAACACACCAATCAACATGCCCTTAGTATTTCTAGGTTATGGATTAGGAACTGGGTTTTTTACAACTTTTTTTGGTGGTGGAATCCACGAAACAATTATTGCTGTAGGAATTGGATTTATCTTATATTTCTTTATTTGGTTAATGGAAATATTAGAAATAAATAATCTTGTCAGTACATTGTTATCAAGCATGGTTTTAACTGCCATAGCAATAATTTCTTTAAAATTAGGTTTAATAACCAATTTACAGTCTACTATCATTGGCTGTTTAATGATTTTAACTCCTGGGGTTGCTATTACCAATAGTTTAAGAGATATTATGGGTAGTGATCATATTTCAGGAATGGCACGAATGTTAGAGGCTTTATTAACAGCCACTTTTATTGCAATTGGGGTTGGAACAATGATGATGGTCTTAGGAGGGTAATATGCAAAGTATAATTGAATGTTTTAGTGCTTTCATTGCATGTCTCGGGTTTGCTTTTATTTTTCGTATTCATCAGCATCCACGCTTTGCTATAATCGGGTCAATCGGCGGGGCATTAGGCTGGTTAGTCTATTTGCTTGCTTCAAATTTTAAAAGTGAAATCAGCTGTTATTTTTTAGCAATGGCATTTGTTGCTTTATTTTCTGAGATATCCGCCCGAATCTATAAAGCTCCTGCCACAATTTTTTTAATTATCGGCTGTTTCCCCCTGGTTCCTGGACGTGGAATCTATCAAACAATGCTATACTGTACGCAAGGTAACAGTGAATTATTTTTAGATAGCTTTTTAAATACACTAGCGATTTCTGCTAGTCTTGCTTTAGCAATCTTGATTATTTCAACTATTTTCAAAGTAATCAAAAAATTATCATGTCGTAAAATAAAGGTGAACTCATGAAAGTACTAGGTCTAATTGTCGAATACAATCCTTTTCATCAAGGACATTTATATCATATCAATAAAGCAAAACAACTAATTAAACCAGATGTTACGATCGTAATAATGTCTGGACATTTTGTTCAACGCGGTGAGCCAGCAATTAGTAACAAGTGGACAAGAGCAGGAGTTGCAATTAAAAATGGCATTGACTTAGTAATTGAGCTGCCATTTGTTTATAGTGTTCAAAGTGCTGATTATTTTGCCCAAGGAGCAATTGAATTATTAGCAAAGCTAAAAGTCACTGATATTGTTTTTGGAAGCGAATGTGGAAATATCAATATTTTCAAAGATATTGCCTTCACGATTAAAAATAATCAAAAGAATTATGATAACTTAGTAAAAAAACAGATGAATCAGGGTTTGCGTTATCCAGATGCCTGTAATCAGGCACTATCTATTTTAATGAATAAAACTGTTACTACCCCTAATGACTTATTAGGGCTTGCCTATGTTAAAGAAGTAATTAATCATAATTATCCTATTGAATTACACTGTATTAAAAGAACAAATGATTTCCATAGCTTGGACATCGAATCAATTAGTTCAGCAAGTGCTATCCGTCATGCTTTAAAAAATAAAATTGATATATCAAATCAGTTTTGTAACTATGAAGACTATCAAGAATTTTACTTTTTTGATGACTTTTATCCCTTCCTTCGTTATAAAATTTTAACTACTGATGCGCCAACATTAAAACATTTGCATTTAGTCGACGAAGGAATTGAAAATTTACTTAAAGAAAAAGTAGTTATCACTAATCATATGGATGAATTAATAACAAGCCTTACTTCGAAACGTTATACACGCTCACGAATTCAGCGCATGTTAATTCATATCTTGATGAATAATAGTAAAGAAGATATTGCTGAAGCAATGCAAATCGACTATATTCGAGTATTAAAGATGAATAATGTTGGGCAGGCTTATTTAAACAAAATAAAAAAAAGCTGTGAATATAAATTAGTCACTAATTTTTCCAGTTATCATCATCCCGCACTTGAATTAGAATTTAGAGCAACAAAATTATTATCCTGTTTATCAAAAAATCCAAATCAGCTTATATCATTAGAATATAAAAGTATCCCAAAATAGAAGCCTAAAATGAAATGAACCTCTATTATTTAGAATGTGATGTGTGTCCAAGCAACGAGGTTCACTTCAAAAAACTTCTATTTTATCATTAATTTCCTTTAAAATTTCTTGATCAAAATCTAATGTCTTAACTATCGCGATTGCATTTCCAACAGTACAAACTCCCTTCTTAATAAGGTAATCAAAAACGATTTTATTATCTTTTTTAATATCATTAAAACAATATTTATCTACTTGATCAAAGACTTCTGTTAATTCAATATCATGAGTAGTAATAATCGTCATAGAATTGCATTTAAATAAATATTTCATTAATGCCAGCGCAATAATAATTCGCTCTTTTTCATTTGTCCCCTTTAAAATCTCATCAATTAAGATTAATGATTTTTGCTTATTAGCAAATTCAGTAATTTGCTTTAAACGTTTGATTTCTTTAACATAAAAACTATCTCCATTCATAATATCATCCTTCATATGAATTGATGAGATCAAAGCAAACGGATAATATTTAAATTCCTTTGCAAAACTAATATTTAAGGTTTTTGCTAACAACAAATTGGCACCTAACATTTTCAAAAACGTAGATTTCCCAGAGGCATTGCTACCAGTAACAATCGTATCATTTGATATTACAACAGTATTTTTAATCGGTTTTTCTATCAATAAATGATACCCCTCTACTATCTCAACTCTTTCATCTTTTAATATGATTGGTATACAAGTATCATAAAGACTACGAATAACCTTAATCATAATACATACATCCAACAAACCGATATTCTCATAAAGAACCATGATATCATTTTGTACTTGATCTACTTTCCTACTAAGTTTAACTGCTTGAAATATATCAATAAAGAATAATGATTTCATTAACTCCAAAATATTGAAAATATCAAACTGTTTTATTTTATTAAAATAATATGTTGTTTTTGTCATTTTCTTCAAATGGATAAATGAGTTCATTACTAAAGTCTGATTTGAATCAGGATAAATATTTATTTTTAATAATTTATTGGTAATTTGAAGCATATCATTAATTAATGATATCTGAAGACTAATTTTTCCTGTTTTTTGAGATAATTGGGTATTCATTAAAATGCTCAATAATAACATTATAACAACAGAATAAACATTCTCTATATCAATTATTGCTGCTATTATACTAACCACATCAAGTATCAAAAACAGCCCTGCTAATAAACACGATTTAGCTGAAATATTTAGCAAGCTTCTTTTAATAGATAAGATCGGTACATATGCTTTATTAAGTTTATTCAGCTGATAAATACTCTCTGCTAATTTTTTTTGACAATTCAATTTATCAATAATACTTTCTTGAGTATCTAAATTATTATTTTCTCTAAAAAATAAATTATACAAGTACTCATTTCCTATCTCACTATAAGTAAAATTAATTTTCTTTAAAATTTGCGGCATTTCAAAATCTATAAAAGTTTCTTCGTCAATACTTCGTTCTTTATTATAATGATAATACTCTTTAGTAAAATCCCGATACTGCACACCAACTCCTAAATTATATTGATGGATCAAATATTTCTTCGTAACTAATATTTTTAAGAAACCTAATACTCCTGCAATCAACACGATACTTATAATAATTAACCAAATCATTTATCTTTCCTCTTATATTCTTGCAACTTTTGATACAATTGATAAAAAAATTTACGCGATTGCGGATAATGCAATAAAGCCGTACTACAAATTAAAATAAGTAGATAAATAATAATTATTATTTCCCCAGATATCCTACCTCTTCCACATATGCTTATAGTTGTAAAAAATGTAAAGACAACAATTAGTATTTTTTCAAAATCAACATATATATTTTTATCTTTGATTTCTTCTTTTGATTCACGAATTAATAATTCTCGATATTCTTCTATATTCTCAATAATTTCATTTTGAATAAAATCATTTTTAACTAGATCAAGATATTGAATCTTTTTTTGTAAATCATAATCTCTAATTTTTAATTCACTAAGCTTATTATCAAAAAAACAATATTCATTATTAACAATGATATCCTTTATCTCACTCAAAGAGAAATCAAGAGAACGTAAAATTTTAATTTGTTTTAGAGTTTTAATTTCTTCCTCTCCATAAAGACGATATCCATTGCTATTTTTATTGGGTCTAAGTAAACCTTTCTCTTCATATAAATTAATTGCTTTTTTAGTAATTTTTAAATAATCTGAAACTTCACCAATATTCATATTATTCCCCCTACTATCACTAGTATAAACCTATACCTAGGGGAATAGTCAATTGGAATAACAATAATAATTTAATAAATTCTAACTAGAATTGCAATGAAGCCAGTATCCCTGTATCATTAAAGTAAAGAAAGCAGGTGTTAACTATGGAATATCCACGACCTCAATTAAAAAGAAATAGTTTTTTCAGTTTAAATGGAGTTTGGCAATTAAATGATCTCAGTATTAATATTCCCTATCCTCCTCAAGCACCACTATCTAATTATCATGGAATAATAAATGATACATTAGTATACCAAAAGGATTTCATTTTACCTATAGACTTCTATCATGCAAATAACCAGGTTCTCCTCCATTTTGGTGCTGTAGATCAACTTACTAAAGTATATGTAAATAATCGATATATTGGTTCTCACTCAGGAGGATATTTACCTTTTTATTTTGATATATCTTCATCACTTAATGATGGCGTAAATAAATTAGTGGTGAAAGTTACAGACTCCTTATCGCATGATTACCCCTACGGTAAACAAAGTCGTGAAAGCCATGGAATGTGGTATACTCAAGTATCCGGAATTTGGCAGACAGTCTGGGTAGAAGCCGTTTCAAAAAATTGTATTAAAGATCTGTTAATTACCCCCTCATTAACCGGCATTAATTTAAAAGTAAATACTGAGGCCAGTCGATATACTGTTACTATTGAAAATAATGATTTTAAAAAGACTTACACTGCAAAAGATACTGATATCACCATTGATAACCCTCATTATTGGACTCCCGATGATCCTTATTTATATACTTTTTCTATAACCACTGATGATGATTATATTGAAAGTTACTTTGCCTTAAGAACAGTTGAAATAAAAAAACATCAAATACTATTAAATGATACTCCCATTTTTTTGCATGGTATCTTAGATCAAGGATATTATCATGATGGTTTATTTTTACCGGAACATCCTGATTTTTACAAAACTGAGATTATGAATATAAAAAAACTGGGATTCAATCTTATTCGTAAACATATTAAGATCGAGCCAGAGCTATTTTATTATAATTGTGATAAATTAGGCATTCTTGTGATGCAGGATATGGTTAATAATGGTGAATACCGTTTTATCCATGATACCGTCCTTCCAACTTTAGGGTTTATAAATTTTAAAGACACACGTTACAAAAATACCCTACAACAAAATATTTTTAAGCAACATATGATCGACACAATCAGCCATCTATATAATCACCCTAGTATCATTAGTTATACAATTTTTAATGAAGGCTGGGGTCAATTTAATAGTGATGAAATGTATCAAATTTGTAAAGAGTTGGATCCAACAAGATTTTATGATACAACCTCAGGGTGGTTTAGTCAAAAAAATAGCGATGTTGTCAGTCGTCATATTTATTTTCGAAATAAAATCTTGTCAACAAACCTTGAACGTCCTCTATTATTAAGTGAATGTGGTGGCTATACTCGGCCAATCAATAATCATCTTAACAGCAATAAAAAACAATATGGCTATGGTAAAACAAATAGCGAAAAAGAACTAACCGATAAAATCGAAAAAATGTACCAAGAAATGGTTATACCCTCAATTAATAATGGACTTTGCGGTTGTATTTATACTCAAATATCTGATATTGAAAACGAAATCAATGGCCTATATACTTATGATCGGAAAATCTGTAAAGTCAATCAGCAAAGAATGAGCGAACTAGCAAGAAAACTATACTCCTACTATGAAAAGAAATCAGGTTTATCCTGATTTCTTTATTATTTACGGAATGATGCAAAAAAACCTTTTTTTACATATGGAGCTTTTGTAATCGATGTAACTTTATAGCCAGTAGCATCGATAACCGCTTTTAATTTATCCTCATCAAGTTCATCAGCAGTAATGATCTCTGTTCTATCTTTACTATGAGAGGAACTGACTTTCTTCACTGAAAATGCCTTTCTAATAGCATCGTTAATATGGCTTTCACACATTCCACACATCATTCCATCAATTTCTAATGTAATTTTTTGCACTATAACCACCTCTTTAGCTCTATTCTAATCATGGTTCCAATCCTTGTCAAATAATATGAATTACATATTTAAAAAAAGAAATAAACAAATACGTCTATTTCTTCGCTAATTTATTTTTATTATGCTCTAAGCACTGCTCCAAAATCTTTTTCCACAGCTGCTAAAATTTTCTCCATTGCAGCATTAACTGTTGCTTCTTCTAGAGTTCCTTTTGGATCTTGGAAAAGCAAGTTAATTGCAACTGATTTCTTCCCAGCTTCAATATGCTCACCTGCATAAACATCAAAAATTTTTGTTTCTTTAACTAGCTGTTTGCTCGCTTGAACAATCTTACGACAAATATCAAAAGTAGGAATATCCTGATCCATCACCAAAGCAATATCTCTACTTACAGAAGGGTACATTGGGATTTCAGTAAATTTCACTTTGCTTGTTTTTAAATTTAATAATGTTGTTAGATTCAACTCAACAATGTAAACATCTTTAACATTATATTTCTTTTCCATCAATGGATGAATATTTCCTACGACCCCAACAACTTCTTTACCAATCATAATATACGCTGTTCTACCTGGATGATAATACTTATCATCTTGACTAGCCCGAACTAATTTATAACGAGATTCTTCAATTCCCAAATTTTTAAAGATTGTTTCAACAAACCCTTTTACTAAATAATAATCAGCTTTATATGAAATTTGTTTAAACGGTAAACCATTGTATTCACCACAGCAGGCAATTGCAAGATTTTGTAATTCTACACCTTTAGAATAAGTAGTTGATAATTCAAAAATATTAACATCCTTAATATTATGTGATTGATTATAATTGATTACTTGTAATAACGATCCAATTATAGATTTTCTTGTTACACTTCTTTCTTCACCTAATGGCATTGCTAATTTAACAGACTCATTTGTGTGAAAAATATTAAAGTCATCAACCATTACTGGTGAAGTTAATGAATACGTCAACGTTTCATGTAACCCTTGATCTTTTAATAAGTTTCTAATTAAATGTTTCTTTGCTTGAACATCTGTCCTCTTTCCAACAGTCATCGACATCTCTGGTAATGTTGAAGGAATCTTATCGTACCCATACATCCGTGCTACTTCTTCAATTAAATCTGCAGCTAAAGTAATATCATTACGATAAGTTGGTACTTTCACATTAAATTCTTCACCATCAATAGTATACTCAAATTTTAGTGCACTGAAAATATCTTTGATTTCATCAGTTGTAATTTTAGTTCCAAGTACCCCATTTACTTTTGATGTTGTTACTCGAACAAAACAGTCTTTGATTTTTAGATCAGTTGTTACACTTTGATATACTTCTTTTGCTTCTGCTAATTCAACTAATAAATTAGCACATCTTTCTAAAATCATTAAAGAATTTGCAGTATTTAAAGCACCTTTAATATAATGTTGTGAGGCATCAGTCAATAAGTTTAAACGTCGAGCAGTTTCTCTTAATGTTGCCCCATCAAACGTTGCTGCTTCAATAACAATATTGGTTGTATTCTCATCAATTTTAGTACTATTAGCACCCATAACTCCAGCAATACAACCAATTCCAGCATCAGTGGATACAATAAGGTCAGCTGGTTCAATTTTATATTCCTCACCATCTAACATTACTTCTTTACAATCAAATCCTGTTTTAATAATAAATTCCTTTTTATTTAATTTATCATAATCATACATATGAATTGGTTGTCCTGTTTCTAACATTACAAAATTAGAAATATCAACAATATTATTAATTGGTTTGATTCCACTAGCAATAAGTGCATTTCTTAGCCATTCAGGAGATTCTTTAGTTGTTACTCCCTTAACTAATTTAGCACCAAAAAATGGACATAAATCAGTTTCAACTTTAACGCTGATTCCACTTCCCTCTGCTCCGATAAATGAAACTTCTGGTAAATTAACTTCACGACCTAAAATTGCTGCTACTTCATAAGCTAAAGAAGTCATTGCCATACAATCAGCACGATTTGGAGTCAAACCAATTTCCAAAATCGTATCTTTTAATCCCATATATTCTAATGGCTCGGCTCCAACTGGAGCATCAGTGTCTAAAACATGAATTCCATCTTTATCTTCTGGTTTTAAAAGTCTTTGATCTAAACCGAGTTCAGCAATTGAACAAATCATTCCATTCGACTCAACTCCCCTGATCTTACTCTCTTTAATAACAAAACCATCACCTAAATCACATCCTGGATTAGCTACAATTACTTTTTGTCCAGTTGCCACATTTGGTGCCCCACAAACAATCTGTCTAATTTCACCAGGTCTAACTTCAACTTGGCATACATTTAAATGATCACTGTCTGGATGTGGCATACACTCTTTAACATAACCAATTGTCATGTTATTTCCTCTAGTCAAATCGTGCATTCCTTCAACTTCCAATCCAATTGAAGTAATTTTATCTGCTAATTCTTTAGGATCTTGATCATCAACCTTTACATATCTATTTAATACCTTTAAACTAATATCCATCTTTTTACTCCTTTCTACCAAACTGACTTAAAAATCTAATATCATCATTATAGAAATTGCGGATATTATCAATGCCGTATTTAAGCATTGCAACCCGTTCAATTCCAATTCCAAATGCAAATCCCTGGTATACTTCAGAGTCAAATCCGCACATTTCTAAAACACGTGGGTTAACCATTCCAGCTCCTAAGATTTCTATCCATCCTGTATGTTTACACATTGGACAACCTTTACCACCACAGTTATGACATGAAATATCAACTTCTACTGAAGGCTCAGTAAATGGAAAATACGATGGACGTAAGCGAACCTCACGCTTTTCACCAAAGAACTTGCGTGCAAATACTTCTAAAGTTCCTTTCAAATCAGCCATGGTAATATTTTTATCAACTACTAATCCTTCACACTGCATGAATTGATGTGAATGCGTTGCATCATCATCATCACGGCGATATGTTTTACCTGGACAAATTACTTTGATTGGTCCTTCACCATTTGCAGCTAACATTGTATGTGCTTGAACTGGTGACGTATGAGTCCGCATTAAAGTATTTTCATCAATATAGAATGTATCTTGCATATCACGAGCTGGATGACCTTTTGGTAAATTCATTAATTCAAAGTTGAAATAATCACTTTCTACCTCAGGACCTTCAGCAATTTGATATCCCATTCCCAAAAACAAATCTTCTAATTCTGCTACAATTGTTGATAAAGGATGCAAAGACCCTTGGTCTAATTTAAAGCTTGGTAAAGTAATATCTATTCTTTCTTCGTTGATTTTATCTAAAATAGCTTGATTTTCCAAAACTTCTTTTTTATCTTCAACTGCTTTTGATAATTCTTGCTTAACTAGGTTTGAAGTTTGACCAAAAGTTTTTCTTTCTTCAGGTGCCATATCTTTCATCGATTTCATTGCTTCTTGAATCGGACCTTTTTTACCTAGATATAAAACGCGAATTTCATTTAATTCTTTTAAAGAAGAACAGTCTGCTAATTTAGCTAATGCTTCTTCTTTGATTTTTAATAATTCATTTTCCATGTTTTCCCTCCTATAATATAAAAAATCGTTCCATATAGGAACGATTTATCTCGCGGTACCATCCTAATTCATGATCTATAATCATGCACTTAATTAACTGTAACGTAGCTTAAACGGCGATGATTAGTCGCACTCCAAGGTGAATTCAATAATGCTGCTGTTAGAAGATTTCCAGCAAATATCTTCCTCTCTATAACAACTTTCTTACCTACTAGTCCTTATCAACGTGTTATTATACCTAGATATTATAACGTGTTTAGCTTATTTTGACAATCATTTTATGAGCATAATCATAAAAATAGAGCTCTTGACTGCTTTAATCGATAAGCAAAGTTATTCGATAGTTATATTTTAAATATTAAGTTTTTATTCATCCAAACCACTATTTTCAAAAAATAAAGCTTTATAAATAATCAACTTACGTTTAATTAAAACCGCTTCCCCAACAATAAAAATAATTGCACTAATATCCAGCATTGTAGGTAATACAAACGAAACTAGTAATGTAATTATAATCAATCCTAAATACTCTTTCCAAAAACTTAAATATAATTTTAGATAGGCCTTCTTTTTATGCTTCATAAATTGTCGTGAACGTTTTAGTGCCCTTAGATTTTTTACATCACTTGTTTCCATTAAATATGGAAACATTCCATAATTGCAATCAAGAAAAACATATGTTCCGATGACAATTACTAATAAAGTAATTACTATTATCCAATACTGTGCTAAGATTGAAACAATGTCCTTGCCGCCAATAATTCCAATATCACAATATGATACAAGTAATATAAATGCAACTATAACTAGAGCTAAAACAAAAACAGCAATCAGTGAATAAATAAAATAAGTCGTAAAATACTTACTGATCTTCTTTATTCCGTAAAGTGTATCATCAATTGCAGATAATTCTTGCTGATCAACAATTTTTAATGATGCGTAAACTAACCCTTGTGGCATTGTTAATGTAATTAATCCTAAAATAAGCCCTAGCACTTGACTAAAAAAATTAACGGCCTGAACAAAAATGACAGCTGATGTAATCAGAAGAACTGTCTTCGTTATCTCTCGACCGTTATTACTAATATAATTATTAGCATATTCTTTTATTGTTTTGATTGAATACACTGGCATATAAATCCCCTCCCTATTCATTTAATTGCCCTGATCAACTCTTTAATTGTTTAATTTTACACTGTGTTATTTTAAATATTTATCTATCTTCGTAAAATTAACCCAATCAATAACAATATAATATAAACACAATTAATTATATTTATTATTTTTATGTGTTAATATTATCTAAATTAATTATAACTTAGATAATATAATACTGCAACTAATATATATTATAAAAAACAGTCACACCGTGACTGTTACTTAAAATGATACATCATAATACTTCCCGCAATAGCAACATTTAATGATTCAATCGTATTAATCGGTATGTATCCAATATCATCACATTTAGCAAGAACTTCTGGATTCATCCCATTACCTTCATTACCAACAACAAAAGCCATCTTACTATAGCGATTTATCTGTGCAATATTCTTTCCATTTTCAAGTGCACTGCCAATTACCACAACACCTTTTTCTTGTAATTGCGAAATTAATTGTGTTAGATTCCCATAAATACAACTAAGGTGAAAATTGGCGCCTTGCATTGAGCGAAGTAATTTATCATTATATAAATCAACACAGTTATTAGATAAAATAACTTGATCAATTGAAAAAGCTAAAGCAGTACGAATCAAAGTACCAATATTTCCAGGATCTTGTAAATCATCTAAAAGCAAATAACGTCTTCCTTCTTTTAATTGTATTTCTTTTTGCATCCGGCACTTAGCCATAATTGACTGAGGAGACTTGGTAAATGCCAGTTTAGCCATTACTTCCTCACTTACTTCAAGTACTTCTAATTCACTGTCAATATGTTTGGTACTAATTAGCAGTTCCACTTGATTTGCTTTTAATGCCTCTGTAACAAGATGATCGCCTTCAACTAAATATGCCTTCATTTCATCACGATACTTTTTTTGTTTTAATTTCATCAATGTTTTAATTGTACTATTAGTGGTAGAAGTTATCATATTCCAATCTCCTTTAACTTTTTCTCGCGCTCTTTGTAATCCGGGAGCCTCTTTTGTACTTCTTGATAAAATAGCTTTGAGTGATTAGGCTGAATAAAATGACATAGTTCATGAACAATTACATAATCAATCAATTCTTTTTCTAGATGTACTAGAACCAAATTAAAACAAACCTTATTTTGATTTGAAAAACACGCTCCCCAACGAGCTTTTAACTTCTTAATCTGAATTACCGGCATATTTAAACTAAAATTACTTTTTAAATATTCTTTAATTTTAAATTCTAAATATTTATTTAAAATTTGTTTTAACTCTCGTTCTATTGTCTCTTGAACTTGATGATGATACACAAATAATTTATTTTCATGAAAAGCTACTTTGCGTTGATTTAAATCGCGTACAACAATTTGATAACGCTGATTAAAGATATACACATAGCCATTATTAATATATTGATATTTAGGAAGATAATTCTTAATTTGTTTTAAAACGACTTGTTGATTATCACGAATCAATTTTTCTATAGCAGTAATTGAAAAAGCCGAAGAACTATTTACTACTACTTTACCAGAAACAATCTTCAAATAACAACGTTTGATTGGTTTAAAATTTAATTGATACTCAATAATTTGACCGTCTAATTCAATTTGTCTAATTTCCATAATTTCCTCAGTATAAAATCCATTAATCTTCCTATACTAATAAAGATGAGGAGTGATTATATGGATATTCGTAAAGCTTTATTAACTAAACTGCATAATAGTTCACCTGATGAACTGAAAGAAATCATCAATGGCGGAATTGCTTCGAAAGAAGAAACAATTCTCCCAGGTCTTGGTGTATTATTTGAAGAATATTATAATTCTTTAAATAGTATGCAACAGGATGCAATGATTCATGCTATTAGCAGTTTATTAAAATAGACTCTTAGAGCCTATTTTTTCTTTGTTTAAATTCTTCTTTAATTGATCTTAATAACATAAAAATAACCAATAAAATAAAGTTTAACTTAAATAATTGATTAAAATCAATTATCAATAAAATTACCAAAATTACAATTGGAATGATACTCCCATAAGCAATCATTTCTTTCCCTTTAATAACAAGTTTACCATGATTTTTATTACGATCTTTTAGTGCATCCATTACAATTTTATATATTTCAAATAACAGATAATTCAAGATCCATAGTAATAAAAAATATGCAGTAGTATAAAAATTATCAGCAAATATCTTGATAAATGCTCTTAACGGCAGCATGTTATAATAATTTGTTATATCATAAACAAAACTAAATACTGTGATTGCAAAAGTAGCTAATAAATTACGAGCTAGATAAATAACAATAAAATCCTTCTTTATCTTATCCATAATAGTCACCTACTTCTCTAGTTTTTAAATCAATCGCAAAAGCAAACTTCTCTTTTCCATTGCTAAAAATAATCACTACACTTAAGTCCTTATCTTTAAAACTATCATCTTCAAGATTGTATGTCCCATAATCATTACCATTGACGAGTTCTTTACTTTTACCAGTAATCTTTTTAAATACCACATAATTATCATTATCTTCTTTATCACCATTTTTATCTTTTAAATAACGGTATTCTAAAGATACTGTAGGGTATTCTTTAATCACATCATCACTTGCCGCTTTTAGTGTCCCTAAACGCATCATCGAATTAGAAATACTTGCATTTTCAATTCGATATTCTTTATTTGAACCTTCCAATTGTTCAACTGGAGTAATTTTTAAATCAACTTCACTTAACTTTTGATCATTTGCTTCTATTGTTAGTGATGCTGATTTAACATCGTCCAAATCAATTTCTTTATATTTTTTTGAGATACTTTGAATTGAATAAATCAAAGTATCACTATGATATTCTTCTACAACAAATTCATAGTCAAATTTTTGTTGATTCTCTCCATATAATGATAGTTTAACTGTAGGAACAGCTCCGTTAGTTAAATTCACATCTTTAAAAATAATTCGTCCTTCTCCTAAATGAAAACTTTGACGATCCAAATACGCTTCAATATTTTCTACTTTTAATTGATTATTTTCACCTTTTAATATGTAATCATAATAAACTACTTCACCATATGTTTGAAATACAAAATCATCATACATAAAAAATAATGTTGCTGTAACAATAAGGGTAAAGATCAATGTAACTAGTAAATGCTGTTTATGTTTTTTGTCCATTTTTATCACCGGTCTTATTATAACCTATTTTTTATGAGATAGAAAGAAAAACAACCCAAGCCAAATTTACATATTAATTCCTTATTCATCATTTTTTTATGAATTTATAACTTGCTATTACTTTTAAAAACCAGATAAGCTCAAAACAGTTACTAAATTAAAAGGGATCGACTCTGCTTTTCACAAAATCAATCCCTTTTAAAATCAAATATTTAAATTATAAATACCTATTTCACAATATACTTAAAATCTATATGTATTTAAAATTATTTTACAGTAACTAATTCTAAATAGCTAGTAGTTCCACCAACACCTGGTGTTCCAGCAGTAATTAAAATTTGTTCCCCTGGTTCAACACCATTTTCTTTAGCAAGAACTTGAGCATATTCTAATTGAGCTGCACGATCATGCATAGGTTGACATACAACACCTTTTACACCCCAGTTTAAGGCTAATGAACGAGTAACTGGTTCATAAGGTGTAGCTGCAATTACCATAGATTCTGGACGATAACGAGATACACGTTTAGCAGTTGATCCACTTTCAGTATAAACAACAATAGCAGATACCTTAAATTTAGAAGCAATCTCAGCTACTGACATACAAATTGCTTCTGAAGGGTCTTCTGGAGCAGTTCTGATTGCTTTTCTTAATAATGAAGCATAATCTAAAGTTTCTTCTGTCTTTAATGCAATTTTTGTCATTGTCATAACTGCTTCTTCAGGATATTTACCTTGAGCAGACTCACCAGATAACATGATTGCATCAGTACCATCATAAATAGCATTAGCAACGTCACTTACTTCAGCACGAGTTGGTCTTGGATTTTCTTGCATACTATCTAACATTTGAGTAGCAGTAATAACAACTTTACCAGCAGCACGACATTTTTTAATTAATTGTTTTTGAATTAAAGGTACATCTTCAGCAGGTACTTCAACTCCTAAATCTCCACGAGCAACCATGATACCATCAGCTACTTTTAAGATTTCGTCCATGTTTTCAACACCTTCGCTGTTTTCGATTTTAGCGATAATTTGAATTTCAGGATGACCATTTTCAATTAATAATTTTTTAACATCTAAAACATCTTGCGCCCGTCTTACGAAAGATGCAGCAATAAAGTTTACTCCTTGTTCGCATCCAAAAGTAATATCAGCTGTATCTTTAGGAGATAAATAATCAAATCCTAATTTAATTCCTGGAACATTGATTCCACGTTTGTTTTTAACTACACCATCGTTAGCACATACACAAACAATATCTTCTCCTTCAACATGATCAACTAATAATTCAACTTGACCATCATTTACTAAAATGAAACCACCAGGTTTAACATCTTTATATAATTCTTTATAAGTGATTGTAAAACGATCACTTGTACCTTCAATATCTTCAGTAGTAATAACAGTAGTTTGTCCTTTTTTGAATTCTGTTTTTCCACCTACGAAATCACCAGTTCTAATTTCTGGTCCTTTTGTATCTAATAAGATAGCAATGTTTTTATTTAACTCTTTGCTTAACTTACGTACAGTAACAATTCTTCCACCATGTTCTTCGAAATCACCATGAGAGAAGTTTAATCTCATAACGTTCATACCAGCAAGAATTAACTTTCTTAACATTTTTTCGTTTTCACTTGCAGGCCCAATTGTACAAACGACACGAGTTTTCTTTTTTCTTTCTTTTAGTTCAAATACCATATCCTAATTTTCCTCACCTTACATTTTTATTTATATTAACGAAGCTTCATTGCATCTTCGTAAATACCAAAATCAGTTTTACGTTTATGTGATAATGTTTCTTCAATATCTAATCCTTTGATTTCTCCATTGACTTGGCTTACACATAAACCACCTTTACCAGCTTCTAATAATTCCACTGCATATACACCCATGCGAGAAGCTAAAACACGATCGCGAGCTGAAGGACGTCCCCCTCTTTGCATATGCCCTAAAACGTTCGCACGAGTTTCAAAACCTGTTGCAGCTTCTACTTTTTTAGCTAATTCGTGAACATCAGTAATATGTTCAGTAATAACTACGATTGCATGTTTTTTATCAGATTCTTTTGATACCTTTAATCTTTCAATTACTTTTGATTCATCAAAACCAATCTCACTAGTAATAATCATTTCAGCCCCGTCAGCAATTCCAGCATTAATAGCTAAATCACCACAACGACGTCCCATTACTTCTAAGATAGTACAACGTTGATGAGAACTTGAAGTATCTCTTAAACGATCTAATGCGTCAACAATTGTATTTAAAGCTGTATCAAAACCAACAGTAAAATCAGTATCTGGAATATCATTATCAATTGTTCCTGGGATACCAATACAGTTAACACCCATTTCAGTAAGTTTTAAAGCTCCATTATAACTTCCGTCTCCACCAATAACGACCAAAGCTTCCATCCCTACTTTTTTCATTTGTTCAATTGCAACTTTTCTAATTTCAGGATCTTTAAATTCCGGGAAACGTGCTGATTTCAAAATCGTTCCCCCTAAGTTAATAATATTACGAGTACTATGACGATCAAATTTAATGAAATCTCCTTCATATAACCCTTTGTATCCTAGGCGTACTCCGTATACTTCAATACCTTTATTTAAACATGTTCTTGCCACTGCACGAACAGCTGCATTCATTCCAGGAGCATCTCCACCAGATGTTAATACACCAATACATTTAACCATTGTTTTTCCTCCTAATAACCACATTTTTATTTCCAAGACATTTTAACACAAAAAGATTGATGTTTCCATCAAATCTTTAATATTTTACACTAAAACTCAAACTTTTTTTAGCGTAAATCCTTACCTTTTAATTCTACTGGAATACTAACCGCTTTCATTCTTGAAATTAGTCGTTCGACTCTTTCTTTGTCTCCAGCTTTTAAAGTATAAAGCTTTTTTAGTTTTTCCAAAGAGTATTCACTAGTAAAAAAAGTAGCTCTTTGATTTTGTAGCCGATAAGCAATTATTGCTGATAATATCTCATCACGTGACCATGACGTAACTGACTCACCACCAACATCATCAATAACCAAATAATCTAAATTTTTCATCAGCTCAATTGAACTATTGACTCCCTCATTACCAAAAGAACTTTTTAAATCCATTAGAAAAGTTGGAAAATGTATATAACCACATTTATATCCCTTGGTTACAAGACACCGAATCAAGAAGCCCATTACTGTACTTTTACCATTTCCGCCTTCACCATATAAATAAAAGCCTTTATTAGTAGGATTTTTAATATAATCCATCATCATTTTAATAACTACTCGTCCATTGCCATTAGGATCATCAATGATTGTCAAGTCACTCGGCTTCGTTAATAATATTTTATTGTTAACATTTTTTAATAAAATATCATTCAAAATCTTTTGATCATCAAAATGTGCCTGACCATAACGGCAAGGCTGTAATGAAAGCTTTACTTCGCCATCCTGATAATTAAATAGACGAACCATTCCTTTAGAAATCTTAGGGCAAGATTTTAATGATTTACAGCCAATACAAACATCCAAATCTTCTTTATAATCAAGAAATTCAATCCAATTTTCTTCAATATCACGACGACTTAAATTAAACTCCTGCAATACCTTAATAATATTATGGTCATTCATTAAAGTATTAATACTATTTTCTTTATTTTTATTAAAACTATCATCATTATTAAACAAATTAATATCTTGAATACTCTTCATCTTGCCCTCCTATTCGAACTGACTTAAAAATTCATCTAACTCATCCATGTCTACATTATCATTATCAACCATATTGATTTCAGTTTCTTCATTATCATCGTTATTATTACGACGATATTTTAAGTATACATTAGCTTCATCCATCGCATCTTTAACTGTCTTGATTTTTTTTCGTTTCCACTGTGAAGCTCGTGCTTGCATAAACGCTCTTGATAAAGCATTATCACATTGGGATAGTGTTAACTCAATTAACACATTCATCACACCAGGTTCTAGATACAATGAAGTCATTATCGATTCAACGATTTGTAAATCGTGCTTTAAAGGCTCTCGCCCCCCCTGTTTATCCTTTAACAGTTGATAAGGGTTAATACTTTCTAAATAACTAATATGCTTACTTAAAGCATCATCACCTGTAACACTTTTATGAACAATTGCCTGCTTATGATAAATTTCTTTAAATGTTTCTGGCATATTCAAATCATAATAATCACGGCATTTGCTAATCAAAGCACTGTGAATTAATTTATCATTTTGAAGACAATCTTTAACTAATCCTTGCATATCAATTGCATTAATACGATACAAAGTTCCTAACTGTTTGATTACGGCTTCATCATCGGGAGTAATACATGATCTTTTTATTTGATAATCAGCAAGCCCTTGATAGAACAATGTTAAATCATAATCACTTTCAATACTCCCATAATTAGTATTAAAGTAATCTTTTTCAACCAGGACATCATCACACCCATTTAGTAAATTAATATCGAATACATCAGTGAACTTAGCAGTTACATTATTAAATCCCTCAATACTAAACGCTGATGATTTAAAACATAATTTTGTTCGATATAGCTCCTCTTGCCCTAGACGTTGTAATAGGAGTGGTCCTAGAATAGCATGATTAAAAAATTTAGTTGGTGTTAGGGGTGTTTTTAAAGCATATAAGTATACTCTTTTATTATCACTATCTTTAATATATTTAGAAACTAATCCTATCGCTTCAAGTTTTAAACTCGCTTCATTAAGCTCGGTTAAACTTAAACCGGTTATTTTAGTTAAACGGCTATGAAGGCTAGGGGCTTTAGTCAATGATAACTGATCTAATTCAGCATAAAGACTTAAATATAATCCACAAGCATTATTACCAATCAAAGGTTGATATAGTAGTTGAATACTACGCATATGAATACTATCAAGAGGATAACTTGCATTAACCGTATATAAATCAGACATCATTAACTCGCTCATCTTATCTTCCTTTCAATAATGTTTCAATTTGTTGATATAATTCATCAAGACCCTGATTATTATCTAAAACAATATCCGCTCTCATTTTCTTTTCTTCAATACTCATTTGGTTACCAATGATCAACCTTGCATAATCTTCATCAATATTATCACGCTTCATCAATCTTTTTATTTCTTCGTCCTCTTTTAAATATACAACAATTACTGCATCACATAAATATTCCAAATTACTTTCAAATAATAGCGGTATATCTAAAAAAATTAAATCAAGATGCTGATTAAGCACAATTATTTCTTGCATTTTCTTGATTACATAAGGATGAATTATTGCTTCCAAATCCTTTTTTGCTTGTTTATCATTAAAAATAATCCGACCTAAAGCTTTACGATCAATTGGTCCAGCTGGTAAATCAAAGCGATTTTTTGTTTGTTTAATACACACCTCATCAATAGTTAGTGCATCGTAAGCTAATTTATCACTATCAACCACTAGATAGCCTCGCTGTTTTAGATAATTCGTCACCGTACTTTTACCAGTTGCAATACTGCCTGTTATTCCTAAAACCTTCACTTACATCATCTCCCGTACTGCCTCTAGTATCTTAGCACAATTGATGCTATGCTCAAGACTCATTATTGTACTTTCAACCTGACCATTTTCTATTAGATCATTAAAATGTACGATTTCACTATAAAAATCATCATGATCATATTCAATGTGATATTTGAATATTTCACCACTATTTAAAATAACTTCTAAATCAAGCGGCCGATGAATTGGTCGAATTATCATTTTACCAAGCGTTCCTGTCAATACTGCCTGGTTTTCTTTATTTCGATCCATCGCACATTCAACAATACCAGTTTGTTTCCCAAAATTTAAAATAGCTTTTACATATGTATCAACACCACAATCATGATATTTACAAGTAACATCGACAGTATCCAAAGGTACTTTAAAATAATCATCTAGATAAGCAATATTATAAATACCCAAATCTAATAAACAACCACCCTGCTTTATATCAAACAGATAAGAATTCTGATTATAATCAACTTTACCGCAAAAACTAGTTTCAAGACATTCAAGTTCACCAATAATTCCTTCACTAACCAAACTTTTTGCTTCTTGATAACCAGGTACAAAACGAGTTTTCATCGCTTCCATAAATAAAATATGATGCTTTTTAACTAAATCTTTTATTTCTTCCATTTCTGCAGTATTCATTGTAGCTGGCTTCTCAACTAAAACTTTCTTATTAGCAAGAATAGCTTTTTTGACCCATTCAAAATGATATAAATGCGGTAAGGCAATATAAACCGCTTCAATTTCAGGATCATCCAAAACAGCTTGAAAACTATCATAAGCTTTATTACATGGATGTTTTTCTTGAAAAGCTTTTACCTTCTCTAGCGTTCGACAACTAACGGCTTCTAAATTAGCACGTGAATCTTGAGCCAGAGCTTCACAGAAACGATGAGCGATCCGACCAGCTCCAACTATTCCCCAATTAATCATTTTACCTTCTCCTTTTTTGACAATGCTTACAGTAATAAGTCCCACGACCTTTTATTGCTACTTTGGTAATCTCACCACCACAAATTGGACAAACTTTTTGTAAGTGGGCTTTTAATTTAACTTGAAATAAACCATCGATCCCATTCGCTGAAAATGAATGAATCGTCGTTCCTCCTTGAGCAATCGCTTCATTTAAAATTGCTGATGACACCTCAATAAGTTCCTGAACACTCTTTTTCGTTAATTTACATGCCGGTGTATTTGGATTTAAACCCATTGCAAAACATATTTCATTTGCGTAAATATTCCCAATCCCCGCAATAATACTTTGATCCAAAATAGCATGTTTAATTGGTAAATTACTTTTATGTAATTTTGGATAAATATCTTCCAACTTGGCATTAAAAGGCTCTGGACCCAATTTGCAAAGGGGAATTTCATTCATATAATTATCCAGACTAACTAATTTCATACGACCAAATTTACGAGTATCGTTATAGCGTAACTGCTTATTATCGTCAAGATTGAAAATGATATGATCATGTTTATTTAACGGCTCATCATGTTCAACATAATGATACTTTCCTTCCATACGAAGATGTGAGACAAATGCAATATCATCTAATTTAAAGATTAAAAATTTTCCAGCCCGATCAATATCATTAATAGTCTGATTTGTACAGGCTTCAATAAATTCCTCAACATCATCTTCAATAATATTAGGATATAATACATCGATTGAAATAATTTTTTTATTCAAAACAAAATTTTTTAACGTTCTACGAACAGTTTCAACTTCTGGTAGTTCTGGCATAATTATCTCCTATTTAAGTTCATACCAATTAACGGCATAACTTCCTTCTGCTTTTAATTCAACATCCATCTTAATTGCAGTCGTCATTCCTTTAGCAACAATTTCCATAACTTCTTGTAATTCTTCTTGATAAACATCAAAGATCAATTCATCGTGTACTTGTAAGATCATCTTAGATTTTAATTGGTGTTTCTTCAATAGCTCATCAACTTTGATCATTGCAACCTTAATAATATCAGCTGCCGATCCTTGTATTGGTGAATTCATTGCTAATCGTTTTCCAAACTCTTGACGCATATAATTTTTTTCATTAATTTCACGAATAAAACGTTTCCGATTCAGCATCGTTGTAACATAACCATTTTTCTTACAAAAATCAATATTACTATCCATATATAATTTTATCTCAGGATAGTTTTCAAAATAACGCTTGATAAATTCACGCGCTTCCCCTACGCTTACTCCAACTTGTTCTGCCAAACCAAAATCAGACATTCCATAAATAATTCCAAAGTTTACAGCCTTAGCATTACGTCGCATCGTACTATCAACTTGTTCTTCAGGTACTCTAAATATTTCACTAGCAGTATGGCGATGAATATCTTTATCTTCGTTAAAAGCTTTGATCAATGATTTAACACCCGCTAAATGAGCCAAGACTCTAAGTTCAATTTGTGAATAATCAAAAGATACTAAATAATCATATTCCGGAACAAAAGCTTTACGAATGAGTTTTCCTTCTGGTGTTTTAACAGGTATATTTTGCAGGTTAGGATCGGTTGATGATAACCTTCCTGTTTGCGTCAACGCCTGATTATAGATTGTATGAATCTTCCCATCTATAAAAACTTGATCTTGTAATCCTATAATATATGTAGAATATAATTTAGAAAGCGTTCGATACTTTAAGACTTTATCAATAATCGGATGTATATCTTTTAGTTTATTCAAAATATCTACTGATGTAGAATATCCTGTTTTCGTTTTCTTACCATTAGGCAAACCTAAATCCTCGAATAAAACTTCTCCCAACTGTTTAGGTGATGCGATATTAAACTCTCTATTAGCAAGCGTATGAATCTCTTTTTCTAAAATATTAATTTCACGACCGAATTGTTCCTCTAGTTGTTTTAAAACAACAGAATCAACTTTTGCCCCTTGAAACTCCATACGTGCTAAAATTTTTGCAACTGGCATTTCAACATCTTTATATAATTCAAATTGATTTTCATTATTCAATTTTTCAATTGCCTGATCCTTTAAAATATAAATAGCTTTTGCCTGTTTAATTAAATGCTCTGCTACTCTTGATGTTTCAGGAACCTTCTTCTTTGCACCCTTTCCATATACTTCTTCATCATAAAAAACATCGTAATACTCATAATACTCACAAACACTGCGAATCTCATCTTTTAAACTTGGATTCAATATATAAGAAGCTAATTGAAGATCAAAAACATAATTTTCTATTTCAAGGCCATGCCATTTTGCTGCATTAATACTCTTTTTAATATCATAACCATATTTTTCAATTTTCTTATCACTAATAAAATTTTTAAAATTAGTACAATTTAAGGCATCCTCAGTTCCAATGAAATAAGCTTCACTATCGTTATAAACTGCAAATCCAACGATCATTGACCGATGATAATTTGTATCATACACACCTACAACCAATGAACTATCACGCTTAATAATTGGTAATTGAGTTACGATTTTAACATCGACTGCTTTTTCAGCCTGAACCTCCTCATTATTCAAAGACATTCTTTTTAATAATGAATTCATGCTGTAACGTCGGTAGAATTCAGCTAACTCATTATAATCATGTCCTTGATAACGATATTCTTCTAAATCAATTTCCATCGGCACATCTTTAATAATTGTTGCAATTCGCTTTGATAACAATCCCTGATCAATATTATCACGAATTTTTTCACCCATCTTTCCTTTTAAATCATCAAGATGTTCGCTTAAATTCTCAACTGTATGATATTCCTTTAGTAATTTTAAAGCTGTTTTTTCTCCAACTCCGGGAATCCCTGGGATATTATCAGATTTATCACCCATCAATCCTTTTAAATCGCGCATTTGATCAGGAATCAAACCATATATTTCTTTAAATTTAGCAGGGGTGATTTTTTCTAATTCTCCTACCCCCTTCTTAGTAAGATAAACACTAATATTATCATCAACTAATTGGAGCATGTCTTTATCACTTGTAACAATACTTACTTTAAAACGTTGTTTGCTTGCTTTAACAGCAACAGTTCCAATAATATCATCGCCTTCATACCCTTCGATTTCCTGATAACGAATTCCATGAGCTGTTAAATATTCACGAATCATTGAAAACTGACAAGCTAATTCATCAGGAGTGGCGCTACGAGTTCCTTTATAAACTTCAAATAAATCATTTCTAAAAGTTTTTTTACCGTAATCAAAGGCAACAACTAAATACTCAGGATTACCCTTTAAAATACTTTCTAACATATTGGCAAATCCATACACTGCATTAGTAGGAACACCATCTTTATTTACCATTAAATTTCCCATTGCTGCCGTTGCATAATAAGCACGGTACAACAACGAGTTTCCATCAATCATTACTAATTCTTTCATTTCTACCTTCCTTAACGTACATTTTTTGCTTGATTTATTATTAGTGATAGTTTATCACGATAATTAACTCTACCTTCAATTAAACAAATCTCACCACGTACTAATATTTTCTTTAAAACTTGAAAACTTGAAGCAAAGACAACAGCATCTACTTCACCAGTTTCATCGTAACCATCAACAAAGCACATCTCTTGTCCTTTTTTATCAACAATCACTTTTACTCTCGATAATGCCATAATAACTCTAACCGGCTGATCAATATAATTGGATAATTCATTTAAATTAACTATTTGCTCCTTTAAGTTATTCTTGATCAAAGCAATCGGATGCATTGTCAAATATACTCCAAGGACCATCTTTTCTTCTTCCAATACTTTGATCCGATTATCACGAACGATCGTTAGGATCGGTGGTTCATCGATTCCAATTGAATTTTTCAATTCTGCATATTCCATAATCTTATGTAAATTTTGTTTAATTGTCGTGCGATTTAATTTAAACTCATCAAAAGCTCCTGCCATAATTAAACTATCAAGCATTTTACTATTTAATTTGCTTGATTCCATTCTAGAAACAAAATCAAATATATCTTTAAAAGTACCATTTTGACGCTCTGCTTCAATTGCTTTATATCCTGCATAACCAACATTTTTAATCGCTAATAAAGAATAACGAATATTGCCATCTTCAACTTTAAAGCGGTCAGTTGAATAATTGATTGATGGTGCCAATAGTTTAACACCATATTTTTTTCCCTCTTGGATACAACTAAGTTTACTTGCATCACTACTTTGTTCATTTGATAATAAAGCACTAAAAAATTCTAATGGAAAGTTCGCCTTTAAATATGCTAACCAATAGGCAATATATCCATAGACAACCGAATGTGATTTATTAAAACCATAGTTAGCAAACCTTTCAATCAATTCAAACACTTTAACTGCTTCGAGCTCACTAAACCCATTAGCAATTCCCCCTTGAATAAATTCACTCTTCATCGCTTTCATTAAACTCGCTGTCTTTTTTGACATTGCTTTTCTCAAAATATCCGCTTTAGCTAATGAAAATCCAGCAACTAATTGTGCCGCCTGCATAATTTGTTCTTGGTATAAAAGAATTCCATATGTAGATTTTAAAATTGGCTTTAAACATTCTAATGGATAAGTTATTGGTTCTTTGCCTTTTTTTCGAGCGATATATGAAGGAATATTAGCCATCGGTCCTGGTCTAAATAATGCGATTGCAGCAATAACATCATCAAGACAATCACATTGCATCTTAACTAATAAATTTTTCATTCCTGAGGACTCTAATTGAAAGATTCCAAAAGTATCACCACGACTGATCATTTCATAAGTTTTTTTATCCTGAAGATCAATGTCGTTAATATTAATTTCAACTTGATGATTCTTAGCAATATCTTTAATAATATAATCAATGATCGTTAAATTCTTTAAACCTAAAAAGTCCATTTTGAGCAAGCCGACTTCTTCGATATAATCTTTTGAATATTGAGTTACAACTCCATTGTTAGGACCTCTGACAAGCGGGACAACTTGGTCCAATACGTCATTTGATAAAACCACTCCCGCTGCATGCGTTGAAATATTACGTGGCAATTTTTCAACAATAAAAACAGCAGGCATGATCTTTCTTAATGCAGGATCTTTATTCACCATTGATTGAAAACTATATGATGTTTCAAAAACTTCTCGAGCACTCTTACGATTCTTATAATTAGTAGGAATATTTTTAGTTAACAATTCTAATCGTGGCAAGGGTACCCCTAGTACTTTTCCAAGATCTTTAATTGCTACTTTAGGACCATAAGTAGAAAAAGTAACGATTTGCGCTACATGCTCATGACCATATTTTTCAGTAACGTAATTTACAACTTCATCACGACGGTCATCTTGAAAATCAATATCAATATCAGGCATACTAATTCTTTCTTCATTTAAAAAACGTTCAAATAGTAAGTCATATCGCAATGGATCTACTCCAGTAATTCCCAATACATAAGCCACTAGGCTGCCAGCCGCTGAACCACGTCCTGGGCCAACTAAGATCTTATGCATTTTAGCATATCGAACATAATCAAAAACAATTAAAAAATAGTCATTAAATCCCATCTTATTGATTACTGTTAATTCTTTTTTTAAGCGTTCAATATATTCATTAGGAATGTTTTTTCCTTTAAATCGTTTTTTCAAACCAACTAAACATAATTGCCTTAAGTAATCACCAGCATCGCCATCTTTAGGAACTGGGTATTTAGGTAAATGCATTTGATCTGTTGGAATGGTTACATTACACAGTCGTATTATATCGTTAGTATTTTCAATATATTTTTTATCAAAAAGACTCTCCATTTCAAAACTAGATTTTAAATATAATTGATCAGTTTGAACTTGGTGTTCTAAATCTAACATCATTCCTTTAGCGGAAGCTTGTAAAAGATCTAAAGTAAAAGCCTCATCTTTATTTAAATAACGGACCTCATTGGTTACACAAATGGGAATATTTTGGAGAGTTGCTAAAGCGACTAAACGTTCATTTAATTTTTGTTGCATTGCAATACCATGGTTTTGTAATCCTACATAAAAATTATTAAAAGTGTTTTTAAACAGTTCTAAATACTTTAACGCCTCCGAATCCAGTTCCTTTAGGATAAGTCGTTCAATAATTCCTTCTTTACATGCTGAAATTACAAATAGATGTTCACGATATAATGACAGTGCCTCTAAACTAACCGCACCTCTTTCACTCAAACAAATTTCACTAGTTATTTTAACCAAATCAAAATAACCCGTCACGTCCCTTGCCAATAGTAATAACGGATATATCTCATGATTGATTTCAACACTTGCTTCTAACCCAAAGACAGCTTTAATACCGTATTTTTTAGCATATTTAGCTAGTTCCATTGCCCCATACATGTTATCTTTATCAGTTAAAGCTAGCGCCTCATAGTGGAGATCACTAGCTTTTTTTACCAAGTCCTCAATTAAGATAGTACTATTTTGAAAACTATATGAACTATAAACTTGTAAATGTCCTAGCATCTATCCCCACATCCTTTCTATTGTGTATTATACCACTAAATAAGCTATTTAAAAAGATATTAGAGGATTGCACGGAACGAAAAAAGAATAATCATAATAGAAAAATATAAACATAAACACATATAAACGGTATCAAAGATTGCCCATGAAGTACAACTTAAGAGCCAAATACGATAACAATATAAAATTGTAACATAATAATGATATTGTACTTGCAAGACACAAAAGCGTCTTTGCCAGCCAATGATCACTATCGATAACAATGTTGCAATTAAATGAAACGGGACGATCCACATTGGACACAGTACCTGCATCAATAAAATTGCCCCACATAAAAATTGTAACTTTTTAATCCGTATTAACATATAATCACCACTAATATTATATGTTATTTACTCTAATAAAATGAAAAGAAGTGGATAATCAAATGATTATTCCACTACATCGCATGTTTAACTAATGCTTTAGCTAATTGATCAGGACAACTAGTTGGTCTTGCCCCACAACGAATACCTTGTAATCGTTCGATTACCTCATTTACTTGCATCCCTTTTGCTAATGCCCCAACACCTTGTGTATTACCAGAACATCCACCAATAAATTTTACGTTATTAACAATGCCATCCTCAACGTCAATAACTATTTGTTTTGAGCATACCCCTTGAGGTTGAAATTTAATTTCCATAACAATTCCTCCTATTTTTAAATATTATAGTTACAAATGAAAATAAAGCAAATAATTTGCTTTATTTTCGAACCAATTTTACAATCGTTGTTAGGTATGAATTATGACAAGATGTATCTAAGCCAATAATTCTTTCCAATTTGTAATTTTTTTCTAAATCAGCTAAATCCTTTGCTAAAGTTGAATGTGACTGACAAGCATAGATAATTGTTTTAAATTTAGCAATTTTAATTGTATCTTTGATTGTATCACTTAATCCATAACGTTCATTTTGAATAATTAAAGTATCATAGACTTTCTTTTTAGCGTATGTAACAATTTTACTATCTAGGTCACCAGCAATAAAAGTAACATTTTCCTTCTTTAAATACTTAGCATTTAATTTAGCATCATCAATTTGATATCTTTTTTCATCAATCGCTACAATTTCTTGATCAAGATTAAGTTCTAATAACCCAATTCCACAATTCAACGAAATTATTTTTTGACTGTCCTGTACTAATGATTTAATTGTTTGATTTTGTTTCCACATCATCTCAATATTTTCTGGTAATTTACTTTTAACCGATACTAGATATTGATTTTTATCATCGTGCAACTCTAGTCTCGTTGCCCCATATAATTTTGAATATCCTAACTCATCAAACTCTTGATGCTTTGAAGTATTAACAGACATGAAGATACTAGCAACATGTGGCAATTGACTAATTTCTTTAACAATTTCTTCCTTCAACCCATCACGACCTGTAATAAAAACTAATTGTAATTTATTATCAATTAATTTAACCTTTAAAAACCTTAATCCTGTTCTAAATTTATCACTATATGTTTTACATTTATTTGTAGTTAAAATCTCTTCTAATTTTAATAAACACTCATTAATTATTGGATGTTGTTTAAAACATCTTGTCATTAATGTTAAATATTTACTATCACGTTGATAGATTCCAAAACTAATTTTCCCTTTAAAATCAACAATAGGCAAATTAACAGCAGTAATAAAGCCCTCTTGACTAGGCGCCGCAATTACATCTTTAAAAATTGTTCTTGATAAATCATACTCTGTATATTTTCTAATTGATTCGCGTACAGCTTCTTTTTTTGCATTCAACTGCTTGAAATAACTTAAATGCAACATCGTACACCCTTGACAATTATCATACGAACGACACTTAGGCGTAACACGATCTTTTGATGGTTTTACTACTTGTAGTAATTTCCCTTCGCTATAAGTTCTAGTCTGTTTAATAATTTCAACAATAACTTCTTCTTGTGGCAACGCTCCAGGAACAAAAACGATCTTTCGATCAATATACCCGATACCTTCACCATTAATCCCTAATTTTTTAATTTCTACATTTTTCTTCATCCTACAATCTCCTTTTTAAAAGAGGAAGTCATCTAGTGATGCTCTTCCTCTTCATCTTTCTTTTCTTCTAGAATCGTCACTTTTAATTGAGCAATTCTGTTTTTATGCATTTTTACAATCTTAAAAATTACGTTTTCAATCTGAACTTCATCATCAATTTCAGGAACACCAGATACCTCTCCAAGAACTAATCCACCAATTGATTCAAAATCTTCAGAATCGAAATCAGTTCCTACTCTATCATTAACTTCATTTAAATTCAAGCTTCCATCTATTAAATATTCATTTTCTCCTAGAGAAATGATCATTTCGTCTTCTTCAGCATCATATTCATCATCGATTTCGCCTACAATTTCTTCAACAATATCTTCAAAAGTAACAATTCCACTCATAACCCCATATTCATCTAGTACAATCGCTAATGTTGCATGTTCTTTACGCATCGAAGCAAACACATCCGCAACTTCATTAAATTCATAAACAACAAAAGTATCGCGCATAAAATCTTTTACAACAAATTCATCAGGATCGATATTAAAGAAAAGTAAATCCTTAACATTTAAAACTCCCACAATTTCGTCAAATGATTCACTATGCACTGGGTAACGTGAAAATTGACTACGTTGATAAATTTCCATCAATTCTTGGTAAGAACAATCATCGGGAATACTCTCAACATGAATTCTTGGCGTCATAATTTCTTTGATCTCAGTTTCACCAAACTCAAATACATTATGAATCATTTCCTTTTCCTGTTCTTCTAATACCCCCTCTTCATGACCTACTGTAACGATCGTCTTTAAATCTTCTTCTGTCATGGTTGGTCCACTGTCACGAGCACCACCCAATATTTTAATGAAAAAGCTTGTAATGATATTTAAGAAAAATACCACTGGGGTAAAAAGAGTACAAACTAAAGCAACAAATCGTGCCAAAAATAAAGCTATTGTATCTGCATTCTTAGTTGCAAAAGATTTTGGTGTAATTTCACCAAAAACCAAAATCAAGAATGTAACTACTCCAGTAGCTGCAGCTACTAGAGTTGCTGAATCTCCAAAAATTGAAATCACAAATGATGTAGATAACGATGAAGCACCGATATTAACTAAGTTATTTCCTACTAAGATTGAACTAAATAAACGATCCGAATTAGATAACAGCTTCTCTACTGTTAGTGCTCTTTTATTTCCTTCTTCAGCTAAGTTTCGCATCCTGATTTTATTAACAGATAAAAATGCTGTTTCAGTACAAGAAAAAATACCTGAGAAAATAATTAAAATGACAAATATTATAACGTTGGTTATCTGGGTCGGGTCCACAATAAATCTATTCTCCTTATTATTAATGTTTTTCATTATCATATTATAAACATTATAAAAAGTCAAATTAAGCTTTAATTAACCAAGCATAATAACGATTGTTGATCCGGCTTCAACTGACTCACCAACTCGTGGTAATTGGTCTATTACTTTATCACCTTCGCCAATAAATTCAAATTTTAATTCCGGATTACTAACTTCCTTTTTACTTTTCCCAATATAGTTTTCAACCTTTAACGTTTTAGTATCCATAAATGTATAAGCTTTTTGCCGCTGTGAAGAAACTTTTTTTACATTCATGCTTGGCAAAATATCAACAAGCATTTTGCGAGCAATTGGAGCTACTGTCGTTCCTCCATACTGCACACAATTTTTAGGGTTATCCATTGCAACATATAAAACAATTTTAGGATCATCAATTGGCGCAATACCAATGAAAGATAAGATATAACCCCCATCAACATAACTACCATTTACTGCTTTTTGGGCAGTACCTGTTTTACCACCGATCCGGTAACCATCTATATAGGCATTTTTACCCCCTCCATCTGTAACAACTGATTCTAAAGCATCTCGCATTTTTTTGGAAGCATCCTCACTAATAACTTTACGTAGTGCCTCTGGTTTATGTTCATAAACAATATCATTAGAATAACTATCAATAATTTTATCAACCAAATATGGTTTATATAAAGTTCCACCGTTAACACAAGCACAAACTGCTCTCACCAGCTGCATAGGTGTAATTGAAATACCTTGACCAAAAGCAACTGTTGCTTGTTCCAACTCATTGAAGGCATCATAATCAAACATAATTCCTTTAGATTCACCTGGTAGGTCTATACCGGTTTTTTCTGTCAAACCAAATTTTTTGACGTATTCATATAATTTATCTTTCCCTAGACGGCGACCGATTTCAACAAATCCGGGGTTGGAAGAATTCTGAAGAACCTCTCTAAAGGTTTGGAGTCCATGTCCACCTTTTTTCCATGACTTAATTCGGGCACCACCAACAATTTCATACCCTTTATCAAAATAAGTATCTTTATCCATATCAAATAGATTTTCATTTAAAGCCGATGAAAAAGTAATGATCTTGAAAGTTGATCCTGGTTCGTAAGATTTCCAAATTGGGATATTATGATTATAAACATCCTTATCGGCATTTTGATAATCATTGGGATTATAATCAGGTTTACTTGCCATCGCTAAAACTTTTCCAGTACTTGGTTCCATCGCTAAAGCCCAGATTCCATCAGGATTATAAGTGTCATATGCATTGTTCAGTTCTCTTTCAACAATATCCTGAATATCACCATCAATCGTTAATTGTAAATTAAAACCACTCGTTGGAGCACTATAAACACTTGGATACAGTGACAACGGGTTACTTTTGGCATCCATATAATAATCAATACTCCCGTTATTTCCGTTTAAATAATTATCGTATTTTAATTCTAAACCTAATAATCCTTGATTATCAATTCCTACGAAGCCAAGAGTCTGTCCTAAATAATTATCATTGGGATAATATCGTTTAGTATCTTTAATTAAATATACCCCAGGTAATTTTAAACGATCGATTTGTGCTGCTACTTCATCATCTAATTGTCGTCCTTCTGGCTGAATTCTTTGGATTGAAACTTTTTTACTTAATTTTTCTTGCATTACTTTAACATCAACATTTAAAATATTTGCAATTTTATCAGCAGTAGCCGCCACATCTTTAATTTGACTAGGAACAACAACTAGTGAAGCAGTTGTTAGATTTGTTGCTAGAACGTTATTATCACTATCAACGATCAATCCACGATTAGCTTCAACTGGAAAACTACGCTGCCATAAATCCACTGCTTTATTATAAATATTGACTCGATCAATAATTTGAATATAGCCAACTTTTAAAATTATTGCAATTACAATCAAAACTGTTACTACTTTTACCCATTTGATTTTCTTTTTTGTTATCTCATAGATCATCTAATCACCCTCTACACTATATGAAAAAAGTAAGGTCATTAGACCTTACTGAAGTGTAATTGTTAGAGCATCACCGTTGTGAACAACAGTTCCCTCTGGCGCACTTTGAGCTCCGACGAGACCGTTACCGCCATCAATAGTAATATTAACCCCTGATAACGAGCCAAAAGTTAAAACATCTTTACGTGACCAGCCAGTAAAATTAGGTAATACAATATCATTAGATTCCGTCTTAATAAAAACACGATCATTTTTTGCTACTTTAGAACCAGCTTCTGGATATTGTTCAAGAACTGTATTACCGTTTCCGATTACTTGAACATTTACAGCTTTTGATTCTAATTTTGACTTAACAAAACTAACACTCTGATTAACATATGAATCTAGTTTATAATCACTAGATACTGTCGTAGTTTCAGGAGCATTATATTTATTTACGATTGATAATGCTGCCGGCATTACACTTTTAATAACATTTGCCTGATGTTGAGTTGTATCATTATCAGCACCTTGGAAAACAATATTAACAATTATTTGCGGATCTTCATATGGTGCCATTCCCGAAAAGGATTTGGTATAAATAGTACTTGAATAACCACCATCAACAACTACTTGTCCCGTTCCGGTCTTACCGATAATTTGAACACCATTATCAAGATTAAATTTCTTTGCTGTTCCCATACTTTCAGTTACTACTCCTTTTAGTAGATCTCGAACATGTTGAACTGTTTGTGAAGAAAATATTTGTTCTGAATATTCTGTTTTACCTTTATATGTAACTTCGTTTGTTTCTTTATTAACGATTTTTTCAATTAAATAAGGTTCAACAGTTTTTCCATCATTTGCAAAGACACTATATGCGCGCAATAGTTGTAAAGCTGTAACGGTAGAGCCCTGCCCAAATCCTGTAGTTAAATAGGCCGCTCTACTTTTATCGGTTTTGTATAACGCTGTCCCTGCAACTGAATCAAAGCCATCAATATTGCTTGATTGGAAAAAACCTAATTTTTCATATACATCTAGTAATTCATCACGATTAGTATACCCGCGTTCAAGCAGATTACAAATTGCAACGTTACTTGAACGATAAAAACCTTCATCATAACTAATACTCCCCCATCCAGCACCATTATTATGGTCGCGAATCGGTCTTGAACCACCATAATCATATTTACCAGATTCATATGTAGCTGCACCATTATATAAGCCGCTTTCAATCGAACTAGCATAAACAAATGATTTAAAAACCGAACCACATTCATAAGCAGTATCAAAAAAGAAATTTTTATAGTCCTCTATATTTCGCTCATTTGGATTAAATGAAGGATAACTTGATAAAGCTAAAATTTTTCCAGTCTTAGCCTCCATGATTACACATGATGCTTTAAGAGCTTGTGCCGCCGCTGCTTCAGTTGCCAGCTGGTAATCAAGATCTCGTTGTAATGAACTGTCAATCGTTAAATAAATGTCATCTCCATCAACAGCGTCTTTTTGTTCCAAGATTCCGTCCGGTAAAACATATCCTTTTGAATCTTTTTGATAGACTTTATAACCGTTTTCACCGGATAAAGTTTTGTCATAAATTGCTTCAAGACCCATTTCACCGACAAGTCCTTTGACTCCATCCGTTTCAGTTCCTTTAGCATAACCGATAATATAGCTGCAAAAATCTCCATATGGGTAATTACGAGAATTACTTTCAATAAATTCTAAACCTGGTAATCCAGTATCCTCAATTTGTTTTTTGACACCCGCACTTAGATCATTACCATTGGTTCCAAATTCAACCTGATATGCTCCTGCATCTACCTTTTCTTGGAGTTTTTGAGCCATTACAGTTGGGTCCATCCCAATAATTGGTGCTATTGCATTTGCTGTAGCCGTAATATCTTTAACATATGCATCATCTTTGCCATGATTAATTCTACTACTTGATACAATAGCGATTAATTTATATTTTTTTACATTTGAAGCTACAACTTCATTATCACTAGTATAAATTTCCCCTCGGGTTGCATAATCAATCGTTTTTGCCTTACCTCTACTTTTAGCAAATGTGGCGATATCAGCCCCACTGATTAAATGCTTACCTGTCACTCCTAAATAAACAATATTAGCAACAAGGGAAAAAATAACTAATGCAAAGACAACATAAGCTATCTTTGCACTTTTAAATTGATTCATTATTGATTTTGTTGTGCTTGAGTAGAGGCAGCTACTGAATCATTGCTATATGTATATCCTTTAGCATTAGCTACTGAACTAAGGCGTGAAAAAGATGCTAATTCTTGTTTTTGCATTTCTAAACTATCAATATCACTCTTTATCGTTTTAATTTCCTTTTCTAGAACTTGAGCTGTTCGATTATATGATGATTCCATCGACTTAACGCCAATAATTCCAAAAACAAAAATTACCATTGAAATTACTAGAAATCTTTGTGAAAAAGCTTCAAATTTAGTTTTTTTAGTCTTATGTCTCATTTTCAAACTCCCTCTCGATTATTCTTAGTTTTGCAGAATGCGCGCGATGATTAACTTCAAGCTCTTCTTTTGAAGCAACCATTGCTTTTTTATTAATTAATTTAAATCTCGGCTGTAAGTAATCAGGAATTACTGGTAATCCCGGTGGCACATCCTTTAACTTAGTTACATCATTAAATGTATATTTACATATTTTATCTTCCAAACTATGGAAAGTAATAACTGAAATTCTACCCCCAACGTTCAATAAATCTAGTGAATCCTTTAAGGCTCGATCAAAGACATTTAATTCATCATTAACTGCTATTCTAAGGGCCTGAAAAGTCCGCTTAGCAGGATGACCTCCTTTACGTCGGGCAAAAGCAGGAATTGCATCTTTAATAATATCAACTAATTCAAAAGTTGTTTCAATTGGTCGTATTTGTCGTTTTTGTTCAATTTTACGTGCAATCTGTTTAGCAAACTTTTCATCAGCATATTTATATAAAATTTCAACAATCCTTTCATACGGCCACGTATTAACGATTGCATAAGCATCAAGTGGATTTGATGTATCCATTCGCATATCAAGGCGAGCATCATAATTATAGCTAAAGCCTCTAGAACCTGTATCGAACTGAGGAGATGATACACCTAAATCAAACAATATTCCGTCGACTCTTGTTACACCTAATTCATTTAATTTTTCTTTAATATTTACAAAATTAGAATAAATGATTGTATAGTTGTTACCAACTGCATCAAGGCGTAGACGAGCTGCTTCAATTGCCGTTTGATCTTGATCAAAACAATACAAATGACCGGTCGTAAGCTGCTTTAAAATAGCACAACTATGTCCTGCTCCGCCTAAGGTGCAATCAACATAAATTCCATCTGCTTTAATATTCAAGCCCTCAACGGCTTCCTTCAATAATACTGTTACATGATCAAACATCGCTCTCTCCTATAATTCAAAACCTTCTAACGATTCAGAAATTTCATCAAAGTTATCTTTATTGGCATCATAATAATCATCCCAAATATTCTGATTCCAGATTTCTACATGATCACCAACGCCAACGATGATACATTCCTTTTCTAATTTACCTTCTATTCTTAAAACATTAGGAATATTTACTCTCCCTAATTTATCAAATTCACATTCACTTGCTCTTGAAGTAATAATTCTAACAAAGTTACGTGCCTCTCTTTTAGTTTTTGGCAGTGTTTGGAGTTTTTGATAATAGTCATTCCAGCCTTCTTGGGTGTATAAAGCTAGACAACCATCAAAACCGCGAGTGATTACAACACTCTCGCCACATTGCTCCCTTAATTTTGAAGGAATAATAAGACGCCCCTTGGCGTCAATATTATGCCTAAATTCACCCATGAACATCTATATCACCCACTCTTTAACACTTAGTAACACAAATTAACACTTCTTACCACCATTATATACCCTGGTCGATACTTTGTATAGCATTTTCTTTAAATAAGAAGATTTCGACAATTAAACAAAAAAAGGGTCAATTAACGTAAAATTTCGTTAATCAACCCTTAAACAACAAAAAAAGCGCCCTTAAGACGCCGTTTCTTATAAAACTTTTTGTCCTTTGTAAGTACCGCAATGTTTACAAACTTTATGAGACATTTTGTATTCACCGCACTCTGGACATACAACTACAGCTGGTGCTGTAAGCTTATCATGAGTTCTTCTCTTATTTCTTCTTGTACTTGAAACTCTTCTAAATGGTACTGCCATCAGTATAACCTCCTATTTAATCTTTAAAATAATCTTTTAATTTAGCTAACCTAGGATCGATATAATCATCATCTTTATCACTAGTACTGTTATCTAATATTCTCCAACCTTTTCCTTTAGATTTAATATTAGCATCATCTTTGACGACCCTCATCGGTACTTCCAGCATAATGTTTTCAAATACCACTGGGGTAAGATCAACAATATCTTTTTTTACTTCATGAACATCTTCAAGTGGATCAGGTTTTTCAAAAGCAAACACTTCAGTTGAATTAATTTCAAAAGGATACTCAACATCTTCAAGTGTAATAGCACAAGGAAGAATCATAGTTCCTTTAATATTAAGATCAACATATAAACGTTTATCTTTCAAATCAAGATCTCCGGTTCCTGAGACAATAATGTCCTTCAAGTCATTAATTTGAGCATACTGGTCAAATAACTCCGAAGGAAAAGTTAGTCCCTCTTCAAAATCAAATTTTCCACGATGCTTAACAATCCATTGTAAATTGTATTTCAAAATAATCACCCTTCTATAACCGCAATGACAATTATATATAAAATAATACCATAAGTCAACCTAAAAAATACTTGTTTTTATCGTTTATTTTACTATATTGTCTTAGACCATCTTGTCGATATCTTTAGGAATTTTATTTGATTTAATCATCGAAACTAATTTATCAACCTTGCTAGGAGTGATTGGTTTATTAGTCACCTTAGCCACACTCATAATAAAATCCTTAATATCATTTTCATTATTTAAATCTTTAGACTGTAAATCATTAGCTAATTTTAATATTTCTCCTTTATTAACATTAGTTTTCTTTACAACCTTATCTAATAAAACATCTTCATCTTTCATATTATCACCACTATATGCTATGATAATATTTAAATAACGTTACCCCTCAATTTTCAATTCTCGACGCATCAGCTGTTGAATCTCACGTTTTGGTTCATGATTATTGTATAGAACATTGTAAATCGCATTTATAATAGGTAATTCAATATCTGTATATTTCTTAGCATCTTCATAAATAACTCGACAAGTACGAATTCCTTCACAAGTTTTTTTATTATTTTTCATGAAAGCACGTGCATCATTGGTTTTACCAATTTCTAGACCAGCCTGAAAATTCCGCGAATGGACCGATGAACAAGTGACAATTAAATCTCCAACACCTGTTAATCCCATATAGGTTTCTAATTTACCACCTTTTTTCGTTCCATAACGAACCATTTCTGCCAGACCCCGAGTAATTAATGCTGCCTTAGTATTATCACCATAGCCTAAACCACTTAAAACTCCAGCCGCCACTGCAATAACATTTTTAATAGCAACCCCGTACTCAGCCCCAACTTCATCATTTAATCGATAGACTCTAAAATAATCATTCGAAAATAACGTCTGAACATCTCGAGCAGTATCATCATCTAACGAAACAGCACACACTGTCGTTAACATTCGAACGACTACTTCTTCAGCATGACTTGGACCAATCAATGAAACGACCGGATTAATCAAGTTCTCATCAAGCACACTACGAATCGTATCAGACATACGCATATTTGTCCCTAAATCAAAACCCTTAGCTGCATTTATAACTGTAATCTTTTTCTTTATTAATGGTTTTACTTGTTCTAATGTTTCTTTAACAAATTGTGTTGGAATAGTAATTAATAAATAATCCATATCCATTAAGGCTTCTTCTAAATTATTTGTCGCTTTAATTTCACTTTCTAAAGAAATATTGTGAAAAAAAGCTTCGTTTTGATGATTAAAATTAATATCATCAATTTGTTCTTGATCAATACCATACATCATTATCTCATTTTGATTATCGATCAAAACTCTGCTTAAAGCTGTTGCCCAACTTCCAGTTCCTAGTACCGCAATTTTACTCATTGTTACACTTCCTTATATTATTGTATCAATATTATACCAAACTAATTAATTAATAGCACGACTAATCACGTTTACGACAAATAATATGAATTGGCGTTCCTTCAAAACCAAAAGAATCTCTTAAACGATTTTCTAAATAACGCTTATAACTAAAATGCATGTATTGAGGATCATTAACAAATAGAACAAAAGTTGGGGGACAAATACTAACCTGATTAGCATAGAAGATTTTTAAGCGTCCACCATTGAACGTAGTTGTTGGATTGATTGCTTGAGCATCAACAAGAACATCATTTAAAACACTAGTTTGAACACGTTTATGTGAATTTTCAAATGACTCTTGAATCAATGGGAATAATTGTTGAACTCGTTGATGAGTTTTGGCAGATAAGAAAATAATCCGCGCATAATCCAAATATTTAAACTGACTACGCAATTCTTTTTCTTTCTTTTGCATTGTCTTCTCATCTTTTTCAACTAAATCCCATTTGTTAACAACTAAAATTACTCCCTTACCAGCTTCATGAGCATAACCGGCAACATGTTTATCTTGTTCAATAACTCCCTGATTCCCATCAATAACAACAACGATAACATCACTTTTTTCAATTGATGATAAGGCTCTCAAAATTGAATATTTTTCAATATTTTCATATACCTTACCTTTTTTTCGCATTCCGGCAGTATCAATAACACGATATTTTTGTCCATCCTTAACAAATGCTGTATCAATCGCATCACGAGTTGTCCCTTCAATATTCGAAACAATTACTCTTTCTTCACCAAGAATCGCATTCGTCAACGATGATTTTCCGACATTTGGTCGTCCAATAATTGAGAAACGAATTTCATCTTCATCAAATTCTTCTTCAACAAAATCGAGATTCTTAATGATTTCATCTAATAAGTCACCAATTCCAATTCCATGACTTCCTGATACTGCAATTGGGTCACCAATTCCTAAATTATAGAATTCATAAATATCATCTTTAAAAGCATTATCATCAATTTTGTTAACAGCCAATAAAACCGGCTTACTTGTTTTTTGTAAAAGACGTGCTACATACTCATCTTCACGAGTTATTCCTTCACGTCCATTAACAACAAAAACAATTAAATCTGCTTCTTCAATGGCAATTTCTGCCTGCATCTTGATTTGGGCAGTAAAAGATGCATCTTGTAATTCAATTCCTCCCGTATCAATCAAACGGAATTCTTTTGTCAACCATGTTGCAGTTGCATAAATACGATCACGAGTAACACCCGCAACATCTTCTACAATGGAAATACGCTCTCCAACAATTCGGTTAAAAATAGTTGATTTACCAACATTCGCTCGTCCAACTATTGCTACTACACCTGCCATATTATACCTCCTTTATTTTTTCTTCTACTAATTTTAAAACAGCATCAACAACTTCTTGTAAAGTCATCGCTGATGTATCTAATACGATGGCATCTTCTGCCTGTTTTAACGGTGAAATATCGCGATTCATATCTTGATAATCACGTTGTTCAATATCTTTTTTGATCAGCTCTAAATCTGCTGTTAATCCTCGCTCTTGATTTTCTAAATAACGACGTTTAGCACGGGTATCAACACTAGCAATTTGATATATTTTCAATTCTGCATTTGGCAAAACAACTGTCCCAATATCACGCCCATCTAAAATCACACCACCAACATTTGCCATCTGACGCTGCTGTTCTACAAGAAACGTACGAACCGCCTGATAACTTGATACTACACTAGCAGACATAGAAACTTGATCTTGACGGATCACTTGGCTAACATCTTGCCCATTTAAAAAGATATGGTTATTACTATCCATTTCAATTTTGATTTGTTTCAAAGCCTGAGATACCGCTTGTTCATCTTTTAAATCAATATTATTTTCAAGACAATAATATCCTACACAACGATACATTGCCCCTGTATCAATATAGATATAATCTAATCGTTTAGCAACTATTTTTGCAATACTGCTTTTACCAGCCGCACTTGGCCCGTCAACGGCAATAGAAATTTTTTTCATAATATCCTCCACTCCTTGAAAAAAACTAAGGGTAACCTTAGTTTAAAAGAACAACTGGTATCCTATCATACCACACAATCCAATAAATACAACTACTAGGAATATAATTACATAGTTTAAGATAGTAGCGATTCGATCACTTTTCTTTTCATCAACAATATCACTACGAGATTGTTTTGCCTTTGATTTACTATCTATAGTTTTATCATTTGTTTGATTTTTAATCACTTTTAAATCTGCTGTGTCTTCTTTTTGTTTAAGTACTTTTTCAACCTCTCGCTGATCTTTCTCTTTAATCTGTCGAAGCATTTCCTCTAACGAACGTGTTTGTTCAATTTTTGCCAATTCTTCATCTTCTAAAGTGTCCTCAGCTGTTCCAGAACTCACAACACCTGTATCTTTTTTCAATGCTTCTTCAAGTTCATTTTCTTTTTGCTCTGCTTCTTCCTGAACTTCGTCCATTACCAGCTTAGCTTTTTTAGCATCTTCTTCTGGTGACATGCTGGCAAGTCGTTCCATTAAAGTCATCTTCTTTTTAGCAGCCTTTTTTTCTTCTTCAGCTTTTGTAACAACCGATTCCTCCTGATTTACAAAATACCCTTTAGAAAATTCTGAAGTATTGATATTATCCAGATTATCGATATGAACTACTTGCTTTTCTGGTTCTCTAATTTTATTTAAAATATCCATTCTTGTATTGTACTGCGCTTCTTTACCAACACTGACCTTAGCACTTCGCAAAGCTCGGTTTATTTCTTCACTGCTTTCTTGACGCATTTGTTCAAAAGTTTTAGCTTCTGTCAAAGTGTCATTAATATCTGGCAAGTCTTTTTCTTCTTGTTTAAAAGAACGATTTATTGTCGCTAAAAAATCATCATCTTCAATATCATCAATGATATCAATTGTATCCTCTATATTTTCACGATTAATCCCTGCTTCATCTTTTAAACCAGCTCGTAAATCGCGATATTTGTTTACACGTGAACTATTCACTCGAAATCACCCTTTCGTCGTACATTATAACATACTTTTTCATTATTTCCTTTATAAAATATTGGAAAATATATTTATTTGGGATATAATAGATACATAACAAAGGAGGAATTTATAATGGCTAAAATTACAGTAAACGAATCTTGCATCGGATGTGGTGCTTGTACAGGTGTTGCACCAGATGTTTTTGAAATGAATGATGAAGGATTAGCATCTGTTGTTGGCGATGATGTTGCTTCAGCTAAAGAAGCTGCTGAGTCTTGTCCTGTAGAAGCAATCGAAGTAGAAGATTAATCGATAGAAAGAGGCTGTAACGAATAAAGGTTTTTAAACCTTTAAGCGTTATGCCTTTTTTATTTTTTGAGTTTTTAGAATAATAAAATTATTCGTATGTGTATGACTTTTTGAGTATTATAAAAAATATCGCTCTTCTGTTTTTAAAATTTTGATATTTAAGAAACTATGCTGTTTCTATTCTTATGCTTTTTATTATGATATTTTCTTAAATTTATATGCTATTCCGATCAGAAAAAGCTCTGTTTTCACATCTAGACTTCCTCTTTTTCTCAGTCTTGTATAATTCATCTCCTGTTTAATAACTCCAAATGTGTCTTCAGCCTGAATGCTTCTTTGCTTTTTCATTTCTATCCCATCAGCTGTTCTCAAGTTTTCATCTACTTTTGACTGAAGTTTATTAAGATTGTAATTAATTTGTATTTTTCTTTATTTAAGCATTCATTGCAATGTCTATATTCAAACACTCTGCTTATCTGTAAGTAATCACCTCTGGTGTTCCATACTTCTTCCTATTCAATATTAAATGTGTACCCTTGAGGAAAGACTTTATAACCTGAAGAATCATATTGGGGTTGGAGCCTTTATCGCCTCTGTGAGAGCAGTCAAAATACTTGGAGGTATTAACACCTTTCATAATCTCTACGAATGATGTCAACGGATCATCTATAGGTATAACAATAAAAAAGTCTAGTGGAAGTCTGCATTGAAATGTGTCATAATTACCATTGGCTATAGGGTAATTAGATTCTAACAGTTCGATGTTTTTCATAATCTAATTATACCAAAAACAGCACTTAAACTCTATTTGAGTCTAAGTGCTGTTTAATTTTTTAGACAAACACATTATTTTAATGCGTCACAGCCTCCTTGTTTTTCCATTTATCCATGTTTTTCATAATAATTGTTTATTACGAAAAATATTACAAACATCACCACAACCACACTCACAAGTGTGGTTCCAGCTATCATAAACATCATTTTCTTTGTGATTCCATACAAAACAATTGTAATAATACTACCTGCATAAAGTAATAAATTCATTAATTGTACTGTTTTTTGACCACTCTTCATCGCAATAAACAAATCTCGTTCATCTGTATTATTTTTCAATCCATCTTCCCAATCATTATCAAAACAATGATATAAATTATAAACCCCTAAAACAAAAGCAACTAGCAAAGCTAATCCATATTTTAAAACAAAGCCCTTTTGCCAAATAACATAGGCTGTGGCAAATACTAAAATAATTCCCAATGTCCCATTAATAATATACCGGGGATTGATCTTATGCATTTTTTTGATCCTCCAATTCTTTATTTTCTTTTAAACAACATAATTCCTCAATTGTAGTATCGAAAACTTCGGCAATTCGATACGCTAACATTAGTGATGGGTTATATTGTTCTTTTTCTATCGAAATGATTGTCCTAGATGATACATGAACCAGATCGGCTAACTGTTGTTGTGTCATATTTTTTATTAAGCGCATTTCTTTTATTCTTGTTTTCATTTCCACCACCATAATATGAAGTCAACTTCACGTGAAGTACATTTCATATTATAAACTAAAAAAATAGATATAGCAAGAGCTATATCTACAGTGATTTCAATAACATTAATGCTGTTGCTTTATTAGATGCTAAAGGAATATAGTGTACATCACATAAACGCATTAACGCGCTAATATCTGGTTCATGCGGCTGTGCTGTCAAAGGATCCCGAAAAAAAATAACCATATCCATCTGTCCTAGCGCAATTAAATTTCCTACCTGTTGATCTCCGCCATAAGGTCCTGATAAAAATCTAGTTACTTCTAAATTTGTATTCTCCATGACCTTTTTACCAGTCGTTCCAGTTCCATATAAATTATGTCTTGCAAAAATTTCTTCATTATCTTTAACAAAATCAATCAATTCGCCCTTTTTCTGATCATGAGCAATTAAAGCAATATTCATCTTATGCCTCCTTAAACTTTGATTCAATTGGTCTTACTATATAATATACAATAGCAGAAATAATCCCTTTGATAAAGTTAAATGGGAAATAAATGATAAAAATGGCTTGACCATAAGGCGATAAGAAATTCAAAAAGCCCGGTACGGACATATTTGTACCATATTGTTGATTGAATGAATTAATATCTAAAACAAATGGTAAATCTGTATACCAAGTTGGTTTTTGAGTTAAATAAGTTGGAGTTACAAACAGGTAATTCAAAATAAACATTACCATTGCAAATACAAACATTGTAATAATCATGTTCACGGCATAAGACTGCCATTCTTTTTGTAATTTTAAATGTCTTGATAAATAATAATAAACACAACAAATCGTCAATGAAGCAATCAAAGCAGTAATCTGACCAATTGCAATTGGTCCTACCGGTCCCTTAAATAAAATTGAAACAAAGAATTTACATACACACACAAATAATGCTGATTTAAACCCCAGCATTGAAATTGCCATAATTACAACAATTTCTGATAAATCAAGATTTAGCCAAGGGGCTAAGGGATATGGTATCTCCAACAAACCCAAGATCATCCCTAATGCCGCCAACGCTGCTGATAATACTAATTTTCTTGTCTTAGTAGTTTCCACAATAATTTCTCCTTTATAATAAAAAATATCATGAAAATACTAATCTCCATGACAAAAAGGCATTAATTATTAACTAAAAAATGTCATTCTTCCATCCAGACTATACTGTCGGTGTAGGAATTTCACCTACTCAGCTTATGCTCGCGGACTTTACCGCCGGTCGGGAATCACACCCTGCCCTGAAGACTTTCTTTTCCTATATAATATAGCATAGTATTCCTACTATTTCAATAAGAAAAAACTAACAGTTAGTTATTCTGTCAGTTTTGTTGTTTTTTTGTATTATTATAAACTAAAAAGATTCCTGCAACCAATCCAATAGCAGCCAAGAGCAATAAATATGCTCCGATAGAAATATTCCCATAACCACCCAGTACTGATTTAGCATTAAAAATTTCATATACCGCCAAAACTGCAGTTGCACCAGCTAAGCCTAACGCTACAATGTCTTTATGAAGATAGGATAAAATCAATGCAACAACAACTAAAGCAATGCAAATAATACCATCTCCACCATCCATTAAACTAACACTTTGACTATATCCAAAAATCGATACTGAAGCAAATGGTAAAAAGCATGAAATTATTGCCAAGATACCCGACCCAAACGTAAGTACCTCGAGCATGTTGAATTTTTTCCCTGAAATTTCAACTTCTTTTTTCTGCATATTTTCCCCAAAATCATTAATTGCACTTTTTGTTTTATCAACAGACTCTTTTACCGGTATTCCAGTATCTTGACTTACACAATCCTCACCGCAATTAGGACAAAATTTCACCCCTATTTCTAATTCCTGACCACATTTTTTACATTTCATAATTTTCCCTCATTTCATTTTTAAGTTACCTTTCCCTAATTATAACTTATAATTACATTATATTATAAATCTCCATTTTCCACAAATAAAAAACACCAGCTCTTTATTAGCTGGTGTCAGTTATTCTTACTGTTCACCCAATGTCACTTCTATTGTTTTTTCAGTACCATTACGGTTAACCACAACAGAAACTTTATCCCCAGGTTCTTTTGAATATAATTCAGTTAAGAAACTCTTATAAGTAGTTACTTCTTTACCGTCAAACTTAACAATAATATCTCCTTCTTGAATACCCGCCTTACTAGCTGCTCCTCCAGAAGTAACTCGAGATACATAAATACCATCTGTCAAATCAGTATTAATGCGATAATAGCGTAATTGATAGCTTGAATACCCTGATAAAGATACTCCTGAGATACCAATTTGTGGACGTGTCACTTTACCATTTTCAATAATTTGTTCAACTGAAGTAATAACATCATTGATTGGTAAAGCAAATCCCATTCCTTCTACTGAAGTATTAGATAATTTCATTGAAGTAATCCCGACTAATTCACCAGCCATATTTACCAAAGCACCACCACTGTTACCAGGGTTGATTGCTGCATCAGTTTGAATAACATTCATATCCCAATCTTCTTGACCATCATCATTTAAATCCACTGAAACAGTACGATCAATTCCACTTACAATTCCTTGAGTAACTGTCCCTGCGTATTCAATTCCAAGCGGACTACCAATCGCTAATACAGTTTCTCCCTGATCCAATAAACTAGAATCTCCACATTTAATAGCGGTCATATCAAAATCAGCAGTTAATTTTAGTACTGCAATGTCACTGTAAGTATCACTACCAACAATCGTTGCATTTACAGATTCTTTATTTGAAAATACTACTTGCACATCAGTAGCTCCACTTACTACATGGGCATTCGTAATAATATATGCTGTTTTTCCATCAACACGATAAACAACTCCACTACCGCTACCACTAGCAGTTCCATTAGCATAGACTAATACTCCAACAACACTACTATTCACTTTTTCAATCACATCAGTTGTAGAGCTCTTCACATCATAATTTACATTTTCCACAGTTGCATTCTTATTCGATGAAGAACCACTTGACGAGCTCTTATTAACTTTTGTAAATAAGAAAACATTCATTCCTAAAGAGGCAACCACTAAAAGAGTAATAACTATCTTAAATAAACCATTTGTATTTACAGTCACTTTTCTTTTATTATGTTTTCCCATTCTTGATTCAGGTTGGTTACTATTTTCTTCTTTTTCTACTTGTTCTTCCATTGGATTTCTCTCTTCCATTTATACCACTCCTTTTACTTTACACACATATCTTAAATAAATAATTTGTTCAAATTATTTTTATATTGTGTGAAAAATTGTGTTACTTGTAAAAGAAATTATATTTTCTACAAAATTGGCAAAGTTACCGTGAAAGTAGTCCCAATTCCAGGAGTGCTTTCTACATCAATGGTCCCATTATTTAATTCCACCATTTTTTTAACAATACTCAATCCTAAACCGGTCCCAAGTTTCTTACTTCTAGAACGGTCCACTTGAAAAAAGCGATCAAAGATAAACGGGATATTATCTTTAGAAATGCCTACCCCTTCATCCTGAACAACAATTATTAAATTATCATCTTTATAATTACATTTAATTGAAATAACCCCAGCATTAGAATATTTAATAGCATTAGAAACCAGGTTATTTAAAATCGTTTTAACGGTCGTATAATCTAACATCAATTCTTCTTTGATTTTTGTTTGATATACTAATGACAATTGTTTATCTTTTGCTAAAGGCTCAAATAATTCCACTGTATCTTTGATCAGTGAATCAATATCTACCAGTGCAGGACTTAGAGTCGCTTGAGGCTGTTCTAATCGAGATAATTCTAAAATATCTCCAATAATATTCTGCATCCGATAACTTTCCTTTAGTAGTATACCCATAAATTCATTAAAAGTATCTTTATTTTTTATTCCTTCTTTTTGAAGAATTTCTACGCTACCAATAATTGCACTCATTGGTGTTTTTAATTCATGAGAAATATCTGAAAAAAACTGTTTTTGCATCTTTTCGATCTCTTTTACCTGTGTAACATCAGTAAAAAGAATAATACTTCCATCGAATGCTACATCATCACGAAATACAGGTGTTGTTTCAATTTGATAATAACGTTCATCAATACAAACTGCAGTTGAAAACTTTCTTTCAAAAATATAACTTTGATCAACAATATTTAATAACTGATCTGTAAAAATATCTTTATAATATTTACCTCGCAAATGTTTGATTTTAAAAGCATCACGGAAACTCTGATTAGTGAAGATAATCGTTCCTTCTTTATTAACAAAAATCATCGGTAAATTCATTGTTTTGATTAGAGAATTTAAGATTTTATGATTAAAATCTTTTTCTCCTTCAACTTCACGAATTTCATTTTCTTTTTCACGTTTATAAAAATTAATTTGCTGTTGATAATAACGATTTGTATCATAAACGATAAATAACATCGCAATCATAAATCCAATCAAATAAATATAACTATAATTAAAATTCCAAATCATTAAAATAATTACAATGATTGCTGAAAAAATAACCTTTTGATAATTCTTATTCATCTTTGCTCACCAACTTGTATCCAACGCCACGCACTGACTGGAAACAAGCCTGACTATCTTTTAATTTTGTTTTTAATTTAAATACATGAATATCCACTAAACGAGTATCACCATCATAATTAAAATTCCAAATCTTCATCAAGAGCTCTTGACGTGATAAAACCTCTTCTTTATTATCAATAAACATTTGTAACAAGTCATATTCTACTTTAGTAAGATTAATCAGTTCATCACCAACAAATACTTCATGCTTACTTAAATCCATTTTTATATCTAAATATTTAATAATTCCTTTAAAATGTTTATGATACCGTCTTAAATGAGCTTCAATTCGAGCAATCAAAATATTAGCTTGAAAAGGTTTCATTAAATAATCATCAGCCCCTGATTCTAAGCCCTTTATAATATCTTCTTGTTCACTGCGAGCAGTTAATAAAATCATCGGCTTAATATATCCGTTATTACGACATTCTTGAATTATTTGAACTCCATCTTTATATGGCAGCATCCAATCAACAAGTACTAAATCATACTCATTTGATAAAATCTGCTTACAAGCATCTTTTCCATCATAAAGACTATCTACCTGATAGTCTTTATTAGTTAATTCATGGCAAAGGATCTTGTTTATCGAAACATCGTCCTCGATAATTAATAACTTATTCATCTTTCCCTTCATACCTTTCTATAATTCTTTGAACAACTGGATGACGAACAACATCCATAGCAGTTAAATGAATAAATGAAATGCCTTTAACTCCCTTTAGGATTTTTAGTGCTTTTATTAATCCGGATTCAACTCCACGAGGTAAATCAATTTGTGTAATATCACCTGTAATAATCATCTTTGAATTAAAACCTAAACGTGTTAAAAACATCTTCATTTGGTTATCAGTAGTGTTTTGTGCTTCGTCTAGAATCACGTATGCATCTTCTAGAGTCCTTCCACGCATATATGCTAGAGGAGCAATTTCAATAACCCCTTTTTCAATCAAACGTTCAGTTTGTTCAACACCCAGCATATCATGCAGAGCATCGTATAGAGGACGAAGATATGGATCAACTTTTTCTTTTAAATCGCCAGGCAAGAAACCTAAATTTTCTCCCGCTTCAACTGCTGGTCTTGTTAAAACTATCTTTTTAACAATATTATTTTTCAGTGCGTCAACCGCAAATACTACTGCTAAATAAGTTTTACCTGTTCCTGCCGGTCCAACTCCAAAAACAACATCATTATTTTTAAGAGCAAAGTAATAATCTTTTTGTCCCATTGTTTTAGGATAAATCATCTTACCACTCGCTGTTTTAGTAATCCTAATATTGTATAATTCACTAATTTTTCCTAAATTATCTTCTTTTGTTAATTTCAATGCATAAACAACATCACGGCGTGTAATCGTAATTCCTTTTGCGACTAATCCTAAAAGTGCAGCAACTACTTTTTTTGCTTCTTTAAAATGTTCTGGATCATCACCTGTAATGCTGAGTTCATCACCTCTAAGAGAAATACTCACATTTAAGGCTTCTTCAATCATTTTAAAATTCTCGTCATGATTTCCACAAATATTATTTAATTGCGCAATACTATATTCTTCTAATTTAACTTGTTCTGTCATTTAATTCTCCTCTTTAGATGCAATATCTTCTATCAAAATATATTGTACCTTTAATACTCTTTTGTTATCAATTATACCATAAGATAAAACTTTTTCTCTATCTATTTTATCGATTGAACCTAGTTTACTACGAATTGTATGGAGAAGATAGCTAAATGCTTCACCATCATCCATTTTTTTCTTATCGATCTTCGCCTCATAGGTAGTATACGTATATGCTTTGATCGTTCCTTCGGTTTCAATAATTTTATCTACTTCACTAGTCGAAGTAATCGTATTAGAAACTAGCAGATCACCTTTTTTTACATACTGGTTCAACTTAACCAAAATATTTCCACTGCTAACATCAATTTTTTGAATTACTCCGTCTTTACTTGCATAAATATTCTCAAAATTCTTTTCTACTTTTTTAGCTCCAACACTATTTGTATATTTTACAAATAATACGCCACCTTCTTGATAAATATTTAAATAATCTATCTTCCCTTTAAAACTATCTTTTAAATCATCATAAATATCATTTAATTGTTGATAAGTTCTTTTTTTATCACCAACATCAATATGATTTTCAGCTAAAACCTGATTAACTAATTTAGTTGTACTAGGATTATTACCGATAATCTCAACTCTAAAAATAAATTGATTACATAAAATCACAGTGACTGCAAAACTGACAACTCCAACGATGCTCAATTTACGATAAAATATTAAAATTAAATAATACAGTATTCCAACACTTTTGATAATTGTTAAATGATATTTACGAACCATTATCCGTTGATAAATAGGCAAATAGAATCGATATGTACAATCATCGACTTTTGTTAACTGAAATACTGTAATATGGTCCTCTTTAAATGATTTCAATAACCCTACTATATCCTCACTGACGACTTCACATAAATCATATCCTAATCTCATAGAAATCTTAAGCAATCAATCTTTCCATAAATTATTACTTCTTGATCACTATAATATCTTATTTCTAAATCTGCGCCAGTTACTTTAAGAGTATTATTAGCCATCTTTATCTCAATAACGTTATTTTCTAAAAGCATCACACATTCATAATATTTGACACTTAAACACTTATTTTCCATATAGATCATCGAATCACCTAACTAATTATATGAATATTTTTTTAGTAAATGCGTTTAATTGTGTAATAAAATAGTTTCACTATAATAATTTTTATACTAAAATCATTTTAGAGATGCATATGACATACCTATTAACAAAAGTAGCTTAAACTTATATGTAATGATAAAAAATGATAGTGATACTAGTAAAGATTTTGAAGAAATTAATTTTGCATTTTTTACATTATTAGTTAATCGTCAAATACTCATGATTTAATCTTGCTTAATAAAATTATCAATATGTTTATTATGCAATTTTTAATCAAAGCAATAGATTTTTTAAGGAGAAAAAACGATTTATATTACCGGAGATACCCTCGACCATCAAGGATGTTTTAATGTGTTTAATCACTATTTAACTAAACGTGATATTTTATTGTTGGAGATTTCGGCTTTGTGTTTCACAACAATCAAAAAGAGCTGGATTTTTTAAATAAATTAGCAGCACTCCCCTATCAAATCTGTTTTATTGATGGAAATCACAAAAACTTCGACTATCTAAATCAATTACCCATTACAATATAGAATGGCGGAAAAGTCCATTTTTTAAGATCAAATATTATTCATTTGATGCATAGACAAATCCTTACAATAAAAAACATACATTTTTTGCTTTCGGAAAAAGCATTTTCACCAACTTGGCAGATGAGAGTCAAAGGATATAATTGGTGGGAAACCGAATTACCAAACAATCAAGAAGTATTATTAAATCTTAAGGCACATAATTTTAAAATCGATTATATTTTAACTCATACGTGTCCTAAAAGCACTGTCTATTATATGAACCTGCCCCCTATACGCGGTGAGCTTGATTTGACAGAATTTTTACAGTTGATTGAAAATCAAGTAAGCCATAAGCATTGGTATTTCGGACATTTTCATTGTGAAAAAAAATAAACAAGATGATGGCTTGTTTATTTTTTAATATGATTAACCTTTCTAATAAAAAAGTAATTTATACATACTATGATACTGATTGATTCTTAAAGACAGATTTATTTAAAGTCTGTTTTTATCTTTTCTTAGTAAAAGACACAATATTAACTTTTTTATAATTTAATAACTTTCATGAATTAAAATAAAAAAGGGCATTAGCCCCATTTTTTATCTTTTACCTTTGTTGTTCTTTCTTGCTGCTTCAGATTTTAATTTTCTTTTTAAACCTGGTTTTACGTAGAACTCTCTCTTACGAGCTTCTGCAAGGGTTCCTGTTCTAGAAACTTGTCTTTTAAAACGACGTAAAGCGTCATCTAAAGATTCATTTTCTCTTACTACAGTTTTTGCCATCGAACTATTCCCCCCTTTAACTCTAAATTACGTTCCTATTATATATATAATTCTTGGTAATTGCAAGAAAAATAAGGAAAAATATCCATTATTTAAAATAATTTACATTTTCTTTCCAACAACTTCAGCTATTTTAGAAATTTGTTTTAATAATTCTTCATATCTTTCCGGTCTTAATGACTGTGGTCCATCACACAGTGCCTTCTCCGGATTGTTGTGCACTTCGATCATTAACCCATCTGCTCCTGCTGCTACTGCTGCTTTTGCCATTGGTTCCACTAACCACCATTTCCCTCCTGCATGGCTTGGATCAATTATGATTGGTAAATGTGTTAATTTCTTTACTACCGGTATAGCCTGTAAATCCAACGTGTTTCTTGTATATGTCTCAAATGTTCTTACCCCTCGTTCACATAAAATTACATTCGGATTCCCGTTTGCCATGATATATTCCGCTGACATGATCCATTCTTCAAATGTCGCACTTAATCCTCTCTTTAATAAGATTGGTTTCTTTGTTCCTGCTCCCACTTTCTTTAACAGGTCGAAGTTTTGCATATTTCTTGCCCCAATCTGAATTAGATCTACTTTCTCATTGAATTCTTCTAAATACTGGGCATCCATCAGTTCCGAACAGATTGGCAATCCAGTTGCTTCTTTAGCTGCAACAAGAATATCCAGACCAGAAGACCCCATTCCCTGGAATGCATACGGTGAAGTTCTTGGTTTGAAAGCGCCTCCTCTTAAAATATTAGCACCGGCAGCTTTGGCAGCTTTAGCAATCTCGATTACTTGTTCTTCACTTTCAACAGAACATGGACCAGCAATCAAAGCAAGGTTGTCACCCCCAACTTTAACACCAGCAACATCAACGATCGTATCATCAGGATGAAAAGCCCGGTTAGCAAGTTTATATGGCTCAGATACTTTCATGACCTTCTCAACACATGGTTCTACTTCGATTGCTTTAGGATCAATTTGAGTTGTATCTCCAACCATTCCAATAATTGTTTGGATTTCTCCTTTAGAAACATGTGGTTCAGCCCCCCTAGCTCTAATCACATCTTCAATTTTTTTAATACTTTCATCACTAGTATGTGGTTTCAAGACAATAATCATTTTAATTTCCTCCTATAAATAAAAAACTCATCCTAATCAAAGGACGAGATATCTTCGTGGTACCACCTTTATTCACTAATAGATCACTCTATCAGCCTCATCAAGTACGCTATACAACTATAGTTCATACTCTTACACATTAACGGGTGTCACCGGAGATGCCTACTTACTTCAACATTCTACTCCTTGATGTATTCAACTATTTATTTGGATATCGTCACACCAACCCGATACTCTCTTTGCCTAAACGCCTAGTTTACTCTTTCAATTCATCGTATTTATTATATGAACTTATAATACCGATAAATAATCAAAATGTCAATTAATATAATTATTTTAATAGTCCTTTTAACACTTTTCTAACATTATGAGCAGCATCTTCTTGAATTTCAATAATCTTAGCCCCTCTTGATTTCGCCACTTCTCTTAAATCACAAGCTATCGCCGTATGATACGAACAGCCAATAACAATAAATATATCATTCTTTTTTAATGCCCCTACCATCTCATAGGCCTTTTGATAATTAGGTGCCGGATCACCATATAATACTGGTTTATTAAATAATGACCAGGCTATACTCAATTCATCTTCTTCCGGCAATCCGCCATGCAATTCTAAGGCATCACTCCCAGCCTGTTTATGTAGACCATCGATATTCATTGTAATAATAGGAATATCATATTCAGCTAATGCAATATGGGCATCGTTAGGCTCAGCCCCATTCATGTTAGCTTTTAATTGTTTGATTACTTCATTATATTCTTCATGATGGTTATTAGCATAATTTCTAAATAACTTTTCTCTAACATCTGGTCTTTCCATAAAGGTTGGAATATTACTTTGTTTACTTATCCCTGCACCAGTAAATGCTACTATTTTCATCATTATCACTCTCCAATTCTTGCACATATTATATCACAAACCATTTGTTTATAAACAATATCACCTTTTTCTCAAGTAATTTACAATCTAACATTCTATCTATATTATTAGCGGATCTATTGTAACCATATTCACCACTTATCATGCCTTTTTTTAAATATATACAACTATTATATAATATATAATTCTATTAATAAGGCTGCTTGTATTATTTTAAAACAATTAAAAAATAATTAATAAAAACACTTGACCTAAAGTAACTCAAATAAATTATAGTATGATTAGATAAAAAAGAGCAGTATATGTAAAATATGTTTATTAAATATTTATCCCTTGTATATTGACAAAGTACATGTTCTTATATAAAATAACAATTGTTATATAACATGTGTTATTTTATATGAAAGGAGTCAATTATGCCACCAAAAACAAGAATAACAAAAGAGTTAATTATTGAAAAGTCATTTGAAATTACTAAATCCGAGGGGATTGAAAATCTAAATGCACGCTATCTCGCTAAACAACTAAACTGTTCAACAATGCCCATCTTTAAGGTTTTTAATGATATGAATGAATTAAAATTTGAATTAAAGAAAAAAATTGATGCATATTACAACGATTTCATCTTAGCACATCTTGATAAAAATAATTATCTTTACACGATGTCTTTTGCTTATATTGATTTTGCCATCAAAGAAAAGAATCTATTTGGAGCATTGTTTGTCAATGAATTTATCAAAACTCGTTCCATTGAAGAAGTCGTCCATTCCGCTTGGAATCGTGAAACGATTGAATATTCAGCACAACAATTTGGTATTACAATTAGAGAAAGTGAGATACTTTATCGTGATATTCGTTTTTATACCCATGGAATTGCAACTCAAATATATGGTGGTAACATGGCTTTAAAAGAGGAAGAAATCCAAACTCTTTTAAAAAATGCTATAAACAAATTTCTAAAATGAAAAATCTAAGAATTATTAAAAAATATTTTCAAGTTACTAAAGCTAATAAAAAAATAACCTTTATACTGGTCTTAGCTTCTTTATTAGCAAATGGTCCTTATATGTTTACAAGTTTATTGTTTAGCTTAACGATTAATTATTTAACTAAACAAAATAGTAAAATGGTCATAATTACCATGATCTTGTATTTTGTTCTTAAAATAGCATCAAAGTTATTTAAAATTATCAGCTATAATATTGAAAAAAAGCTATATAATGATGTCTACCTAAAGTTACAAAATGATATGATTAAAAAATTAGATATTATTAATATGAAATACTTTACTAATCACAGCAAAGGAGAAATTCTTAATATCGTTAATGGTGATATTAAATTACTCGCAGAGTTTGGTACTTGGCTATCTCAAGCTATCTTGCTATTTCTATCTTTTATTATTTCAATTATTATTCTTAGTCAAATTAGTATCAGCTTAATGATCTTAGGATGTATCATCAATAGTATCGTTATCTATATTTTAAACATATATAATGATAAATTTGAAATTCTAACCAAAGAAGGAAAATTGAAAGCTGATGATGAAATGCAATTTTACAGTCAACTGCTTAACGGTTTACGAGATATCAAAATTTTCAGTATTCTTGATCAATTACATGCCAAATATCAATTGTTGAACAAAGCTTATCTAAACATTCACGATAAACAAATTAAAAATAAAATAATCAGTAACATAATTAGTCCTAGTATCACAATGTGTACAGAAATTATTCTAATGTTCTATGCCTGCTATAATTGTCTAAATGGCAAGTTTGAAATTGACACAGTACTCATTATCCAGTCTTATTTTGGAACTTTATTCAGCTCTTTAAGTGACTTTATTTCTACCTTAGGTGAACTCAGAATAAAAAATGTATCAATTGATCGTTATGATAATTTTATTAATTCATCGTGTAATGAATATTTTCTTAATGATGATATGATCAAACCAAATGAATTTTGTATTACATTTAAAAATGTTACTTTTTCTTATCGTGAAAAAACAGTCTTTCAAAACTTCAATTTAAACCTAAAGTCAAATTCATTAATTGCAATAATCGGTCCCAGTGGTTGTGGAAAAAGTACTTTATTCAATTTACTTTTGCGCTTTGAAAAACCAACTAGTGGTAAGATATTGATTGGTACACATCCAATAGACAAGTATTCTAGGATAAAATATTCACAGATTTTAACTTGTGTTGCCCAACATCCGTATTTGTTCAATATGTCAATTTATGAAAACCTTGCACTTATTGATCCTGATATCAATAATATCAAAAAAGCTTGTCAACAGGCAGAAATCGACGAATATATTATGTCACTACCAAAACAATACGATACTATTTTAAGTGACGGTGCTTTAAATTTTTCTGGAGGACAACAACAAAGGCTAGCAATTGCTCGAGCACTTCTAAAAAATTCTAAAATTTTATTATTTGATGAAATAACTAGTGCTCTTGATGAAAAGACTTCATATGAAATTTTTCAAACATTAATTAAATTAAAGAAGACACACACAATTTTAATGATTTCCCATAAACCAAGCGAATACCAACAGTGTGATCAAATTATAAATTTATCGTTCTAGTGTTATTGCATCTAAAAACATTTTATTTGAACTCACATTAATTTTTTCACGTATTAAAAATAGAATTCATCATTTACTGATTTATGTTAGACTATTTTCAAGGAGTGTGAAATTATGATTAAACTGGTTGCAGTTGATATGGATGGTACTTTTTTAGATGACCAAATGCATTATAACCGCACAATTTTTAGAAAAATTTATAATTATTTTAAAGAAAATGATATTTATTTTGTAGTTGCCAGTGGCAATCAATATTATCAATTAAAATCTTTTTTTGATGATTATCAAGATGAAATTACTTACATTAGTGAAAATGGTGCATATATCATTGAAAATAAAAAAGAAATTTTTCACTGTGAAATCAATAAACAAGATATTTATACAATAACTAAAAAATTACAAGAGGATTCTCGTATTCAAATATGTTTATGCGGAATTAAATCAGTTTATTTATTGAATGCGTCAAATGAATTTTATAATGTATATTCTAAATACTATCACCGACTTGAAATGATTGAATCGTTAGATGAAATTAATGACACGATTGTAAAATTTGCTTTATTTGTTCCAGCTGAAGATTCTAAAAATATTTTAAATAGGCTAACTGATGATATCGGAAATATCATTAAACCAGTTTCCAGTGGTCATCAAAGTATTGACTTAATTGATCCACGATATAATAAAGGTACTGCACTTGAGCTGTTATGTAAGCGCTATAACCTATCATTAGAGGAGTGTGCTGTATTTGGGGATAGTCTAAATGACCTAGAAATGCTAAAAAAAGCAAAATATAGTTTTGTAATGGAAAATGCCAATCAAAGTATTAAAAATATTGCCTATAAGATTATCCCTTCAAATAATCATTATGGCGTTTTAAAAACATTATTAGACCTTTTTAATGTTTCTAACATTACCGAAAGAGAAAAAGCTTTATTAGGGATGTGGTATGATGCTAATAACGATCAAAAAGTTTTAACAGATCGTCTGAATACCCATCACCTTTGTTTTAAATATAATCATACCGACCCACTAGACCAGGATATTCGACAAAAAATTTTAAATGAACTATTCCAAAATGAGAATAGCAATCTTGAAATCATCTCACCTTTCTTTTGTGATTGTGGTAATTTAATCACCTTTGGTCATAATGTATTTATTAATTCCAATGCTTATTTTATGGATGGAGCCAAGATCAATATTGGTAGTAACGTATATATCGGACCTTCTGTTGGCCTGTATACAGCTATTCACCCGCTTGATTATAAACGTCGAAACCAAGGTTTAGAAAAAGCAATGCCAATTGAAATTGGTGATAACACATGGCTTGGAGGTAATGTCGTTGTTTTACCAGGTGTAAAAATAGGGCATGGTTCAGTAATTGGCGCTGGTAGTGTCGTTACCAAAGATATACCACCAAATGTATTAGCTTTTGGTAATCCCTGTCGTGTTGTTAAAGCCATTGATCAATCATAATTCACACTATTAAAATATAAGTATTACTAATTTTATAATAAAGATATTGGTTCTTAAAAAATCAATATCTTTATTTATTTTTTCAATCTTTGAAAAACCTCTATTTTTCTTGCTCGAAGAAATAAAAATTGCTATATTAATCTTAAAATATGATGGATTTACAACTAAATAACGAATAGCTTTGAGTATCATCTCGAGAGCTATTTTGTTTTTCATGGAGAGTATGAGGACAAGAAAAATGAAAAAACTACAAATGAAATATAATTTATTGCATATTTTATATTGGATGGCAACTTGTTGCATTTACGGATATGTTGCCGTATTTCTTCAATATAAAGGAATGAGCAACACTGAAATCGGCATTGTTTCTGGAAGCGGGTGTATTTTAACGATTTTTTTATCTCCGTTTGTCACATCTTTAATTTCAAAAATAAAAGGCCTAACAATTAAGCAGCTATTATCTATTATTTATTTGATTATTGCTGGAGCTTTTTTAACTTTAGCTTTAGTTGATTTATCAGTTATTCTAATCATGCTTTTATATGTTTCAATGATGTCATTAATTGTTTCAACAGTTCCTTTTTTATCAATGATTGCAATGAACTATATTCAAGACGGAAAAGAAATAAATTTTGGCTTAGCAAGAGGAATGGGTTCTATATCTTATGCTGTTAGTGCTGTGCTCTTGGGTCAGTTCATTGAATTTTTTAACCCGACTATTTTAGCATATGTCTTCGTCATTTCTGCAATTTTAGATTTAGTAATTTTATATTCTTTGCCAAATACCAATGTTAAACAGGCAACCCATAAAAAAGAGGGGAATATTTTTACAATTATTAAAAATTATAAAGTCTTCTTTTTCATTCTCTTAGGCTTCTCCTTTATGTTTGCTGCTGCAACTTCGCTATCAACTTATTTAATCAATGTCGTTAAAAATCTTGGCGGTAATACTTCATTGTACGGTGTTGCAATCTTCTTCATGGCAGCTAGCGAAATGCCTGTTATGGCAATTACTCCAAGGTTAATTAGAAGATATGACAGTATCACTTTAATTATGGTTGCAGCTTTTTTCTATATTATTCGAAATTTTACTATTTGTCTAGCACCTAGTCTCCCTGTTTTATTCATTGGAATGATGATGCAAAGTTTATCGTATGGATTACTAACAGCAGTGATAACTTACTATGTAACATATAACCTCAAAAGTCATGATCAAATGATGGGTCAAACAATGATAGGGATTATGACTTCTGGGGTAGGATCTACTATAGGAAATCTTTTTGGCGGTATTTTACAAGATCAATATGGTTTAAATATGATGTTTATATTTGCATGTTTAATTACAATAATTGGAGTAATAATTATTTTTTCAACTGGTTACTTTCAAAAGAAACAATTGAATACACCCACTAAACAATAAAAAAGAGATTTTACTCTAATTAAGTTAAAATCTCCTTTTTTATTGTTCAACCTACAAATTAAAATAATTAACATCTAAGTAGTATTTATATTTACTTTTAGTCTAAATAATCAGGTTCACTTAATACCATAATTATTTTTTCATATATTCACATACCCGTTTTAAATCTTCTCGTATCGGCAGTTGTTGTGGACACATCTTTTCACATGCTCCACATTGTTTACAATTTTCAGCTTTAGCTTCTGAAACCATTTTTTCTAACTTTGCTTTAAATTGATCATGACTATCATATACAAAAGCATTATTCCAATATTTAAAATTATTTGGAATATCCACTCCAAATGGACACGGCATGCAATATGCACATCCTGTACAACCATTTTGAGTTCTTGCTTTTAATGTATCACGAACATCTTGAATCAAAGCAACTTCTTCAGCTTTCAAATACTCAAAATTTTTAAAAGTAGCTAAATTATCTAGTACCTGTTCATAAGTTGACATCCCGCTAAGCACTACTTTCACATTGGGCAAACTGGCAACATAGCGAAGTGCCCATGATGAAATACTTAAATCAGGATTATATGCTTTAAATTTATTTTCGATATCTTCTGGTAAATTTGCTAACGAACCACCTTTGATCGGTTCCATAACTATAATTGGTATATTATATTTTTCTGCCAATAAATAGCCCTTCATCCCTGCTTGAATATCCATATCCATATAATTTAATTGTAATTGACAAAAATCCCAATCATGATATTCAAGAATTTCTTTAAAAACCGGATATTCATCATGGAAACTAAATCCAATATTACGGATTTTCCCTTCTTCTCTAAATTCTTCACACATTCCAATCAAGTCATATTCTAATACTTTTCTCCATTTATCAGCATCTAAAGCATGTAATAAATAAAAATCAACATATTCAACATCTAATCTTTTTAATTGATCTTCAAAAACTTTTTTTGCCTCTTCTTTACTCGAAACATTCCAAATTGGTAATTTTGTCGCTAAAAAGAAATCTTCACGTTTATACTTTTTTAACACTTTACCAACAAACGGTTCGCTATCGCCATTATGATAAGGAAAAGCAGTATCAATGTATGTAACCCCTGATCCAATTGCCTTATCAATCATTTTTTCTGCTTCTTTTTCATTAATTTTCCCATCCTCATCTAATGGAAAACGCATACAGCCAAACCCCAATAATGATGGTTCAATCCCTAAATTGTCAAACTTTTTTGTTTTCATTTAAAGTCCTCCTAATATCCTACAACATACTTTCATTATACTATTTCACCATTTTTTTTACCATATTTAAATATTTTTAAGAAAAATATTTCTTCTTGTATGTTATGATATAAAAAAGGAGTTTATTTTATAATGGAAAAGAATTGTAAATTATTTGACTATATACTACTATTTCTTGCCTTGCTATCATTATTCTACTTCATTATAGTTGTCACTAATTCTCGGTTTATCAATGCCTATATACTTTATCCGATTTTTACAGCATTATTAATGTGTTATGCTGTATATGAGTTACATTTTAGAAAAAGTATTCTATCCTCATTACCTAAAATTCTTAATTATTCAATTAAAGGAATTATTATTATTAGTGTAATTGTATTTATAATTATCGAGGGTTTAATTATACATGAGATTAATAATAAGTATAACAAACGCAGTGATTTTCTCATTGTTCTTGGTGCTCGTTTATACGGCGACAAACCTGCACCACTATTACGTTATCGATTAGATGCAGCTGTTGAATATCATCAAAAATTTCCTGATGTCCCAATTATTGTAAGCGGAGGACAAGGCCACGGCGAGAACATCACAGAAGCAAAAGCTATGAAAGACTATTTAATCAACAAAGGAATAGATGAATCATTGATTATCGAAGAAAATAAAAGTACTAATACAAATGAAAATATTATCTATAGTAAAAAAATTATTGAAACATCGACTACTGAAGACTATGAAGTAGTTATAATAACTAATGGTTTTCATTGCTACCGAAGTAAACTATTAGCAAATAAACACGGTTTAGAAGCTCATACATATGCAGCTAGAGAAAATTTAGATACTGCTCCACACTATTATTTAAGAGAATTTTTTGGATGTTTGAAAGATATGATATTATCTTAAATATTCCACATAGTTCACACATTTATTGATAATTAATTTAGTATACTATTGAATGGAGGGGTGATTATGTTTAGTAAATTATATATTACCATTAAGGCAAGTGACAAATTTGACGATTCAATTATTGATCCTATTTCTTTTATTCTAATAGATTGGGGAGTTGATGGAAATCTAATCGACTGGGATATTTATCCAAGTCGTGCTAAATTAGAAATTAATACTGAAAATGATAATTATCAGACTTATAGTATAACTTATCAAGGGATGCAAACAATCATGGAATTGTGCTATGAGTGTGAATTTGTTATGACAATTATTGATAATGATGAAAAAAGCGAGAGTTATACAACATATTTCAGTCGTGAAAATTCCAATAACTTTGAAACAGATATCTCAGAATTATTAGAATAAAAACTCAAAGAATTTAAACTTTGAGTTTTTTTATTTTTTTTTACATTTTCTCTTTACATTTATCAAATTTTTATATATAATCATTCTTGCGTTGAGAGTTAATAACCTCTTAACAAAGTAAATATGGCGGTCGTGGTGAAGTGGTTAACACACCAGATTGTGGCTCTGGCATTCGTGGGTTCGATTCCCATCGACCGCCCCATTTATATTTTTAGTCGAAACATTTCGCACTTTGCTAAATATAGTAAAACTGCACTTTGCAAAATATAGTAAAACAAAAACCAAACGGATACCTTTCCATTTGGCTTATCTTAATATTCGACTATTGATTAAACAAATTAATATGTTATAATATTAGCAAATAAATTAAGTAATTTATTTATTAATATATATAATGTTATAAAAATAACATACTAATCTGATTTCTATTTGAAATCAACATTTAGTTTCCAATTCTGCTGGAAATTATCGTATTAAGAATGCCTAGCTTGACAAATAAGGTATTCTTTTTTATTTTGTTTTTTTTCTTTGCCATTATTCTATCACAATCATAATAAGAATAATACAAATTGTTTATTTTTTTTCGTCTTTTTTTTCAGAATTTTTTACACGTTCATATTCATCACTGATCCAGAAAGATATCAAAGAGCTTTTATTAACTCCTTTTTTTTCAGCCAGAAATTCAAGCTGTTCTAAAATATTTAGATCCAATGTAATAAATACTCTTTTTTTATTTCCTGCAACACTCATTTCCGTCACCTCTTTTTATTACAATATAATTATATCATATATGTTACACTTTTGCAACATATATATTAACAAAACACGATTTTTCGTGTTTTGTTAATTTCCTATATCTTTATACACTATATTTTTTACTGCTTTATTCACTGTATCAACTGTAATCTTTCTAACTCGACTGTGAATATATGATTTCTTTTCTCTAACAGAAAGACTTAAAAAATCTATATCTTTATCCATTTTTATTAACGCTTTGCGTTTCAGGTTAAGACAATCCAACTCATCCTCTAAAGGTATTATTAATGAACAGAACTCACGTTCAGTAATCTTTTTATACAGGTATCTTTCTCTTAAATTTTTTATCCTTCTGTTTAATGAATATCTTTTTTTATCAATCTCTTTAATCTCAGCTTTTTGACCGTCTTTAATCATCCTATATTTTTTTGTACTGATTACTTCATTAATTTGCTCCTGAGAAATTTTGCCATTACATTCTTTACACTGGTAATAATAATATATTTTATTTCTGCCTTTACCGCTTGTTCCTGTCATTACTTTATTACAATTTGCACAGTATATAATATTATCGTATATGTATCGATAATTCTTTCTCGAACGTCCTACCTTTAAACTGTCTATAGCTTTATTTTGTATACTTTTTGTAACTATTGGTGGCACTATGTTTGTATATTTCTTTCCTTTATACAAGAGAACACCCGAATATCGTTCATCTTTAATCATCTGTTTAACAGATTCTGTAGTAAACTGTTTTTTTTTGAGCCTTGTTTAAATAATCTCTAACATCTGATGTTTCCCATTCTTCAATCACGTAGTTAAAAGCATTTCTGATTATATTATATACTTTTTTATCAAGCTGAATGTTTTTATCTTCGTCCCTATACCATCCAAATGTCATTTTACCACCACATGGATATCTACCGCTTTCCACTATGCTGATCAACCCGTCATTTGTTCGCTCTATTGTCCTCTCTCTTTCAAACTGATTGTTTGACAGTTTTATATTTGTACTAAATCTGTCGCTTGCAGTATTTATTTTTGCATCATCATATAGACAAATGAGTTTAATACCATGATTTAATATCAACTTTAAAAATAAATTACTGTCCTGCACATCTCTGGATATTCTTGCAAGATCGTATGCTAAAATCATTTCAACATTCCCATTTTTTATTTCTTTTAATAGTTCATTCATTTTCGGCCTGCAAAGGTCACCACCTGAAAAACCATCATCGATAAAGAAACTTAACTCGTCAGTACTTTTTATAAGATTTGTTGCTAAAGCATGTTCAGCAATCATTCTTTTTTGCGTATCAATCCCAACACCGTCACGTGCTTGTTTCATAGTCGATACTCTACAGTAGGCAATTTTTAATTTCATTTCTTTCTCCCTCTTTTCTTCATTATGCCAAGAGGATAGTTAATGAAAAAATCCTTAACTATCCAGTAAATAAATCTACACTAGTTAATCAAAAAATTCTATATATCTTTTCTACTTAATGACAATCCAAAATAAAAGAGATTAAATAATAAAGCTTAATCTCTTTTTTCTGGGTCTAATTCTATTTTTTCATTATGATTTTCCTTATCTGTACTTCCAATTTTTTATCAGTACTTTCATGATCGAAAGTTTATTTTGGATGTTTTCTAACCAATTCTATATACCTTTTTGCTTCATCAACATCACATCCCATGACACTGCTCATCCAAGACGATCTCTTTTCTCTTGGAGTTTTATTATCCATAAGAATGTAATATATCTTCAAAAGTTCACTTGCAACTTTTATTTTCTCTTCCTCACTAAGTTCGTTATCTCGACACTTTACAGTTAGTGCATATAATCTGTTTTTTATACTTTTTTTCCTGGGTTTCTTTTTAGGTACTCTTTTTTTATATTTTATAGGATCTGATGCGATTATCTCATCTATTTTTTTTATTTGTCTTTTTCGCATTTCTGCAACTTTATCACATCTGGCCAAAAAATCTTTTACAGGAAATCCTGAAACAACAAACGAAAAAGGCATATACAGCTCTGTATTTTCAGGAGTATTATCATGTTCTTCAATTATTAGCCCCACTTGAAATATATTTATTTTATCAGTACCATCACATTCCAAAAGAACATAATCTCCTATACCCACATTTTTTATAGGACACATAAAATAATAAATTTTTGCAGTATCTTTAATCGGTTTATGAATTCCTTTTTTTAATCTTACCCCTACAATCTTCATTCTTTTCTCTCCAATCTAATTATAATAATCACTATAGCATATTTTGTTTTAATAAAAGGCACAATTTATTTTACATATCCTTCTTAACATACTTGCATTTTGGATAGCTGCTGCATGCAATAAACTTGCCGTATCTTCCGTTTCTCTCTATTAACTTACTGCCACATTGCGGACATAGTTCCCCAGTTCCCCTACTTTCATCCTTTTTGTCTTTCTGAATATATTTGCATTTAGGATAATTGCCACAAGCAGTAAATTTACCATATTTACCCGTTCTTTCCACTAGTTTCCCACCACACTTAGGACACTTTTTAGTTACGTCTGTAATGTTAGATTCAGATGTCTTTTTAAAAGGTATATTATTTTCTTTACTTTCATCGCCCAAATTAAAAATCAGTTCACATCCAGATCTTGTAATAAACGTTGCATTCTTGCATGTATTCAGAATTTCAGTTTTTGATTTTTCAATATCATTTATATTAATTTTTTTCATCCAGGACTTAATATAAAAGTTGTAAACATAGTTCTTTTCTTTTAGGTACGCATATGCTTCATAACAGTTTTTAACTATTAGCCAGTTTTTTTCTTTTTCATAATCTAGCTGTTCCGTTACACAGTATCCCTTTTCTACTAAACGTTTTAATTTATTAGAATTACTTGCATAATCCTTTAAGTTAATAAATTCATTATAGCTTACTGTTCCCATTTTAAATAACGTCATAATAAGCTCAATATGAACATTGTAAAAATCTTTACTATGATCAGATGTACCTCTGTTCATATAATCAATATGATGACTTAGTTCATGTATTAGCGTTACTATACAGGAAACGTTGTTACTACTTTTAACATTAAATAAGTGTATAGCTTTTTTTGAAAATATGTAGTGTCCTAATTTGCTTTTTAATTCCTTATCAGTTAATTTTAAATAAAATTTATGGTATTTTGCCAACATATCGGGTTCGACTGTTCCTTTGTAGCAAAAATCAATTAAATCATCTAAAAAAGCTTTTATTATTATATACATCTGCATTCTCCTTCTAATACGCATTTATTATAATTTTGTTCTTTCTTTTATTACTAAACATTTTCTACTATCAAAATAAAAGCAGTTAATTCTAAAGACTACTCAGTTTTTCCAACAAAAAATAAAAAGCACAGTTTATTTGCCTATCCCTCTTAATATACTTGATACTTGCATTTTGGATAGTTGCTACAAGCAATAAACTTGCCGAACCTTATGTTCCCTTCTATTAATACACTGCCACATTGTGGATATAGCTCTTCAGTTTTCCTATATTCTTTCTTTTTGTCCCTTTGAACATATTTACATTTAGGATAACTGCTACTGACGGCTTTTCAGCAATTACTAATTTCATAGTATTTTACTCGTCATATAAATTTAAAAATAAAAAGAGGCGAATTGCCTCTTTTAAAGTTCGTTTTCATCTTCCAAGCTTTCCTCGCTGTAACTTTTATCAAGATGAAGGTTGTATTCTTCACAAATACATGAAATAAATCTATAAGTTTCTGTTAACGCTCTTTCAACTTTTTTTTCTTCCAGACGGTAATTCAGAATATATCTAGTCCTTGATTCCCAGAGAGAAAACATTTCACTATGATCATCAATATATTCTGTCAGTGGAATATCTACTTCACTTTTATTGATTAAAGCAATCAGCTGAGTGATATCATGGGTCTTAGGATATTCTACTCCATTGATTTCTAAACAGAATTTAAGCGAAAGTTCTACAGACTGCTGTAAATGATAGCCAACATAATTTAAATATGCCTCATCATCGTATCTATACGTTTCATATAATGTATTTGCAATATTTAGATTTTGATTTGCCTTATCTAAAAGTGTTTCATTCTCTTTCATAGACAACAACTCCTTTCTTAAATATTTCTTTTTTCATATTCTCATCAACGGTGTAATTAGTCCACAAATCATAAAGAAAGTCTAAATAATCTGTAATAATTCTTTTATCTTCCTTAACTTCAACATAAAAATCAACATCACTGCCTGCATGGCACTTTGAAGTCACACTAGATCCGAAAACTATAATTTTAATCACATTGTCATTGTTTTTTAAATGATTTATCATTTTTTCAACCTTTTTTTGTTGAATCGGATAAATATACCTGCAATTTTTAAAAGGAGTTTTTAAAAAAGATTTCCATTCATTTTGTCTTTCCATGATATCGCCTCCTATTACAATTATAACAAATTATTGAGTAAATACAATTATGCTATCGATACAGTTCTTTTTAGTATCCTTTCATCATAAGGTTAAGCAGCTGCTGTGTCATAGGTATTTCACGTTTATATCTAGGTGACAGCCCCAAACTCCACCGTCCCCCATCTTCAACATACAAAATTCCAATCCCTTTTTCTTTACACGCTCCTATATATTTATCACTTATCACACTTTTACGATCAGCAGGAATAACAATCCAACTCTTGTTAACAAGTTTTGCATTTTCTTCAGCCTGTCTAATTACTTTTCTTATATCGGTCAATTTAAACTCAAATGCGTTTATCTGAAAGTTCTCCTGATATTTTTCAACTGTTACAAGATCAGCATTGCCTTCTCTAATACTGCACTCAAACTGATATCTCAACGCTCGATTATTTCCATTGTATGATTTCCAAAATTTATCTTTTAATTCATTCTCAGTTAAAAACATTTTATTCCTCCATTTTATAATCCAGGTCTTTGCTAACTTATCTGTTATCTATAATAAATTCATTTAGACTTTTATAACTCCTAAAAACCACTGAATTATTTAAAATTTTTCTCATTATATTTTTTTTATTTTCTAATTCATCATTCATTTTCAAAATACAATACAGAGTCTCATTGGTAATTAGCGATTCTCCAATTAATAAACATTCAAATTCATCGTATTCGCTAATTGCTTTTTTTAAAAGTGATTCATCTTGAAAGAGATCGCACAAATCACTTAAAAACATATCTACCGTATAAAAATCTTTTACATCATCATCTGTAACGAAACAATTATTTTTATAAAGTTTACTCTCCTTAAATTTTACCATGCTTTCATACAGTAATTTTTTATCAAAAGAACAATAATCACTATAACTGTTTTTCTGTTTATAACATCCTAAAAATTTTCCATCAAATATTACATCGCATTGATAGAGATTATTATCACTTTTAAAATTCACTATTGTGACACCATTTATTTTCATGATTTTTACCCCACTACTTAATAAAACAATTAAAAGCATATATTAAATAATATCCTATAAAATATAGAAGTAATGTATAAAATAATACCCATAAGATAAAAAATCTTCCAAGATAGCCTCTCACAAGCCAAATTCCACCTTTTGATCCTTTTGACGAGTTACAACTCTTGCAGGCACATACGAGGTTTCTTTTATCATTAATATCTTCGATTCCAAATTTTTTTAGTAGTCTTATGTTAATACTGGAATACGGACTGTTTTTAACTTTATTGATAGGAAAAAAGTGATCTACTGTAACTTTATCTTTTTTTAAGATTTTTCCACAATATACACAATGATAATATCTTCCATCACCAAAAATTCCTTTATTGTTCTCAAAATATACTTCTCTGTAGTTATGAGCCCTTGTGTACGCCAGATCTGTTATATTTACTCTCAGTTTATTTTTTATACAGTACTCTTTGATTGCATTTGCTTTATCTTCATCTGCCTTGCCGACCCACTTACCAGAATATTTTCCTGTTTTTTTAAAAGATAACCCAAATGCATTTAAATCGCACCTGCAGTAATATGTTTTATTAATACCGTTGTAGACTTCTATCAGTTTCTTCATTGTCATTAGTCACTTCTTTTTTTTGGATAGTATTTTCAAGTTCATTTTGAATTGCTGTCAACTTTTCTTTAACTCTGTTTAATGGTGTTAATTCCTCTTTTGCTTCTTTCTTTATTTTCTCCATCTTATCTATTTGATTTTGTGCATCATTAATTTTTTTCTCCAACGCTGCTATTTTTTTATTTAATTCTCTAATTTGTTTGTCCATAACTTATCCATCCTTTCTTAAAATATAAAAGAGGCAAACTGCCTCTTTTATATGATTTATTTTTATAATGAGCGCTCAAATGAATTAGCCCTAATTTCTTTCTGTGCTTTTTTTACCATATCGTCTAATTCTTTTTCAATTATTCTTGAAGCATTACTGCTTTCCATTATTGCTTTTGACAATTCATCTAAAATACCTGCCTGCAACAGAGAACTTCGACAACTCATAGAATGCTTCGATGCGTTAACAGCACTAAATTTATTTATATACGAATGTTTCTTAGCACTCGTTTTGATTGTTTCCTTTTTGATTTTATTTTCCAATTTAGAATAATGTTCATTATCCAAACGATAATTTTTAATATTCTGCAATACCATATTGGCTATTCTAGTCCTCAGCTCCTTATCCTTATTCTCGAAGGAGCGATTCTGCTCCATCTTCTCCTCATCACTAAAATAACGGTTATTAAACATTTCTTTTTCTTTTTGAAGATGTTTTTTATATTGACAGTAAAATAATTTAACATTATTTGTATTTAAAATTATGTCAACAATTTTATCAATATCATCATGATATGGTCGAATGTTTTTTGAATTATATTTTAAACTCCCGTTTAGCGGTAATTTATCATTGAGATCTAAAAGAAGATTGATGATTCCGTTATTTTTCTTAAAACACTTTTTTGAATTATTTTTTGAAGACTTAAACAATTTTATTAATTCATCATTTTTAATACAATTTAATAATTCCTCTTTTAAATTATCTCGTTCGATATAAATTTCGCTATTAAGTGCCATTGTTCTAATAACATTTGACCGTACTTTATTAAATTTCTTTTTTGAGATTTTATAATAACGTTTTGTTGGTTCTTTTTCAAACATCCACACATGACAGTGCGGATTATCTGTATTGGTATGATAATATGCGCCCCATTCGACATTTTGCGGATCAAAACCTAATGCACGAATATTTTTCTCCATAGATTTAGTCATTAACTTCTGCATATTAGTCTTAGTAATTATATTACTGTTCTGGGCAAATTCCTTTTCGAAAGAAAACACAAAGCGCCATAATATTTTTGGCTGATATTTTTCCATCAGCCTGTTCGCCTCTCCTTTTTCAAGATTACCATTTCTATTAAATCCACCAGTAGACCCGATTCGATAATCATAATAATTGAAAGCATCTTGTGAATTTATCTGATATGTGTCATCATCTTCGTTTTCATCAACAGTATAATCACAAGCTTCTTTTCGCTCATAGTAATCAACCATCTCATCAGTATTAATTTGTTTTTTAATATTTTTACAGCAGTTGCCTGCATATTCTGTTTTAACAAATTCAGCATTAAAAATAATTTCAGCCATTTCTTGCTTTACCGTCCCTAATTACTCTAGCAACACTTGCTAGTTCTCTTAACTGCGGTACTGATAAATCATCTATTTTCTTCATTAACGTAGACTGCTTTTGGGATGAGTTATTATCAAATGACTGCAATGCTGTCTTTACCATTTTTACTCTATCAGCCGATTCAGTTAAATGCCTCTGTTTATCTGCTACATCTATTGGATTTATATAATCAAAAAATTCTTTTGATTTTAGATATTTCATTATTTCTTTTCTTGATAGTATTTTGTTGCAGTTGGCAATATGCTGAATAACATGCTTTTTTACACTTTCAGACAGATCATCTCTCATAGACCAGTACCAGTATAGTTCTTTTTCATTAGGCATTGAATTTTTTTGAGTCAGTATTGGTCTCCTTCTTTCACTCATACTAATTGAATTACAATCTTCATCTGTATAAACCGCTTGTCTTATTTCAGTGTCTCGCAATTCAAAACATCTCGGGACTGCCCAGTTTAGTTCCCTGTCTGCTTTACTAATTTCCGTTTCATCCGTTTTCATTTCTTCGTACCATGGATACTCTGAGCAGTCAGGTAAATATACTTTTGAAGGAGAAAAGTAAGTCCTCTTAACAATAATACCATTTCCATCACGATTGTCCGCCACCATTAATTCATTTGCATCAACAAGCTGTCTTTTAGACATTGAATAGTTCACACCACTGCCAGTAGAAGAAGCAATCGGGTTATAATTGGCACTATGACTTGGACCCCAGATTGTTTCATCACCAATACTCTCAGCAACTTCCTTGCATGTATTCAAATCTGCACTTGAGATAAAATAAGTAAGGTTACAGTTACCCCGAATAATTCTTGCAATCGATTCATCGTATCTATCATTCAGCTGATCAAATCCCTGCACATACAAGTGGTATACAATTCCTCTAGAAAGGGCTACAGTCATTTTGCTCTGCATCGCATCAATTGTAGGCATATTCCCAAATTCATCATAAATCATGTGTACCTTTTTTTTCAATCTTCTTCCCTGCATTCTATTAGCTTCAAAGACTAGAGTTTGATATGACTGGTCAAAACATATACCTGCAATTCTATCATAAGTTTTTTTCTCATCAGGATTAACAATAAACAAAGCACGCTTGCCCTCTGTAAATTCTCTGAAACTGAAATCACTCTTACTAAGTACCTTCATCAGTTTAATACTCGAAAAGAGCTGTAAAGTTGCCAATGCACTTGTCATAAAAGAACCTCTCGTCTTTTCAGGCGAATTAGTAATTGTCGTATAAGCTGTTCTTGCTATATCTGTCTCATCAAGAGAATTCATATATGCAGAAAGTTTCATCTTCTTGTCGTTAGGATTATTGTTGTATGCCTGCTCACCTCCAAGAAGAGCAAGCGTCTGATAAACAGAATAGAAATTCTTTTTATCTTCAGATACATTAGCCTGACAGTTTGCTAATATAATTCCTTTAATAAGTGCCTTTTGACCGTCTATCCAGATTTGTTCACCTTTCCCACTATCAACAACGATTGATGTTACCATATCCTGACTGTACTGATCTGCATTATCAATATCTGGATCATCTCTATCCTGCAAACAGTCAATTATTGAATCTAACGGATTCCATCCATCGCTGTATTGTAAATTTCTAAAATCAAGACAGTTAACTTTATAATCTTTTTTCTTCTCCAGAAAATTTCTAAAATCAAAATACATTTCTTTTTTAGGATCATTAAATATCATTGATTCACCTGCCATGGAAACTATCATTACAAGCTGGCGAACAATCTTTCTAGATTTTCCGCAGCGTGTTGTTCCAACTACAATATCATGTACAGCTCCCTTTTCATATAGGATTATGTTTTCATTAGGTAGATAATTTATCGGTGAGCCTCCCTCCTCAAGATTAAGACTTGCATCCACCACGGTTGAACCAAAAAATTTTTTCTGCTCACTAACAGTAGACCAACACTGACTTGCAAGCATATCCGTCTTTTTTGGTTTTACCGTTCTGAAAAAAGTCACTACGTAATAAAATGCCAATGCATACAAACTTACACTGATAATTAATATTTCTTTTGAATGGGATACAAAGGTATTTAAAAAATTTTCATCAACCTGTTGAAGCACATTTGTATCCAGATACCAGAATACAAACGTTATAAAAATTGGCACTAACAAAATAACACCAACAATTCCTATCACATTGAATATCACTTCATTTGAGATAGTCTTTTTTTTATCAGGATCTCTCATTTACACATCCCCTTTCTTTGAATAAATAAAAAGAGGCATAATGCCTCAATATGACAAATTCGTCCGACAAAAAGTGAATATTCTTGAAAAATGATTTAGAAATCATTTTTTGAATGAATACTGAATCAAAAATAAGTAGGAATATTCACTTTTGGAAGACAAAGACGGAAATCGTCTGAAAAATGACTCAGGAATCATTCTTTGAGGAAAATAAAGAGGAAAAAACTGAATATTATTTGAATAATATTCAGTTTGTCCGACAGTGAGGAAATCGCCTGAAGAATGATTCAGCACTAGTTGTTCGCACTGCGAACAAGCTCCAAATATGCAGTCCTGTCGGACTGCCTTATCCTGCTACCTAAAAATGATTGAAAATATTCAGGGAATATTTGGAATCTGGTATGGAAATATTTGGGAAAATATTGGAATATTTAGGTAGAACGAATTAATAAAATAAATTTCTTGCCTATTGTTAAATCAATAGGCGAGAAATTCTTTCCTTTTCTTTTTGGTTATTTTTTTAATAATCAATTCGGAGTGATCAAATAATTCACCACCTCCAACTAACCATTTTTCAATATCATCAATGGAAAATGCGATTGATGCAAGTCCTTCATTTGCAATAATTGACATCAGCATTGAATAATATGACGGGTCATCGTTCATAAATAAAAGCAGTTTTACATTAGGATTAATCAGTTTAAATGTCCGTAGAATTTTGATAATATCTTTGTTTTTGTAAAAAGATTTTTGGATAATTACATGCGAAACGTTTCTATAGCCACCAGTGTTGTTTATAGAAAAGTTTATATATTTATTTGTCATGATGTGTCTAACATCACTGTTAGCTCTATCAAAATAATGTACTTCACGATTTAAATCTTCATCAAAATTAGAAAACTGATCATATATTTTTAAGTAAACATCCTCATCAGCATATAAAATTATCTTTATAATATCTTTCATTTTATCTCCTTTAATATCTGGCGTGATTCTTTTTGTTGTCAATTTCATTAAGTAGTTGTTGTTCGTATTCACTTTCAAAACCGTATTTTTCTTCTAAGTATTTCAATAAATGTTTATATTTACTACTTTCATATCTTGCTTCTTTTAATGTTTTAGCATATGTTTGAAGAATTAATTCCTCAAAAAAATCTTTCATCTCATATTTTGTTCTCGCCAGTTCCGTATTAGTAGTATAATCACGTAAACAAAAAATAATAGCTTCGGAAAAGCTATCACACTCAAACTCATGTTGAAAAAATACTATCTTATCATGTAAATCTTGCGGAAATCTAATTGTTTTTTTTACTGCTGATGCGAAGTTTTCTTGTAACAAACTATAATCTATACCAAATTCTTCTTTGATTTTTTTTGGTGCATCATCTTCAATTTCTTTATAAAACCCAGATTCAAACCGCTGATATCTTGATAATGACCATCCAAGTTTTTTTGAAATCTGCAATTGTGTAATATGCAATTCTTTTCTATGCTTTTTAACTTTTTCAAGATATTCCTCATTAAGCTTAACCATTCCCATCGACCATTCCCCTTTCTTTTTATTAAAATAAATAAATAATTACTTACCAATTTGATTATTAATAAATTTTTTTATTAATTTATGATATTTATTTCTTACATTAAGGTATACGTGCAGATAATATTCTGTATCTTTTCCATTCAAATCATCAAGAATTTCCTCTTTGTCAAGTTTATCTTCTAATGAAATCTTATTATAAGAATCAATCATACATAAAATCCGTGTACGCCAAAAACTTTTTTTAAACTCCATACTTTCACCTCACTCAGTAATTAATTTCAGGATCAATATCATCAGTTGGCGTATCTTCTATTTCTTTAAGATATTTTTGATTATCATATTCCTCTTTATCTACAATGTATAAATACGAGTATTTAATACTTTCATCGTGATAATCACGATTATCATCATCACCATTCCACACAAATTTCTTATCCCAACTATTACTTCTTTTATCAAATTGAACTGCGTACAAAGTATTCATTTCATCATCAACCAGAAAAAAATAATATACAACGTCCTTGTTTTTTTCATAAACGACTGACTGAAAAGTTATATTGTCGTAATCCTCATCAACATAATCCAACTCCTCCATAAAATTTTGAATATCATTTTTTAACTTTACTATCTGATTATCATTCATATCTAAATAATAATCATCATGATAACTGCAAAAATAATAAATCGGTTTTTCATTAAAAATACCGCTTATATTAAAAAAATTAAAACCTGCATATCCAACTAAAATTACAATTAAAATTCCTACCAGTATTAAAAATTTTATAAAATATTTATTTTCATTATTCATTTTATCCTCCGTCCCTTATTACTGGATGTATTTTAAACACTGTTCTTTTTCTCTTTTCCAACGATTATGCCATCCATTATAATATTTTTTCCCAGTCTTTCCGTACTTTGCATAATCATTATATTTTAATGAATAAAGATAATCATACACTCTTGAAACGAATTCTTTATCGTTCATATTACTATTAATCCTGCTATCCATAATAATAGTTACTGCTGTTTTTGTTCCAGCCCAATTCGATAATGAACAGCACATTCCTTTTAAAGCATCGCATCTTGAAGATATATCGATACCCTTTCCTGCAAGTCCGCTTTCAACTGGAAGGTAATAATTATTGTATTCAAATGTATCCTGCATCACTGCAAAATTTTCCGAATCTGCTTCATATACCTGATGCCATGCTTTTTCTAAATTCTTATTATTTCTTAATTTCGATTTTGAAACACTCAAAAAATTAGAAAACGGCGCATATAAAGTAGGATTTGTCTCATAACAAAATCTTAAAAATTCTTGTAAGTCATAGCGACTATCAAACTGATAATACCCTAACGCATAATATCCATCACCCTTAGAAAAGCCTTTATTATAATCATTTCCCGACTCATTAGAAGCAAAAAATTTAAATGCCTCTGATAAAGCTCCTTCAAGTTTTGCCGAACCTGAAGATGGATAATTAGGAGTTGCATATCCTAAAATAGTACCAGTTTCATTTGAAATGCTGTAACTTCTCTTCTTAATAGCATTACCACTGTTACCCTCGATTGTTTTGATTATGCTGCCATCACATTCTTCAATGATGCCAACATGGGTAGAATCATTTTTATTTTTATTTGATGAAAAGAAAATCAAATCTCCACGTTGCGGTACATATGAGTTTCCTGCCTCATAATACTCTGTATAATTAAACTGATTTTTTTCTCTAAACCACTTAATACCTGCGTCACAGTCAGCAAATTTTACTATTGCAGTATCTAAAATATTTGCTTTGTAGGCGATGTAAGAGACGAATGTTGCACACCATGGTGCACCATCCGCAGCACCTGTATACCATTTTCGATACTTGTCACCGCCTTTAACATTACCGCAAGTTTCATACTCATTATTAGCAATCTGTATGAAAAGTTCAATTGTTTGCATTCCTTCTCGTTCTGCATAGGCATCGTCTGATGACACTGAAACAGAAGTAAGAAGGATTGCCAAACATATAAAAATAATAAAAAGAGGCATGCCACCCCCCCAGTAATGTAACTGCAATAGTTTTTTTAATATTGTTAATTATATTCATATAGTTCTAATCTGCTTTAATAATCCGCTTTAATTCGTTCAAACTCTTCTAAATCATCATCAGGCAAAGTAATATGAATTCTCATCGCTGTTTGTGAACCTACTTTAAAATAGCAGTCCCCCATTTCAGCAAACTGAATAAATTCCATTTCGCTTTCAGGAATCAAATTGCTTTCCGTATCCTTAAAATATTTAATTCCACCTGATCCTAATCCGAAATAAAACTGATATGCAGACTGAGAAATAATTGCTTCTCCCTGATCTTTTACAGAGTCCTTTAATACATCAGAAATCTGCTGAGTTGCAGTTGTAAGGCCACCCTTACGCTTTCTAATTCGCTTAGCAATTGTCTGAAAATACATCATGATATCTAAACAGCGTGGATCCATTATTACACCAAACTCATCATTATATAGTTGCTGTCTAATGTTTTCGGTGTTAGATACTATACTTGTCCATATAAAAGAAAGTACATTAAAATACTGAGTTAATAATACTTTGTTATTGGTATTATCCTGTAATCCACTGACATTAAAACAAATGAGTCGGCTATTCAAATCAATACTAGTGTGACCATTGAATATCGAAGCATCTGCTCCACATGCCATAGGCTCAACAAATGCAATACATTCTTTAATTCTGGTTATCTCTTTTATGTTAGGAGTTTTCTCACTATTTGCTATTTCCAGCAGTCTGTACAGCTCATTATAAAGATCAAGCATTATTGGAAAGTCTTTATTTCTATAATTATCTACAATTATTTGGGCACTGGTTTGATAAGTTATTCCAATTCCTCTATAAATATTTTCCAACGCTTTTTCTATCAAATTATCATGAAGAAGTCTAATATCCTCCTTGGCGTTTCCTTTATAAGCATCAAAGAATGAACGTAAAAATCTAATATGTTCTGATAATGGAAATATTTCAGTTAAAGGCGTTTTTTCATTATCCTTTTCACTTTCAGGTACATTAAGTCTAATTTGAAGTGGATTAATCAAACCTGATCTGCCATCAGAACAGTTTATATTTTCCCCGCCTAAAACATGTACCAGCCTATGCAGTTCTTTTCCTTCAATATCAATTATAAACTGCTTGTATCCTAAACCATATCGCTCTTTAATAAGCCACATCAAGAATAGAGTTTTTCCCATACCAGTCGTACCAACAATAAATTCATTAGAATTAGTTCTATCGCCTTTTCTTACAAAGTTATCATAAAATACTACACCGTTTGTATTTTTAGTATTCCCTATATATACAGGAGGGTATCTATATAAAACTTCCTTACTGTCTTTATCTATTTCTTCCGTTGAATCATATAACGCCTCATACACAAAAGGATACATATATCCCATTGTATCCGCTGTAGTTTCCAACATATAATTTTCTACATAATTTTGACAAATCGGAGCAGTCAGATTAAACATTTCCAGTGGCTGGTGTATACCATCTCTAAATTTAATATTGAATTGTTTAACATCTTTATCAATTGCTTTGACGGATTCTTCTAATAAATCAGGACTGCTGGCAACAACTCTAATTGAAACGCTAAAATAAATTGGAAAATTTCCATCATTTATTAATTTTTCTACCATTTCAATATTTTCATTGATTTCCTTTTGACTCTTGGCAACTTTTGATAAATCCTTTTCATTATTTGCTCTTTTTTCTAGCGCTCTAATAGATTTATCTATATCTTTCGTAATAGCATCATGAGGTGCAGGTGACCAGTGAAGTGAAAAATCAACTCCTCTGGCAGTAGCCAGATAACACAAAAGAGCCATTACAGGCTCTTTATAAAACGTTGCTAACCATTTAGTCTTACAATACAAATCATTTAATACAATTGACTGATTAAAGCCCTTATCGTAAAAACCAATATAATCTGGATATATACATTCCATTACACCAAACTGGTCTTTATAAACTGAAGGAACAAACTTTCCATTTGCAGGATTATAGTAATTATATACCACTTCTAACATTTCCTGCGGTGTCATAAGTCTGGTTCTTTGATATGAATTTAGATACGAAATCACATCTGCCAATCTTCTTTCGAGCTTGAACCAGTCTTTATCTTTTAATATAATCACAAAACATCGATCTACCAGTTCTCTAGTAACACTTGTATCTTCTAATCTTATAGAAGCATCATCCAAAATCTTATATTTTATTTGATCTATCTCGCTTCCAACAACATCCAGTTGAGATTTTAAATAATTGTAATCATTTATATAACCATCAACGTCTGCAGGAACTTCATAAGAATAAATTTGTCCTGAACCAGTATTAGAATTAAAAATCGAAGCAAATGCATTCATATATACATTTTGATCTTCTTCTTTTAATCCAAACAGGTTCGTACCATCTGTTTTTGCCATTAAAATAAAATGTTCCTCATTATCAATAAAACATTGCCTGTCTTCATTCCATGTAACAGGAATTGCATATTTTATATGACGTGTTCTACCTGTGGTTTCTTTTGTCTGCTTTTTTTGTTTTTTTACTTGCTGTGTACCTTTCTTCTTGGTAAAAATCACTATTTTCTTCCTCCTTATTAATGTTCTCTTCTTTGTTTTTATCACGATAATAGTAATACTGATTTGGTAAAGTAAAATAATACTTGCATGCCAGTTTTAAATGATGTAGAACACTGAGGTGCGAAACTGGTATTTCTATAAAAAGCGATGCTATAGACGCACTTAAAACAACTGCTATCAGCAGTGAATAAAGTTCACTCATAAACATTCCAAAAAACTTAAAACTCAAAACACCTATAAAAAGGCAAAATCCCATCTCACCAACAGTTAAAAAAAGAAAAAACTTTTCTTTAGTTTTTCCTTTATTGATAATTATTTTGTAATCATTTCGATCAACCATCTATACACCTCCTATAAAGTATCATCACCTGATTTTAATATAGTAAAATACCTAGCATAAAATGCAGATATCCGTACATGATAAGAATTATTACACATGTACAGAACAAAACTGCCAGGCAGACAAGAACCATTAGTATAATTCCAAGCAGTCTGACCTTGTAATCTGAATCCCCGGTTAGTACTTTTACTTCACAATTGAATTCGATACATAATTCTTTCACTTTTTTCATATGTTCTATTGTTGAACCTCTGATATAAGTGATTTTTCTATCAAAAAAAGCATAACTGATAAAATTTCTACTTCCTTCATATAAAATTATTATACATAAATATAAGGCATAACTGTTTTTTAAAGAAAGTTCAGTTAATAAATTTTTGACTATTATATCTGGATTTACAAAACATGCCAGACCTAAAAATATTAAATTCATCGCTACACATTCGGTAATAAAGATAAATATGTTTTTTATTACCTTAAATATATCAATGTTGCTAAAAATAGTATAAAATAATCTGTTCATCCTTATTCATCACCTCTTAATTCCATTTTGTCTATGTATTTCATAAATGTCTTGCAGCTGAACGTATTTTTGCATGAAGTTCGTTATACCTTAATTCACTTCACGCTACAAATGTATTTTCATGTATATTCTATTTTTTATTTTCATTTTCACTATTTCCTTTATTCCAGTTTCTAGGACCAGTACCACGAACCCCTATAACATTTGCCATTCCATTAACAGCTTTCCTTGTTGTTTTTGTAGGATTGTTTATAAATGACTTACCTGCATTATAAGTTCTATTTGCCACTCCATCTCGTCCCAGAAGACCTCCTGAACGAGCATTAATCTTTGAATTTTTGTTAGCCGATGTTCCTGAACTTACATTCGTGCGGCTATATTTTTCATTATTTGCGTTGTCTGCGCCTAGATTAGAAAATGATCCAATATTGGCATTCATACGTGAACGGTCTTCACCGCCACTATTCACATTGTCCCCAGTAGCACTGTTTAGACCCGCTCTGTAATTATATTCCTCATTACCGCTTCTGTTTCCAGATTGGGCATCTTTCTTCTGTTGTTCGTGTTTTCCAAACAAACCATCTCTCATCGCCCTTGTTCTGTTAGCTAAGCCACCGATCCGCTGTCCACCATAATGCTTATTACCCATAATTGCCCCACGCAATCCGCCAGTTAAATGACCAGTATTATCATTATGTCGACCCATGACCTTTCTTCCAGCTCCTAAAACAGCACCTCCAGTCATACCCCATGCACCACCTACTGCACCTTTTAGCTGCTGCATACTTTCCATTATTCCTTGTCCATAACCTCCAATCATTGACTGAACATATTTAGGCAAAGCAATAATTGCAGAAAAAGTACCAAAATACAGTGCAATCGAAGCAATAACATTACTATTTCCGCTTCCTGCTTTAGAAATATCTCCAGCTAGATTCATTAAAAGCTGTAACATAAAAATCTGAGTCACATTTACAAAAAATATACCTAAAATGGTATTTTTCCATACAGTAAACGCCTGCGGATTTTGATAATTTGTAAGTGATAAACAACACAACGGTCCAATTACATATAAAAATCCAATCATAATAATTCTCATTGCCACTTCAATTGTAATAATAAAAAGAAGTATCATAAATATCGCCAGTCCTATCATTGTTCCAATATAACCAAAGTCCCAGATATAATCTCCTGCATGGTCGCAAATATATTCGTATGCCTGTTTAGCCTGCGTTTCATTTGACGGGACACTTCTTGAACCATAACCGCCATCAGACTTTGATGACTCTGGAAAAGATGATGATGAATCCCAACTGCCAAGAAGATCCCAGTCATCGCTACCGTCAGTCCCATTACCGTTTACATCCCAACGATAGTAAAATGACCATCGGTTATAAATTCCCTTTGAAAAAAAATTATCTGATGATCTTACACCACTGTTTTCACTAGGCTCACCTTCATATCCTGCCAAAGCACCGTCACTGTTGGTTATATAGTCATAAAATCTTTCAGCACCTATATCCATTCCTACTCCATCTTCGTTAGTTACATAAGAAAATGTTGTATTATTTCTATCCATACCGCCAAATGCACACAAAGTAGAAACAACCAGCTCTTTCGCTAAATCTTTTTGATTTGTATCATTAGATGCCGATGATGAATTATTTAAAGATGTACCGCTGTTATCATTCCAAGAATTTCCATTTGAACTGCTTCCAACGCTGTACTGTTGACCAATAAGGGCTTTAGATACATTTATAGACAGATTATTAGCCAGAGGAACTACTATACTTAAGGAAACTGCAAGCATAACTCCCATAATCGCTCCACCAAGCTTCTTATTCACATCGCTAGCATTATCATCTTCTCGAACCATCGCAAAAATAAACTCATAAATTATTTTTGCAGGCAAGATAATAAACATTAGAGTAATTGCAGCTTTATATCCATCCTGAATCCATGTATTGTCTAAAATTCCAAATGATAATACGCCATTAACAAGTGCATTAATTAAATTTGTGACACAGTCTATTTCAGTTTCAATCAGTTTCCATAAGAAATCTCTAAAAAAATTAGCTACATCCTCGCTGATTCCGCTAAATAAGCCCATCATCATCATTTTACAAATACCTCCATAATTTTTATTAAAACAATCGTAATAAATATACTGATGGATGAGCATATAACTGTAAATCTGAATATATTATTTTTAGCATATTCTATAATATGGTCTTTATACTTACTTATTTTGTTATTTTTATTGGTTTCAAATGTGTTTATGTGCTGTAAAATAATTTGAAAATTTTTCTTATTTTCATGGTTTACATTTTCAATCTCATATCCTATTTCTCTTAACACTTCTTTTAATTTTTCGATCTGTTCATCATTTATATCAAATTTTGAGTTTCCAATATTGTAAAATCTTTTACCAATTTCATTTAAAATATGATTATTTTCTATATTCATCTTTTTAACAGAGGAAATTTCTCCAAGCAGTTTGTTCAATAGCTCGATAATTTCATTATTTTCAGTACTACCACCAGAAATATCAAGCCCATCTAAAGATTGGGTGTTTTCAAAAAAGAATGGTATATCACTAGATTCGCTTGTTGGAATATCCCTAACATAATATCCATATTCATTAGATACTTTTCTCTCTTTAAATTCTCTATACTGATCTCTTATTTTAAAAATTGGTAATAATATTTGACCACCAGTATAGTCATAAAATTCAATAAACTCTTCAATATTATTTTCAAAAATATTCCTAATTTCATTGATTGTCTTTTCATTAACCCCTGCAATAAAACCAGATCGATTTTCCTTATCTTCATCAATCCACTTATTGAGTCTTTCTTTATCAAAAAATTCATACCACTTTTCTAACATTTGTTCCAATTCTATACCTCCTTTCAAAAATATAAAAAAGAGGCAAATTGCCTCTTTCTAATTAAAATATGAAGATAATACTTTGATTACTGTAGGAATTGCAAAAATAAAAACCAGTCCTACAAATACCCCTCTTGTTTTCTTATCCCACATTTGATCTTCCTGTGCATCAGCAAAAATTTGTCTTAATTTATAATATACACCCATAGCTGTAGCAAATAATACTGCCATTGTCTGAAAGAACAAAAGCGCATCTTCAGCAAAAGGGGTTACAAGTTGAATTAATGGATCAAATGACCCCATAGTAGTTATTTTGATAACTTCCATTGTAATAATTTCTTTCATAAAGTCTCCTTTCTAAAACTACATCAAAACCGTTATAATCCTTGTTCCATTTCTTCACTTTCCACTTCGTGAGTAGTTTGTTCTTCGTATTCATTAGGTATTTTAAACAACTCAAATAATTCCTTTCCTGTTACTGTTGCTTCGATAATTTTATCGCCAAATACTGGTTTCATTTGGTTTTCAATATCCTGACCAACAATTTTAGAACGCATTATGTTAAATTTAGAGTTTTTTGGGATATTAACAATTTTAATATCATCTCTTCCTTTTATGTCTTTTATACAGTTCTGACTGATAGTTGCTCTGCACCCCATCAAATCACCTGCGTGTTTTGGAAGTAAAATGCTTATCCTTTTATTTCCCTGTTCAGTTTGATACGGTTTACCTAACTGTTTTACCGAAACGGTAAAACTTAACCACTTTGTATCTTCAATAATATCTGCAAGTTCATTTGGCGAAATATTTTCAATTGCAGAAAAAAGATGTTTATGTCTACCATCTTCTAATCTTTCTTCGCTCTTGCCCAAATCTAAAGTAATTTTTAAATACTTATAGTTATCAGGAAAATCAATATAACATAATTCACCTTCTATTGCCTGACTTGTATACCAGACAGGTACGATAAATGAGGCACGTATTGAATCTGGTAATTTTCCTACTTCATTTCCATCTTCATCTAATGTATTTCCAAAGTCACATCCTTTTGGCAAAATAAATTTATAGTAATCTTTTTGATTGATTGTTATACGGTTTACTGAACCATCTTCCTTTCTTACTAATAATTTTTTATTTAGTTTAATTCGCATAATTATTCCTCCTTAAATTGATAATGCCATTGCAACAGTTAAGCCAGCTGCTATGGCAATAGCCAGTCTTGTTACAATAAATACAATTACATTTTCGATATCATTTTTAATCAGTTGACATAAAAAAACGATAAGGCATCCTACTGCAACAACTACACCACAAATAATTCCAATAATATTCATTTGCTTTTTCTCCTTTCAAAATATAAAAATATATAATAAAAAATCCATTGACATGGATTTTTATTATCTAACCGAATGTTACTTGATATCCCTTGCCATCTGGCATTAATGAATAAGAATTTACGACCCCACTATTCACTTTACCCTCGGCATAACTTAATGCTTCATTGTATGTAGCAATCGATACCCCAGAAAAATATTTATTATACTGTGAGGGATTGGTAACCTTATTGCCACCTGTCCCGCCACTCGAACTATTATTTGCATTATTTTTATTATTATTTGAATTTTGACTGTTAGCACTGTTGTTTGTCTCTTTAGCTTTTACATTTACATTAATTTCTTTTGCGAGATTTCCACATGTGACTCTTATAATTGCAGTACCTGGAGCCACTGCTGTAATCTTTCCATTATCAACTACCACAATAGTGTTGTTGTCGCTCGTCCAATTTACACTTTGATCTTTTCCTTTAACCTTCGCAGATACAAGCGATGTCTCCCCAATATTTAATGAAATATTAGTTTTGTCAATCTCCAGTGAAGCCTTTTCATATATATTCAAAATAAAATCAGCACTCGATTTATTTCCTGCTTCATCTTTAGCAACCAATTTAAGATTGTACTTACCCGATTTTTTAGAATTATAATCACCTTTTATTGAAATCCTGATATCTTTCTTCTTGGAAAGATTATCCTTTATTTTGTAATCTAAATTCTTTTTTGAAAACTTTTCTCCAACCGTTAAATCAATTTCATTATTTTGTAATAGAATCAAAGGTGCAGTTATATCTTTTACAGTTACTTCTACTTTGTATTTGTAATCACCTAAAGAATAAACAAGTACATGTTTACCTAATTCATCTGCATCAAACTCAGGACAGATAATACTGTAATTATCAACAGTGATTCTTAGCTCATCCTTTAATCTATTGCTGTCTTTAATTTTTATATCATCTATACCCGACACAAATTTTGTAGTATCAACATTCTTTTCCCCATAGTTTATTACTATATCGCTATTAAATTTTATTTTATCTTTGCTGAAGTTTGGATCACTGAATAACTCACTTTGACAGCCACTAATAAAAAACATTAATATAAGTAAAAATATTACAACATATCTTTTTTTCATATTCTCCACACACCTTTCTTTTTTTGTATATGCCATCTAAATTTTTAAATAGCATATACAAAAAAGAGGCAAATTGCCTCTTTTAGTTTAATTAACAACTTTTTTTCCTTCTATAATAAACAAGGGACATTCCTAAAACTGCAACACCTGTTAAAACAAGATAACTAAACGGATTGCTTAAATCACCAGTTTTTACCTTTTTAGCAACAGGCATAAGTTCATCATACATTGTTATTTTTTGAACTTCTCCAGTATCGCTAACTGTAAATTCTTTATTTTGTGCAATTTTATAATTTACTGGTGCAATTACTTCTATCATTGTATATGTTTGGCCAACAGTTAATCCAGTAATTTTATGTGGTGTTTTTCCAGATACCCATTCATCTACAATATTTCCGTTTTTATCTTTAATTTGCAAAGTTGCACCTTCAAGCTCTTCCTGAGAAGTTATATCCTTCTTATAAAATTCAAATTGAGTAATTTCATCTGTCATGTCAACAGTTAAATTTTGTTCTTTATTTGTTTTAAAGCTAACTGGCTCGGCTGTTGCATATCCATCAGGACTCTTAAGCTCTGTAATAACATATTCCTGATCTTCAGCTGTACCTCTGATCATATGCGTTGTTTCATCACCGTTGATATCGATGTTATAATATTTAGTTTCACCATTTGCCTGCATTAAAAGTCTATAATCATCCCGTCCTTCATTTTTAGAAATTCTATAATATGTACTTGAATCATCTTCAATATCAACATACATATTACTAACAACTTCACCTGATGTAAGTTTAGTTTTCATATCCTCAGTTATATCGAAAATATGTTCACCACTTGTCCATTTATCAAGGACCTGTTTAGTTTTAGTACTTGTTACCTGGAATTCTCCTCCTTTTAAAAGTTTGTTGCCATCGTTTCCGTTTTTCGCAAACTCAACACTGAAATTCTTCATTTCAATATCCTGGATATCTCCATCTTTGACAGTGAACTCGATAGGTTTTGCTAAAACATAACCTTCTGGAGCATTTACCTCACGCCAGATATAATCACCAGTTGTCAATCCGTCGATTTCTAGATCATTATCATCTGTGATCCAGTTATAAACTTGTTCACCAGTTTTGGCATCTACGATTTCCATTGGAACACCGTAAAGATTGTCCCCATCAGCAGTTACCTTGCTGAAAACTGTTTTTGTTAATTCATTATTTATATTTAATGAAGAAGTGTAAGTTAACGTAACAAAATTCTGCTGTGCAAACTGTACCGTTTTGACTTCTTTCTCTAAAACAAAACCATCTGGGCAGGCAGTTTCTTCCACGTTATATGTTCCCATTGGCAATCCAGATAAAGATAACTTACCATTTGTATCACATGAATAAATACCGTTTTCTAATTCTTTACCATTCACTAATTTTACGACATCATCATTGCTTCCTTTACCTGAGCCAACAGTAATCGCATCTCCTTTAGAATATAATTTTTCTAAAGAAACACTATCATAAATATCTTGGTTTGCAGTAATCTTGAATTGTACTTTTGTTAAATCATAATCAGCTTTATTTACTGCATTTTCATTAGAAGCTTCTAAAGACTTATTTATCTCTAACGTACCTGTAGGTCTTAATTTATTGACAACGATCTGTTCTGTTATCTGATCTTTATTAATTGTTACCTGAAACGTCTTTTGAAGAACCGCATGACCATCAGGTACTTTTGTTTCAGTGAGCAGATATTCTCCAACAGGCAGACCGCTCATTGATAATTTGCCATCTTTGACTACAAGTTTTTTTTCAAAATCAAGTGTAGTATGTTTTAATGAGAATTCTGAACCGTCAATCAATTTTCCTGTATCATTTGTTTTTCTTAATTCAAAATCACCTACATCCATCCACTTTACTTTTAAACTCAATGTACGAGGATCAGTAGTAACCGATATTGTTCCTTCAGTTTGATAGTTTCCACCTGCAGAAATTGCTAAAGGCGCAAACATTGTAAGATTATTACCTGCCAATTCCCCGCTACTATAATCATCCATTTTTTGTAACGGTGCTGACAAATAAAAAGTATCACCACCGTTAATCGAAACTGTTCCAGTATTTACTGTTCCCTTTGTTACATTATGAAGCTCTACCCCGTTTTGTAGTGGAATACTAATAGTTACCTCTGATGATGTATTTAATGTTATATTTTCTGTTCTCTGTACTCCTTCTTCAAAATAAGCTTGAACATTATTATTTGTTAGATTAAATGTTTTTGTTGGTACAGGCATAGACTGAATCTGATCGTATCTCGCTTTTAAACCAACACCATGTGCTTCTAAGTCATCCCAATCATTGCCACCATATAAATCACCTGAATATGCATAACTAGCCATAATGTGCGTATAAAGATATTTAGTAGTATCATTTGTAACTTGGTCGTCTCTGAATACATCGCCAGGTCCGCCAAATCCATAATATAACACTTTCAATAAAGCATCATTGTTTTTTATAACATAAGGTGCATACTGCCCTTGTGGGGGAGTTTCTTTTGATGCTTCTAAACAATACGCTAAACTGCCGTTTATATAGCACATTTTTGTAGACCAGTTTCCAAGCCAGCTTGGATAACTGATTTCCTGTCCCCAGGTCAATGTAGCGTTTAAGGCATTTGCCTGAGTTAATGTCGATGCACTGATACTTAAAAACATCGCCAGTACTAACATAAGCTGTTTCCAGCATTTTTTTATTTTGTTTAATCCTTTCATTTTTCTACCTCACTTTAAGTTAAAATAAAAAAGATATCATTTTGATATCTAAATAAATATTAATTTGTATCTATATCGCCTCCCTTCGTATTATTGCAATAATAACAGCACTAACTCCTGCTAATACGGCAAATAGTTTCAAATCAAATGCATCACCTGTTTTTACTGCAATTACAGGTGAATGTTTAGGGACAATACTGATATCATAATTCATGCTGTTTTTGCTTTCATTGTTAAATACAGGTACGGATATCAATGTTGATACGATATTCTCATATTTATTGATATCTGTTGCCTGAAGCAGATAAACACCCTTTTCTAATTGATCAAATTTGACCGTTCCATAGTCATTGGTAGTTTTTCTAGTTCCAACTATATTTTTTGAAACAGTAATTTTTGAAATAGTGTATGCTGCATTTTTCATATCTTCTGCCGTTTCTAAAGTGTTTAAATCAATCTCAATATCCTGTAGATCATCTATAAAAAGGTACTGTCCATTAACTACATCACCAACTTTAATTAATTCTAGTTCTACGTTTTTAACACTGGTTCCCTTTTTTCCTTCTTCAAGATTTACTGTTATAGATCCGACTTCGTCTAAAGCAGAAACAGCAGTTATACTGATAAAAAATAAAAAAACTGTGAATACTGCTGTAATTAATTTTTTACACATTTTTCACCCCTCGTTTTCTAAAAAATAGTATGCCTGCCACTGAAAACAGAACAGGAATAACATAGAAAATAATTTCCCTTAATGACGGAATACTGCTTTTAATTGATTTCTTTTCCTTTTTCTTATATGGAACTCTTTTACCTGTTATTACAAGCCTGTGGGTATTTAGCCCATAAGGAGTACAGGTAATAAGTGTCGCTAAATCCTGATTATCTATAATTGAATAACTGACCTTATCAGGCAGTATTACCTCTATTTTATTTATTTTATATGCTAAAGTTTCATCGATTACTTTAATAAAAAAAAGATCACCCTTTTTAAGTTCGTCTAATCGAGTAAAAAGTTTGCTTGACGGCAAGCCTCTATGGCCAGTTAAAACAGTGTGGGTATTGTTACCACCTACAGGCAAAGAACTGTCCTCTATATGGCCAGCTCCCACATTTAATACATCACTGTCTGTACCATGATAGACAGGCATATTTACCTTTATTTTTGGAATTTCTACAGTTCCTATTACACCATTTCCAAGATCTAAAACATTTTCATATTCTAACCCTGAATCCTCTGGCAGTCCCTTTTCTTTTGAATACAGGTTATCATTCCATTCATGAGCTTCGTTCAGCATTAACTGTTTATTTGCTCTGCTTAACTCACTGACAGAACTGTTATATGTATCGATCTGATCTGCCTGTTCTCTGGACTCTATATAATTAGAAATAACAGGATAGCTCACAAGAGTCAGTCCTGTTATAAAAATTAAAATATCTTTTTTAAGAAATTTGAGAATTCTCATTTTTTTCATTTTTTCTTCTTCTGACAAGTACAGTTACCATCACCGCAGTACCCGTTGCAACTAATAATAAAGTGGCCATACTACCTGTTGCAGGAAGTTTAGATCCAACTTTGTTTACAACCTTGATATTAAATGTACCTGTATCTACATCAGTTGATAGTGTTTTGTCATATTGACTATATGCGCCTGTGTAAAATTCTTTAAAACTTGCTGTTGCTGCTAATTTCTGTAATGTCTTTGCTGTTGCACCATCGCCCTTAACATAATTTAATCTGTTGTCAGCTCCATAAGTTGCTTTTACATCGATTTTTATAGGGTCTTTTAATAAACGGTAACCGTCTGGCGCCTTAGTTTCTTTCAAATAATATGTCTGACTGTCTAAACCTATGATATTGAAAACACCATTTGAATCAGACACCATTTCAACCGCTTCACCTGTTACGCTGTCTCGATTGATTACAGTATAACCGTCTCCGCCGCTTGCTTTTTTAACATATACCTCTTTAGTACAGTCCTCATCACTGTATAATCTAAATTTAGCACCTTCCAGCTTTCTTTCTGGAGTCTGGTCATTTACTTTGATACCGTCCATTCTAAATGTAAATGCCACTACTGTATCCCAAGGTGTTAACCCTGTTTTACCAGTCCCGTTACTGTCGGGATCGTTAGAATATTCCAGTCTTACATCATTTTCGAAACCTGCTCTACCAGTATCAGCCTGAGCAGATTCATTTAAAGTGGCATTATATTCTACAACAATTTTTTGACCATACAGCTTCTCTGTTTCTGGATTTGCTCCCGCTTCAGATGCATAAAAATATTTATTAATTGTCGCTTTTAAATCTGTAATCTGGATCTGGAATGTTTCTCCAGTTAAGCCAGTTGTTACAACTTTATAATCTGTATCTTTTACAAGCGTCTTGTTCCCGACTTTGACAACTACACTATCCTTATTGAATGTTAACTGGCTGTCCATGCGGTCATGCATTGCAAAATAATAATTTGCATACCCGTTCATATCTGGCGCATATGTCAAATAGCGGTAAGGCACGGTTTGACCAATCTCGTAATCTCCTACATCGTTCCATCCGTCTTTATCCGCTCCTATATTCTTTTGATTATCATCTTCTAAAATCTGTTTTTGAATTACAGGAAAATCTGATTTTATATCGATTGCAACATCTGGATTAGCAGTATTGACCATGATCATAGATGCAGCACTGTGCGTTCCATTAACACTGGTAATTTCATCAATAACATACCACCCGTATGCAACATCTAATGTATAACTGTCTGTTGCTGTAGATGGGACTGTTAAAACCTGAGTAGGGTCGGCTTTATCTTCAACTAACATATTTCTTAGACTCTCAACAAAATATCTAAAATTAGAATATGCAGTCTCATTCTTCTGTGTTTGTGAGACATCATTGATCACCTGATTGTTATTTAACGTCTGAATATAATCTATGATTGCATATTCTGTATCTTTTCCAGTAACCTTCTTTAACGATTTTTCATATGCAGAGTTCATTGTATAGTTAATACTTTCCATTCCTGCACTGTTTTGAGCATCAAAGATACGGTAAATATTAAATTTCTTCCCTGCCAGACTTTGAGTAACTCCATTATCTCCTACATTGGCATTAATAGTTATATGTCCTGTTCCTTCAGCATTTAGTTTCGTAAAAATTCCGTTTCCAGTATTTCCACTGTTGACTAAATTTGCTACTGTTCCTGCTGTCGTTAAAGACAGTACACAAGCTAAAGCGGTTATACCTAATTTTTTAATTTTCTTCATCATTGTTTTTTCCCCTTTTGATTAAAATTAATAAACATAAAATACCTGCCCCTGTTAAAACAATTGTCATAGGACTTCCCGTTGCAGGAAGAATAGATCCTCGACTGTTTATAACTGTCAAATTGCCAGTATATAAGCCGTTTTCTAACGTTAAGCTGTTATTTTTGTCATCTTCCTTAATCTCTTTGTCATTAACAAAAAAAGTGAACTTCCCGTTCACATTTTTTAATGATATTTTAATTGGATCTTCCAGCAGACGATAACCTGCAGGTGCTTTTGTTTCTTTTAAATAAAAATCACCAACAGAAATACGATCAAAATTCAATTGACCGTTCTTGTCGGTTTTTCCTTTTTCTATTTCCTTTGTACATTCCTTATCAGAATATAAGCTGAATTCAGCATTCTCTAATACTTTACTGTTGTCATTCTTCTTTGTAATTCGAAGATTGCATATATCTATTTCATTTTTAACAGTAATGGTCATTGTACCATGAAACGGCACATTAAAAGTACCATCTTCTACAGTACCATTCAGATCTGAAACACTGAACGCCCCCTTCTCATCAATATAAAAATAATATCTGGTATCATTTAATTTATAAGAGTCAGGTGCTTTTGTTTCCTGAAGATAATAGGTTTTCTGTCTTGATAAATAAAAAACAGCAATATTGCCATTCTTATCTGTTTTATATGTTCCTACTTTCTTTTTATCTGTAACGTTGTATAAATCAAATTCAGCATTTTCCAGTTTTTTGCCCGAATCCTTATCAACTTTATAAACATTTATAAAAGTAGGATAGTTGTTTATTTCCCATGTCACATCTAATCCCATATGCAGTTTAGAATCAGTTTTATCAGCAGTTATAGTAAAATCATATGTACTGTCATCAGAACGGAAACCATCTGGTACCGCAGACTCCTTTAGGGTGTATTCCCCCAAATTAAGATTATCCAGTTCACCATAACCGTTTTCATCTGTTGTAAGATTTCCTACCACTTCGCCCTGCCTATATATAACAGTTCCCTGCGGTGTTCTTATATCGTTTCTGGCAATCACATCAAATGTTGCGTTTGCTAATTTTTCACCTGCATGATAATCTAATTTATCAACAGATATTTTACCCATTATCCTATTGTTTACAACATTGATCGTTGTATCACTCGGCCAAAAGTTAACCGCATGAGAATAAATATTTTGCTGTACAGCAGTATTATAATAGATATGAATCACGTACTGTCCACTTTCAGGCATCTGCTTATTTGCACGCCATACTCCGTCACTTTCTTTTGCAAGGTGAACCCAATCAATATCATCCTGTCCGCCTGCCACAGACCATGTCGGAAATTTAATCTCTGTTACACTATCTGGCACACCATCCACCTCATATTTTATGTAATGATTGTCCGCAAGTGTAGACGATAATTTTACATTTACTTCTTTACCTTCAATTTCTGCTGTAAAAACACTTCTGTCGATATAACCATCTAATGTAAATTCCTGCTCGTATCTCGAAGAAGCTGTATATCCATTTGGCACTGTTTCCTCTACCTTAAATTTACCTTCATTCAGATCTGTTTTTTCTAAAAAATCACTCTCATATAATTTATTGGTAAAATTATATGAAAACTCTCTTAATTTTTCATATTGACTAGTTGTCTTATTCCACTGTAATAAATCAAATTTAGCGTTAGAAATGTTTTCACCAAAATTGTCAGTTTTATTAATACTTATTTGACTGCCATTTAACCAACTGACATTAAAACTTAATGTTCTTGGGTCACTAGTTACAGAAAGTGTCGCCTCTGCTTGGTATCCACCCCCTGGCATTATAGCCAAAGGAGCATACATTGTAGAATTATTACCAGCTAATTCACCGCTACTATAATCTTCCATTTTTTGTAACGGTGCTGACAAATAAAAAGTATCACCACCATTAATTGAAACTGTTCCACTGCTAACTGTCCCTTTTGTTAGATTATGAAGCTCTACCCCTTCCTGTAAAGGAATGTCTATTGTCACATTGCTTTCAGCATTAAATGTATTGTTTTCAGTTCTCTGAGTACTTGTGCCTGAATCATAATATGCACTTAAATTAGTTTTAGTTAAATTAAATGTTTTTGTCGGTACTGGCATGGACTGAATCTGTTCATATCTCCATTTCAATCCAATTCCATTAGCCAATAAATCATCCCATGACTTACCACCATAAATATCTCCTGAGTAAGCATAACTAGCCATAATATGCGTATACAGATATTTATTAGTGTCATTGGTAACTTGGTCATCTTTAAAAACATCTCCTGGTCCGCCATAACCGTAGTAAAGAACTTTCAATAGTGCATCATTATTTCTAATAACATAAGGTGCATATTGTCCTTGTGGTGGCGTGTTTTTTGAAGATTCGAGACAATACGCAAGTGATCCATTAATATAACACATTTTAGTACTCCAATTGCCTAGCCAACTAGGATAATAAATTTCCTGTCCCCATGTAAATGAAATACTGCTTTGTGCCATCACTGGAAATACTGATGACAAAATACATATGATAGAAAGAAACGTAATAATAAAGCATTTAATTTTTCTTGTCATTTTATTTTCCTTCCTTCTTCATTATTTTTCTATATAACTAACAAGGATTTCTACAATAAAATTTCATTTTATTCCCTCCAAAAATAAAAAGCAATTCAACGAATTGCTTTTTATATATATTTATCCCAATATTTTACATCTGTGGCATCACTTGGAACTCTCCACGATTCTAATGGATCGCCCTCATAACAGATATATCCATCCTCAAAAGTTGAATCTCCCCACTTATAAGTCACTGTACGCCAAACTTTTCTTTTTACTGGCTGAGTATTTTCTCCCGTTGATCCAGAATTTCCTCCAGTATTTCCTGAGCTTGATCCACTCCCAGAACTTCCACCTGAATTACCACTATTTCCTCCAGAACTGTTACCACCAGATGTTCCTCCATTTGAAGGCTTGTTAGAACCACTACTAGATGATCCTGAGCTTCCTCCAGTAGAACCTGAAGGTTTGCTTCCAGAACTATTAGAACTACTATTTGAATTGTTTCCACTAGATACTACTTTATTTCCAGATGAATCTGCTTTTTTCTTAACAGTATTTTTTACTGTTTTCGTTCCGTCAGCATTTGTTACTGTCTCTTGCACTACCACTTCGTCCTCAGCAACTATTGGTGGAGCAATTACTGTTACTTTAAATTCTTTTTCGTTCTTATTCCCATTGACATCCTCAACGTTTGCTTTAGCAATATACTCCATAGGCACATTAATATTAATTGTACTATAGTCAATATTTAATTCCATTTGTGCTAAATCTGTTATTGTAATCAGTGATTTAAAATCAAATGTAGTCAAATCTGTCCCTTGAAGAATTTCTATATTTTCTGGTACTGTCATTTCTGGGGCAGTTGTATCTTTCACAACTACATTAACTGTTTTAGTTTCATCTTTATATGTTAAATTTACTTTATAATCTCCTACTTTAGCAAAACCACGATCTTTTTCTTCAGTAGTACCATCCTCTTTGGTCACTGTTTCAATATCATTTTCAATATCTGATTTTATTTTAAGGTTTTTTTTCAAATATTCCTTATCTTCTTTATTTAATCCTCTAGTATCAACTAAAGTGTCAAAATCTGTTTTGAATTCTTTTCCGTATTCAAGATTAATCGTATTTTTCTTTAGATGTAATTTTGGTGAAGTGTCTCTTGTAGCATATACAATTCCTCCACCACAACCCAAGACAATTAAACCTGTAACACAGCCTGCAATGATCCTGTTCTTTTTGGTATTTAAATACTTATCAATAATATCTTTTCTAATGTCCATACTTTATCCCTCCATCTAAATTTTATAATTTATTACTCTATAATTCAAACTTTAGTATAAACTATTTGAATTTTGATATATTCCTATTAAAGTATCACCTTGCAGTGACTGTAATATACGAATCATATTCACCTGACTCACACTAATACACCCTGCTGTTGAACCGCCAGTTGAGCAGTGTAAAAAGATAGCACTACCCGCACCTGGTGTACAAGCTGTATTATAATTTACAGCAATAGCATACTTATATGCTGTTGGATAACCAATTAAATGCTCAGCACTGCTCCATTGAATTCCAGTCTGACTAGCATCAACTAATTTATTGTAATATGGACTGTTTACGTCATCTACCCAGTAATGATTGTTGTTGACCTGTAACCATCCTCTAGAAGTACCTGGATTCCCTGCTACACCAAATGCCTGACCAAATGAATAGATTCCTGTTGGTGTTTTTCCATCACCTTCACGTTTATTGCTAGTTATACCATTTTTCCCCACTCTTGCTAAACAGCTTAATGTTTCTATCCAGATACCGTTACGCTTAGTATGCAGTGTTAACGTTGCATAGCTTCCACCGTTTCCAACAACTGTTATTGCCTGTGTAGTTTGTCTCGAAATTGACATGTTAGCAACAAAACTTTGATTCACACCAGAATTAGAAGATGAATTAGAACTGCTTCCTGTTGAACCTGTAGATCCTTTTTTATTTGTACTGCTTCCTTTACTGGAATTAGAACTAATTTTAGTATTTGCTGTATCGTCTTGAGCCGTCGCTTTATCTCTTAATGTATTGCGAATAGATTTTGTTCCATCCTCATTAGTTACTGTTTCTGTTACTAATTCCTGATGTTCATTTGGAGCTTCAGTTATATTAACTGTTAATTCTTTAGTAGTTTCATTACTAGAAGTATCCTTAGCAGTAACTTTTAATACATATGTTCCTACTGTGTTACTGTTAACTGCACTGCTGTCGTATCCTACCTCTACAGGCGATAGATCTGTTGCACTAAATAAATTAAGACCTGTAAAATCATATGTTGCTAAATCTGTTCCTTTTACAATATCTATATCACGAAATTCTGTATTTAGCTCTGGACCTGTAGTATCAACAACTTTAACTTTTTTAACAAGTGTATCATCATTAAAGATCATTGTTATCTTATACTCTCCAACTGCTGGATAATCTTTACCGTCCTCATATTTAAAATTAGATTTTATACTTAAACCATTTTTTAATATTTTTTTATCTTCATCATCCATACCTTCTGTATTCAATAATTTCATGCCGTTAACAGAATATTTATCTCCATATTCTAATTTAATAGTTTTACTATCACTTAGAACGAAATCGGGTAAATTATCTTTTGTTAAAGCATATATACCCAGTGTACTAGCTAAGATTACTGCGAATACACTAATTCCTGCGATAATCTTTTTATTTCTTGTATCTAAATAATTTAATAACATTTTTTTCATTGTGCTTTGTCTCCCTGTTTTACCTTTTCAACATCCTCACTATAGGACTTCTCTATTCCACATAAATAGTCAATCGATACTTTATATAGCAAAGCAAGCTGCATTAGCTTATCGATTGGTGGCACTCGGATTCCTAATTCATATAATGATAATGTAGATCGATTTATGCCTGTTAACTCTTCTACTTCGAACTGTGTTAACTTTCTTTTTATCCTCAACTTCTTTAAGCGTTCTCCTATTTCCATAATGAATGTTCCTCCCGTGCAAATCATATAAAATCTGTTGCTACTTTAGGTAGCATTGCTACAAAGAGAAACAAAAATAGTAGTATTAAAACTAATTCAATTCAATTGTTCTCATCTGTATTCCTCCTGATATTTCCTTTACAATTTAATGATATCAATAAAGAAAAAAGGTTAGGGCACAATTTTTTTTACGTATATAACTGCAATAAAAAAAGCAGTCATTGGTCGAAATGCCAATAAATGCTCTCAATTTTTGGATACAATTTTAACTATACTAATTTTAACATATCCTTTGTTTCAAAAAGGCACAATTTTTTTTCAAAAAAGTGAATATTTTTTGAATAATATTCACACTATTTAAAATAAACTGATTTCATCAGTGTTTTTTCTTTTGTTAAATCATTATATTAGCAATGCAAATACTCATTTTCTACTAAAAATATCTACTAAAAATATTTCTTGACTATAAAAAAGAGGCAATTTGCCTCTTTTTTTAAGTTATTAATAACAACTTTCCATTAAAACATTATCAATCCAAGTCTTATCGATTGTTTCATACTGCCGTATTTTTCACTTCATTCGAATTATTACACCAAGTAATTTATCCCCCCCAACAATTAAAATAGTTAAAACTCTTTTCATTTTTATTCTTCCCCGATTCTATTATAATACAATAAAAATTAACCAAAAAGAAAGAGCGGTGAGAACTCCACTCTTTCTTGTATAAAGGAAAAAAATACAGGTAATCATGCAAGCATCGCTTTTCGACAGACAGTTTTCTAATCCAAAAGTATACTATTATTTAATTGTCTACATTTATTACCTGCAAACACATCTTAGCATATTTGCATATTAGAGAGGGCACAATTTTTTTTATTTTATCTTACAACCATCACTTACAAAAGGCAGTGTATCACATGCATCTTGTACATTTATACATTGACATCAATACTTGGAACATATTCTTTATCCTGTATAATTAATACGATTTCTTCAATGTTAATAAAATAACATTAACTTAAAAAAATTGTTATAATTATTATTTTTATTTAGACACATATAATAAACAGTGATGTAAAAGTATCTTACTCTCTTTGCCTTCTCTATCTGTACACAGTTTCTTTCAGGAGCTGGAAGACCATTTATCATTCTTTGAATTTCTTCACACAATTATCTATAGCACACCACTCTATCTTCTTTTTCCATCAAATTTTCCTCTTTATCATTCATTGTGCTGTTTAATATTATATTCTTATTCAACCACCTGCTCTTTAAAATCATTATTTAGATACTCATAGTTTTCCATTTCCAACAGTTTCTCAATTTTTTTATTAATGGACTCATCTGCTCTTTCCTTAACAAAATCAAAAAATGTATAATAACTGTCTTTTAGGTACGATTCACAAAAATTCTTTGCAACTATCATTCGATGAAGTTCTGAAATAGAAATTTCAAATTCATTCAAAATTTCTGTTAAATTCTCTACCCTTCTAAGCTGATGATCGCTTACATTCTTAATCTCTTGATAATTTTTTTTGAATTTAAGTAAAAACTCTTCCGCTTTTCTATCACCATAATTATCTTTATAGTATTTTTCTATCTTTTTTGTCCCGACTTCAACTGTTAAAAGTAAACTTTGTTTGCCGAAAATTAATTCATATTCAAAATCCTCCAACAAAATATCTATTTCATTTTTCATTTATTTCACCACCGATCTATTAACTGCTTATAGTAAATATATTCACATAAAAAATATAATTTTTTTCTCACAAAAGTTCGAGTTCATTATCATTTTCTATTTCCTTCTCTAACTTATTTATAGCATTTTTCTCTATATATTCTTTAACAATTTCTTTTGAAAGCTTGTCACCCCTGCTTACTGGAACTAAAAAGTATTTGATCATTTTATCGACTTGTACTTTAACAAATTGACTGCCATCTTCATCACTTTCTATTCCACCTAACAAATCAATAAGCTCCATGTATTTATCATAAGATAGAATATTATCTGATATAAAAGTATCTTTTTTACATTCATTCAACATAAAATTGTCATCATAGTTATTATTAAAAATAAGAACTAATCTCTTCGCCTGCTGTTTATAATTATCAGGTAAAAACATAGAGATTTCATCATCATTAAGATAATCATTAATCTCCTGGACTATTTCTTTTCTTTTTTTATATTTAGAAATATTTTCTCTGATATCTTTCATTTCATGATGAGTAATTCCTAATACGCTTTTTAATACAACTGCTAATTTGAAATACTCACTATTTACGACATTTTCCATTTTTACCTCCTTCTGTAAAGTAAAAAAGAGGCAAAATGCCTCTTTTTTAAATTATCATTTCCGTCACATCTTCTTCTAACCATATTTTTTTGTCATTATTCTCACACAGCTCTAAAGATTCATAACTGTTTTGTAAATTATCTGTATTATTTATTTCAGTGTATTTTTCTTGACGATCCCCTACAATAGAATAATATTCATTCTCACCTATCACAATATGATCAAGGACTTCTATTTCTAAAATGCGCCCTCCCTTGATTAATAAATTTGTCACGTCAATATCCTCCTGACTTGGAGTACAGTCACCAGAAGGATGGTTGTGTATAATCATTACCCTATTTGCTCCTGATAGTAGAGCTGATTTAAAGACACTTTTTGGATCAACTATTCCCATATTTGCACTTCCTATCGAGCATACATGAGCATTAATAATTTTATTTTTACTATTCATATTTAAGGTCATTAAAATTTCTCGATCTAAAAACTTTAATTCATTTGCTAAAACTTCGACAGCATCCAACGGTGTTCTTATACTCTTTTCACATAAAAACTCTCTTTCCTTAACTAATCTGATTCCAACAACATCAATACTGTTCATTTGCTCTCTTCACCTTTTTTATTCCATTTTCATCTATAACAATCTCCTCATCGTCCTTTATATTATCTATCAGTTCCTTTAAAATACTGTAACTAATTTTTTTCATCCTGTTCTCCTTGTTATAATTCTCTCTCATTTTCATCTTCTTCAGCATAGTTTTCACGAGAGATTAATGTATTTTTCATCAAGTTCCTCGATTAAATATTCATGCTTCATATTTATTAGCTCCTTCTTTATAAAATAGTACTGTATGTAAAAAAGAGGCAGTTTGCCTCTTTTTTACATAACTTAATCATAATTCCATATCTTCATCCTGTTCATTATCAACAGTGATATTAAAATCTAAATTCAAAAGCTGTTTACATAGATCAGTGTATATGTCCTGCTCATTTAAACAGGTTTCCAACAGGTACGTCCTGTCTCTGTCATATTCTTTTAATCCACGTAAATAATACGGCTTATCCCTATCAAGAATAATAAAAGGAACAATATTATTTTTTAAACATTCCTTGAACATGATCGCACGCCCGACACGACCATTGCCATCACCAAACGGATGAATTCTCTCAAAGCGTAAATGGAAGTCAACAATATCTTCCAAAGTTACTTTGCCTAGCCTGTTATACTCTTCAATGAGTACGTCTATATCTCTTTCAACTTCGTCTGGTTTTGAGGTTTTAATAACATTTACCAGTCCAATTACATTGGGATGGATTTTAAATCCTCCTACATTATATCTGGGATTTGATTCATCAGAAGTTCCCTTTTTTAGAATTTTATTCATTTCAATAATCATATCTTTATTTAACCTATCATCAATATGATCCAAGATGAAATCAAAGAGTTTAAAATGATTTACTGTTTCTGTAATATCATCTACTCTGACTACCTCATCGTCTTTATCAGGAAAAAAAGAATTAGTTTCAAATATCATTTCAGTCTGTTCTTCTGTTAATCGACTTCCTTCTATTTTATTTGAATTATATGCAAACAATACCTGTGAAACATGATAAATGTTACCAGGAAATTTTGATTGTTTTTGTTCTATGAGTTCCTTTTTTAATTTTTCTATATCTGTCATTTCCAATCTCCTATACTTATGTTATAAGTATATCACTTTAAACATAAAATGTAACACAAATTGATTATTCCTGTAAAAAAGACAAAATATATCTTTTCCTACATCTCCATGTTATCATTGCTTTCTCTATCTTCTAATTCTAACTGTTCCCTTAAAATTCTATTTTCTTCATAATAAACAGTTACACGTAAAAGGTCGTTTAAATCCTTAATTTTAAGATTTGGTTTTCCATCATAGCCGTATGTTTTTATTTCTAGTGAAACTGTATTACCATTATCGTTGAACACCCCTTCATTGTCATACCATTTCTTTATTTTTTTACTCGCTATCACACCAGCATCATCTAAATCTGGCATAATTTCTATTTCTTCTAAATTTTTTAGAGCAGGATTATTCTTTAAATTATATTTAAGTGTGTTAAGCATCGTACCTACTCCGCTGCACATTAATACATGAGCAGTTAGATTGTTTCTATTTAGAGAAATATAGCTAAGTCCATCAATTACGCTTTCTGTAACTACAATTTTTTTATTCCTTCAAAATTCTGATAAAATAGCCCGTTATTTTTAAATGACCCTTTACAGTCTATATGAAATTTTGAATTGCCCGTACCTCTGCGGATTGCAAAAACTGGTTTTTTTTCTTTTATATTATTTACATCATATCCAACAAATACCACATTGTGATATATATCTTCATATACAATGCCATCCTCTATTAGTTTGCTAACAAGTGAATCGCTTAGTTTTCTTTCATTGGTCAGATAATGAATTGCTCTCTCATTATTATCGTTTTTTTGTGTTAATACAAGTCCTTGGCTGATATGACTTTCGTCCATAGAAAAATCATACAAATACTGCTCAATTTCATTTGGATTTCTTGAATAAAAGTACTCTAAAAGTATATTAATTGCATCATATGTTGAAGTATTAGTGTATTCACTGTAAAACTCAATTACATTTAAAGGTACTGACCCGCAACGAGCATTCCAGTACACTTTGTTTTTTAAAATATCAAATACCATCGAACTATGTTCAACTGGTTTAAGATATCGTTGACTTCTACTGCTTTTATGAACAGTAAGATTAAAAACATTTGTTGCAACTTCTATACATGTAAGCTCCTTGAGCATTTCACTTACGATAGTTTTACGGTATTCTTTTTCAGAATTGCTTAATATTTTTACATTAGTCATTTTTATTCACTCCTATAAATATAAAAAGAGGCAAATTGCCTCTTTTTATATAATTCCATTTTGTTACATACTTTCTTTAATAACTTTAACTATATTTTCTATAATTCTCTTTCATCTACAAATTCATCTTCTGTATATCTAAAATGCGTTTCGAATTCATCACTTAAATATGATTTTCGAATTTCATGATTCAATGTTTGAAGGTGATTAGGATAATGTTCATATATATCCAGCAACATTTCCCTATTTTCTATGATAAGTGCCTTTTCATCTGAATTTATTCTTAGGTTATCAATAAAATCATACAAAGCGCTCCATCTATATCCATGATGGAATTTTTCAGACTCTTCTGGATGTTCAATAATAATCCGCTCTATGCCAGTTTTATTATTCTTTTCAAAAAAGCTTTCGAAACAATACTGCTCATCTAGAGTAACAAATAAGCCTAATAAACATTTAAAATTATCATCATTTAACAGTTTCTTAAATTCAGTACCAATATTTTTTTCCTGCTTCAAAGACAATTTAATATTATTCTTTTTGAGATACTCCTTAAAATAATTATTTATTGCACTATCAAAATCTTCTTGAGATGCAAGCTTTGTATATTTATCTTTTCCCAATTTCACGTTTATAAATTCCATATTTGCTTTGTTTCTGTAATAATCGTTGATCCAGTCGTGACATCCTAATTGTTCCATGATTTTTACTGGTAAAACAATTTGAGAATTAATATATATTTTTATAGGGCTAAAAATTCTTGACATTAATAAATTATTAGGATTTTCAATTGCTAGCGTAACCGCAGTCGCTCCATCTGTTAAAGCCCTATAAATATGGCAGTATATATTTTTCTCTAATAATTCTTTATATGAATCATAATAACTGGTAAATTCGCATTCACCATACTCATCATAATTGGGTGATACAATAGTATGAAGCTCAATTTTAAATTTCTGATTGTCCATTGTTTCTTCAATCCAGCACTCTAAGAAAATATCATGCTTTTTAAACATACTGCTGTTATTCCTGCTGTAGAAATCGTTTGCGATTTTTTTTGCCTCCTTTTCGGTTAATATGTTTGTCATTTTTTTGAATTTGAACATTTCTTTTATTTCCTTCTTTCTTTGTTAAAATATAAAAAAGAGGCAATTTGCCTCTTTTAAGATTTGCTATAACGCAATTCTCCTTTATTGCATAATTTTAACTATACTAATCTTAGCATATCCTTTGTTTCAAAAAGGCACAATTTTTTTTCGAAAAAGTGAACATTTTTTGAATAATATTCACTTTATTTTATTTACCTTTTTCTGTTCTTTTGTAAGTTTTGCCATAACAAAACTGACTCTTTTTAAATTTCTAGTTCGATTTCCTCAGCTTCATTTTCCTCTAATACAACTCCATTGTTATTGTCAGTTAAAAGATTAGTGATCTCTTTTTGTCTTTGTCTCAAACTAAGCAGTTCTTCCTGTGATTCAAATTTTTTATTTATAATATCATCAAGTTTTGCATAATTTTCTTTCATGTTATTAATTTGTATAAAATACTTTTCATAATCTTTTTTTATTTCAAAAATTTTTCTAATCATTCTCCCAACATTAACTCTGCCTACTGCGTTTAACAATCCAGCATTGTACAGATAGTTATTCGCTCCTTTAAAACAGATATTCCAACCATTTCCAACATTATAATCAAGAATAAATTCAAAACCCATCATTTTTCCAATAGGAATTGAATTTTTTTCTTTATTCATGTCAGATAATCTGATGATAAAATCACCATACTCCTTTAAATCGGTAAAGACTTTGTCTTTATATTCAACTTTAAAATCAATATCCATTTTCTCATTAATCATTTCATATTCAAAATTGATATGCTTTTTAAATACAGAATAGTCTTTACTTATACGATCGAATTTCATTTCTAAATTTTTTATTTTTTCAGGCATATTGCGCTTATCATCCTGTGCCTTTCTAATTGCTTTTCTGTGTCTTGCCAGACTGGATTCAAGAGTTTTTAAGCGTGTGTCTACTTCAAGTTTTTCTTTTATTAAAGGATTACCGCTTGCAATAGCTTTGATTTCTGCATACGAAAAAGTTGCCTTTGTATCTTCTTCAATTTCTCTTGCACAGCCACTGCCTTCAAGCAGTTGATTCATATACGTTGACTTGGTTTCTATCAGTTGCCATGAGTAGGCATCGAATGATTTTTTTGTTGCATATCTAAATTCATATACTTCATTATTCATATTTCCCTGCCTAAAGACCCGTCCATTTCGTTGTGCAATATCTGAGGCTCTCCATGGTACGTCAACATGATGAATTGCAATCATTCTTTGCTGAACGTTTGTACCTGCACCAAGTTTTGCTGTTGAACCAATCAGTACTCTGACTTCTCCTCTATTTACATCTTTATAAAGTTTTTCTTTTTTTAGAGTTGTTTTATAGTCATGTATAAATGCAATTTCTTCATCATTTACACCTAATTTAATTAAATTGTTTTTGATTTCGTCATATACATTGAATTGTGATTTAGGAGTAGAAGAATCACAAAAAACGAGTTGAGTAGCTTTTTGATCCCTGTACTCATCATATATTCTATATATCTGTTCTGAAATTACAGTTAATTTATTATCTGGAGTCAAACCGTAGCTTTCGTCAATAAGACGCAGATCTATTGATGCCTTCTTGCTGTCACTGGTTACCTTTAACATATTATCTTCATATGGAGCAACTGCCGAATTATGTATTGCTTCAGTTCTTTCGACTACATTTGCAATATAATCCTCCAACTCTGGACTTGGTTCTATTGAAACTACCTTTGCCTTATCGCCCACATGTTTTGGCGGTATAGCCCTTTTTCTTTGCAGTTTAGAATTTTCAAGTGCATTATTCAGCATCGACTCTGTTTGAATTTCTGCAACCTCTCTAAATGAATTCATTAATTCAGGTATATTAAAAAATTTGTTAAACCTCTGTCTGGTTTGAAATCCGCTTCCGTCTACTGATACCTCTAGAGAAGTAACAACTTTACCAAATGTTTTTGCCCAGGCATCAAAATTATGAATATTTAATCTTTCTAATTCCTCTTCCTGTAAATATCTCTGCATTGTAAACAGCTCAGCCATAGTATTTGTAATTGGCGTACCTGTTGCAAAGCAGACATTACCACCGCTTTTTTGTATAAATTTGCATTTCATATACATATCACTGGCTTTTTGACTTCTAGCTTGAGGAACACCTGCGATATTTGACATAGCAGTATACGTATATAAATTCTTAAATTCGTGTGCCTCGTCAACAAACATATAATCTACTCCTAATTTATCGAAAGTGATCCCCTGATCTCTTTTAATATCTGTAAGCTTCTTTACATTTTTTTCTACGGCCTTTTTAGAACGTTCGAGCAACTTAACAACAGCAGTATTTTGATGGCTTCCATTTGCTTTTGCTTCTTCAATTGCAGTTACTAATTTATCTATTTCTTCATTCAAAAAATTTAACTGTATCTCATTATCCATAGGAATCAGTTTAAAAGACGAGTGACCCATTATTACTGCATCATAATTATTCACTGCCATCTTATTTACTATATCTGCTCTTTTCTTTGTGCCAAAATCATTAGTAGAAATTGCCAAAATATTTGCCTGTGGATATAGTGTCAAAAATTCATTACGCCATTGTCCAATCAAATGGTTAGGTACAACATACAGCAGTTTATTTCTTTTACCCATTCTTTTCATTTCCATACCACTTGCAATCATTTCGAATGTTTTGCCAGCTCCCACCTGTTGTGATAAAAGAGTATTTTTGCCATAGATTATTCTTGCAATAGCATTTTTTTGATATTCTTCCATCTGAAAACTGTTATTCATTTCAGGAAAGCTTAAAAATTCTCCATTATAAATTCTTGGCCTTATAACATTAAACAGTCGATTATACTCATCTTCAATCTCTCTGCAGTATTTCTCATTGTCAAATACGAACTCAACAAATGTATTTTCCAACTGTGACGACAATTCTCTTGCCTGTCCAGTCCTTTCGCTGTTAATTTCACTTTTTGTTTTTACGATGCCACCTTCATTTATTTCCTCCCAATAGTTTTTCAACGTTGGGATTTTGGAATTCAAAACATCGTTCAGCAGGTCAAAGCCATTATATCTTGGCTGTCTTTTAATTACACCGTCAGTATCAATATTTTCAGATAAAGGTACTCCCCATTCATCTTCAATAAAACTATTCCCAAAGAATCTATACTCGTAATAATCCATTGCAAACTGTCCTGTTTCATTAATAAAGCTTATTGTCAGTGACTTGGAATCATACATCATATTTTCAAATCGAAAAAGGTAGCAGGCGAAATCCTCATATATGTGAGTTGGTATATATGGCGCACCCAATTGAAAAGTTATATCAGTAATAGTCAACGGTTCAGGCATAACGTTATTCAATACATTGATATTTTTTTCATATCTGTCAATTAAATTATTTTCTCTTATAAAGTCTATTTTTTCTAGAATATTTCCAGAAAGATACTCACTTTCTAATTGCCACCTTTCTTCCTTAGGATCATAAAATACCATAGCCGATGTGTGCATTTCCTTTTCAATGCTTTCAATACTTTTATCATAAATAATGCTCATATAATTTAAATCTAACATACCTTTAAAATTTAATGATGCAGAAATAGCATCCTGTATACTTTCAACATGTTTTATTTCAACAACGGGATTGATAGTTCTGATTTTAAAAATATCTGATTTTATATATGTATTTGCCTCTACGCCTTTAGATTCCAGATTTAAAATAAGATACTGCCGTGGATCTCTTTCTAAAAGATTCTTAATAGCTCTGGAATTGATATAATTATGCTTTTTTATAAAACTGTCATATGCTATATTTAATGAATTTCTTAAAGCAAGATATGCCTTCTCATTGAATTTGTTAGATGACTGTATACTAACTGTTTCTTCAGCAAGCTCTGCAATTTTAATAAGTTCCTTTCTGCGAAGATTATTTAACTCGTTATCGTGTACCAGTATGCAGTAATTTTCATCTCTAATATATACATTATCATCTTTCACAAAATAAGTATTCAGTTTCAGATTAAATGATTCATTATCAATCGCAATAGTATCAGCTACAGTTTCCTGAACAGCTTCATAATATATATTTGAAGGCAGGACTGCCATTGCTCTAGCAAAATGTTCATCAAGAGAAATTCCATCATAATTGACTCTCATTACATGTTGTCCAAATCTGCCTATTTCGTCCTTTGGTGTACCAAATATCATATCAGGATTATCAATAAAATATTTATTGATTTTTAGTTCAGATGAAAAATATTCAGACTGCATCCAGTTTTCAATCTTATTATAAGGCTGTTTATTACTGTTTTTTTGCAAAATAATAACATCAGTAGTGGTTGTAGTATTAGCACCATTAATATTAAATATATTAGTCGGCAGTCTTACCGCTCCAATAAAATCTGCTCTCAAATTAATGTACTCCAGTATCCTGGATGAACCGTCCATCGTATTTGTCGATGTTATAAAACAGATAATCCCTCCTTCTCTTACTTTAGATAAAGATTTGGCAAAAAAATAGTTATGGATAGCAAATCCATAACTATTTAAATTTATGTCGTGTACCTGATAATTTCCAAAAGGTACATTTGAAATAGCCAGATCATAAAAATTATCAGGTACATTTGCCTCCTCAAAACCCGATATTTCAACTTTTGCAGACGGATAAAGCATTTGTGCAATACCGCCCGTTATAGTATCAAGTTCAACGCCATGAATAGAAGATTCATTAAGCATATCATAAGGCATCATTCCAATAAAATTTCCTGTACCAAGACTCGGCTCCAATATATTACCTTTCTTAAATCCCAACTGGTCTAATATTTCATATATCTTTTCAACAATTACTAATGGTGTATAAAAACTCGATAATGTTGAAGCACGTGCATTTTGATATTCTTTAATTGTTAACATCTGTTTCAAAATATTTCTTTCGGCAGCATATTTCATATCATCTTCATTGAAAATATGTGGCAATCCACCCCAGCCTGAATATTTAGAAAGAACTTCCTGCTGTTCAGGTAAAATACTTAAATTACTGCTAGACTGTAAATTTCTAAGTACTTTTATCGCATTTATATTGTTATTCAGTTTTTCCCTTAAAGATAAATGTTCATCATGTTTTACAGTTAATCTAAAATCTCTGTTTAAATGTAAGTTGGTCGATTCTTGATAAGTGGCTGATTCATCAACCATTCCATCATCTTCTTTTGAACCATGTCCTGTTTCATTTTCGACAATGACAGCTTCTGAATGAACGAAAGTTCCAGTGGCTCTGGATACTCCACTGCCACTAATTTTTTGATCTGCTGATAAGCTATCTCTGAAGCTTTCATCAAGTCCTCGATTTCTGTGTTGATTGTCTTGTTTATTGTCAATTCTAAATACATTTGCGGGTTCTTTTCTTTCAAAATATTCATCATCCTGTCCTTCGACATCCCCCATGAGGTAATCATCAAATATTGAGATTTGTTCCCATTTTCTTTCACCAATTTGTCCATTTTTTCTTCCTCCCATACTTTTTTTTGGCATCTATTCTTTCCTCCATTATATCATATTCAAAAAAAAGAGGCATATTGCCTCTTTTTAAACACACAAATCATATGTATTGGTTTCTTCATCAAATTCTGTATAAATTTCTTTTTTTGATTCTATCAGCAGTTCCTGTAATTCACCTTTTACTTCTATATATTCTGAAATTTCCTCAGCACCGTTTAGAGCGCTAAATATAATTTCAGGATTTTTCTTAATCTGCTTATACCAAAATTGTATATATGCAGTATGATTATCTATCTTTTCCTGCTTTATTTCTATTCCAATATCAGCACATAAAAAAGATGAAGCTATCTCAGCATATAACTCTTCAAATGCATATCTTTCATTATTTGTTTTTAAATTAGGATAGCTTCTTCCTAATCGGTTTTCTTTCATCGTTGAATGACAGCACTCGTGCAATACCGCTGATACAAACTCGTATTCATCATCAAAACTACCTTTAGCTGGAATTAAGATCATATCATTTACTGGTTTATAAACAGGACACTCACATAAAAAATTTTCAAAAATACTAAGATTAGCATTTTTGCAATATCTATCAATAAATCTGCAAGCCAAATCATTTACATCAATATGAATGTCTTTTTCTTCTATCGTGTAGGGTTCTATTCCTTCAATAAGTGAAGCATTAAAAACATAAAATACTTTAACCGACCACTTAAAGCGTTCATACTTTTCCTGCCGACTGAGATTTTCTTCTCTGACAATTTTATCTACATCGCTAATATTTAAGTATTTTTTTGTCTCCATATCATATAAAGAACATTTTTCCAATGGAACACCCTTGCCCTTTGCATTATTTAATTTATAATTTGCTGCTTTAATTTGTGAAAACGTCATCCATCGTGGATCGTTATAATTATTCTTTGCAACAGCATTATAAAGAATAAGGCGATTTATTCCTCTGTATTGTGTTTTGATAACAGGATTATAGTTTTTGACTGTAGACCACCCCTGCTTCCATGGTATGATTTCTTTTTCCAGTGATTCTATATAAGAATCAACTAACGCCTGCCTTGCCTTGCTCATCTCTCTTTTCATGATTACTCATCTCCAAAATCTAGTGGATAAAATAATTCTTCTATTACATCTTCGTCACTTACTTCTATCTCTTCATCGCATATAAAAATTTGTACTTTTTTCATCTTCTTTCTCCTATAATTCCACTTCATTTTCATCTTGGATTTCATCATTATTCATCTCCAAAATTTCTGTCATAAATATCTCATCCCAATACTCTAAAATGTTTTCATAGCACTTATCCGAAATGTATTTAAAATCCATTTGTTTTACAAGTTCTACAAAAGTAATCATAGAACAGTCAATTGGAATCATATTACTATTCTTTGCAGTATAAGCAATTCCATCCTGACTATCAATTATTTCTGGCGCATCCACAATCAAACCATCTTTATAACCTCTAAAATATGAATACTCCAGTAACACTTCAGCTTTTCTGGAATTACCGTATTCATCTGTATACAAATATGGTTCAAACTCCTTTATTTTTGTTTCACAGTAATTTTTAAAAATATCCATTGCTTTGCCAGTTTTATATTGATCACTCTCATAATATAATTCACTAACAATTTGCTCTACTGTAGGACTATCAATAACAACATGCCAATCATCTTTAATAACTTCAATTTGATTTTCAATCGTTTTTTTTGCATGTTCATACCCATAACATTCTAAAATACATGTTTCAGTGTTCTTTGAATTTCTTAATTTAACATAAATAATCTCATGATTTTCTTTCTTCATTTCTTCTTCTCCTTTTCTATTTTCTTTATCCAGTAAAAAAGAGGCAATTTGCCTCTTTTCAAAATACAAATAATACTTTAATAATTTATAGATTGATTTCATTTTCATTGTCATCAAAAATTTTTCTTTGTTTTCAGATTTTCCAAAACCAGGTACTGAATGTACTTTTGAATAAATAAAGCCTTCGAGTATTTCCTTCTCCAAAACGATGAACTTGCCATATATTTGATGTAAATATAGCCAAAATAACATGTTAGAAATAATTAATTAAGTATTTTAGTTTATTGTGAATTATAAAAACCGCTCTAATTCATCTAAAGCAATTTCCTGATTAATTCTTTCAACCTCAGTCTCATTCTTTAAATATTGTTTCTGGTTTTCTAAACGTTCTATTACCTCGTCAATATAATTATCTAGTTCAGCAGGTGTAATCGGTTTTATATATCCAAAAGCCTTTAAGGAAAGTTCATCACTATTTGGTGTAGAAATTTCTATTGAATCCATTAGAGCTTGTGCAATTACATATCCATTAGCACCTTTTTGACATAAAACTTTTATTCTGTCAGGATCTATAATTCCCATATTTTGGATCAGTGACATAGAATCAGGATGTTCTCCTATAACAACTAATAACATCTTCATTCTTTGTCTAATATTAAAATGATAAGTATTATTTTTTAAATCTCTTAGAAATTCAACCGCACTGGTATAATCCATAAAAATTCAACTCCTTTTATATTTCTCTATCATCATCAATATCTTTATCCAAATGCAAATCTTCATTTGAAATAGCTTGTTCAGCGACAATAAGATTTTGTAGTATTGTAAAATTATTTTTCAGCTCATCAATAGTTCCAGAAAATAATATATTTTCAGGATAATCATCATTCTCTATAAAAATTGATATTTCATTTGTATTTGAATTTTGTATAATTGAAACATCATCGGCTATTGTTGACATATAATTTATAGTTGGCAAGGGCAATTGTTTTAAACAGTCGACTACTAAATCAAATGGTAGGGAATATGCATAAATTTCTGATAAAAACGATTTACAAAATATCATGTATTCTTCTAACATATTCAATTCGTCCAAACTTTCTTTAATTGTATCTAGATAAGCTGTATCTTTATCAATGATTTCAAAACTAATAATATCATCATCACTATAAATAGATAGAATTCGGTTTAAATCAAAATTATTTCTATGAATAATTTGAGCAATATCATTCTTTTTACCTGCGATGGTATTGTTATTAATGTAATAAACTTTATCTGCTATCTGATAATTATCAGCAAAATGACTTTTTAAAAAATTAGAAACAAAGTAATTTTCATGTTTAATTATAGTCTCCATACTATGTTTATTACTTCCTAGAGAAGTAATACAAATTTCATGATTATTACTATTCTCATATCTATACCAAGGCCAGTTTCCTGCACCAATTCCATAAACGTGGATTTTGGTATTATCATCTAAAACAATATCTGCTGCACTATATTCTGTAGTATCAACATATTCATTATCTATCCATGTAACAGAAAAAGTATCATTAATTTCATTGTATTTAAATTCTAATTCATCAAATATTTCATTCATTTGTTCTACTACATTTTTTGTAAAGTAAGGTATTACATATCCTTTGAAAGTGAAATTTTTTAAAGAATATCCTTCAAAGCAAAAATTATCATCATCAACTGCAAAAAATCCTTTTTTAGCTTTTTCTTGTATCATTTTTACAACTCCTTAATTTTGTTTTAAAAAGAGGTATTTCGCCTCTTTTTTGCATTTACATACAGTGTCATCATTCTTATTTTATCATTAAATTTCAGGACCCATATCATCTGCCTGTTCCTGCTCATTTTGTTTCAGCGAATATTCATTAAAAACATTTTGCAGATCTTCTTTGCTGTAATCTATATTTTCAAAAAAATCTATTACAGTTTTACCAAATTCTCTATCCATTTGCATTTCATCTTTAATCTTCTTAAGCATAAATTCATTAGCATCATCTTTCTGCATATAATCAATTGCATCTAATGTTAAATGATTTACTTTCATGTTTTCAATAAAGAATTCTAGTAAATCAGCATTATCAATAATCATTGTTTTTGTTTGACTGCGCTCAATATCCCTTATTCTCTCTTTTACAACTTCTAAAGCATCATGAAATGTAAGACCATAATCACCATTATTTATACTGTTAGTTGAGGTATTAAAAGTATGCCAAACAGTGTAACTATCATCATTTTCATTATATGCCATTACCTGATATAAATAATAATCATCAGGATGATTAGATAATTTTGCAATCATCGCTACTTTATAATTTTCTAGGCTTTCCCGCTTAAAATAATTATTTACTTTCTCACTAACATCCGAACTAATATTCAGGTAATCCTGCATTTTTATTTGTGCTGTAAGAATATCAACTGATCTCAATTTATCCCTATTACCTTCCAATAATACATTAATAATATCTTCATCAATATTTGTCAGTTTACTCAATTCATTTATTGCATTCAAGCGAATATCTTCAAGTTTCTTTGCACTTGTGTCATATTCAAGATCAGCTTGAGGTCCACTAAATAAACCATTTAGTGTTTTATAACCTGCTTTCATCTCGTTTAATTCGGCATTTTCTAAATCATCCAATAACTCATCAATTCGTTTTATTTTTTCTCTATATAGCATTTTTATCTTCTCCTGTTATAAAAAGAGGCAAATTGCCTCTTTATTTAAGTTTTTTAATTATATACTTTTAGAACATTTCAAAATCATCAACTTCTTTTTCCATAGTTTGATTTACATTATATAAATTTTGTACCTCATCATTTAACATTTTTTTGCATCTAAATTTTTCTCCTAGTTATAGTCCTAAATCATAATCATTTTCCAATTCTCCATATTCAGTAATGTCAACATCAGGAGAGTGATTTCCAATAGGATTAATATTAATTATCATTGCTTCTGTATTTAATTGCTCTTCTATATTTTTTTCATTAAATTAAAATTTTCTTTTGCTAAATTTCTTTTTTCTTGTGAGATATATTGATTCCACCTGCTTTCCTTAATAATTTCTTAAAATTAAAGACAAAAAAGAGGCATTCTGCCTCTTTGCATAATTTTAACTATACTAATTTTAGCATAACCTTTGTTTCAAAAAGGCACAATTTTTTTTCAAAAAAGTGAACATTTTTTGAATATTATTCAACTCTTTTACTTTACATTAAAACAACAGCACATATATTTATCAGCATGTGTATTATTACTACCATCATCAGATTTTCTTTTTTATGATAAATAATATTAGTAGCAACATAGAAAATGAAATAATTAAACATACAGATAAATGCTGTTATATCAAGCTTAATAACTTCGCTTGCACAATGTACAGAAGCAAATAGCAACCCTATGATCAAAGTCTTAATAATCCAGTGTTTTTTTAAACAATCAGTATTTTTAAAAAGCACGTATTTAAAAAATATTTCTTCAATAAATGGCAAAAGTGCAATACTTATAATACCTAGGATAACAGGGCTGTCTGTATATATTTTTTTAATTAAATCATTATTGTATGTTGATGCAGTTATCATTGATTCATTAATATGAGTTAGAAAACTATTAACCATTACAAGAGCAAATGAAATAATTGCTAGTTTTAAACTGTTATCCATAACATCCATAGAATCATTCACAAACTTATTTTTAAAATAATCTTTTGAAATAAAAATCATTCCTATAAAAGTTATACATGTGACTGTCAATCGAAGATATACTGATAAATCATCTGGTACAACACTAATTAAAACTGCTCCAATTATAAAGTAAAACAGTATATATATAATTAGCGCTTTGCATAAAATACTAAATCCTTTTGTCATTGTATAATTTGTCACCATATAATTTGCTTTCTTTTTTGAAATCATGAACATATCTCCTTTTTGTAATTTTATAATTTAATTTATATATATTTATAATAACTATATAAAAAGCATAGCATATCTGTTTTACAAAAAAGGCACAATTTTTTTTACTATATTTCTCACAAAAAAAGAGGCAAACTGCCTCTTTTTTATGATTTTATCCTTTTTTCATATTCTCTTTCTAATATTTTAATACGAAATAATACCTTTACTAACCAAAATATTGTTAATCTTCCACCTATTTCCTTGTCCAGTATTGCATCATTTACATACATCACTTATTGCATCATATAAAGCATCTATTTCTTTAGGCGTTAAAACAAATATTCCTTTATTTTTCCAGAGGTTAAATGAATAATAATCTACATTTGCTAAAGCACATATCCTGCTCATATGAAAATATTTTGATTTTTTCAACAGCTCCCTTTTGGATGACTCAAATTCACTGTCTTCAAAAGTATATTTCCTCTTTTTACCGTTCTCTTTTATAATAACTTCTGGATATTCAAATTCATTATCATCCATAAACTCATCAAGCTGATCCTGATTACTAACTCTTGTTATTAATTTATCGTTTAGATCATAAATCTCAATCATTCTTTTATCCCCCAAAAAACATTTTTTATAACAGCTGTACGGTATTTATGATGTTGGAAAAGCATTTTTACATAAGATATTTCCTTTTAAACACTCTGAATTTTTCCATAAAAGAATTGAATTCATCATTAGAAATCTGTTCGTCTTTTTCGATTTTTTCAATAATCGGTCTGCACTCTTCCATCATTAGTTTTATATGAGCAACCGCCTTGTCATTTCCTCTACTCAATTTTATAAGATAATCATACAGTTTGTCATATAAATCATCATTCATAAACTGACTAAAATACTGACAGTTTTTCACGTCTATAATATTAATTAAGTTTCTTGCTATAATTTCTCTGTCTCTCACAATAATCACCGTTTAATATTATCGCATATATTTTAATAATATCAACAGCTCTTTGATCATTAGCCATACTGTTTTTTTTAATTAATCCTATATTTCACTCACGCTTTATGTCCCCCAATAGTGTTGTTTCTGTCTTTGCCAGTTGCTCC